>Ga0187892_10000762_pt1 | contig 80776 bp, 75 predicted proteins | sample MA1701073metaG_FD_139345 | JGI IMG/M metagenome (GOLD analysis project Ga0187892, IMG submission 139345) | Bio-ooze microbial communities from a basaltic lava cave in the Kipuka Kanohina Cave System on the Island of Hawaii, USA - MA170107-3 metaG ... | reverse complement strand
CGCTGTCGGACGGCATACTCCCGAAGGCTGGCACGGGTCACGGGCACCTCCTCGGTGGCTTGGGTAACCGTGACTTCTGATTTACGAGGCCCCCTTCGGTAACCGAAGTTTTGAGGTGATGCGCGAGGTTGTCCTGACCATCCAAGTGGGCTACCATCTCCTGCCCAGGGAGGTGGTGCGGGCTTGGCCCTCTTCATCGTCGAGCGCGACTTGAGCAAGGTCTCCCCTGAACAGCTCCGTCTCAACCAGAGGGACATCGCCTCCACGTGCCTGCAGCTCAAAGCCCAGGGCAAGGGAATTCGCTACATCAGCAGCGCGGTGGTGCCTGCTGACGGGCGCGCTCTTGACCTCTTCGGAGCCGACAGCGCCGAGGTGATCAAGGAGGCACAAGCCTCGGCCGGCGTCCACTATTCCCGTATCGTCGAGATTCTGGACCTGACTCCGAACTTCGTCCACCGGGACACGTCCCGATCGAGGCGCTCACTGCAGCGAGGCTTCGGTGCCGTCATCGACCGCACCGCGAAAGGGACCGCGCACACCATGACGGAAGACTCAGCTCCGGAGCTGGCGCGATGGCTCACCGACGGCCAGCGGCTCTTCGGCGTGTGCCTGGAGACACTCGAGAACTTCGAGCGGGTTCGCAGCCGGAATCAGACGCTCGAGAGCGAGAACCAGATGCTACGCGAGGAAGTCGCCCGGCTCCGCCACAAGGTAGACGTTGTCCAAGCAGACCGAGCCGAGATGGTGGCCGCGTTCAATGACCTCGCCGGCCACGTCACCCAGGTCGTGGATCACATCCTGCAGAAGTCCGAGGACGGTGAGAACACCCCTCAGTAACCAACGTGCCGCAAACCGAGCGCCTCGGTCGCGGCCTCCAGTGCTCTGGCCGATGTAAATTTTACATGCGGCGGTAAGACTTGCCTCTTGTGAGCCGTCCCTCAGGCATTCCGGCGGCTCCCTGTCGCCTTCGCCTGTGTCATGGAGTAGACGGCGAGTAATTCTAGCCGACTGTGCAAACCGCAGGTGCATAGCACGCCTTTCGTATGGATTCTCCCGAGCAATCGGGCATGCAGCATTGATCATCCCTGCATTCTTGGTATCTTAGGTAATGCTACCCATGGCTGTCACACGGAGCATAGAGTGAACCCGTCGTCTTATGAAAACAGAAGCACACTTTTTTTCGTGGGGCGCGCAAGTGTTGCGAGAGGGACAGTTGCTCGTAACATCCTGTAATATAAGTGATTATGAGAGAGAGCTCCCGCTCAGGAAGGGTCCTACCCGACTCCATCGTCAGTAAGGAAGTATAATTCCCAATATGTGAAGCCGGATACCACTTCCCTTTCAGGCTTCTTCCCTGATAGATCAAATACTTGTGGCTCGCCTACTGCATCTTGTCTGGCACTTCGTTTGCTTAGATTCGGGCCGGCGCTGAGGCTATGGTCAACCCTGCACATACAACACGAAGCTTATTGGGAGTGAAATCCGTCTGTATGAGCACCACAGGCAAGATCGAGTCATGAAAACGAGGCTCGCGCTCATTGCCGGCAGCGCGCCCGACGTGACGGAGAGTCTCACGACCCTCCTGAAGGAATGGGGCTACGAACCCGTCTTGACCGAGACCTTGGAGGACTCGCTCGCCCAGCTCAGTCAGCGGCGGTTCCTCTTGAGTCTCCTGAATCTCGGGCCGCAGTGCGCCGAGTTGCTCCGCCGCCTCAAGATGCAGGGTGGAGTCCCCGGCGCGGTGATCGTGGTCGACGGTGCGAATGCGGGAGAGCGAGCGGCCGAGACGGCCGCGCTCGGCGCGGACGATTTCCTGCAGAAGCCGTTCACGGCCGACGATCTCGAGAACGTGATCAAGAGCGCCCTCGCCCGCCCACGGCGGAACTGGGAGCACGGCCCGGACGACGAGGCGCGCGCCCGTCTGCAGGAAGAAATCTCGCTCTGGCGTAGCCCCAAGATGGCCGAGGTCCGCGACATAATCGAGCAGGCGGCGCGCGTCGACGTCACGGTACTCATCGCGGGGGAGACCGGCGTAGGCAAAGACGTGGTGGCCCGCGCGATCCATCAGGCCTCGGTGAGACAGAGCGGCCCCTTCGTCAAGGTCAACTGCGCCGCGGTGCCACGCGAGCTGCTCGAGAGCGAGCTCTTCGGACACGAGCGAGGCGCGTTCACCGGCGCCCATCAGCTGAAGATCGGGAAGTTCGAGGCCGCCGACCGCGGCACCATCTTCCTGGATGAGATCGGCGACCTTCACCCCGCCCTCCAGGGAAAGCTCCTGCACGTGCTGCAGGATGGGCAGTTCTCCCGCGTGGGCGGGCGCTCCTCCGTGAAGGTCGACGTGCGGGTGCTGGCCGCGACCAATCAAAATCTCGAGCTGGCGGTGGCGTCCAGTCGCTTCCGGGAGGACCTCTACTACCGCCTCAATGTCATCCAGGTCATCGTACCGCCGCTTCGCGATCGTCCCGAGGAGATCCCGGTCCTGGCGCAATACTTCATCCAGCGGTACTCCCAGCTTTTCCGCCGCGAGACTTTCGAGCTGCCCATCGAGACCATCCATCGGCTCATGCGCCATCGCTTCCCCGGCAATGTTCGCGAGCTCGAGAACATGATCAAACGGATGATCGTACTCGGGGATCCGCTGCTGCGGCGCAGTCCCCTGCCCGATCCCTCGAATGGACCGGAGGAGACCTGGGTGACGCGGCCCGCGAAGGCGGCGACGGTCTCGCTGAAGGACATCTCGCGTCGGGCGGCCCACGTGGCGGAGCGGGAGGCCATCCTCCACGCGTTGGAGCAGACGCAGTGGAACCGCGTGCGGGCCGCGAAGCTACTCGAGATCAGCTACCGGGCGCTGCTCTACAAGATCAAGGACAGCGGGCTCGACCGCGAGCGCCGCAGCGCCCACCGGCCATGAGCGACACCCTGCGTGGCCTTGACGATTCCGAGAGCGTCCCGCGCGGCAGCGGGATCGACCGCGTCTGGACATTGTGGAACCGGCGGAAATGGCTCGGGATCGTCGTCTTCCTGGCGCCCCTGACCGCGGCGGTACCGATGATCATGGCGCTCCCCGACCTCTATCAGTCCAGCGCTCTCGTCATGGTGGAGCGCCAGCAGGTTCCCGAGGCCTTCGTGCGCCCCACCGTGACCAGCGAGCTCGAGATCCGGCTCCACACCATCAGCCAGGAGATTCTCAGTCGGTCGCGCCTGGAGTCGCTCATCAACCGGATGGGGCTCTACCCCGACCTCAGGGGCAGCGGCGGCTCGAGCGAAGCGGCCGTCGATCGGATGCGGAGCGACACCCGGTTGCAGCTCAGCAGCGCCAACGTCAACCGGGGAGGCGCGACGACCTCGTTCACGATCTCCTACCGTGGGCGCGACCCGCAGACGGTGGCCGTGGTCACCAACACTCTGGCCTCGTTCTACATCGAGGAGAACCTGAAGGCCCGGGAGCGGCAGGCGACCGGGACTGCCGAGTTCCTCAAGGTCCAGCTCGCCGAGGCCAAGAAGCGGCTCGACGACCAGGAGTCCCGCATGGGCGAGCTCCAGCGCCGCTATCTCGGCGAGCTGCCTCAGCAGCTTCAGGGCAATCTCGGCGCCCTCGACTCCCTGAACACGCAGCTCCGGATCAACAACGACAACCTGGTTCGACTGGCCGAGCGGCGCGATACGCTCGCCGCACAGCTCGCCCAGGCCAAGCTCAGCACCGGCGGCCCGGAGCCCGACGAGGTCCGGCTGGCGCGCCTCAAGCAGGAGCTGATTACTCTGCGCGTGAAGTACACGGACCTCTGGCCCGACATCATCCGGATCAAGGACGAGATCGAGCGACTGGAGAAACTGGTCGCCGAGCCCAAGCCCAAGGTCCAGCCCAAGGAGGTCGCGGGCCCGCCCACGCCGGAAGCGGCCCGCCTCCAGGACACACTGCGCTCGATCGAGATCGAGCTGAGGCTCGGCAAGCAGGACGACCAGCGGCTGCGGCAGGCGATCCTGGCCTACCAGGCCCGCGTCGATAACGCCCCCAAGCGGGAGCAGGAATATCTCGACGCCACCCGCGACTACCAGGGTACCCGCGAGCTGTACCAGAACCTGAGCCGGAAGTACGACGACGCGCTGCTCGCGGAGAGCATGGAGCAGCGGCAGAAGGGGGAGCAGTTCCGGATCCTCGACTCGGCGCTGCCCTCCTGGACTCCGGCCGCGCCGCGTCGCGCCCGACTCCTGGTGCTGAGCCTGGCCCTCTCGCTCGCCCTGGGAGCCGGCTCGATGGTGGTCATGGAGCTGCTCGACACGTCGTTCCACTCGACCCGCGATCTTCGGGCCTACACCACCGTGCCGGTCCTGGTCAGCATCCCGCGCATCGTCACCGAAGGCGATGCGCGTCGGCATCGCTGGCGGTTCCGGCTGGCCGCCGTCGGAGTGCTCGTCGGCCTCGTGGTGGTGGGAGGCTCGGCGTATCTGTTCGGGCACGGCAACGAGCGGCTCGCTCAGATCCTCTCTCGCGGCGACCGCGCCTGACGTCCGGCCATGGCCATCTATCTGAACTTCTACGGCTTCGAGCGGGACCCCTTCGGGGTAACCCCGGATCCCGACTTTCTCTTCATGACGCCGGGGCACCGCGAAGCGCTCGCCCAGCTCCTCTACGCCATTCACGAGAAGAAGGGCTTCATCCTCGTCACGGCTGAGATCGGGATGGGCAAGACGACGCTGCTGGAGGCGCTTCGTCAGGAGCTCGATGCCAACACTGCGGTCGCGTACGTCTCCAACTCCCTGCTCCCGTTTCCGGCCATCCTCGAGTACATGTTCGAGGAGTTCGATATCGAGAAGCCCGGTGATTCACCAGCCCAGCGTCTGGTCGTGCTGCAAAACTTCCTGGTGGACCGTCATCGGGCCGGCCAGAACACGGTGCTGATCCTAGACGAGGCGCAGAACCTCTACCCGCAGACCTTGGAGCAGATCCGCCTACTGTCCAACTTCGAGACCACCAAGGAGAAGATCCTGCAGATCGTCCTGGTTGGGCAGCCGGAGCTGCTGGCCCGCCTCGAGATGCCCGAGCTGCGTCAGCTCAAGCAGCGAATCGGGATCCTCTGCTCGATCCCGCCCATGACGCGCTCTGGCACGCGCAACTATATCCGTACGCGGTTGCGGATGGCGGGGCTCCAGGATCTCGGGGTGTTCACGGAGGCCGCCCTCCAGCGGATCACCGAGTACGCGGCGGGCATCCCGCGTGTGGTCAACACGGTGTGCGACCATTGCCTGCTGATCGGCTACGCGGACCAGACCCGCCGGATCGATCCCGACATCGTCGAGCAGGCCATCGGCTATCTCGAGGTCGGCGCGCGGCCGCGCCGGCGGACTCGAGCCACGGTCAGGCGGGCGCGGGTGCGCGCTCGGCCGAGCCGGATCAGCCCGCTGCGCTGGAGCCTCGTCGGCATGACCACCGCCGTCGTGAGCGCAATCGTGACCGTCGCCATCGTCCATCCAGACTTCCTCCCGGACGTCATGGACGCGTCCACCTCCTATCTTGAGGGCTTGGTTCGGTCCATGCGGAGCCTCATCCCGCGATGAGCAAGTTCTCGAAGGCGCTCGAGCAGGCTCAGCGGGAGCGGGCGATGCGGCTGCAGACCGCCGCGCCACCGGCCGCGCGCCCGCAGCCCTCGGCCCCAGCCCCGCCGCCCGCTCCATCGACCCCCCCGGCGCCGGAGGCTCCCGCTTTGCAACCGCCGGCTTCGGCCCGGCCGTCGGTCAACGGCGCCCCGCGCCGCGCCTCCAGCATGGCGCGCAGGCCCGCGGCCATCACGGGCGAGGTCGAGAGTCATCTGGTAAGCCTGGTAGCCCCGTCCGGCCCCGAGGCCGAGCAGTACCGGGCGCTGCGCCACGTGGTCGAACAGCGACACAAGAGCCAGGCGCTGGCGGTAATCGCGATCTCGAGCCCCGGCGTCGGGGATGGCAAGACCACCACCGCCATCAATCTCGCCGGTGCCCTCGCGCAAGGCGCCGACGTCTCGGTGCTGCTCGTGGAGGCCGATCTCCGTCGGCCGTCGTTCGCTCACGCGCTGGGGTTTGACGGATCCCGCTCCCTCGGGCTCGTGGATGCGATCCTCGACCCGAATCTCACTCTGGCGAGCATCGTCCAACCGCGTCCACCGTTCAACCTCAGCGTGGTGCTCGCCGGCCAGATTCCATCGAGTCCGTACGAGGTTTTGAAATCACCCCGGCTCGGCGCGCTTCTCGACGATGCGCGACAGCAATACGACTTCATCGTCATGGACACCCCGCCCCTGGCCCTGGTTCAGGATTGCCGTGTCGTCGCGCGCTGGGTGGACGGGATGGTCGTGGTCGTGGCGGCGCACCTGACCCCCCGATCGCTGCTGGAGAGCGCGCTCGACGTCGTCGACCCGACCAAGCTGGTCGGGCTCGTCTTCAACGGCTTCGACCACCTCGGAGCCGGTCGTCACGCCGGGCGCTACGTGACCTACTATGAGGCCGCGGATTCGCCGGAGTCGGAGGATACGGAGGACGCGGAGAGTCGGCTGGATCGGATCACCCGGAAGGTTGGCACCCTCCTCCGGCGTGGCGATGGAGCCGCGGTGAGGAGCCGTCGCTCGCGGGGTCCCTCGCGGTGAGTCTGGCGATCATCGAAGGGCTCGTCCTGTCCCTGGCGATATCGGCCACCGTCTTCGCCTGGGGCCATCGTCTCTTCATCGACTGGCTGGACGTGGCGGCGATGCTCGGCCAGGCCGGCGCCGTCTCACTCTGCTGCATCGTCGCGTTCTATTACAACGACCTGTACGACCTTCGCGTGGTACGGAGCTTCAGCCTGTTTGCCTCGCGGCTCCTGCAATCCTTCGGGGTCGCGCTGATCCTGCTGGCGCTCTTCTACACCATCGTTCCCGACGCCGGGATCGCGGAAGGGCCCTTCGTCTCCGGCCTCCTGGTGGCGGCCGGCCTATTCGTCCCGCTTCGCGCGACCGGCTACATGATCATGCGCCGGCGCGCGTTCGCGGACCGGGTTCTCATCCTGGGGACCGGGCTGCTCGCCCGGCGCATCATCCAGGAGATCGAGGCGCGGCCCAACTTCCGCTACGCGGTCGTCGGCGTCGTCGACGACAGCACCGGCGCGGAGCTTGGCGAGCTGCCATATCCAGTGCTGGGCCCCCTCGAGCGAATCGACAAGATCATCCACGACGTCAAGCCGGATCGTCTCATAATCGCCCTGACCGAGCGACGCGGGCGGATGCCGACGGCCCAGCTCCTGGAATGCGGCGCCCACGGCATCCTGGTCGAGGATGGTCTCGGGACCTACGAGTCCTTCACGGGCAAGCTTCCCATCGAGTCGCTCACCCCGTCGTTTCTCATCTTCTCGGGCGCCTTCCGTAAGTCGCGCATGCAGCTCGCCCTCCGGCGCCTGGCGAGCACGGTGGCCGCGATCTTGGGACTGGTCGTCACGGCCCCGCTCATGGCGCTCATCGCCCTGGGGATCAAGCTCGACTCCCGCGGGCCGGTGTTCTTCGTGGACCAGCGCGCCGGCCGCGGCGGGCGCCCGTTCGGTCTCGTCAAGTTCCGCACGATGCATCCGCTTCCTTCCGGTCAGCTGCCCGCCGGACCCGTCTGGGATCGGGACGACGCGGCCCGGGTCACCCGCGTGGGCGGGTGGATACGCAAGCTCCGCCTCGACGAGCTCCCCCAGTTCTGGAACATTCTGAAGGCCGATATGGACCTGGTCGGCCCGAGACCGGAGATCCTGTCCAACGTGCAGGCGATGAGCGAGCAGATCCCCTACTACAGTCTGCGCTACTCCATCCGACCCGGACTCACCGGATGGGCTCAGACCCGGTTCGGCTACTCGGTCAGCCTGGAGCAGGTGACCGAAAAGCTGCGGTACGATCTCTTCTACATCAAGCACATGTCGGCCTGGCTCGATCTGCGCATCCTCGTCGATACGGTGAAGATCGTTCTCTTCGGCCGCGGCGCCAAGTAGACGGCGGAGGCGCGAGCGTGCTCGAGTCGCTCTTTTGGGTCTGCTTCGCCCTTGTCGCCCACACCTACCTTCTGTACCCGGTGTTCCTGTTCGGTGCCTCGGCGGTGGTCCAGACCTGGCGCGATTGGCAGTACCTCTGCTCCCGCGAGGACCGCCGTCGCGTCTCGGCTCAGCTCGCGGACCCCCCGGAGGTGTCGCTGATCATTCCGGCTCACAATGAAGAGCTTCATCTCCCCGACAAGCTCGAGAACCTGCGCGCCCTGGACTACCCGAAGGATCTCCTGGAGATCATGATCGTCTCGGATGGCTCCACCGACGGGACCAACGAGATCCTGAGGGCGGCGGCGGGTGGCAATGTCAGGGTCGTGTATCTCGCCGAGCGCGTTGGGAAGTCGAGCGCGCTGAACGAGGCGGTGGCCGGGAGCCGTCACCATATCCTGGTTTTCTCCGACACCGCCACCCTCTTCGAGCCGGACGCGATCCAGAAGCTGGTCCGGCACTTCGCCGACGCGCGTGTGGGCGTGGTGGCCGGCGCGCTCCAGTTCCAGGCGAGCGCGGAGTCGCGCCAGACGGAGGGCCTCTACTGGCGGTACGAATCCACGCTGCGTTTCATGGAGTCCCGCCTCGGGCTCACCCTCACCGCCAGCGGAGCCATCTACGCACTGCGGCGCGCGTGCTTCGTGCCGCTCCCGGCGACGACCCTGGTGGAGGATCTCGTGGTGCCGATGAACGCCCGGAAGCTCGGCTTCCGGGTGCTCTACGATCCAGAGGCCCGGGCCACCGATTTTGCCCCGGCCACCGTAGCCGGCGAATTCTCCCGACGTGTCCGGATCGCCACCGGCAGCTTTCGCGCGCTGGGCCAGGTCCTGCGCGGGCCGCTCGACCCCCTCACCGCATTCGCGTTCGTCTCCCACAAGCTCCTGCGCTGGATCCTGCCCTTTCTCCTGATCGGGATGCTCCTCAGCAGCGCTGCGCTCTGGGCGCACCCGGTGTACCGCACGCTGTTCCTGGCCCAGGCCACGTTCTACGGCTGGGGAATCGTCGGCTGGCTCTTTCACCGGCAGATCCAGGGCGTCCGCTACGCCCTGGTCGCGTATTATCTACTTGCCGTGCACCTCGCGTTTCTGGTCGGCTTCGTGCGCTTCCTCTCCCGGCGGAATGACGTCGGCTGGCGGCGGGTGAGCTGATGCTAGCGTCATGAAGCCGCGGCTGGGCGAGATGCTGGTGTGCCCGACCTGCAAGGGCGAGCTTGGGCTCGTGTCCGAGGAGGTGAGCGACGGCGAGATCGTGAGCGGGACCCTGATCTGTCGGCGCTGTGACGTCCGCTACCCGATCACGCGCGGGATTCCGCGCTTCGTCGTTCGCGACGCCTATGCCGAGAGCTTCGGGGATGAATGGCACCGTTTCCGGACCGTGCAGATCGATTCTGCCAACGGCACCCGACAGTCCGAGGACGGCTTTACGCTCAAGACCGGCCTCGGCCCGTCAGACGTCCGGGGCCGGCTCGTGCTCGACGCCGGCGTCGGGGCCGGGCGCTACGCCGAGGTCGTGGCCAGCTGGGGCGCCGAGGTGGTGGGGGTCGATCTCACCCGGGCGGTCGATGCGGCGGCTCTGAATCTGCGCGCCCTGCCCACCGCGCACCTGGTCCAGGCCGACATCATGGCGCTCCCCTTTCCCGACGATACGTTCGACATCGCCTACTCGATCGGCGTGCTCCACCACACCCCGGATACCGCCACCGCGTTCCGGCGGGTGGCGGCTACGGTCAAGAAAGGCGGGCACCTCGCGGTGTACGTCTACCTGGCCGGCGGGCTTGCCCGCTACTTCTCCGACGCGTTCCGGGTCATCACCACCCGGCTGCCACGCCCCATCGTTTACTACACGTCAGCCGTCGCGATTCCACTGTACTTCTTGCACCAACTCCCCGTTGTCGGTCGCGTATCTACGGTGCTGTTGCCGACCAACACCCACCCGGACTGGCGCTGGCGGTGGCTCGACACGTTCGACTGGTACACCCCGCGCTATCAGTGGAAGCACCGCTACCCCGAGGTGCTCCGCTGGTTCCGGGAGGCCGGCTTCAGCGACCTCTACGTCGCGGACGAGCCCATCTGTGTTCGCGGCCTGAAGGTCTCGAGCCTGTGAGCCAACCAGCTCGCGTGCCAGCGCGTCGTCTCTCCTCCCCGCGGGCACACAGTGTGGCCTACGGCGGCCTGATACTCTTCACCATCCTTCTCTACCTCCGCCCCAACGACCTGCTGCCGATCGGCACCTTCCCGATCGTGAGGATCATGACTCTGGGAACCCTTGCCGCCTTCTTCATCGAGCGACTAGGCCAGGGCGGTCCAGTCTCCGTCATGCCCACGCCGTTCAAGTACCTCCTGGCCGTGGCCGGCCTCGGCATCCTGTCAATTCCCCTCGGCCTCGACCCGGGCGCTAGCTTTACCGGGTTCACCGACCTGTTCCTGAAGATTCTGCTCATCTTCTTGCTCACGATCAACGTTGTGACTTCCTTCCGTCGTCTGCGATTGATGATGGAGGTCACTGTTCTCTCCGCGGCCGGCGTCGCGATGCTGACCCTTTCCGACTATGTCCAAGGCAAGAATCTCGTAGAAGGCTACCGGGCGGCCGGCGCTCTTGCCGGCATCTTTGGAAACCCCAACGATCTCGCATTGGCCATGAATGTGCTCCTCCCCATCGCGGTCGGTCTAGTTCTGAGTCGTCCCGGCCCTTTGTTTAAGCTGCTGTATCTCGTCTGCGTCGCCCTGCTGGGAGTCACGTCCGTGCTGACGTATTCGCGTGCCGGACTACTGACGATGGCCATCGCTGGCACGTTCTTCCTCGTCAAACTCAGTCGACGCTACCCAGCGGCGTGGGGGGTCGGGGCCCTGGCGGCTGCCGTGCTCTTCGCCTCCAGTCCCGGCCGGGTCTTCACCATCTTCGACGCGGCGGGCGGCAATGCCACGGCGGCCGAGAGCGCCTCGGCCCGTTGGGGCCTAGTCATGCGCAGCATCGAAGTGGCGGGAGCCAATCCGGTACGCTGGCTGGTCGGGGTAGGCATCGACAACTTCCACATTGTCTCCCACAAGGAGCTGGTCAACCACAACTCCTATCTTCAGGTGTTCAACGAGATCGGCCTGCCGGCGATGGTCTTCTACATCCTCTTCCTCGCAAGCGTCTTCAAGATTACGGCCAGCATCACGAACCGGTACCGGAAGGTGCGCGGATACCGCCAGATTTGGCTCACCGCGGCCGCCATCCAGACCTCGCTGGTCGCGTACCTCGTCGGGAGCTTCTTCGCCTCCGTCGCGTACCTGTGGTACGTCTACTACCCAGCCGCGTTCGCGGTGTGTCTCCAGCAGCTGCTGGCGCGCGCGGAGCCGGTGTCCGCAGAGAGGAAGGTCACAACCCGTGTGTGGTATCTACGGCGCGCTCAGCACTGATCCCCGGCGGCCGGTCCCGGGCGACCTCCTCGAGCGGATGGCGCACGTGCTCGCCCATCGGGGCCCGGACGGCGGGGGCACCCACGTGGACGGCCCCTTCGGCATGGGGATGTGTCGCCTCAGCATCATCGATCTCGCGGGCGGCGACCAACCCATATCCAACGAGGACGGTAGCGTCTGGGTCGTCTTCAACGGGGAGATCTACAACTATCGGGAGCTCACCACTGATCTGACCGCGCGGGGCCATCGCTTCGCAACGGCCTCGGATACCGAGGTACTGGTCCATCTCTACGAGGAATACGGCGAGCGCTGCGTGGAGCCTTTGCGCGGGATGTTCGCGTTCGCGATCTGGGACGCGCCGCACCGCCAGCTCCTCCTCGCTCGAGACCGGCTCGGGATCAAGCCCCTGTACTACGCGGCCACCCCGGATGGCCTTCTGTTCGGCTCCGAGCTCAAAGCCCTCGTCCAGAGCCCATGGCTGGAGCCGCGCCTCGACCACGGCGGCCTGGCCGCCTATCTCCAGTATGGGTACGTGCCGGATCCTCTCAGCATCCTGAAGGGCGTGACCAAGGTTCCGCCAGGCCACACCCTGACCATCCGGTCCGGATGCCCGGGCGCGCCTCGCCGGTACTGGGACCTCACCGCGCACTTCAAGGTGCCGGCCACGCCCGGCAGTGAGGCGCAGGCCGCCGAGGACCTCTGGAGAAGGCTCGAGGGGGCTGTCCGCTACCACATGGTCAGTGATGTACCGGTGGGAGCCTTCCTGAGCGGCGGCGTGGACTCGACGGCCGTGGTGTCGATCATGGCCCGTTCCACTAGCCGCCCCATCAAGACGTTCTCGGTGGGGTTCCGGGAAGACCGGTACAACGAGCTGCCCTACGCCCGGCAAGTCGCCCAGGTCTATGGCACCGAGCATCACGAGCTGGTCGTCGAGCCCAACGACCTCAAAGTGCTCGAGGACATACTGTCCAGCTTCGACGAGCCCTTCGCGGACTCGTCCGCCATTCCGACCTACCTCGTCTCTCACCTGGCCAGACAGCACGTCAAGGTGGTGCTGTCCGGCGACGGCGGCGACGAGCTATTCGCCGGCTACGACCGCTATGCCGTCGATCATCGGCGGCGGCACATCGGTCTCCTCGGAGACCTGCATCTCGGCGGTCCACTGCGGGCCCTCAGCACCCTCTTGCCGGTCGGAGGGGGCAGGAACACGCTATACAACCTCTCGCTTCCCCGGCTGGAGCGGTACATCGACTCCATCTCCCTCTTTCCGAGGCCGGCGTTGCACGACATTCTCGCCGCCGACACCCCTCGCGTCGATATCGGCCACCTGGCCGATCACGACCTCGACGGCCTGTCTCAGCTCCAGGACCTCGATATCAAGACCTACTTACCTGGAGACATCCTCACCAAAGTGGACCGGATGAGCATGGCCAACTCGCTCGAGGCGCGCGTTCCGCTCCTCGATCACCCGCTCGTCGAGTTTGCCTGCGCGATCCCTCCGGGTCTTCGACTCCGCGCGGGCATCAGCAAGTACCTGTTCAAGCGTGTCCTCGTGGGTCGCGTACCTGGTGAGGTTCTCACGCGACCGAAACAGGGATTCGCGGTGCCGCTCGAATCTTGGTTTTCGGGCTCCGTCCCCGGCTTCTTCCGCGACGAGCTGGCCGACTCCTCGCATCTGACCGGCATCGGCCTTCACCGGCCCGCACTCTCGCGCCTTCTCGACCGGTTCGAGCAGACGCGCCGACGTGACTACTGCGAGCGGCTCTGGGCTCTCACGGTCCTCAATCGCGCGCTTCAGCGGCTGCTTGGCTCGCGGTGATGAGCGTGCCACGACCGCGCCTACTCCTGCTGGGCGACTCCCTGGACGTGGGGGGTACCGAGGGGCAATTCGTCGAGATCGCCTGCGGGCTCGATCGCCTTCGCTGGGATATCCGGGTCGCCTGCGTCCGTGCCGCGGGCCCGCTGCGCGCGCGTCTGGAGGCTGCCGGTCTCCAGCCCTGGAGCTGCGGACCCTCGTCGCTCAAGTCTCCCGGTCTTCCGCTGGCCATCATCCGCCTCGCGCGCCTCCTGCGTCGTGACGGGATCCAGCTCGTTCACTGCTTCGGCTTCTACAGCAACACCGTGGGCGTGCTGGCCGCGCGCCTCGCTCGAATCCCGGCCGCGATCGCCAGCCAGCGTGACATGGGCGACCTTCGCCCGGTGCTTCAGCGCCGACTCCATTCAATGGTCCTGACTCTGGCGACTCACGTCCTGGTCAACTCCGAGGCGATCTCCAATCGGCTGAGCGGCTCCCGCGCCGCGAGGAAAGGCCGAGTCACCGTGATTCCCAACGGGGTCGATGGCGCGCGCTTCCGGCCGGCGAGGCAGTCGGGCGGTGGTCACTCGCGGGTGACCATCGGGACCCTCGCCAACCTGCGCCCCGAAAAGGGCTTGCAACAGCTCCTGGCCGCGGCGGTTCGCGTCGCTCGGATCGCTCCCCAGGCCAGGTTCGTCATCTGGGGAGAGGGCGCGCTCCGCAGCCAGCTGGACGCGATGATCCAGGCGCTCGCCTTGACGGGCACGGTCGAGCTGCGGGGAGCCACGCGCGATCCGAACGTCGCGCTGCGGGAGTGCGACATCTTCGTCCTTCCCTCGGTGAGCGAGGCGTCCTCGAACGTGGTCCTCGAGGCCATGGCGACCGCCCTTCCGGTCGTCGCGACCCGGATCGGAGGGATGCCGGGTCTCGTCGACGACCATCGGACCGGCATCCTGGTGCCGCCGGGCGACGCACCGGCGCTCGCCCAGGCCATTCTGACACTGCTCGAGGCGCCCGCCCTGGCCGCCGAGATGGGCGCGCGAGGCCGTGCTCGCGCGCTCGCCGAGTTCGGGACCGCCCGGATGATCGAGCGCATCGACACCTTCTATTGTCGGGCGCTCGGACCGGCTCACGGCGCTCCCGCGCCGCGCGAAACGATTCTGCACGCATGAGCGCCAGGCGGGCAGTTCTGGCCGGCTTCTATCCGCCCCCGTTTGCGGGCGAGCCGGTCCACGTCAAACAGCTCGCTCAGCTCCTTCGCGAGCACGGCATCGCGGTGGAGATCCTCAACCTCAACCGGCGAGCCGATCCCAGCCCCGACTACCGCAGCGCGCGCGGGCGGTTGACGCTGCTGTGGAAGTTGTTCAGCCTGCCTGACCGCGCCTCGATCCTGCATCTGCACACGAACGGTCACAGCCGCAAGAGCTGGCTGATGATCCTGGTGGCGAGCCTTGCCGCGCGCCTGAGAGGGACCGCCGCGGTCCTCACGCTGCACTCGGGGCTGCTTCCGGAATACGTGGTCGGCTTCGGGAGGACGCGGCGCGCCCTCGCCCGGACGATTCTCGGATCCTTCGCCCGGATCGTGTGCGTCAACGGCGAGATCCGCCGCGCGATCCAGCACCTCGGAATCGACGGGAGCCATCTCGTCATCATCCCCGCCTTCCTGGGCGTCGCGCGGCCGATCGAGCTCGGGACGGCTGATCGGGCGGTCATCCGGCGGTTTCGCCCTCTCGTGGTCGCTGTGGCAGGCGGCGAGCACGACCCCGAGCAGGGCCTGGCCGTCGTTCTGCGGGCGGTCCAGCAGGTCTCCGGCCTCATCCCGGGGCTGGGAGCTGTCCTCATGGGGTGGCAGGTAGGCCCGAAAACCCGTCCGCTCATCGAGGAGCTCGGGTTGGCCGACCGGGCGGTTTGCCTGGGCGAGGTATCGCACGATCGATGCCTGGGCTTTCTCGGCGCGGGCGACGTCGTCGTCCGGTCCACCTTCGCCGACGGAGACGCGATCACGGTACGCGAAGCGCTCGCCCTCGGAGTCCCGGTCGTCGCCAGCGATACGGACTTCCGTCCCGCGGGCGTGACGCTCTTCCGGAAGGGCGACGTCTCCGATCTCGCGGCCAAGCTCATGCAGGTGCTGACCACCCGGGCCCCCGGATTTCCCCCGCCCGCCATGCCCCATGACCAGCCGGCGAGGGACATCTGGGGGCTGTATTCCGAGCTGGCGGGTCCTGGCGATGATGCCGCCCATCGCGTCCAACCTCCGCGACGGCCGGCGACCGAGGGGAGACCGCGGTGAGGCTCCGTCGGATCGCCCGCATGAGCTTCGCCGAGATCTCCGGCCGCGCTCGCCATGAGGTCTCGAAGTGGCTCGACCGTCGGGCCGACCCACGCCCGCGCGGCTTTGGTTTTGGCGGCCCCATCCCACACGCCGTGATCGACCAGTGTCTGGAGGAGATGCCGGCCCGCTTCTTCTCCGGAGCAAGCGATGCGCGCGTACCCGGAATCCTGCGCGAGCGGTTCCCGGAGAGCGGCGCGCGGATCGTCGCGGCCGCGGACCGCACGCTCCAGAAGCGGTTCGATCTCCTCGGGTATCGCGATCTCTCCTTTGGCGACCCCATCGACTGGCACCTCGATCCCCTGACCCGCCGCCGCGCGCCAACCGTCCACTGGAGCTTGCTCGATCCCCTGCATGGCGCGACCGTGGGCGACAGCAAGGTCATCTGGGAGCTCAACCGCCATCAATGGCTCGTCGGCCTCGGCCAGGCGTATCGCCTCACCGGTGACGAGCGCTATGCCGCCATGTTCGCCGACACCGTCCGCGAATGGCAACGGGCCAACCCGCCCGGCATGGGGATCAACTGGGCGAGCAGCCTCGAAGCGGCCTTTCGCCTCATCTCGTGGTGCTGGGCGCTTTCGCTCTTCCGTGGCTCGCCCGTGCTCTCACCGGAGCTGCGAGCCGATCTCGTCGGAGGCATCGCCGGTCACGCCGCCCGGATCGAGCGCTACCTATCGCACTATTTCTCGCCCAACACCCACCTCACCGGCGAGGCGCTCGGGCTCTTCTATGCGGGCGTGCTCTTTCCGCGGCTGCCCGCGGCCGCGCGGTGGCGCCGGGTCGGAGCCGACATCCTGCTCCGCGAGATCGACCGGCAGATCCTTCCCGACGGCGTGTACATGGAGCAGTCCACCTGCTACCAGCGCTACACCATCGAGATCTACCTCCACTTTTCGATCCTTGCGGCCAGGAATCAGATCTTGATTCCCGAGGGCGTGATGCGGCGGGTCGCGAGCCTGCTCGATGCGCTCGTCACCCTCCGCCGTCCCGACGGCTGCTTGCCCCGGATCGGTGATGCCGACGGCGGCTGGCTGCTGCCGCTCGAGCGACGCCAGCCGGATGACGGGAGTGGTGTCTTCGCGACGGCCGCGGCAGTGTTGAGACGCGGCGACTATGCCTGGGCGGCCGGGGGTCTGACCATGGAGGTTCCGTGGCTGCTGGGCGGCGCGGGCGCGCAGGCCTTCGACCGACTCGAATCCGCCCGCCCCTCGCGCCCACCCTCACGCCTCCTCGCTGACGGCGGCTACGCCGTGATGCGCAGCGCGTGGGACCGAGAGGCAGATCAGGTCATCTTCGATATCGGGCCGCTCGGCTGTCTTATCTCCGGCGGCCATGGCCACGCGGACCTTCTCGGTATCCAGTGCTCGTTCCGTGGGCAACCGTATATCGTCGACCCCGGAACCTTCCGCTACACGAACGACGAAGGCTGGCGAAGCCACTACCGCGGCACGGGCGCCCACAGCACCATCGACATCGACGGAGCGGGTCAGGCCGTTCCACGGGGCCCTTTCGGATGGGTCGGCCGACCGGCCGCGCGTCTCCTCCACTGGGAGTCCACCGAGACCCGCGATGTCGCCGAGGGTGAGCATCGGGCCTACTGCCGGCTCTCCAGCCCGGTCACCCACCGGAGGAAGGTGATATTCGAGAAGTCCCGCCACTGTATCGTCGTGGACGATCTGGGTGGACGTGGAGAGCACCGGGTCGACCTCCGGTTCCAGTTCGCGCCGATGCCGGTGACGATCGACCCGAGTCTCTGGGTCCGCGCGGTCAGGAGCCGGGCCGCCGGCCTGTTCGTTCACACCTTCGCGATTGTGCCCCTGAAGGGCAGCGTCGTGGAAGGTGAGATCGATCCGCCTCAGGGGTGGCTCTCGACCGACTATGGCGCTCACGACCCCGCCCCCCTGCTGCTCTATTCCGCGGTGGCCCGATTGCCGATGCGGATCGTGACGGTGCTCGTCCCGACCGATGACCCTCTGGGCCCGCCGCCGGCCATCTCCCCGCTCACCGAGCGCGGAGAGATCCTGGGCGTAGTTCTCGAGGGAGGCCGGGAGGTCCGCTGCGCGGACGGGCGTAGCCCGGGGCTGGAGGCCTCCTGACGGATGGAACGGACGTTCGGGCCACCAAGGACGGGATGGGGCGGCCAGGCCGGGAGGAACTCGACCGCCTACACGGATCTGGATTTGCACCTATTCGGGCTCTGGCTCGGGGCCCGCACGCTGCCCTTATCTCCGATGGCGGGCCTGAAGAGCCTCGTGCTGCCCGTCGAGTACATCCGTTGTGCCGAGACCCGATACATCTTCCAGCACCTCGACCTCAGCCCGGGCCAGAGAGTCCTCGACATCGGAAGTCCGAAGCTCCTGTCGCTGTTTCTCGCGGCCCGGCTCCAAGCCGAGGTACATGCCACCGATCTGGTCGACTACTTCTTCGAGAGGTACGAGGTGTACTCCCGCGTTGCCCTCGGCCCCGATCGGAGCCGGTATCATATGGGCCGCGAGGACGCCCGCGAGCTGACCTATCCCGCCGCTCACTTCGAGCGGGTCTTCTCCATCTCCGCGATCGAGCACATTCCGGACGAAGGGGATTCGCGGGCCGTCGGCGAGATCGCCCGCGTCCTTGCGCCTGGAGGTATTGCCTGCCTCACTGTTCCTTGGAGCGACCACGGCTACCTTGAGGAGTTCAAGCGCCGGGGCGACCCCGACGCCTACTGGGCCCCCGGCGACGGCGATACGGTCTTCTTCCAGCGCGCCTACGACCGGACGACCCTGGAGCAGCGGCTCGTGGGGCCGAGCGGCCTCAGGCTCGTCGATCTCAGCTTCTGGGGGGAGCGGACAGTGCCCATCGAGCACGTAATCCTCAACCGGCGCATCCCCCGCATCCTTCGCGTGCTCCTGTACCCAGCCCACCTTCTCTTCGCTCGCCTCTTCCTGAGCCCGCTGGCCGAGACCGAGCCGTCGCAGAAGAAGGTGGCATGTCTCACCCTTCGGAAGGCGGAGACCTAGCCACCGTGTGCGGGATCGCGGGCATCCTGAAGCTCGATCCGCGGGAGACGGTCGAGGAGGCTCGACTCAAGCGGATGCGGGACGTGCTGCGCCACCGTGGCCCGGACGGCGAGGGCCTCTGGATCGACGGGCCCATCGGGCTCGGCCACCGCCGTCTCGCGATCGTCGACGTGGCGGGTGGGCAGCAGCCCATGACGAACGAGGACGCCACCGTCTGGATCACCTACAACGGCGAGATCTACAACCACGCCACCCTGCGTCCTGGCCTCGAGGCGAAAGGGCACCGGTATCAGACGCGCAGCGATACTGAGACGATCCTGCACTCATACGAGGAAGAGGGCGACGGTTGTGTGGAGCGCCTCCAGGGCATGTTCGCGTTCGCCCTCTGGGACCGACCTCGCCAGCGCCTCCTCTTGGCCCGGGACCGGCTCGGCATCAAGCCCCTGTACTACGCGGTGACGGACCGCGAGCTGCTCTTCGCGTCCGAGATCAAGGCGATTCTGGCCGCCACGTCCGGGCGTCCGACCATGAACCACGCAGCGCTCCCGGAATTTCTCGCGACGCGCTTCCTCGCCGGGGACGAGACGTTCTTCCGGGGCATCCGCAAGCTGCCGCCCGGTCACGTCTTCACGTGGTCGATGGCGGGGGGTCCTCGGCGCCGGCGCTACTGGTCACTGCCGGCCGGCACCGACGATTCGCCGGCCCGCCTCGACGAGCGCGCGGCCGACCTCACGGCGCGTCTGGAGGCGACCGTCCGCAGCCATCTGATGAGCGATGTGCCTCTCGGTCTCTTTCTCTCGGGCGGTCTCGACTCCAGCGGGCTGGCCGCCCTCATGGCTCCCATGGTGGGCGATCGTGTCCGGACCTTCGCGGTCGGCTTCGACGATGCCGCCAGCAACGAGCTCCCCTTCGCCCGATTGGCGGCCCGCGCGGTGGGGGCGCAGCATCACGAGGTCGTCCTCTCGCCGGACGAGTTCTTCCGCTCGCTCCCGCGGCTGGTTTGGCACGAGGACGAGCCGATCGCGTTTCCCTCCAGCCTCGCGCTCCACTTCGTGTCCCAGCTCGCCCGCCCTCACGTCAAGGTGGTTCTGACCGGCGAGGGGGCCGACGAGCTGTTCCTCGGCTACAACTGGTACCGCTTCACCGCCTGGAATGAGCGACTCGGTCGGCACTACTGGGGCTGGACGCCGCCGGTGCTCCGGCGCGGGGTCAGTCACGCGGTCTCCTCCTTGCCTCGTGCCCTTCGCCGCTATCTCGGCCGGAGCTTCCTGGCGCTCGATCCCGGAGTGCGGGCGGTGTACTACGAGAACTTCTCGGTATTCTCCGATGGCTGGCGGCGCTCCCTCCTCCTCGACCGCGAGTTGGTCGCGGCGACGGACCCCTACCGTGAGCAGCTCCGCTACTTCGAGCAGGCGCCGGGCTCGACCCTGGAGCGGATGAGCCACGCCGATCTCCAGACCTACCTGGTCGAGCTCCTGATGAAGCAAGACCAGATGAGCATGGCCGCGTCGATCGAGAGCCGGGTGCCCTTCCTGGATCACGAGCTGGTGGAGCATGTGGTCAGAATGCCGGTCCGGTTCAAGATCCGGGGCCTGACCACCAAGGCGGTCCTGCGTGAGGCGCTCCGGGGGCGTGTCCCCCGCGAGATCCTCGCCCGCCGGAAGCTCGGTTTCCCGGTGCCGTTCGGACGCTGGGCTCGCGAGCGCTTCGCGCCACTCGTCCGGCGGACGATCTTGGGGCCACGGGCGCTCGCGCGCGGGATGCTCGCGCCGCAGATCCTGGAGCGCCTGGTCGCCGAGCACGAGGCGGGTACCGCCAATCACGCCGATCGGCTCTGGCTCCTGCTGAATCTCGAGATCTGGCAGCGGATCTTTCTCGACGGCGAGGATTCGGCGGCCCTCGCATCCGCATGAGACCACTCCGGATTCTCTGGGTGAAGGTCGGCGGGCTCTGGCCCCCGAACACGGGAGGACGCCTCCGGAGCCTGCACATGATCGACGAGCTGTCGCGGCGTCACCGCGTCGGACTGGTCACCACGCATCAGCTCGCGCACGACTCGGCCGGTCTCGTGAGCCGGCTACCCGCATGCGAGTGGATCGACTCCATCCCGTACGCGCTGCCCAAGCAGGGGACTCTCCGCTTCGCGATGGACGTGGCCGGATCCTGGGCATCCCCCTACCCGGCCGATCTCTGGCGGTGGCGCATCCCCACGGTCCGGGCTCGAATCCGCCAGCGCTTGATGGAGGGCGTCGATCTCTGCGTCGGCGACTTCCTCGTCGCGATGCCGAACCTACCGGCCCCCTCGACCGTGCCCGTCGTGCTCTTCGAGCACAACGTCGAGCACATGATCTGGAAACGGCTCCACGAGGTCGAGAAGCGCCGGGGGCGGCGCGCCCTCCTCTCGCTCGAATGGCGCAAGATGCGACGCTACGAGGCGCAGGCGTGCGGCCGGGCCGGCCTGACCGTCGCGGTCTCCGAGGCCGACCGGAACCTTCTCGCGGCCGAGGCGCCGGGCGCGGACATCCGGGCCATCCCGACCGGCGTGGACACCGCCTACTTCCACCCGAACGGCGCCATCGAGGCGCCGGCGACGCTGGTATTCACGGGATCCATGGACTGGTATCCCAACGAGGATGCGATCATGTACTTCATGGGCGCGATCCTCCCGGAGGTCCGGCGCGAAGTGCCGGGGGTCTCGCTGGCGGTGGTGGGACGGGACCCGACGGACCGGCTGCGCGCCGCCGGTGCCGCCGCCGGCGTTCGCGTGACCGGAACGGTGGCGGATGTCCGGCCCTATGTCGCCGAGGCCTCCGTGTACGTGGTCCCGCTGCGGGTCGGCGGAGGCACGCGGCTCAAGATCTTCGAGGCCCTGGCGATGGGTAAAGCCGTCGTGTCCACCCGCGTCGGAGCCGAAGGGTTGCCCATCGTCTCCGACCGCCATTTCCTCCAGGCGGACAGCCCGGCCGACTTTGCCCGGGCCGTGATCGGCCTGCTCAAGGATCCGGGCCGCCGCCGAGCGCTGGGGCTGGCCGGACGCCGCCTGGTGGAGGAGCGTTACTCGTGGAGCCAGGTCGCCCGGGAGTTCGAGCGGCATTGCCAGGAGCTCGTGTCGCGGCATGCGCGTTAGTATCTCTAGCGTCGGCTACGTGGGCTACGACACGGCGACCTGCCCGGCCGGAGCTGGCCTTCCCAAGGTGGCCACGATCAATGCCGGGATCTCGCCGCCCGGCGAGCGCATTTTTCTCGACCTCAGCCGCCGGGACACCCTGGGGCAATGATGTCAGCTGGTGACGCGGCGGGTAGACCGGTACGCACGCGCATCCGGGACTCCGCGCTGCAGGTCATCCGGTCTGCCGGTGGCCTCGCGGTGGCAAGTCGTAGCCGCTGGCGGTCTCGGCGGCTGCTCATCCTCTGCTACCACGGCTTCGCCCAGACCGACGAGCATCTCTGGAATCCGTCCCTCTACGTGACGGGGCCCCACCTCGCATCACGCCTCGAGTTCCTGGCCGCGGCGGGGTACGTGGTCCTGCCCCTCGGCGAGGGACTGGCGCGCTTGACTGCTGGGACGCTTCCCCCTCGAGCTGTTGCGATTACCGTCGATGATGGGACGTACGACTTCTACGCTATCGCCTACCCTGTGCTCAAGCGCCTCGGCGTGCCGGTTACCGTGTATGTGTCGACGTACTACGTGTTTGACCGCCGTCCCGTGTTCGATGGTGCCTGCCAGTACTTGCTCTGGAAGGCCTGGGCCTCGGGGAAGGTTCCCTTGAGAGATCCGCTACATGAAGACGGGCCTTCTTTACGGACGGCAGACGACTGTGCCCGAGCTTCCGCGGGGGTGTGTGAAACCGCCCGCCAGCAGCGTTGGTCTGCAGCAGAGAAGCACGAGTGGCTTGGACGATTCGCCCACCGCTGGGGGTTGGACTGGGAGGACTTTCTTCGGCGTCGCGTGCTCGCTTTGATGCATCCCGAGGAGATCGGGGCACTCGACCCCGCTATCGCCGACGTTCAACTGCACACGCACCGGCACCGCACGCCGGAACAGAGCGATCTCTTTCTTCGCGAGATCGAGGAGAATCGGCGGGCGCTCTCCGAATGCGGGCTGAATCCGCAACGGCTCACGCATTTTTGCTATCCAAGTGGAGTGCATAGGCCGGCCTTTCTGCCCTGGCTCGCCGAGGCTGGCGTCACTTCGGCCGTGACCTGCGTGCCCGGACTGGCTTCCAGTCGACACCACCCGTTCGTACTACCCAGATTCATCGACACCGGGACGACATCGGAGCTAGAGTTCGAGGGTTGGTCTTCTGGACTGCGGGAATTCATCGGTAGGTCCAGAGTGGATTTTGCGCTGTGGGCCTGACACCTTTCGCGGATCCCGCGATCTTGCGCCACCAGACGACCACCCTAGCCCCTCGCCCGGATGTGTCCGTCGTACTCAGTACCTACAACCGCGCCCACGTCCTGCCGCGCGCGCTCGAGAGTCTCCTCGATCAGGACCACGGTCACGATCGGTATGAAGTCATCGCCGTCGACAACAACTCTACCGATGGCACGCGTGAGCACATCGAATCAGTCGCCACCAGGGCCTCCAACCTCCGCTATGTCTTCGAGGCGAAGCAGGGTCTCTCCCATGCGCGCAACGCCGGGATTCTTGCCGCCCGCGCACCGCTGATCGCCTTTACCGACGACGACGTGCGCGCCTCCCGCCAGTGGGTCTCGACCATTGCCCGCCTCTTCGCGGAGCACCCGGAGGCGGCCTGCGTGGGGGGCAAGGTGCTGCCCAACTGGTCCGGGCCGTGGCCGGGCTGGCTCACGCGTGAGCACTGGAGCCCGCTAGCTCTTCTCGACTACGGGGACGCCCCCTTCTACGTGAACGCCACACGACGTCTCTGCCTCATCGGTGCGAACTGCGCCTACCGCCGCGAGGTCTTCGAGCAGATCGGCATGTTCGCCCCGTATGTCCAAACACTCGGACGCGAGGCAGGAACCGAAGACCACGAACTTCTGGTGCGCCTCTGGCGGGCCGGGGGCCAAGGCCTGTACTGGCCCCGCCTGACCATCGTGTCGGACATTGCGCCGGAGCGGATGCAGCGCCGATATCACCGGCCCTGGCATCGCCGTGCCGGACGCTTCGCCGCCTTGATGCGCGACGAGGATTTCGAGCAGACGAGAGTGGGCCGGTTCCTCGGCGTGCCGGCACATCTCTATCGCCAGGCTGCCATCGACCTTGTTGCCTGCGTCGGACGCCTCCTTCGCGGCGACCTGGCCAGGGCTTTCACGCACGAAGTAGGCCTCTGGTTCTTCCTCGGATTCCTCACGGCCCGCTGGCGCGAATCTCTCTCCCGTCGAGGTGCCTTCGGTACCACCACTGGAGCGTGAGAACTCATCTTGGCCATGCCACCACGAGTCAGCGTCATCATCACCACGTATAACCACGAAGCCTTCATCGCGGAAGCTGTTCAGAGTGTCTTGGACCAAACCTATTCCGACTACGAGCTTATCGTCGTCGACGACGGCTCGACCGATGGAACACTCGAAGAGATCTCCCGTTTCGCCGAGAAGGTCAGTCTAGTCCGCCAACCGAATCAGGGTGTCGCCGCCTCGCGAAATACGGGCATTCGCCGTGCGCAAGGCGAGCTCGTGGCCTTCCTCGACGGCGACGATCTCTGGGAACCAGAAAAGCTGGAGTGTCAGGTGGCCGCGGCGGGCGACCATCCGGCCTCGGGATTGATCGCGGTGGATGGCATCAAGTTCAGCGGCGCGTCAATTCTCCAACCGTCGCTGCTGGCACCGTCGATGGCCGACCTCCTCTCGGGTCGAACCTCAGTCAGCCTTCGTTGCTACGAGCAGCTTCTGCGCCAGAACGTCATTTGCACCACCTCTCAGGTCATGGTTCCGAGGCGTGTGCTTGAGGTTGTCGGTCTGTCGGACAGGGCATTCCCCCTGGCGAGCGACCACGATCTCTACATCAGAATCGCCGCCCGCTACGAGATGACTTTCGTTGGCCGGCCCTTAACGAGGTGGCGATACTTGCATACGAGCGCTTCAGGGCCAGAGGAGGTGCGCCTGCTACGGTGGGCCACCGACGAGATAGCGATTCTGAAGAAACATCTCGGCTGCGCGCTTCCAACCTATCGGCCTCTGATCCGAGCCCTCCTTCGGGAGGAGCTCCTTGGAGCTTCGCGCATTGCGTACTACCATAGCGACAGAGCTTTGGCGTGGCGTTATCTTGTTGCGCTCATCCTCAGGAACCCGACTTCGCCGATTCCCGTAGCCTTCCTCGTCGGCCTATATTCTCCGCGGGTCCTCACCCGCGTTGTCGGCCAGACGCTACGTCGCCTTTTGCGGTTATCGGAGTGAGATGCGGGCCCCTCGCTTGGCCCGAGTCCACCGGACTCGCAACTTGGACCGTGCAGGTTGCGGCGGATCTTGACGGCGCTCCCGACGTGGGCGCACCGTCAGGGTAGGAGCGAACGCGAGAAAAACATGCGTCCCCCACGATCGAACCTTGAGTGGTCAGCATGGGGTGCCCGGGACCCCCTGTACGGCGTCGCCTCATTGGCGGGCAGGAACAAGCGCGGGACGCATCCGTGGACCGCTGAGGAGTTCTATGCGTACGGCGCGCTCAACTGGAATGAGTACCGGCGTCAGTGGGAGAGTTACGGCGTACTTCGCCGCAGCTGCGTCGAGATCGGTTGCGGCGCCGGACGCATCACAAGGCAACTCGCTACCTACTTTCAGGAGGTACACGCGCTCGACGTGTCGCGCGACATGATCGCCTATGCCCGACGGCACATCGAGTTGCCGAACGTCTCGTTCCATGTGACCGACGGCTCCACCCTACCCCTTGCCGACGCCTCGGTCACGGCCGCATTTTCTTGCGATGTGTTCCAGCACTTTAGCCGAGTGTCATTGGCCGAGGACTACCTCATCGAGCTGCACCGCGTACTCGACTCAGGTGCCTCACTGCTGATCCACCTGCCGATTTACACCTGGCCAGAAACGCTGCGCCGAACGTTCTCCGGACTCTACAGGTTCCGCGTCCTCGTCGACTCTCTTCACGCCAACGGCCGCCGGTTCCTGCTCAAGCTTGGTTTCGGGCATCCGTTCATGTTCGGTGTAAAGTACGATTCAAAGCGTCTCTATGAGTTCGTGTCCGGGCTTGGATTTCAAGATATAGAGGTTCGCTTTTTTAAAAAATGCGGGGACGGAGGCCGTTTCGAATTGCGTTCGTATCTCTTTGCCCGAAAGTCGCGTCCTCCCGTATCCGGATCCTCATGATATTCCTTCGCGCTCTACAATTCGGTTACCATCCCGCCATGACTCTAACTCGATGATGTCGTTTTCAAAGATGGCACTGTCCTTTATTCGCTTCGCAGCCCGCGCGTGGCCCTTCCCTTTCGCGCAGGACATGCCAGCGCGGATTGGAGCTTTCGCCACCAAGGTCGGCCTGCTCGGTTCTGAGTGGTATGAGTTTCAGCCGGGTCTTTGGATGCAGCTGAATGCACGGGACCTCATCCAGCAGACGATTCTGGTGGACGGAGTCTGGGATCCGTCTCTTACAACGTTTGTTGAGAACACCTTGCGGGCTGGCGACGTGTTCATAGATGTGGGAGCCCATGTTGGCTACTTCACCCTGCTAGCTTCCCGCCGGGTGGGTCCGGCCGGCAGGGTGCTGTCCATCGAACCGAATCCGATTGCGCTGAAGCAGCTCACCCAGAATGTGGAGCGTAGTCTTCGCCAGAACGTTCTGATCAGGCACGTTGCCTGTGGTGAATCACAGGGACTGGTGAACATACACCTACACACCGAGTCTAACTCGAGCATGGCCTCACTCTCTGCCGCGAACGCTACGGGCGGGACTGTTTTCGAAGTGGCGTGCACCACCCTTGATCATCTGTGTCAGGAACACGCACTGCCCCGAGCCACCCTCATTAAGATCGATGTCGAGGGCGCGGAGCTCCTCGTGCTGCGCGGCATGAACAGGATCCTGAGGGATCTGCGTCCAGTCATTGTTCTTGAACTAGAACCACAGCTTTTGCGAGCGTTTGGGACGCCACTTCAGGCTGTTCTCAGCCTTCTGGCGAAGACTGACTACGTTATCGCGCCCCTGGGAGGGCACTCCAACTACGTGTGCCGGCCGAGAACCAGTGGAGCGTGATCGCGAGGGAGGTCCGATGCGTTCGGCGATTAAAGCATGCCTCCGGAGACTGGTTCCAGAGAAAGTCAGGCTGTTACGCTATGGCTGGTACGAGATGCTCAGGTACTATCCGGAGCTGGTTCGTAGCCTTGGCAGCAGACTCGAATGTCCATTTTGCCAGTGGCATTTTCGCCGCTTTCGACCGGCGGGTTTTGACTATCCTGTGTTGAGAGACAAGCAGGTGGTAGGAGCCAGCTGGCACCCGAATGATGTGTGTCCACGCTGCATGTCCAATGCTAGAGAGAGGCTCGTATACATGTACCTCAGGAGCAAGACCGCGGTGTTCAAGGAACGCCTGCGACTCCTCCATATTGCGCCCGAGCCGCAGCTCGAGCGTGCGCTGAGGCAGTTGGCCACCATCGACTACGTTACCGCCGACCTCGTTGAGACGTCGGTTGACGTGAAGTTGGATGTTATGATGCTGCCTTTTGCGGATGCCTCCTTCGACCTGATCATTTGCAACCACGTCCTGGAACACGTGCGCGACGATCGAGCGGCCATGACCGAGCTGCACCGAGTACTGCGGCCTGGACGTCAAGCTATTCTTCAAGTCCCTATTGCGTTGGCTCTGCAGGATACCTTGGAGGATCCGAGCGCGTCCACCGAGGCCGAGCGCATTCGGATGTTCGGCCAGCGAGACCATGTCAGGCTCTACGCGGCGGGTGACTATATGAACAGACTGAGGAGCGCTGGGTTTTTCGTCTCTCTCAGCCGTGCGCTGGATTGCCTCGGCGAGGACGCGGTCGGTCGGCACGCTTTGCTAGGGGAAGAACCTGTCTTCTCCTGTCGAAGCAGCGATGGGAAGAGGTCAGCGTGAGATCGACACCGGTCTCGGGTAGCGCGCGGTGAGTCGAGGGAACGTAGTCCTTCTACTCGACTCTGCTCCGACGACATGGACCAGCCAGGAGGATCGGCACTTCCGGATATGCCGAGCTCTTGTCCGTGAGGGAGTGCTTCCGGTCTTGGTTTTCGCCAGGCGGCTGCGACCGGAGATGCATGCCAGGCTCCGTGCCAGCGGTGCAGAGATCCAGGCCATCGACTACGGAAAGGGATTCACGCACTACTACCACGCATTGCGACAACTCGTGAAGACGTTCTCCATCACAACCGCTCACATAGTGTTCTTTGACTACTTTAGCGCTGTCCCTTGGATAGCTCGGCTGTGCGGCGTATCGCATCTCATCTATGAGATGCAGAACAGCGGCGAGTTCCGCGCGACAGCCTGGAAGAGGCGTCTGCTCCGCGTACGCACGAAGGCGATGACGAGGCCAATCACCCGAGTGATCGCCATCTCCGAGTTCGTGAAGCAGCAGCTAGTGAAGGGAGGAGTGCCGGAAGCTGCCGTCATGGTTAGATATCTCGGGGTGGATGTTGACCGATTTCGACCGGACGGCAGGGCGCGGCTGGAGTGGACGAGGCGATTTGCCTTGCGCCCGGATGAAGTAGTCCTTTCCACCGTCTCCTACCTGAGGCCCTTCAAGAATCCGCAGGTGCTAGTCGCGGCCTGTAAGGAACTGGCGAAGCGACACGTCACGGCCCGTCTTTTTGTCGCGGGCGACGGAGTCATGCTTCCTCGTCTCAAGATTCTCACCGAGGAACTTGGCCTCGGGGACCGGATTCATTGGCTCGGCGATGTTGCCGAGCCACACACTCTGCTGCAGGCCTCGGACATGTTTCTCCTGGCCTCCGTCGGGGAAGCGTTTGGCCTAGTGCTCGCGGAAGCGATGGCGTGCGGCGTGCCGGTAGTCGGAAGCCGCAGCGGTTCGATCATGGAAGTCGTGGAGGATCAGCGTACAGGCCTTCTGGCCACTCCTCTCGACCCGGTGGCCTTCGCGGACGCTATTGAACGCCTGGCAAAGGATGGCGAGCTGCGCAGACAGCTGGGAGCGCAGGCCATGGAGCATGTCCGGAGACACTTCACGGTGGACATCGCGGTGCAGAAGACGATCGAGATCTACGAATCCCTTTGGGCCGGGGACACGCGGACGACACACATTAGGGCCTAAGGCGTGCCACTCAGAGACTCACCACGACAGGCCTTTTCTGATGCCGCGCCACCGGCCGTGAGCGTCGTCATCCCCGCCTATAACGCTGCGGGCAGCATAGGCGAGTGTCTCGACTCAGTATTCGCCCAGACCTTTCCAAGCTACGAGGCTATCGTTGTCAACGATGGCTCCCCTGACACTGCTGATCTCGACCGAGCACTGTCGCCCTATCGGGAGTCGATTCTCTACATCAAGCAAGAGAATCGAGGTCCGGGTGGAGCCCGCAATGCGGCGATCAAGGAAGCGCGCGGCGAGTACGTGGCTTTTCTTGATAGTGACGATACGTGGCTCCCACACTATCTTGCCGAGCAGATGCGAGTACTGGGGCAGGATCGTACGCTCGACGTAGTCTACGCGGACGCCTTCCTCTTTGGCGATCCGGCGCAGGCGGGGCGGACGTTTATGCAGAACAGTCCCTCGCGTGGGCCAGTCACCTTCGAGAGTCTTCTGCGGGGGAAGTGCCACGTGATCACTTCCTGCGTTGTTGCGCGGCGGGCCACCCTGATTGACGCGGGTCTGTTCGACGAGGAATACTTCCACGCCGAAGATTTCGATCTCTGGTTGCGTGTCGCACACCGTGGCGGACGGATCTCGTATCACGAACAGGTACTCGCCCGGCATCGGAAGGGCGCGGGCAGCCTATCCGGAGAGACGCCGCGAATGCTTTCCAGTGCGACGGGGATACTACGAAAGGCACTGCGCGCCCTTGATCTGTCTTCCGACCAGCGAGACTTGTTAACAACGCAACTCGCGGAATGTGAAGCCTTCGCCGATTTGGAGTCTGGGAAGAGGCAATTAATGGGCGGACAGTACGGTGAAGCTGCGGAGGCCTTTCGGCGGGCGAACCGCTACTACCGAAAGGGCGAGTTGAAGGTTTTGCTTGTCGCCCTGCGCATTGCGCCGGGCCTGCTACGCCGCGTCTACCAACGAGTTCGTGGCCAGACTGTCAAGCGGTAGAATTCAGCGAGGGTCGGGGCTATTGTCGAGGCGGGCGGAGGAGGCGCTTGAGACGCGCCTTCGCATGGAGTCGCTCGAGAAGCCACCGTGTCACGCTGGCACTGAGGTCACCACCCCGCCGCAGCGCCGCGGCGAGCAGCGGGTAGGGCCGGCGCCGAAACAAGAGGTAGTCGGCCTCGACATAGCTATCGTTGGCCAGCTCACGCTTGAACCCCGCGCCATCGCCGAAGTCGATCGTTCGCGGCGGGTCGCGAGCGAACAGCTCATCGAGCGTGAGCAGGATCAGAATCTTGCCCACGCTGTACTGGCGCCAGGCGGGATCGTAACCGATTTCATGGTAGTAGAAGCGGTGGTTGTACTGATAGCTTACGAGGAAGGCGCATGTCGTCGGGCCACACGTTAGGAGGTACGAGCGCAGCCAGCCCCGTTCAGCCGCGAGACGCAACCGCTCCTTGAGGCCTTCCAGATCCCGCAGGCCCAGGCCCAGGAGATTGTACTGATACGTTTTTCGAGAAATGTCGGCCGCTGTCTGCACGAAGACATCGACCGCGTCTGCACTCGTGATCCGCACCAGCTGAACCTCACCCTTCGCCCTCAGCTTTTTGACTTCCTTGAGCCGGTGCCAGCGAGTGCTCGCTGAAAACTTCTGCATGTACTCGGCGAAGGAACCGACTGGCTTGACGACGTGCCGCAGTGCGGGACCTCGTGAACGATACAGGTGGAATGACCTCTTTATCAGCTGACTGCTGAGCAGGTACCTCCGAAGGAAGGAGTCGCTTCGGAGACACTCGATCCATACCGCGTCGAGGTCGGGCGCCGTCCGCAAGAACTCCCTGAAGATTCCGTCATACACAGAAGACTCGTCCGGCACATTCGGGTAGCCGCCTAGCAGCCGCAATCGCACGAGCGGAATCTGGCCAATACGAATACCCCCCAGATCACACTCCAGTGGCTGCGTCGACAGAAGGAACGGAGCGACTCCGGCCAGCCTCCCGTCACGCTCAACTAGAACCGCGCGAAGGTTCGCTTGCTCCGACCGAAAGACTTGCAACAACCACTCGGGATCGCCGAAGTGGACCGTGTCACTCGCGAACTGCGCATTGCACCGTCTCCACTCCGGCAGGATGGAGCGAAGATTCTGATCGACCCGAATCGTCCGGAGTACGTACGGCTGGCCGTCCTGAGAGTCAACCGTGACGGTCCTGCCCATCGCGTCGGGCGTCGGCGGCGGGGCTTCACGTGTTTCGTCGGAACTCATGCAAGCGCCGGGGCACCTTCGAGACGAACGCACCTAGTAGAAGTGTCGTTAGTCACGGGGCGGACCGACTCCTTCTCAAGAGCGAAACCTGGGCGTGTAGATCGAGTACGTGGGAAGCCGCTGTGTGAGCGTCAGCAGATTCGAGTGGTCCCATGCCTCATGTCGACTCATCGGATGGTGATAGATCACCACGATCTCTCGCGGCTGCGCTACCAGCGATCGCTCGACATTCTCAACGACTCTCCGAAGGATCTCACCTTTGAACGGATTCCCGAAGAACAACACCGTTGGACCGGAGGGAATTCGGAAGGCGGTCGCATCCATAAAGATGCTCTGGACCTTCCTGCACTTCACGGTCCTCGAGCGGTACGTCAAGATGTTCTGCTCCGCGATGCGGTGAAGTTGAAGAGAGAGCTCGACACCAATGACTTGCTTGAATGGGAACTCGGAGGCGTAGAGCAACACCGCGCCCTTTCCGGACCCCATGTCCACGAAAGTGAAGCGCTCGTGCCTCAGGGGGAAGCTCTTCAAGATGCGGGCGAAAGCCGCGGGAGACGAGGCCTCGTAGCCGCTGGCCTCGTCGTTCGCGGTGCCCAGTTCCGAGAGCTCAACCAGGCCGCTCGTGTCGACGTTGAATCGGCGGTCGAATCTCCGCTGCGGGTGAAACCACGCCCGCGCCGGGCGCGTTGCCACCAGAAGCGACGTCGGGATGAACCTCCGTAAAGAGCCCTTCAAATTGAACTTCATGCCGTAGAGTCGCTCATGGACAGCCTGCGGCACCGCGCACGCACCCGGCACCTCCCGGAAGCCGCCCGCCATTGGACGACACCAAGGGGCGGAACACGCGACTCGGAGCCCGTGTAGCCCTTACCCCCAAGCGGTTGACCATTGCGTGACCTGGCCAAAAACGTGTCTCTTGAAGACGGAGCGCTGGTGAATAGCTCCGATGGCTTCGATAGCCTCTCGCATGGACTGCTCGTCGGCACTGACGCTGATGTAGACGACTTTGCCACTGGCCACCAGACCAACATCCCTCGACATCTGAGCCAGCACCGAGTGGCAAGTCTCGCGCTCACTCGTCGGAGGACTCATGTAAAGGTCCGTTATGATCGGTGTCTCAGGCGGGAGGTTCAAGTGCTTCTCGACCTCAACGGAAAAGGGCGGGTGGGGCTGCTCAATGACCCAGCCAGCTTGCGTGAGCCGTCCATCCTCCACACGGGTATAGAAATGCATCTCCGATTCCATCAATTCCTGAGCACGTTGCAAAAACTCATACCTACTTCGCTGGCCGTGTCTTGCCTCCCGAAACAGGAGCAGGTCGCTGATGGAGTCTCTTTTCATCGCGATCGGAGCGGGGGCCAAAGTTCGAAGTGCATCACTGGCACACGCATAGAGACACAACTCCTCCGTATGCCATACCTCCCGCTTCAGCCAAGCCAGAAGGTCTAGCGGCGAATTCGCGAGCGCCAGTGTCAGGGAAACGAGTATTTTGTACAGCCGCTCAGGACTCACCTTGCAGGCGCGAAGGAAGGACTTGCAGGCTTCGACAAGCTTTCTCTTGATCTTGTATCGAATCAGATGCGAACGACTGAAGAAGATCCGGAGTTGATATGCTTCGTCATGATGCGTAGCGAACCGTTCCTTGTATTCGCCGCCGGGAGTTAGATCATAGAGATGGATGCCTTGCTGTCCAAGCTGCGCAGCCAGCATCATGAAATGCGTGCTGCCTGGCGACGCACGTGCACACAACGGTGAGAGCGCCAGCATACCCCCCGACACGTGGCCACGGTCGAAAATATCCAGACGCGCCGAAACAATCTTGTCGTTTGCCCGCAAGATTGTGGCATAGAGGATCCCGGGCATGCTCATCAGCTTGACGTGGTACGCTTTCTTGAGAGGGTCTCGCTCGAGGTCAACACCGTAAGCTGCTTTCTCGCGGAACGCGGTATAGTCGAGAAGCTCGTCAAAGATACTCTCCAACTCCTTGGGATCCTCGAGCCGCTCAAGTCGAAGATCGCCAAGCTTTTTGAGCCGGTTGACGAATTTCCGATTCTTACGCAGTCGTTGTTGAAAGGAGCTTCCGTCGTCGATAGTCATCAGTCCACGCTGAAATCTTCTTAGAATGGATCTATTCCGCCATCGACCGTCCTTCTCGACCCAAGCGAGCGGACTTTGAGGAGGGAGGAAGTAGAATTGTAACACCTGGTTCGGGAATTGCTCGCCCAGCCTGTAGAGAGCTGCGTCGATAAAGTCGTTCCCCGTCTCAGGCCTCGCGACCCAGACCTGATACTCGGCAAGATATGTCCCTGCGACCACCAGTTCTCCGGATTCCACAGACGTGGCAAGCGTCAAAAGGCCGACGAGCTCACCATTCTCGGTGGCGCCAGTAACGATGAAGGGTCTATAGCGGCCACGGTATGTTGCGTACCAAGTGGTCAACAGATCTACAGATTGATAAACGGTTGCCCACGGACACTGGTCGTAGAGGTCCTTCCATTGACCCCTAAAGTGCGAATCGTGAAGCAGTTTCTCAGCTACGGTTCCACTACAAACAGAGAGTTTCATTGTCGGGTAGTGTCTTCTGGCGAGGCAGCAATAGTCCGAACGAGGTCACGGCCGTCTCGCCAGATCCTGCCAGATTGGCAGCGACGGGTCAAGGAGAGGCACGAAACGCGCCGGTCCGCGAAGGCCGGCGCAAGCCGAGCTTAATCGCGCGCCACCGCCGAGGCGTTCGAGCGCGCGCGACGAACGACGTCCCACGCTGCGATGGCGCGTGCGGCCGCAGCGTGGCCGTCCGCGTTCCAATGCGTGTCGCCCCAGAGCCAGGGAATCGCGCCCGTCCGCGCGACGCCGCTGAGCGCCTGGGTCAGATCGAGAACCGGGACGCCGGAGCGCGCACTCCAGGCTACGATTCCGTCCCGGAAGGGCGACAGGTTCGCGGACAGATCGATCAAGTCAGACCCGGGCGGCCATGTGCAGAGCGGGCCGAGCACGCGAAACTTGGAGGGGACGAAGACGACCGCGAACGTACCGCCGGCGGAGCGGACCTCGCCGGCGAAAAGCTCGAGTGCAGCCTCGATGTGTGCTTCCTCGCCTTCGAACCCGGCGAACGAGTCGCGCACCCAGAAGAACGTGTATTGCTGGCCATTGATCGCGCAGCTCCGTTTCGCTGCCACGGGATCGACGCGCGGTGACAAGAGCTGCAGCAGCCGGACCTCGAGCTGTTTCAGCAGCGTGCGCTCCCAGAACGAACGAGTCGCCCGCTGCGCCGACGGCAAGCGCGCGTTCCGATAGATGAAGGAGTCGAGCAGGTCGTTTCCCTCCAGGATGAACTGCAGGATCAGCCGCCCTCGCGGGTCGAGCTTCGTCTCCCGAAACCGCGCGATCGCCTCCTGCGGGGAGATCGCGATGAGCGCGACCTGGACCGTAGGCGCGCCCAGAAGCGCCTCGAGCCGCGCGACCAGGGTGCGTTCGAACGGTACGAGGGCGGCGACGAGCATCGAGTCTCCGAGCAGGTACACCTCGGCATCCGCCCGGTCGGGCTGATTCCGGTAGCCCCGGCGGTCGGTGACGTACTCGAAGGGCATCGGCTCGCTCGGCAGTCCCCATGCGGTCGCGGTGTCCTGGGAGCTGGTGCCCGAGACGCGAGTATTAGCCTCGGGCTTCCGGCCGATAACCAACTCCCGCGGGGCGAAGACAGCCGGCCAGCGCACGATCCCCGCGAGTCCCACCAGCTCGAGCGCGACCCCGGTGGTAGCTAGGCTCACCAGCGCGGCGAGCGCGCCGAAGAGCATGCGACGCGAGACCGCAGCGCTTATGAAGAGGAGCGCGAGCGTGATTAGCGCCAGCGCGAACACGATGTGTCGTGTCCGCCAAAGTCCGAAGAAGCGACGACTGTGCGACGCGACGTCCTCGACGGTGGCGATCAAGAGGAGTGCTGCCAAGGCGCAGAGCGCGAGAGCCGCGAGGGCGGCTAGCAGACGGGTCCGGTACGGGGTCTTCTCCGGGGTTGCCGCCATGGCTCGATCGTCTCCGCGCTCGGCATCGCTCGACTCTACCACGCGCTGCGGGAGTCAAGCTGCGATTGGCCTGGAGACTCGACCTGCTCCCCGATTCTGGTCCAGTCAAGATGACCGAATTGGGTCGGCCTCCCGGTCAAGAGTGAGCTGCTCGAACTCCGCGGGCGTCACGTTGCCCAGGGAGCTGTGAGGGCGGAGGCCATTGTAGTCGAGGCGCCACGCCTCGACGGTGTCCCGGGCCTCCGCCAGGCTAAGGAACCAGTGTTCGTTGAGGCACTCGTCACGGAGCCGTCCGTTGAAGCTTTCGACGTAAGCATTCTGGTTCGGCTTGCCCGGCTCGATGAAGTGCAACTGAATGCCCTGGGCGTACGCCCAGCTGTCGAGCGCACGCCCGACGAACTCGGGGCCATTGTCCATCATCAAAATGGTCGGGCGGCCGCGCTCGGCGATCACGCGCTCGAGCACCTGCACCACGCGATGGCCCCCGAGCGAGGTATCGACCTCGATCGCCAGGCAGGCTCGCGTGAAGTCATCAACGACGGCCAGCAGGCGGACGCGCCGGCCATTCTCCAAGACATCCAGCACGAAGTCCAAGGACCAGCGCTCATTCGGGCGGATCGGCCGGGCGGGCGGGGCCCCACGCGGCATCCGGCGCCGGCGTCGCCGCCGCCGAACCGTCAAGCCTTCCTCGCGATACAGGCGATAGATCCGTTTGAGATTGATGGGGTGCCCTTCGCGGCGGAGCAGCACATGCAGCCGGCGATACCCGAACCGCCGCCGCTCCGTGGCCAGGCTTCGCAGGCGCTCGCGCAGGGCAAGATCAGCGGGCCGCCGGGCCCGATAGCGACACGTCGACCGACCGACTCCCACCAGGGCACACGCCCGGCGTTCGCTCATGCCGTGCTCCGCTTGAATCGCCCGCACCGCGATCCGCCGCGCCGCGGGCGTTAGGCCTTTTTTCCCAGGAGCTCCTTGAGCACCTGGTTGTCCAGGGTCAGGTCGGCCACCACTCGCTTCAACCGGCCGTTCTCATCCGCGAGTTGGCGGAGGCGGCGCGCCTCGTTGACCTCGAGGCCGGCATACTTCGTCTTCCACCGGTAGTACGACTTCTCGCTGATGCCGTGGCGTCGGCAGACGTCCCCGGGCTTCGCCCCGGCGTCGGCCTCCTTCAGGATCCCGATGATCTGCTCCTCCGTGAAGCGCTTGCGCCGCATGGCGGGGTCCTCCCCGCGGGTAGCCTAGCCGATTCGGACACCCCGATTGGACCAGTTTCCGGGGAGCAGGTCGGACTGACTGCCACCACGGCGAGTCGCGTAGGCGTCTCTCGGCCGCGCGTGCCCGACAGCCAAACCGGGGAGTCAATCTTGAAGAGCCCCAACGGGAGAGCACGAGGCGCTCGGGTTGAGCGCTCCGTGTTGAAGCCCTCTCCCCTGGCCCAGAAGGGCCCGAGAGGGCTTAAGTCCTGCCTCGGTAGTGTGGATTGCCCGAATCCGGTTCCTTTGACGGAACTTTGTGATATCGGGCTGCGCGCGCGGGCGCGCAGGTTATTTGGTAGAGTTGGCTTGTAGTTCTGACCGGCAGGCCTTCGGAGGATGCGTCAATGATCGATGAGTCAGTGATCGACAAGTCAGTGATCGATACGATTGTCACCGGTCTTGAGCAAGATGGAGTGGTCGCTGTACCGAGTTTGTTCGGCGCCGAGCAGCTGACGGCTATGCAGCACGCCTTCAACGTGCGACTCAGACGATTACGCTGGAACAATCTCGACGGCTACCACAAAACAGAACCCTACCGTCATATGGTCGAAGATGTCCTGACCCTTGAGCAGGGATTCCTCGACGCCGCCCTCCATCCTATTCTCAAAGCAGTATTGACGCGGTATCTGGGGCGCTTCGCGCTGGTCGAAGCACGCGGTTGGAGATCGCTACCGACCAAAAGAGACTTTCATGGTTGGCATGGCGATGCGTGGTACGACCAAGACGTGACTCCCGACATCCCGAAAGAAGTGAAGCTGGGTTTCTATTTGACTGATGTGCGCACTGGCGCTTTCAACTACATGAAGGGTAGCCACCGGAGGCAACCTCCACGACCGATTCGCACGGCGGACCTTCCGGACGTACCAGCGTCGCAGATTGCGCAGTTTGCGGGCCCAGCCGGGACTGCATTCCTTTTCGATACTTCGGGCATACATCGGCAGGGAGTGCCGCTCTTAGAACCACGGCACGTCGTCTTCTTTAACTACCATGATCCACGCATCCAGCTCCAAAGGGACGACATCAAGTCGTACCGGTATCATCCACTGCTTTTGAATGCCGCATTCCTGGGCAATCTATCCGAGGATGACCGCCACATCCTGGGGTTCGGAGATAAGACGAACTATATCCCTGCGTTTGAACTTCCGACGCAATACCGGCGGTTGCAAAGAGCGCTGAGCGGAATCCATGACATGAACCTGCGGCTAAGCGACTTTCGAGGCCGGGTCATCGCCAGATTGAACCATAGCCTGAGGAAGGACCGCCGATAACCGGCCAGATGGGAGCTGAAGCACCGGCGGTACTCTCCGTCTTTGCCGTTGAACCGCGGTTCATCGGAGGCACTGAGACATACGCGCGAGAGTTGTCGCTCCAGCTTGGCCATCACGGTTGGCGCAGCGTCTTGTGCTTCGCGACTCCACCGACCAAGGAAGTGGGGCGTTTTCTTGACCTTCCCAACGTCTCCGTTGAGTTGTTGGCCGACATGCACGGGCCGACGCTGCGTGTTGCGTCACGCCTGGTGCGAATGCTTCGTCGCTATCGGCCAAAGATTGTGCATTTTCACTACACCGATTTCCTCAGTCCTTACCCGTGGCTGGCGCGGATGTTGGCCGCCGAGCAAGTCTTTTTCACGGATCACGCGTCCCGACCGCCACAGTATGTCAGCCATCGGGCGCCCCTGCCACGACGGTGTCTTGCGCGCGCGATCACCTGGCCGCTGTCCAGGGTCATTTGCGTAAGTGGTTTTGGCTATCGCTGCTTTGTAGAGCGCGGCCTCTTTCCATCCAGGCAATGCGAGATGATCTACAACGGCGTTGACCTTAAGAGAGCGGTGGAGAACTCTGAGCGGGCGGCCGGATTCCGGCGGCGGTTCGCGATTCCTGCTGCGCGCGAGGTCGTCTTGCAGATAAGCTGGATCATTCCGGAGAAGGGCATCCTGGATCTATTGGCGGCCGCGCGGATCGTGGCGTCACAGAACAGCAACGCGCATTTCGTGATTGTAGGTGACGGACCCTTCCGCCAAGAGTACACGAGCAAGGCCGATGAACTTGGCTTGCGCGAACACGTCACCTGGACTGGTCTGGTCGAGGATCCGTTCACCGCGGGCGCATACGATGCAGCGGAGGTTGTTTGCCAGGTGTCTCGGTGGGAAGAGGTCTTTGGGTGGGTAATTGCAGAGGCGATGGCCTATCGTAGGCCGGTAGTTGCAACCAGAGTAGGAGGTATACCCGAGCTAGTGACACATAATGAGTCGGGTTGTCTGATAGAGCGCGGCGATGTGGCGCAACTGGCAAAGACGATCTTGACGCTGCTGGACGACCCTGCGGGCCGACAGTCCATGGGGATCGCGGGACGAAAGACAGTGGACGCTAAATTTGACCTGCAGAAGAACGTCGCACAGCTGGTGAAGACTTACGGGATCCCGCAGCTAGCTTGACCCCGGCACGAGAATCAGCTGAATCGGAAGGGGGCGGTCACCGTCGCAGGGACTGACCCGTCATCGCGCGCTGTAGCTCATCAAAGTCAACCCCGATGTCTTTGCCATCAGTCCCCATCCGGCGGTTCGGGCTCTTCGCTGTCAGGGTTCCATCTGCGTTGAGCCCGGCCGCTGCTGCAGTGGGGAAGGAGGTATAGAAAGCCGGGGGGTAACCGGCGTTCCGTGTTGATCCCTGCCCATCTCCGGTGTCGGCGAGGCTTACGAGTGCGTTCCTGGCGACGATCGAGCCAGGTAGCCACTTGGCGAATGTCTCATCCGCGTTGGGAACCCCGAACGCGCCGAAGCCCATGAGATTGTTGGTCAACCGGAACCGGATGATGGCGGGCGGTGTTCCCCCCTCTATGTAGTAGGTTGAATAGCCGCCCGGGATCGCGGTGTTGTGGTCGATGAGCAGATCCTCGAGCGTCCCGGCGGGGCCGCCCGTCATCCCGAAAAACGTCGTGGTGAGGCCAAGCCACAGGTTGTTCACGACCGCGATCCGCTTCGTCGGCTGGCTCGGGCGCAGTTCGTCACTGGTCTGGATCGAGAAGCCGCTCGCGGGATGTTTCACGATGTTGCTCCGGAAAAGCACGTCCTGGACCACCGACCATGGCGCCGTACCCTCTTGATTGCGCGGGGTAAAAACCACGGCTGCCCCGCCCCACATGTTCTCGAGCAAGTTCCCTTCGACGAGCACCCGCTGTGCATTCTTCAGCTCCAGCAGGTTCTTGACCGTCCAGTGCACACCGGCGAAACCCCGACTACCTGGCCGCCAGGTCAGCGGTTTGAAGAGATGGTTTCGCCGGATCTCGATGTCAGACGGCACCAGACCGCGGATCTTGGGATCTCCCCCGCCGAACATGATGTTCTCACCAGCGCCCTCGAGAAAATTGTTCACGATCTTGAAGGGCCCACCACCGTTGTAGCCAAGCACTGCCTGAGAGTCGAAGCCTTTGGCGTGTATCCCGGAGACGTGCGAGTCAACTACGGCCGACGAGGCGCTGTTCAGCAGGACGCCCCGAAAGCTCGTAAGGGCGGGATGCCCATGGACGTAGCAGCGGTCGATAATCAGGTCGTAAGGCGTGTCGGCATCTGATGTTTGGTCCCCCCCGAAGGCGACGATGGAGTAGATCGTCTTGGCGCTGGGGAGCGCAGTGAACTCGATCCCAATAAGCCGATAGTGATGCGCCCCAAGCTCCGTGGAGAGGGCCGGGCCGCTGTTGGGACTCACGATCTTCGGCATCACGGGGGCGAAGGCCGGCGTGACCCGGCTGCCCGGGGCGGGCAGCTTCTCGTCCGGCGCCGCGGAACGAACGACGATCCACCCAGAACCTGCCTTCCTCGGAAGACTGAAGTTTCCACGAAAGACAGCGCCCGCCTCCAGGGTGACGACATCACCGGGCTGCGCCGCTCTCAGCGCCGCCTGCAAGTCGCCGCCGGCCCCGACCGCGATCGTGCGCCCCGTTGGCGGCGTGTACGAAGTGTCAAGAAAGGCCCGCGGCGGCGTCGGGAACACTGGCTGGCCCTGCGATTGCGCCAGCGTCGGCCAGGCGAGCACCAACATGGCGAGCGAGAGGAGCACGGTGGCGAGGCGGGAGCGCACTGTTACTCGTCAAACCTCGCCATAACGGCCGCTATCGCCGCCAGGCACCGGCAAAGAAGAAGTTCCGAACTTTTTCCAAGGAGGTCCGGCCGGAGTATGACCCATGCCACGGCACGTCACATGCCTTGCAGATGCCGATGTCTTGCGGTCGCTTCTCAGTCAGGGACTTGCGCAGGTGCAGCATTCTCTCGCCGTTCCAGATCTCGTTGGCCGGCTGCTCGAGGAGGTTCCCGACCACGTACTCGCTCCGGAGATCCCGACAGCACCCGACCACCCGCCCGGCAAAATCAATCGTGAAATTCACCCAAGGTTGATGGCATAGGGTGTAAAGCGTCCGCTCGGGCGCCCCGGCTCCCTGGCTCAGATTCACGAGGCTCTCGCCGAGCGCGTTGTGGAAGTACACCGGCATCACGGTCACGCGGTCCGACCATTCCGCGAACAACGCTTGCGTACGCGCCATCAGGCTCTTCGCGTCTTCAAGCGACGCTCCGTGCGTCGCCATGTCCTTGATGACCACCCGGAAGTCGGCACCCTGCTCCACGCCGGCCCGCAACAAGCGCCGGATGCCGTCCAGAGTCTCCCCCCAGACGCCTCTCACTCGGAGCCGTTCGTAGAGGGCTGCGCCGGCACAGAAGTCCGTCCCCACCATCCGCAATCCAGCCTCGACCAACCGGTGAGCACGTTCCTCCGAGACGAGCGAACAATTGGATGACACGGTCACGTAGATTCCGAGCCCTGTCAGATGGCCGATATACTCCTCGAGATGCTTGTTCAGCAACGGCTCCCCGTCGCGATGCAGGGAGACGATCCGTACGTCGAAGCTTGACCGGAGGTTCGCAATGATGCGCTTGAAATCATCGAGCGACATGATCCCTCGCCCATTGACGAAGTGATGCTCCTGATCACTCTGCGGGCAATAGACACACCGGAAGTTACACGAGTTGATTGTCTCGATCGTGAAGAAAATGGGCTGACCCCACACGCGATCACGGTGGAGCAGGTAGCTGAGTCCCGTCGATAGCCGATTGAGGTGCCTGAGGTTGTGCATACGCCCTCCATACTACTAGACGTGCGTAGTCAGAGGGTCCAGATCTGCTGTCCCGGTACACGAATCGACGTCATGCACAGCATTTCACACCCCCGCATCATCCCTCTATACTACTGCGCAGGACGAGGCAATTCCGTCCGCGATCCCGTGACGATATGAGCCAGTTACATCTGAGGCCTACGACTAGGGCTCCGCGCACCTCCCTCCTCGAGGGGCCGCGTGGCTGATTCCGCGATCCCCTCACTTCCACGCTCCCAGCGCGTCGCCCATGTCCTCCCATGGCCCACCATCGGTGGCACCGAAATAGCGACCCTCCGGATTGTCAAGGCTCTGGACGGAGCGGGCTTTGAGCATGTTGCCTTCTGCACCGCCGAGGCCGGGGCCGTCGAGTCCTTCTTCCACGTTGCTGGCGTCGCAACCACGACCTACCGATCCGTCGACTTGAGCTATCGTCGGCCCGGCCCGTTCCTCACGGCGTCCTTCCGTCTCGCGGCCCAACTGCGTCGCCAGCGAACCACATTGGTCCATTGCTCCGATCTCTTGGCTGGCCTGCGTGCGGCGCCGGCGGCGAAGCTCGCCGGGCTTCCGGTCGTGTGCCACGTCCGCAGCTCGTATTCCGGCCTGTCCCGGCACGACCGGCCGCTCCTCTATGCCGTGGATCGATTCATCTTCGTCTCACGCCACACCTGGGGTACCTTCACCTCGAAGGTGCGCCCGTCCCGTGGCGCGGTGGTCTACGACGGCATCACGACCACTCCGATCGATCGGGAAGCCGCCCAACAGCGCCTCCGGACGCAGTTCTCGATCCCTCCGCATATCAAGCTCGTCGGAACGGTCGGGCGCCTGGCTCCGCAGAAGGACTATCCCACATTGATCAAGGCCGCCGCCCGCGTTCTGACCAGTCAGCCTGACGTTCGCTTTCTTGTGGTCGGCGACAACAGTACGGATCCCGCGTCCCGCCGGCACTACCAGACGTTGACGAGCCTACTCGACGCGCATCGCATCAGGCAGCACTTCATCTTCACCGGCTTTCGCGACGACATCCCCCAGATCCTGAGCGCGCTCGACGTATTCGTGCTCTCGTCGCACTTCGAGGGACTTCCTCTCGTCATCCTCGAAGCGATGGCGCAGCAGACTCCGGTCATCGCCACCGCGGTAGGCGGCGTTCCGGAGATCGTATTCGACCGTGATACCGGGCTACTCCACCGTCATGAGGATGAGGCGCACCTCGCCTCGCAGATCATCGCCGTGTTATCCGACGAGGTCTTACGCCAGCGCCTCGCCCATGCAGGTCAGCAACTGGTCGAACAACGTTTCACTACGCAGGGATCCGCCGCAGGAATCGCGGAAGTATATCGAAGCGTGTTGCCGGTCAGTCACCGCTGAGGTCCTGAGGGTACCTGACTGTCACTGCGGCACCCAGTAGAGACGAGCCGGCGAGCTCTCCCACCTCTGGACCCAGGCGTTCGGCACTTCCCGATAAAAGAAGTCCGGAGGCTTCCAGCCCTGCTGTACCAGTATCTCCGCTCTCTTCGGATTCACCAGAACATACGCGGTCCCCGAGATGTCCGCCGAGCGCATGCCACCGAACTCAATCAGCCGCGTCCGTTCCGGATATGCCCAGAAGAACCTCAGTCCCAACAGCGTGATGCCGTCTGAGTAGACCACCATATCCGGACTCACCATCTTGGAGAGTGTCTTCTCGACCATAAAGACGCTCTCCTCTTTGAAATTGCGGTAGATGCCATGCACGAAACCGAGCGCCAGCACCGCCGCGAGCATTCCGGCCCAAAACACATTGTCGGCCTCTCTCCATCGGACCACTCTCTTACCATCTCGAAACACCGCATCCACGAATGCGGCCGTGAGCAGCAGCGATGGGAGAAAGAGTGGCCACAGATATCGATCATATGTCGGCAGCGGCATGTAGTTCCGGAGACTGTGCGATCCAAAGTTGAAGACCAAGGCGTGGTACATGAACCACGCACTCACGAATGCGAATGACTTCCACCCCTTGAAGAGCGCGTAGCACACCGCTAGCGTGGCTACCACCGTCACGAGGCCGAATCGCGTGCTGAGCAGAATTGCCTGTGGCCCATCCCGAAAGAGTCGCGCGGCAAGCTGTGACCAGGATGCCTCGGGACTCCAGAACCATGGCGTCGCCGAAGGATGGCGGCTGTGGCGCTCGATCGCGTGGAGGTGATACAGCGGATCGGCCAAGTACCAGCTATACGCCGCCGCCTCGATCCCGAGCACTGCTCCGAAGCCGACCGAGAGCGACGCGGCCAAGACGCTGTTCGCCTTCTCTCGGTAGAGACACCACAGGACATACCCCGCAATGAACGGAAGCGAGAACAGGACCGCTTCCTTGCACAACCATGACAAGCCAAGGCACAGACCCGCGAGAGCGCCGTGTACCGCCTTCGTCTTCGCGAGCGGCTCCCGAGACCCCACGTAGAGCAGCAGAACCGCCACGTTCAACCATAGAGCCGCCGACGGATCCGGGTAGAGGAGGGTCCCATACCGGACATCCACCGGTAGGAGCGCGTGAAGGAGTGCGGCGAACACTCCAACACGCTCACCGAAGAACGTCTTGCCGGCAAGAAACGCGACCAGAATACCTAGCAGCGAGACAAAGAGCGGATACACGCCGAGTGCTTGTTCACTCACCCCGAAGAGCTTGAATGAGACGGCGGCAGGCACCAGGATACCAAGCCGCACCGGGTAGATGAGTCCGGGCTCGTCGTGGACCCGCAGAAAGCCTCCAGTGAGAATCCGGTATGCAAGGTCCGCGTATACTGCGTCATCCCCTTGATAGCCATAGCCGATGAACGAAATGAGGCGGAGGCCCGCTGCAACACTGAGGATAAGGCCGAGGCCTACCGAGACGCGATGGGCGCTGAGCCAGTCACAGACCGCCACACCTCTTCGTATCATGAAACATCCGCGCTGCGGTCACGGGCCAGCTGCAGGGACCGTGCGCGGCGAAGACGTGCAGGCCGGCACCACGTCAGCTTGATCGGCGAGTACCTATGGGCGGCGGACGCCGTGAACGTGATCGCGTACGTACGGGCGCGGATCCTGGCCCCGGACCGTGATCTCGAATCCATGCCCGCGCAGGTAGTCAACCACCAGAGCCCTCGTCGAGAAGACTTCGCCATTGTCACTCCTGAAGTCGTGACATGCGATGCAGATATGTCGCGTATGCCGGATCGTCTCCCCCATGCCCTGGATCGCTACGCGCTCCGCGCCTTCGATGTTCATCTTCAGAAAATCGATGCGGGTAATGCCCTCGCGAGCGCACAGGTCGTCCATCGAGATCCCTGGCACGTTGCCCAGGCGTCGGCCCCCAGCGGGTTCGAGACTCACGCTGTTCGACTCGTGGTCGGGAGAATCGTCAATGGACACCGTGCAGTGGCGATCCATCACCGCCACTTGATAGGCGCGCACATTTGCCAGGCGCGCCCACTTGCACTGGGCCTTGAGCAATCGAAACGTTGTTGGATGTGCTTCGACGGCGAGCACTAGCCCCTTCTCCCCGAGTGCTCGCGAGAACACGATGGTGTCCCATCCAACCCCCGCCCCGACGTCTACGACAACGTCGCCAGGCTGGGGCGAGTAGAGGTGGCACCAGTAGTCTCGGGCGTGCTCGAAGATATCGAGGTGGGCCTTCCGCCAGGTGAGGATGGTATCAGCGTAGTAGTCGAACCGATCGGAGTCGACAAGATAGTCGCCGTCGATCCGGTGAAGCCATGCGGCATCGTACATGATCCTGACGTCCCATCCTGTCTTCTGGCGCGCATAGCTTGTCGCAAGAGCCGCCAGGATCGTGCGTCCACCCGGACGGTCAAGGACCCGGATCAAGCTGCGAAGCAGCGTCATGGATAGGAGCCTCGGACATGCCGAACGCGGACACGTCTATCGGACCGCCTGCGGCACCGTCCGGACAGCCACCTTGAACGGCCGCTGTCCGTGCTGTGCTTGTGTCGTTGCGAGCTGGAGCGACGGGGGCTGACCGGGCGCGAAGGTGAGCACGCCGACGACTTCGGCCCCCAGCGGTTGGGCGTCGGTGCGGCCGGGATAGAAGACATGCTGCATCCTGAGGAACCCATCAATGCGCGCGGTCACTAGGCCGTCCTGTACCGTCAGCACCTTCGCCGTGAGTGAGTACTGCTGGATGCGGTCGATCCGGGCGTCGTTGTTCTCGGTCTGCGGATAGAAGTATGTCAGGATCCTGGCGCTTACCGCTCGATCGAGCTCCCACGTTTGGCCGAGGCTGACGTCTCCCGTTGGCAGGAGTTTCGACCAGTCCGCGCGCGCCAGCACGATCCAGTTCTCCGCGGGAAACTCGCCCCACGAGCCGCGGTCGTCGCCGCGAGATATGAGGTGCAACGTGACGGCATCGGGCGCGGCACGCGGCGGAGTCGACTGTGGAGCCGGCGCCACGACCGGTTTACCCGGCGTCGGCTTGAACTGTTGAACCGCTCTCCCGAGGAACGCCAGTGTTTCCTCCGAGCTGGCAAACTGGAGCGTCTTGTACGGGTGGCCCTCAGGGGACAGCACATAGGCACCCACCGTTCCAATGGGTAGCTTCTTCGCCATGCCCTCTCGGTAGATTCGGTCCAGCTCTTGCCGCTCTCCGGCAGGGGCTTTGAAGTAGTCGTCATTGGCAGTGTAGACGCAGACGAAGCTCCGGTTGAGCGCATCGATGACACGGCGGTCGGAGAGCGGACCCGCTCTCATGGCAAAGGAGCCGCCTCAGCAGCGTCCCGTGTTGATCCGGCCGTCTCCGTGGTAGTAAAAGATCGGCCGGTTGTGTTCCTTGCCGAGCTTGATCGCGGTGCGCACGTCGGTGACCCAGGCGATCTCGTCGAAGCGCTTGTCCGCCGCAGTCGGCTGCCGTTCGGCAACTGCCTTCTCGACCCAGGGGACAACCTTGGCATCGGACACTGGGCCAGTGGCGCACGCCGTTGCTACTCCAACAGCGAGAAGAACCGCAGGGATCAATAAAACACGAAGCGCTCTTGTCTGCTCAGCCATCAACGGTCCTCCTTATACGTATCTTCAAGACTCCGCCAGCCTCGAGCGAACTGCGGCGAAGGCGAGTTCAGCCCCCGCGATCGCTCTCCCATCCTGTTTCATCCTCCGCCCCCGGATGGCCGCCGTCAAGGACTCGCGGGGCGAGGTGTCCAGCGGTCATCGCCGCGTGCTCGAGCCGCGCGCCGTGCCACCTGGCCCGCTCCGCGCCCCCGCCGCCAGGCGCTTTCCCACCCGCGTCCGCTGGCTCAGGTAGCCCGCGGCTCGAGCGGGCAGTTCCGATGTCTCACTTCCCCTAGGTAATCTGGCTCCGCCAGCGATCGCACCCTGGCGAGACTCTACTAGGGTGAGCCGGACCGGAATAGTGTTGACACTGATGACCAAGAACAACGAGGGCCATCTGGCCTATCGTTCCCAGAGTGAACCACCCCCTGCCAGGGGAACCACTTTGGGAGGACTGACCGATGACCCTCGAGGAGAAGGTACACGGACTGCGCCTGCATGTCATCCAGCGCGCCGAGCGGTTGGGCAATGTCAGCCAAGCCTGCCGGGAGGCCGGGATCTCCCGCGCCCTGTTCTATCGCTGGCGCCAGCGACTGGAGCGCTACGGGCCGGACGGCGTGCATCCGCGCCGCCACCGGGCCCGGGCGGGCCGGCCGGTGCAGCTGGCCCCGGAGACCGAACGCTTGCTGCTGAGCGTAGCGGTGAGCGCGGCGACGTGGGGCGCCGGCCGGATCGCGGCGTACCTGCAGCACCGCTGGCAGCTGCGCGTGGCCCCCAGCACCGTGCAGCGGGCGTTGCGACGGGCGGGCCTGGCGACGCGCCGCCAGCGGCTGCTCGTGCTCGAGCAGCGCGCCGTGCAGACGGCCGGCCTGCTCACCGAGCGGACCCGCCGCGCCCTCTGGCAGGCCCAGCACGGGCAGCCGCGCCATGTGGCCGCGCGCGAGCCGGGCGACCTGGTGTGCCTGGACCTTCTACATCGGCCAGCTCAAGGGTGTCGGCAAGGTCTGGCAGATCACCGCCTGCGATGCGGCGTGCTCGTACGGGGTGGCCTGGCTGCTGCCCGCCCACACCGCCGAGGCCGCGGCCCACTTCCTGCGCCGCATCCTGCTCCCGGTCTATCGCCGCGCCGGCTGGCGGCTGCGCCGCGTGCTCACCGACGGCGGCCCCGAGTTCAAGGGGGCCTTCGATGAGGCCTGTCGGGCGCTGGGCCTCCGCTACACGCGGACGAAACCGCGGCACGCCTGGACCAACGGGTTTGTCGAGCGGCTGCAGGGCACGATCCTGCAGGAGCATTGGCGCGTGGCCTTCCGGCGGCGCTACTTCACGAGCCGGACGGCGCTGCAGCGTAGCCTGGAGGCCTTCATGCAATCCTACAATCACGAGCGGCCGCATCAAGGCTATCGGGTCCGCGGTCGCACGCCCGCGACGCTCTTCTGGGGCGCCGCGCGCGGATGACCGCAGACCCCACTCTGGGATGGTCATGGTGTCTACACCATTCCGGGCCTGGACATACTAGGGCTGCTGGTGATTGTTTGGTGACCAGAGCGAACAATGGGAGAATAGTCAGGTGGAACATGATGATTGAGCGCTCGAAATCGCAGACACAGCAGCATTCTGTCGACGCCTGACCATGCGGCCTGGCTCTGCTCAGAACCTGCCAACCGTGACGTACACACCGGCATCCCAGCTGCTCTCGCCCGTCAGCCTGATCACCAGCATGCTAGCTGATCTGCTGGCTTCCCGGGAGCTCGCCTGGCGGCTCGCCGTGCGAGACATCTCCGCCCAGTACCGGCAGAGCATGCTGGGTGTCTTCTGGGCTTTCGTGCCGCCGTTGCTGTCGGGCCTGCTGTTCATCGTTCTCCACCAGAGGAACGTGGTGAATATCCCGGATACCGGCATGCCCTATCCGTTGTTCGTGCTCGTGGGCACAACCCTCTGGCAGGTTTTCGCGGAGGCCGTCTCGGCGCCACTGCGTGTTGTGACCGGGGCGGGCGCGATCCTGGCCAAGATAAACTTCCCGCGTGAGGCGCTCATTCTCTCCGCCCTGTACCAGACGCTGTTCGGCTTTCTCATCAAGGCGGTGCTGCTCGGAGGGGTTCTCCTCTACTTCGGCACACCGCTCAGGCCTAAATCGCTATTGGCGCTCGTTACCATCTTCTTCCTTATCTGGCTCGGGCTAGCCATAGGGGTCGCACTGACCCCGGTTGGTATGCTCATCGCCGATGTATCTCAGCTGATCACGCTCGGGCTTCAGCTAGGCTTCTTCTTGACTCCTGTCGTCTACCCCGCTCCGGAGGCATTCCCCTACTCCCTCCTGGCGACCTGGAACCCGGTCAGTCCCTATCTCCTTTCAAGCCGGACGCTCCTCGTCCACGGCACCGCGGCGTACCTGACGCCCATGGTCGCCGTGTCCGTGTGCCTGCTGGGCGGCACTGTTCTGGTCTGGCTTCTTTATCGGGTATCAATGCCGATCATCATCGAGAGGATCAGCGCGTGAGCCTTGCCCTGATCGAGGTGCGGGCCACCGGCAAGAAGTTCTGCCGGAGTCTCAAGCGTTCGCTCTGGTACGGGCTCCGTGACCTTGCGGGGGAGGCGCTCGGGCGGAGGGGCGACCGTTCAACCCTTCGGCGACACGAGTTCTGGGCGCTGAGAAATGTTTCGTTCGACCTCTATCAAGGTGAGACCCTGGGCCTCATTGGTCCCAACGGGGCCGGCAAGACGACGCTCCTGAGAATCCTTCACGGCCTCATCACGCCGGACGAGGGCTCCGTGACCGTGCGGGGGCGCATGCAGGCCCTCATCGCCCTGGGGGCCGGCTTCAGCCCGGTTCTGACCGGCCGTGAGAACATTTATGTGAACGCCTCGATACTTGGTATCCCCCGGAAACAAGTAGACCGCCGCTTCGAGGAGATCGTTACCTTCGCGGGGATTCCGGATTTCATCGACTCGCCGGTCCAGAGCTACAGTTCGGGAATGACCGTCCGGCTCGGCTTCGCTGTCGCTGCCCACCTCGAACCCGACATTTTGCTCGTGGACGAGGTACTGGCCGTCGGAGACGAGGGATTCCAGATCAAGTGCCTCAACAAGATTGGTGAGCTAAAGGCTAATGGGACCGCGATCATTCTCGTATCGCACAACATGCATACGGTCTCGACCTTTTGCGATCGCGTGCTCGTCCAGAGCGCCAAGGAGCACGAGCTGTTCACGAACGTGGCGGAGGGCGTGCGAGCCTACAAGCAGCTTGTCCATCCGAGCATGGACGGACATATCGAGAAACTCTGCTCGGGGACTCCCGGCATCGAGTTCGTCAAGGTCGATATCTCGCACACCGAGCTCGAACTCGGAGGGGACTTTCATCTCCGTCTGTACTATCGAGCGACGACCAGTTACGACGACGTAGAGATCGACACCGTGTTGCTTGTCGCCCGCGAGACAAGCTTTCACTACCAGGCCACGAATCGAACATTCGACAAGCGAGTGGACCTGCCGGCCGGAGAGGGATGGCTCGACATCACGGTTCACGACCTGCGCGCCCTCCACGCGGATGGTCGGTTCGCGGTTGCGGTCTGGGGACGAGATCGGTCGGAGATACTTTTCTGGTGGCGCATTCCAGTGCGATTCACGACGGCGCTGCGGTGCACCGGCACGAACCTCTACCATACGACCTTCCTGACTCATCTCTCCTCGAGCGCGGAAGCCTCGGGCCCAGCGGGAGAGGGCAGTGGCGGGCATGTGGTGTCGCGCTAGCCAACAGTGGTCCCTGATGCAACGACATTTTGCCTCCACAACAGGGTTGTGAACCCTGGCTTCGTTGCGACGCTATGAACCTGTTTCAGCACCGTGTCGGTCATGTGTTTGCCTCTGCCGGCGACAGGAGGAAGGACACGGTGCCCGCTGCAATGCAACCTCCCGCACCATGGACGATGCAATCCCTGGGGGATGCCGATGTCTAGGAATGCCTGATGCCCGGTGTATTCGCGGTTGTCGCCCTCGAACCGTTGGACCAAGCGCCATGTCAGCGTCTGACGGAACTCCTGCGCGAGGAACCGTGGCTCGAGATCCAGCAGGTGTTGGAGGTCGGCGGACGTGTCCTGCTGGGCCGAGCGTCGAACGGCATCCTGAACGCTCGGCAGCCAGCACGACTGTCCAGTAGAGACGGCGAACGTACCTGTTTCATCGATGGCGAGATTTACAACAGAGCGGAACTTTGGAGTCGGCTTGGCGCCGCGCCGCCGGCCGACAGCAACGATGCAGACTTGCTGCTCCGGTTGCTCGCGACCGGACACCCGCGTGAGTGGATCCACCGTTGCCGCGGCTCATTTCTGTTCGTCATCTGGGATGCTAGCCGCCGGCGCCTTTTTGCTGGCAATGACCGGTGGGGGTTGCGGCCGCACTATTGGACTTGGGATGGCAAGCGGCTCGTTCTAGGTCCGCGCGTGCGCTTCGCCCTAGAAGTCTCTGGGGCCCGGCGAGATCTCAACTTCCGATCGGTCACCGAGTACTTCGCGTTCCAATGCATGTTTGACGACCGAACGTTTTTCACCAACGTTTCGACCTTCCCTTACGCGTCTACCTTTACATTCGATGTGGATGCGATGACGTTGTCCGTGGACCGCTACTGGGACTTCGACAGAATCGAGCCGCGCCCAGGGGTGAGCTTTGACGCAGCGGCCGATGAACTGGCGCATCTGTTCGCTCGCGCGGTGCGGGAGCAATGCGACTCGGACCACCGGCTAGGCGTGATGCTTAGTGGGGGGATGGATTCGCGGATGATTCTTGCCGTGGCCGCAAGGCACCATCCGCAGCTACAAGCGTTTACGTTCAGCCTGCCAGGAGGCCGCGATCTTTCCTACGCTTCGGAGCTTTGCCGGCTATGTAAGGTCCAGCACCATACGGACGTGTTCACGTCCGGGCGCTGGGTACGAGACAATGCGGCTAAGCATCTCGAATTGACAGAGGGATTTCATTGCCTCTTCCACATGCACGGCTTCCAGATGCGGCATCGTGTCCGCGAAGCTTGCGACGTAAACCTAAGTGGGTACCTTGGGGATCTGGTCCTCGGCGGCAGCCTACTGTCGCCTCAGCTGGTCAGCGGCCCGCCGGATTGGCTGTTTCTCCTAAGGTCCCTCTACGCTCAATGCGCCGTGATCCAGGGGATTGGATTCCCGTACAATGAAGAGTTCCGGCAACTCTTTACTCCAGGCGCGTGGAGCGAGGTACGGAAAACCCCGCCGGCGCAATGTCTGGAGGAAGCGGCGGCCGGGTTTCAACGCTATCCGTTTGCCAATGCAATGGACTACTTCCATATCGTGAATCGGGGAAGAAAGATGATCGCGTACTTCCTCGTTTTCGCGGCACCATACTTTGAACATCGCACTCCATTCTTTGACTATTCTTTCTTCGACTACGCTCTCGGCGTACCTACGCGATACCGGGTGGAGCGAGGCCTGCAAACCGCTGTACTCGAGCGAATCAGTCCAGGACTGGCAAAGGTCCCTCGGACGGATACTGGGAGGCCAGCAACCCTCAAGAGGGGCACACGGTGGGTGTCGGAGTTGCGGCTCGAATCCCTTCGCCTGGGGAATCGGTTGACGCGGGGTCGCTTCTTCCGCCCTCAGACCGCGGCGTATCAGGACTACCGGGGGTGGCTACGCACCGACTTACGCGATTGGGCCCAGGACATTCTCATGGACGGCCGAACGGTGTCACGCGGGATCCTCAATCCGGCGTTCGTAGAAAGTTCGCTCACACAGCACGCCGCAGGGAGCGAGGACTGCACGTGGAAGATCGGAACAATGCTGTCATTCGAGTTGATGTTGCGACAGCTAGCGGACGCGCGCTAAGAGCTCTGCGGGAATTATCATCCTGCTGGTCTTGCGCCCGCCGTGCTTTGCTCGGGTGCGATCTCTGATCAGGGCGGCATTCATCATGTGAATGAACAGTGGCTGCAGCAAGGGTGCGGCCTATTTACTGGTGGAGTCGTATGCGGGTTTGGGTCAGGCGCGCATCGAGTCGTCAGTGAACCGCCTGTAAGATCGTAGGCGCTGGAATACTCGCCGAGCGAGAGGAGGACGCGTTTCGTGACTGGAAATGGTCTCGAAGATCGCTACTTCGCGTACCATGAACATCGACATGATTCACTACGGACCCTCATGCACGCGTTCGTATCCTCTTCGGTAACTCTCGTGATTCCGGTCGATCTCACAGGACGTCACACTCCCAATCGGTTCGTGTCCTGAAATACGTGGACGCGCTCCGAAGAACCCTTGAGGAAATCACATGAACCGAAGCCCGAGCGGGCGGCCGCCCACCTCCGTCGCCCCCGTTCGCCTGCTCGCCTTCTATCTTCCTCAATTCCATCCGATTCCGGAGAACGATCGCTGGTGGGGCCCAGGCTTTACGGAATGGAGGAATGTCGCGAAAGCTCGACGCCTCTTTGCAGCCCACCACCAGCCGCAGCTCCCATCCGAGCTTGGATTCTACGACCTCCGTGTGCCCGAGGTTCGCGAGATGCAGGCCGATCTTGCCCGCACCTACGGCATCTCTGGCTTCTGCTACTACCATTACTGGTTCAATGGTCGCCGATTGCTCAATCGCCCGTTCGACGAGGTCCTCGCATCCGGTCGCCCCGATTTCCAGTTCTGCCTCTGCTGGGCGAATGAGAACTGGACGCGAGCCTGGGATGGGGGTGATCGCGAGATTCTCATGCCGCAAGCCCATTCTGCCGAGGACGACCGAGCGCATATCGAACATCTGCTCCACGCCTTTAGTGACCGCCGCTATATCAGGATTGACGGTAAGCCGCTTTTCCTCGTCTATCGCACCAGCCTCTTACCGGACCCTGCTCGAACTGCCGAAGTGTGGCGAGAGCGTGCGCGCGCCGCCGGCATCGACGATCTCTACCTAGTCCGCGTCGAGAACTGGACACCAGACATCGATCCCAAGACCATCGGTTTCGATGCGGCCGCCGAGTTTGCTCCGGATTGGCGGGTATTGGGAAGGGCTCCGTTTAGTCGGGAGCGCTGGGACCTGCTCGCCCGGATCCAGTGTCGCCTCGCTCGGATCGGGCTCATTCCATCAGCGCATCTCGATCACAGCATCTACCCCTACGAGTTTCTCGTCGAGCGCATGCTGGGCAAGCCGGGGTCCGCCCACAAGAGGTTTCGCTGTGCTACCCCAGGCTGGGACAATTCGCCCCGGCGAGTCAACGGTGCGACGATCTTCCGAGACTCCACGCCGCGAGCCTACGAGGCGTGGCTTCGCTCGCTTGTCGCGAGTACGCTCGAGACGTTTCAGGGAGATGAACGGCTCCTCTTCGTCAATGCCTGGAACGAGTGGGCCGAGGGTAACCACCTGGAGCCCGACCAGCGGTGGGGACGCGCCTACCTCGAGGCGACGGCTCGCGCCCTCGGCCGCACCCAGTAAGAACCGTAAGCTGCCAGCGTTTACCGTCTGCGCGCGTCGGGCGATCGCGTCTCCTGCTTCGCTGCGGCGCGCCTGACAGCCTCAAGAAAGCCCCGGCCATACTTGAGGTCCGGCTCGAGATGGTTGCCTTCCGCCCATTCGTTCCACGCGTTCAGAAACACGAAGCGTTCCTCCAAGGGCTTGGGCTGGACACGCTCGATCAGCTCCAGCAGGCTCGCTTCGAACTGAAGTGGTGTTGAGTCGACCATCACGATTCCGTTTCGACCTCTCCTGGGAGTATTGTCCCATCCCACGAACAGGCAAGGATGGATGGGCCAGACTCGCCTTTCGTTTGCCATCTCTGAGCGCGCAAACGCATAGTCGTAGATCTTCAACGTCGGACTGGCGACGCCGAGCTTCAGGTTCCGCTTGAGCTTTCCGATGGTGCCGCGATCATGGGCGAAGTCTGGGAGCGCACCGAGTTGTGGCTCGAATGCCAAGGTCGCATCGAACCCGAGCTCCCGACAGTCGACCCCGGGACAGTGGGCATCGACGCCTACGAGGTACGGATCCGCGAGACCGCTCTTGAGAGCTTGCCTGCGGATGCGCTCGACGGTGCGCCGGGGCTGGGGAAGATCAAGGGGCCTGTAGATCAGAAACACGGCTCGCCCATTCACCGTCATGTACCGCGTGTCGGCGAAGGCCGCTACCAGCCATTGCGAATGCCTGATGTCATCGGCATCGGAATACGACTGCTTGAGCAGGATATCCCTTTCTTCTCCCAACCACCGTCGCGACCATGTTTCGTTCGCCCACGCCAGACAAAAGGGGAAATCTGGCTGACCGGACGTCAATACTTCGTTGAAAGGCCGTTCCAACAGGCGACGGCCCTCGAACCAATAGTGCCAGTAACAGAATCCTTCAATCCCGTACTCCCGTGCCAGATCCGCCTGGGCGATGCGGGTTTCGGGCAGCCGCAGATCATAGAAGCCCAGCTCACCGGGAAGGCGGGGCTGGTAGTGGTTGCGGAACAGCGGCCGGGCCTTGGCTACGTTGGTCCACTCGGTAAAACCCATCCCCCACCATTGGTCATTCTCGGGGATGGGATGGAACTGCGGCAAGTAGAACGCCACCAGCCGGACCTGACCCACCCTGTCTTTCACCCTATTCTGTGTTCCCGATCAACAGAAGTACGCCCTGCCCGGGAGCCAGCCAGGCGTTCCCGCCTTCCCACGCGTGCGTTTGGCCGGTGTAACTGTTCACTATCTGGACCGGCCCTGCCGACCTGAAGCGCACGGAAAAGGGTGTCGAGTGGCGCAGATCCTTATTGACCAGCATGACGGCCGGGCGATTCTGCGGATCCTCAAACTCGCCGGCCATCAGATCGCCGCCATTCAGCTCAGCGACGAACCTGCTGCTGTCCAGGCCTCGGCAGCCTGCGGGCACCTCCGGATGGTGGAAGACGTTGACGCTTTTGAGCTGCGTATACGTGGGTGCGAGCTTCAGAATCTGAAGGTTCACCCGCCGCACGAGATCCCAGGTCGGGGTCTTGTGGCCGAACTGGTCGATGGGGGCCAGGCGGTAGTTGCCAGTGGTGGGCGTGAAGTACGTGTAGTAGCTGATGCCCCGGGCGCCATAGGCCAGCGCTGTGAACACCTGAAAGCTAAGGCCTCCGTAGGTTGGTTCGGCGTAACGGAAGTGGGCATTGGCGAGGACGACATTCCAGAACGGTAGCTTACTTCGAAGCGCCGCTGAGCGGATCGCCTCTAGATTCTGGAAGTACCCGTCGCGCAGCGACCCGTCGTCCATCAGCGAGTAGTTGTCATAGCTCAGGAACGGCGGCTGGACAGTCTGGAGAAAGGTTTCGACGTACTGCTCATAGGTCGCGCCCAGTTGCTCGGACGAGGCGTAGTTGGGGAACAAATTGATGTACGGCAATCCTCTGGGGGCCGCCGCGCGGAAGGCCGCCGCCCACTTGGCCAAAGCTCTGAACATCGCCGCGCCAGGCTCGTCGCGCAAGTAGTAGCCGAAAACGGCCGGGTGGGATCCCACGCGATCCGTCAACTCCTTGACGCGGTGGCCAATCTCGGCTTCTGTTAGGCCAACCACCGCATCGCTGACACTGGTCCTGCCGTTCGCCACTATGGCTTTCAGTCCCGCGGCGGCCACCGCATCCAACCCTTCGGGCGAGATGAAGCCGGCGAGATTGAAACCAGCCTGCTTGATCTCTTGCAGAACGGACGGATCTGGCCGGGTCCAATCCCAGGGAAGGATAGCGAACTGCTCAGGCGGCACTTCCGAAAGGGCAGGATCATTCTGGGCTGCGGCGGTCGCCCAGCAAAGGAGAACGATCAGAAGTCCACCGGCGTGTCGCACCCTCCCCAACATCAGGTTGAGCCCCTTCCTGCCAACCAATCCCGCAGCGTTCGGACGCCTCTTGCCTCGAGCATCCGCCGAGCCAACTCCCGCCCAGCCCGATCCCAAGCCTGCCTGGACAGTGGACTGCTCAACAGCGCCTGCCACGCGAGCCTTAGAACGATCCACCTGTTCTCCGCACTGCCGTAGACATCACACAAGAAGAGGCATTCCCCGCCCAGACTACCGCGCTCTCCCCGCAACCTCTCGATCAGCCGAAGCCTCCTCGGCCCCCCTCCCGGCCGACCATGCTCCGCCCGACGCTTCGCAGCCATCCGCCGCGCCAGATCGGCACTTCTCAACTGCGCAACTAGACGTCGCATCGAAACCTGGTCACGATGCATCCGATAGTCGATCAACACCTCTGCCAGATTTGCCAGCGAGTATCGATCCGCCAGCCTCAGCCAAAGATGGTAGTCCTGCGCCAGTTCGGTGTTCGCACGAACCGGCTGATACCCCCCCAACTCTTGCACCGCCCTCCTACGAAACATGACGCTTGGATGTATGAACACGTTCTTCATCAACAACGTCTCGTAGATCTCACAACTGCTCGTAGGAACCCGCATCACGCCCACAACGTCTCCTGTTTCGTTGATCACATTGGCCCAGGTGCCCACCAGCGCGATGTTTCTCTCTGTATCGAGAAATCTTACCTGAGCTGCGAACCGCTCGGGATGCGACACGTCATCCCCGTCCATCCGTGCGATGTACTCACCACGCGCCAGTCCCAATCCCACGTTCAGCGCGTAGACCAGCCCACGGCGCATCTCGTTTCTCACCACTCTTACGCGAGGATCACCAAATTCCCGGACCACATCACCTGTACCGTCGGTCGAACCATCGTCTATCACCACCACCTCGAATGACTCGAACGACTGCCGCAATACGCTGTCCATCGCGGGGCGCACGAATCGAATCGCATTCCATACTGGCATCAGCACCGTTACTCGCGGACTAACCCATGCCATCTCAGAAGAGATCCTTCACGGTCAGCCCTTGACCACGAAATGCCTTCAAATGGTCGATTCCCTAGGTCTCGAAACTGAGCCACCCGTCAGCGGTTGCGGGGTTGGAGGCTCCTACGGTACGCCCGATTGATTGTCGCATTATTTGCGTTCGGCCCCTGCTTAAAAAGTGAGTTGCTGACTGCCAACTGGTTGCAGTGCTGCAGTACGTAGGTATTCCTCTGCACGGACGACAACTGGGCGTACTGGGCCTTGACCTGTCCGCGCGCGGCTCCTATGCTCCTTTCTGGAGCGGGAATTCCTATCCTCGCGCGAGTTACGTCGAGGATCGAGGATCCAGGGGAGCACCATGAATCTCGACGGCATGGTATGGGAGCCGAAGCATCTCCGCTGGCACGGGCTTACTTTCGCGCTGGATCCGGAAGCGGACGGCGCGGCCGAGCTAGTGCTCTGGAAGACCCCCGGCCTGGTCGCCCAATACCAGGACTTCTGGGAATGCCAGCCAGGCTTCGCGGCCGAGCGCGTCCTCGAACTGGGTTTGTGGAAGGGCGGCAGCATGGCCTTCTGGGCTGAGGCGCTCGCTCCGACACGCATGGTCGGTGTCGATCGGACGCCTCGCAGCTCCTCAGCAGCGTTCGATTGTTACATCGCCGAGCGCGCAGACCGGCTCAGCGTCCACTGGGGCGTGGATCAGGGCGATCAGGCGCGCTTGAAGACGATTGTGGCAGCCGCTTTCGACGGCCCGCTCGACCTCGTGATCGACGATGCGTCCCACCTGTACGGACCGACACGAACGAGCCTCGAGACGCTCTTCCCGCTCCTGAGGCCGGGGGGTAGGTACCTGATTGAGGACTGGGCGTGGTATCACTGGCCGGCCTACAACGGGCCGAACTCGCCGTTTGCTGGCGAGATCCCGATGACACGCCTGGCGTGCGAGTTGCTGGAAGCCGTCGGAAGTGCGGGGACCGGAGGGCTGGTCCGAAATCTTGCAGTGCACGAAGGGTTTCTTGCGATCGAACGTGGCTCGGCGCGACCAACAGGTCCGTTCAGGCTCGATGATGTGATCTCGCGGGGGTCGGATCGCTCTCCGCAATCGCTCCGCCGCCTCCTCGGGGACCTGGTCTGGGAGATTAGGACCCGAGTCCGCGTAGGCTCCCTCCGCTCGCGCTAGGAGATAATTTGGCGGGACCTGCTCCTGACCCTATACTGAAACATGTCCTCGACACCGTCGGCCATGCTTGATAGGCCTCGCACCTCCGACCCAAGGACTCGACCCGGGCGGGTCACGGTGATCCAGCCTACGTCCGGCTGGATCCCGCTCCACTTCAGCGAGCTCTGGAGTCACCGAGAGATCCTCTACTTTCTGGTCTGGCGGGACATCAAGGTCCGCTACAGACAGACCGTCATCGGTGCGGCATGGGCGATCGTGCAGCCTCTGATCACGATGGTGGTGTTCAGCGTTTTTCTGGGCGGGCTAGCCAAGGTGCCGTCGGACGGAGTCCCGTACCCCGTCTTTGCCTTCGCCGCGCTTGTGCCATGGACGTTCTTCGCCAACGGCCTGAACCAGTCGGCCAATAGCCTCGTTGCCAGCGGCCATCTGATCACGAAGGTATACTTTCCGAGGCTGCTGATCCCGATGGGCCGGGTCCTGGCTGCGCTACCGGATCTGGCAATCACTCTGGTGGTTCTTCTTGGGTTGACCCTCTACTACGGTTTCCGTCCAAGCGTTGCCCTCTGTTTGTGGCTGCCGTTCTTCATGCTTCTGGCCTTCGTCACCGTCCTGGGCGTGGGCCTCTGGCTGTCAGCGCTCAACGTGAAGTATCGGGACATCCAGCACGTCCTTCCCTTCCTGATCCAGATCTGGCTTTTTGCTACACCCATCGCCTATCCTTCCAGCCTGGTGCCGGCGCCCTGGCGAATCCTGTACGCCTTGAATCCCATGGTTGGTGTAGTGGAGGGGTTCCGCTGGGCGCTGCTTGGCACCAGTCATGCCCCCGGCTCGGTGACCGTGGCCTCCGTGCTTGCGGCTGCCGTCATCCTGGTCACGGGTGCCTTCTTCTTTCGCCGCGTCGAGAGAACCTTTGCTGATCTCATCTGACTCTCGAGTGTCTGTCCGATGAGCGATCTTGCCGTCCGCGTGCAGGGCCTCGGAAAACGGTACACCATCGGGACTAGCCACAAGTCGACGCAGCCCATGTTGAGGGAAGTTCTTGCCGACGCACTGGGCAGTCCGATCGCTCTCCTTCGCCGCCTCCCCCATCGCTGGCACCCGGCCCCGGTCTCGCAAGACTCCCACATCTGGGCCCTTCGCGGAGTCTCCTTTGACGTCACACGTGGCGAGGTCGTCGGAATCATCGGCCCCAACGGGGCCGGCAAGAGCACTCTCCTCAAGATCCTTTCCCGCATCACCGAGCCGACCGAAGGCCGTGTCGAGATCCATGGCCGTGTCGCTTCACTGCTGGAAGTCGGCACTGGTTTTCATCCGGAGCTCACGGGGCGTGAGAACATCTACCTGAGCGGCGCCCTGCTCGGCATGCGGAAGACTGAAATCGATCGTAAGCTCGACGAGATCGTCGACTTTTCCGGAGTCGCGAAGTTCATCGATACACCCGTAAAGCACTATTCGAGCGGAATGTACGTCCGCTTAGCGTTCTCGGTAGCGGCGCACCTCGAGCCGGCCGTCCTCATCGTCGATGAGGTGCTGGCCGTCGGTGATGTAGCCTTTCAACGCAAGTGCCTCGCCAAGATGGAGGACGTCCACCAGCAGGGGCGCACGATTCTCTTGGTTTCCCACAACGTGGCTGCTGTCACTCGACTGTGCCAGCGCGCTCTGCTGATCTCGGATGGAATGGTCCAACGAGATGGACCGGCCCGCCAGATCGTGAGCACGTATCTCCTCTCAAGCCTCAACTACAGCGCACAGCGCTCATGGCCTGATCCAGCAGTCGCTCCGGGAAACCATATAGCCAGACTGCGCAGGGTCCGCGTCAAGGACGACAACGGCCTCACTACGGAAACCGTCGATATACGACAACGGGTCGGGATCGAGATGGTCTACGATGTACTCCTTCCTGGCCACGTCCTTGTTCCGTATTGCGAGTTCTTCAACGAGAACGGCCTCTGCATATTCGTTTCCCGCGACCTTGAGCCTGACTGGCGAGACCGCCCTCGGCCCGCGGCTACCTTTACGAGCACAGCATGGATCCCTGGAAACTTCCTTGCAGAAGGGAGCTTGCAGCTCGGCGCCGGGCTACTCTCCAACGATCCCTACGTTGTTCTTCTCCATCACCGTGACGCGGTCGGATTCCGAGTGGTCGACCGTCTCGACAGCGACCCAGCGGGCGCGCGCGTGCACGGGCCACTCGCGGGTGTGGTCAAGCCGCGCCTGACTTGGACCACTGAGTCTCTCGCCGCACAGACCCTGCCGTCCCCGATTGAGCGACTAACACGACCCGCCGGAATGTAAGCCAGCACCGCGACGGATGGGTGCCACTCCTGCTTCTCCGGTGGTCAGCGTCGTCGTCCCGTCCTTCAACTACGGGCACCTGATCGCCCAGACCCTGGACAGCGTCTTAGCCCAGTCGTCTCCGGACTGGGAGTGCGTCGTGGTCGACGATGGCTCGACAGATGACACCGCAGATGTCGTCTCCGCGTATACGCGACGGGATCGTCGATTCTCGTACGTTTCCCAGCGAAACGCCGGTTTGTCTGCCGCGCGAAATGCTGGGCTGCGGCGCAGCCAAGGCACCTACTTCCAATTCCTCGACGCTGATGACGTAGTCGAACCCAGCAAGCTTGAGCATCACGTCTCGTACCTCAACGCGCACCCGTATGTCGGCATTGTCTATGGACCGGCACGCTACTTCACCACTGCCGATCCCACACAGCGTCGGTACTCTTGGACTGATCCCGATACTCCCTGGATGCCCCAGGTCTCGGGCTCTGGACAGGTCCTCGTCAATGCGCTGCTCGACACCAACATCATGCCTGTAAATAGTGCCCTCGTGAGGCGAGAGGTCCTCCGCCGCATCGGCCCTTTCGATGAGCGCCTACAGGCTCTCGAGGACTGGGAGTACTGGATACGCTGTGCTCTCGGGGGAGTGCACTTCCACTTCCTGGATCGCGAAAATACGTACGCTCTCGTCCGACTTCACGAGGGAAGCATGAGCACCGATTCGCTCCGAATGCGTGCGGCTCTCGTCCGTCACTATCGGACCACCGTTCGCCTCGCTCCGAACCCGACGACACGCACCTCGCTCTGTCAACGCCTCGTCGAGGCCCGAAAGGCCCTGTCAGAGTTACAGATCGCACGGGGCATGATCCTCAAGGGCGGCCTCCACAGGGCTTCCTTGGCATTCTCGCAGCGGCACTACACTTTGGCGGCAAAAATAATTGTCGCCCTTCTTCTTGTCCCGGTTCTTGGCCGGTCACGATTTGCCTCCTGGACCGAACGGTCCTAGAGCCTCAAGCCAACATCGCTTCAATTCGCTCCCGTAGGACGACCGGATCGACCCGAAAGGCCGTGCGGTAATTTCCCTGCCGTGTCTCCGTGGTTATCATCGCGTCGTAGTCAAAACCAAGGGCCTGAGCCATGAAACAATAGTGGGGCGGTGTCGTACCCCAGCTCAAGAGCTCGTTGGGCGGGAAGATCTCAAGTATCTTCAACGGCGCTCCCCTTCGAAACATCGTGTTGATCAATCCCGCCCCATGTATGGCGACCAAGTAGCCGACCTCCGCGAAGAGTTTCATTTGCTGGGCTACTGTCATCCGTTCGGTCGTAACGACGTCGAATCCGAAGGCCTCGCAAACGTCTCTTACTTCCCGCTCGTTGCTAATGGTTCGCCCCGAGCTAGCTTCTCTTGCCAGGAAGACGCGTCGTCGTCGGTCGGCATCGCCATGTGGGGCCTGAAGGCGCTCGAGCACAAACTCGAAATTCTGCTTGTTACTTCGCGCCGTGCTAAATACCACAATCTGGTCCGCTTGAATGTACTCGGCTCCCTGAATGACGAGCCGCCGCGGACCGAGCGCGCCTCTCTCCACTAGTTCGCGAACGAAAGCTCTTTCATAGGCACGCTCCCCGAGGAGGATCGGGACATCTTGAGGAATTCCGCAGAATTCAGCGAGCCGAAGCCGGCCGCCGACGAGATCTTTCAGGAAGTGCCAATAGTTGTTCTCGCCCCACGAGCGGAGGTGGATGATCGCCTTCTCCTTCCGAATCTTTCGCCGTCTAAGTACTCGAGCGCCGAGATACCGCGAGAAGCAGGGGCTGGGCGCGAAGGCGCTGTCGATCAGACACGTATCCACTAGATGCGCCGGCTTGCAGATCACCCATCCGTATTCTGGCTCGACGAACGAGGGGGCTTGAACGAGGGTCGCGCTTTCGCGTTCTTCCCAAGGCCGCCAGGGCGCGACGATGTCAGCTTGGGCGGTGGGCGAGAGCTTCCCGTTCTCGACCGATGCAAAAGGGTAGCTGGTCCGTGCGAACAGGATCCCGCTGGCAAGTGCCCGCTGCTGTCTCGATGAGGCTAGAAGCGCCCAGATGCCATGCGGATGCTCGGGTCGTGCAAGTCTCTCGCGAGGGATGGTCGGTGCAGATGGCCTTCGTGTGGCACCCCCGATCCTCAGCATGCGGAAAGCAGGACAATGCCCAAGGAGTCCCATGTGGCCACTCTTGTCAAGGCCGGCGCAAGCTGTCGTGAAAATATTGAGGCAAGACGTCTCCTGTCCACAGGCCCGTCTCGGCTCGGGGTGCGTCTTGCCTGAGCTCGGCATTTCGCCAGAGTGTCGATCGTACTGGTTGAACTCGTAGCAAGCATGTACGACCTCTAGCCTACCGCGCGGCGCCGTGGCTGCAAAATACTATAGGGCTAGAGGTGTTCCCGCTACGTCAGGTCCGTCCGGGGACCAGCGACCGAAGGGAGGAGCGCGAAGTCTTAGGGTCTGAAGAGGTGCTACCTTTTCGAGGAAACCAGAGGGGCCGGACGACCTGTCGGTTGTGCCGACCCCCTTGGGTACCTCTAGTCTAGAACTGTCTTTCTTGACTATACGTCGATGTGGTTCCGTCCCTTAATGCGTCGCCGCACTACGGCACCCAGGCCTACCAGCGTGGTCCCGAAGAGAAGAAGCGTTGCAGGTTCAGGTACAGGCTCAAGCGCAGGATCCGCGCACGCGCCCGTCCCACCCCCAGGAGCGTCCAGGCAGCTGAACGTGATGCCAGACTGCACCTGGTGGCGGTCGGCGAAGAAGAGGTCGAGCGTGTAGGTACCGACGCCAAGAGTGGCCGTGGTGGTCGTCGCCAAGGTGGTGGCCTTCACCCCGCCGTTGTCCAGGGAGAGGCTACCGTTCAGGAAGAGCCACGCGTCATCGTCACCGGTCAACGAGAGAGTCACCGGGGCACCCACTACGCTGAACGTGCCGGTCCAGTGAACTGCCCGATACCCGCAATTGTTGTTGGTCCCACCACAACCGGCAGCACCGGAGTAGAAGTTACTCGCGAAGGCGCCGCCGCCCAATACCCCACCGGTTACGGCATCCGAGCGGACGCCCCCGGCACCGACGGTGGGATCCGTGGCCACGTTCGCGTGCACCGTCCACCACTGAATCGGCTCATTCATGCTCGAGCCGCCGGCAGGCGCCGTATCCGTGATGACCCCGGACGCCGGCGGTACGAGACCGCTGTAGACCGGGGCGGCACCCACTGTGCCAGGTGTTCCAGACAGCGCGGCATTCACGAGGCCGGCCACCGTCGACCCGTCAATCCCACCCAGGGTGTCAGGGTGCGTGGAAGATAACGTGTAGTAATTCCCGGTAAAACTCAGCGCTAGCGCTGGGGAGGCAGTCAAGGCCATTGTTGCCAGCCCTGCCATCACGAGCGTGAAAATCCTTCTCATCATTGCGTTCTCTCCCTTGGGTCGGAGGACCGGGCGACTACACCCTAACCGGTGGTCGGGTTACCAACGAGCAAGTGGCGTACCAGCCTGTCCCACGCACAGATAGCTTTACTTTTCAACATGTTACACCATCACCCCCCGAGCCCGATGTGAAGCCGACTGCATACTACTAGCCCCTCGCCTTCAGAGCCTGGCACTGCGTGATCACATACCCTAACTCATTGCAGACCCGGAACAAACGCGTGATACCGCTACCCTACCTTCCTTGCCGGACGCGTGGAGCGCTTGCCAACCGGCCTGGAGAAGCCTTAGCGTGGATGCCTGATCGATGTCCGAAAGTCACGCGTACTCCCCCAGTGCAAACGGCGCAAGCGCTCCGGTGCCGGGTCAGCCTTGGCTCCGGGTCACGCTTCTTTCGTTCCTGCTCGTCGTTCTCCTCACCGCGCTCTATTGGCGCGTGCTGAGAGACCTTGGCATCCAATGGTGGGACGATGCGAACTACAATCACGGCTTCCTCGTCCCCCTGTTCAGCGGCTTTCTCGTCTGGAGAGAGCGGCACCGGCTAGCGCGCGAGGCCCCAGCGGGAAGCCTCCTCGGCGTGCTCGTGCTGCTGGCAGGGATCGGGGCCCTGCTCCTCGGCGACATCGGCGCCGAGAATTTTCTGATGCGGAGCTCGCTGATCGTCATCTTGGCGGGCCTCGTCCTCTTTCTGGCGGGCCGACGGGTCTTCCGCATCGTCCTCTTCCCGCTGAGTTATCTCTTCTTCATGGTTCCGCTCCCGGCCATTGCGTTCTACGCCGTGACGTTTCCCCTCCAGCGAATGGCCGCGGAACAGGCGGCGTGGGTGCTCGAGATGCTTGGCGTGCCGGTCCTCCTCGACGGCAATGTGATCCATCTCAGCCAGATCAGCCTCGGCGTGACCGAAGCGTGCAGCGGCATTCGATCGCTCATCAGCCTGCTCGCAGGTTCCGCGGCCTGGGCCTATCTGCTCCTTCCGCTCGGGTGGGCGACCGTGCTCTTCGTCGCCGCCACGGTGCCGATCACGATCATTGCCAACGCCGGCCGTGTGGTGGTCACCGGCCTCATCGGCCAGTGGTTCGGCGTCGAGTACGCATCCGGCTTCTTCCATGAGCTCGCGGGCTGGATGGTCTACGTCTTCGCGTTCGCCTGCATGGTCGGTCTTCACTCGCTCATCCAGTTCGTTCGAACACGGCGACACCTGGAGACCCGCCCATGACCGTGTCCGCTCGCGCGCTGGTGGCGTGCCTGCTGCTGCTCGCCGCGCTCTTGGCACTGCAGCTCCGATCCACCGGGGAAGCCGTGCCGATGCGAAAGTCGTTCGACACGTTCCCCCGCGAGGTGGGCCCCTGGGAGGGGCAGACGGCGACGAATCTCGATACCGAGATCGTCAACCTCCTGAAGGTGAACGACTACTTGATGCAGGCGTATGTGGACCGGGAGGGTCGGCCCCTCTGGCTCTACATCGGCTACTGGGCCACGCAGCGGAAGGGGGCCCAGATTCACTCGCCCCGGAACTGCCTTCCGGGAGGAGGATGGGAGCCGGTCGAAGCTTCCCTGCTCACGATTCCTCTGCCGGCGCCCCACCGCAATATCACGGTCAATCGGTACCTGATCCAGAAGGATCGCAATCTTCAGGTAGTACTGTACTGGTATCAGTCGCAGGGTAAGGCCGTCGCCGACGACCTTACCGCGAAGATCGAGATGGTGCGCAGTGCGATCCTTCGTAACCGCACCGATGGTGCTCTTGTGCGGGTATCGGCTCCCGTGACGGCGGTGGGGGTCGCGGCCACGACCAAGAGCCTGGTGGAGTACGTGCAGGCCCTGTACCCGATCCTCACGGAGTATCTGCCGGAATGAGATCACGACACCACGAGGACACCGAATGTCGCTGAGCGTGCGAACCGGAACCCTGTTTCTGGTCCTCCTGTTGGCCTTGGCCAGTTGCGCCAGATCGCCCGAGGCCAAGAAGGCTCGCTATCTCGAGCGGGGAGATCGCTACTTCCAGAAGGAGCAGTACCGCGAAGCCGCCCTCGAGTACCGCAACGCGCTCCGGATCGACGGCAACAACCCCCAGGGGAACCGGCAGCTCGGCCTGACCTACTATCGGCTCGGTCAGCTCGCGCAGGCGCTCCGGTTCCTCACCAAGGCACAGGAGCTCGAGCCCGACAACGTCGAGGTCCGTCTCAAGCTGGCGGGCCTCTACCTCCTGGGCGGCCGCCCGGACGAGGCGTCCGCCCAGATCGACGAGATCCTGAAGAAGGATCCGAGCAACCTCGACGCGCTCCTGCTCTCGGCCGGCGCGGCAAACACCGGGCCGGAGATCGCCGCGGCCCTGGCGCGGCTGCAGGCACTGCGGCCCACGCACGGTGGCAACGCCAAGCTGCATCTAGCGGTAGGTGGGCTCCATCTCAAGCGCGACGAGCCCGGCGCGGCCGAGCAGGCGTTCAAGGAAGCTGCCGCGCGCGACCCGAAGTCCGTCGAGGCTCACATGGCGCTCGGCAACTTCTACGTCTCTCGACGGGCCATGGCTCAGGCCGAGGGGGAATTCAAGGCTGCAGCGGATCTGGCGCCGGTCGGCTCTCCGGCGCGGGTCCGGCTGGCCGACTTTTACTTGCTTCAGCGTCGGCCGGAGGAGGCGCGCCGCGTTCTCCGAGAGATCACCGCCAAGGACCCCGAGGCCCTGCCGGCGTGGCGCCTGCTTGCCCAGCTCGAGTTCGCCGAGGGCAAGCTCGACGAGACGGTCAAGACGATCGGCGTGGTGCTCAAAAAGAACCCCGCCGACCTGGAGGCCCGTCTCCTGCAGGGTCGGGTGCATCTCGTCAAGCGAGAGACCAGCGCCGCGATCGCGGAGTTTCAGACCGTCCTGAAGGCCGAGCCTCGGCTGCCCGCCGCGCACTTCCAGCTCGCCCTCGCCCAGCTCCAGGCGGGAAACATCCAGCAGGCCAAGAGCGAGCTGAAGGACGTCACCACCACCGCGCCGAATCTGGCGGAGGCCGTCCTGCTGCTCGCGGATCTGAACATCCAGACCGGTGCGCTACAACCGGCGATCGATGATCTCGAGAAGCTGCTTGGCACCCAGCCGCGAGTGCCTGCCGCCTACATGCTGCTCGGGAACGCCTACATCGCCCAGCGCCGACCAGCGAAGGCCATCGAGACCGGCCACCGGCTGATGGGGATCGCTCCGAAGGACGCGCGGGCCCCCTACATCGTGGGCGTGGGCCTCCTCGCCCAAGGCAAGCGCGCCGAGGCGCGACGCCAGTTCGAGACCGCACTCGAGCTGTCGCCGGGGTTCCTCGACCCTCTGGCCCAGATCATCGCGCTCTCACTCATCGACAAGCAGCCGGACGTCGCGCTCGCCGCCGCGCGGAAGCAGGCCAGCCTCGTGCCGAAGTCGGCGCCCCACCAGATGTTGGTAGCCGGCGTGCATGTAGCTCGCCGGGAGCCCGACTTGGCCGAGGCCGCCTATCTCAAAGCGATCGAGCTCGAGCCCAAGATGATCGAGCCCTATCGGATGCTCGCCGCCCTCTACGCCGAGTCCAGGCGTTACGACCAGGCGCTGGCCAGGCTTGGCGACGTCATCAAGGGCAATCCCGGCGACGCGCGCGCGTTCATGCTCACGGGCATCATCCAAGAGCAGAAGGGCGATATCCCCAGGGCGCGCGAAGCGTACGAGAAGGCGCTGGCGATCAACCCGCGCTTCCCCGCCGCCGCGAACAATCTGGCCTGGATCTACTCCGAGCACGGCGGTGACAAGGACAAGGCGCTCTCGCTGGCGCAGACCGCCAAGGAGGTGGCGCCCGACGATCCCCGCGTCTCGGACACGCTCGGGTGGATTCTCTACAAGCGCGGGGTCTACCAGCACGCGCTTGCGCTGCTCAAGGAAAGCGCCGCCAAGCTGCCCGACAATCCGCAGGTGCAGTACCACCTGGGCATGGCCTACGCCCAGGTCGGTGATCGGCTCAACGCGCGGAAAGCTCTCGGGGCCGCGGTGAATTCTACGGCACCTTTCGAGGGGAAGGACGAGGCGCAGAGGACGCTCGCCACCCTCAAGTAGTGCCGCCTGGGCGCCCGCAAGCTGGGGGAGTCTAGTAAGATCTGTCTGTGCCCCGCATCTCGGTCCTTGGTGTGTCGCTGCTGCTGGTTACCGCCTGTGGAACAGGCGGGCCGATCCATTCCTCCGCACCGGTCGCTTCCCTCGTGGTCGTGCCCACCGCCGGCGAGCTGCGGGTGGGCGAGACGCTCCAGATTTTCGCGGATGTCCGCGATGAGCGAGGCCGGGTCCTCGCCGGTCGGACGGCGTCCGGCGCGAGCCTCCAGCCGGACGTGGCCGGCGTCTCGACGGACGGGGTCGTGACCGCGCTGTCGCCGGGCACCGCCCAGATCGTCGTCTCGAGCGAGGGGAAGAGCTCTACCGTCTCGATCAGCGTCCGTCCGCCGGCTGGCCCCATCGCGGAGTGCGCGGCGCCGCGGCCGGGATGGATCTGGTGTGACGACTTCGAGGAAGACCGTCTGAGCCGGTACTTCGAGCACGGGAACAGAGATGGGCTCTTCGAGCGAGCGGGGCGCGTCGGCTATGGGGGATCGGCGGGGATGCGGGCCCGTTTCACCGCCGCCCGACAGGTCGACGCGGGCTTCCTCCACCTGGCTTTCGGCAAGGTGCCCGCTCCGAATTTCCGGACGGTCGATGCCGGCACGGAGATCTATCGGGACGTCTACTGGCGCGTCCTGGTGAGGTATGCTCCCGGGTGGATCGGCGGTGGCGGCAACAAGATGTCACGGGCGCAGAGTCTGGCGACCCCACAGTACGCCCAGGCCATGATCGCCCACGTCTGGTCCGGCAGCAGTGCAGAAAATCCCGTCGATCGGCTAGCGATCGTGCCCGCTTCCGGAATCGGTTTCCGCAGCCAGTTGATGACCCAGAGCTACAACGACTTCCCGCGTCTGGAATGGGGAGGCTGGGCCTGGAGCAAGCTATCGCTTTTCGATCGCACGCATATCGGGAGGTGGTATTGCATCGAGGCTCGGGCGCGGCTCAACGATCCCGGCCGGTCGAACGGGGTCTTCGAGCTGTGGATCGACGACCGCCTCGAGGCGCGGCAATCCGGTCTCGGCTGGATGGGAAGCTACCGCGACTACGGCATCAACGTCGTCTACCTCGAGAATTACTGGAACGACGGCGCTCCGCAGGCCCAAGAGCGCTACTTCGACAACTTCGTCGTCAGCACCCAGCGCATCGGCTGCCTGCGATAGCCTTGGTGTTTCACCGAGCGATCATCCGCGGCGAGGGCTGTCCTACGTGGATATGAGCGCCCGAGGCGGAGCCGGGAACCGCTCCCCAGGCTGCGATGAAGGGGATACCCGCCGAGCGCAGATGCTCCATCAAGCCCCGCCCTTCGGGACTATCCGGATGAACCGCCAGATCGAGCGCATTGCGGTGGTCGAAACCCATGCGGTCGTGCAGCGCCGTTTGCCCGTAGGCGCTGATCGGGAGCGCCCGTCCGAACTGCCTCAGGAAGAACTGCTGCAGCCGCGGCGTGTCCACAGTCAGGGACCAGACCCCTGGTCCATTGAACCGGACCAGGCCCGGTCTCTCCTCGTAGCTCCCCCGGGGCAGCGGGGTGAGGCGCGCCAGGGCCTCGGCGACCCGTGCTTCGCTCAGCATGCGGTCGGCCTCCGCGAGCGCGGCCCGGGTGTCGTCCACGTTCTTCTGGGCCTCGGCGTGCGCCTTCTGGCTTTCCTCGAACTCCCGCCTCGATAGGACCTCGCGCTCGAACAGGTCCTGGCGCAGCTCCGCTAGCTCCGCCCGGCGGGCCAGATCCCGCTCGTGTATGGCCAGGACCCGCTCCAGGGCTCCTCGGTAGCTCAGCGTGGCCGCGATCACGTCGGAGGCGGCCTTCTCGAGCTTGGTGGCTGCATGGACCCATTTGCCGGCCGGTCCGAAGGGCGCGCCAAGAAGCGCCCAAACGCTGAACATGCTGATTAATAGGAGTTTTGGCATTCCGAACCCTTCAATTCACCAATCGACGAACACTTTTCGTCAACCGGTCGGCACTTTCGTGTCCGCCTTCAGAGCATAGGTGACGCTATCTACCTGATCTAAATCAAACAATCAACATGGCCTTTTGTTTGCTGATCCCAGTTACCGAGATGCAACCTCTCCGAGATCCGAACCAGGAGCACCACAATGGGCAGGCCGCCAAGCGATGGCTCATCGTCGTTGCGCGGGGCCAGGCCGAGCTCTACGCCCATCTCCTGCAGGCCTTTTCCCGGGATACCAAGGTCCGGGTCGTCCTCGATCGCCGCAAGGACGACTCCCGAAACTCACCCCAGGTCACGCACCGTCTGCGGACTCACGGGGCCGTGATTATCCGACAGGCACAGTAGAAGGACTACCCCCCTTCCGAGCGCAATGCGTACGATAGGGACCAGGAGGGTGGCCGGGATGACAGGAAGGGATCGGCGACGTTTCCAGCGCATCCGGACGGCGTGGCCCGCCATCCTGGAGTCGGCCGACGGCCGCGTGGGCGTGGGCCAGGTCGTCGACACGAGCCTCTCCGGCATGCGCATCGCGACCGACCTGGACCTCGAGCCGGACACTCCCGTGATCCTGCGCATCACGTTGCCCCAGGACAGCGGCCGGCTCGAGATCCTCGTGAAGGTCGCCCGCCGGGACCCGCATGGATTCGGGGTTTCCTTCCTCACGCTGGGTGAAGGAGAGGCGGAGCGAATCGCGCCCTTCGTCGCGCCCGGGGACATCCGGCGCTGGGCGCGACGCGTGACGGTGAGCCTGCCCGTCCGGATCGAGACCGGCAGCGAGGAGGGCGACGTCATCCACGGCCGCACCGTGGACCTGAGCACCTCGGGCGCGCGCCTCACCACCGACCGGAGCCTCACCATGAGCGACGTGGTCGTGGTCGAGCTGCCCGGTCCCGAGATCGGCGCGACCCTGCGGCTCCCGGCGCTGGTCTGGGAGGCCTACACCGGCGGGGCCGTGGTGGTCTTCGCCAACCTCGCCCGGAGCGAGTACCTGAAGCTGCGGGACTTCCTGAATCACTTCGGCTAGCAAGCCGGCTGCCTACCCGGAGGGAAATCTAGGTGACGGTCAGGGAGCCCTTCCCTGACAATTCTTGCACTCCCCGCCCAACGAGAGCGGCTCAAGTAGGTGATTTCACTCACCAAGGATCGGTGGCACATGCGTTGCTCACCTCTGAGCGATGCTCAGATCTGCCCCGTACCGCGTCTTGCGCGCGGGCAGAACGGTTGTCACGGCTTTGCGGTGGAGAGCGGCCCGACCGGACGCTAGAATGGGTCACCCGGCGCTGAGCGCGGCGCCGGGCGAACTTCCGACACGAGGAGAGCAAGCGATGGACAATTCGGCCGATCCCGGCGGTAGGCTCGACGCGAACAACCCGCTGACCCGGTGGGTCGACGAGATGCAGGGCGTGATCAGGATGGTCACGGGCCTCATCGCCGACAACGACCGCCATCGCCAGGTGGCCGAGTCGGCTCAGCGTGAGCAGGCCGAGCTGCGCGACGAGATCCACCGGCTACGGGCCGATATCGAGACCCAGCGGTCGGAGGTCGACCGTCAGCGGGGGGAGACCGAACGCCAGCGGGTGCTCGTGGACGCTGCCCAGCGCGAGCGCGACGACCTCCGGGCCGAGATCGCCGCCCTTCAGGCCGAGAGCGAGCGCCTCCGTAGCGAGCAGACCGAGGCCGGCGAGACCGCGGCCAAGCTCCTCGGCGAGATGAAGGACCTCGTCAACCAGGTCGCGCACAAGTTCCAGGGGCCGTCCAAGACGAGCCCGTTCGCTCGCGAGCCGCGGTCGCCCCAGTCCTGAGCCCGCCGATGACCCCCAACGCCGATGCGCTAAAGGCCGCGGCCCCGCGCCCCGGCTCCGCCATCGGCGAGGTTCGCGCCGCCCTCGACGAGCTGGTCGCGAGCCATCACCAGACCGTGCAGCTCGAGCGCCTGCGCGCCTTCCGAGAGATGGCCGGCGAGGTCGCGCACGACTTCAACAACACGCTCTCGGGCATCCTCGCCCGCGCCCAGCTCCTCCTGGCCGACGTGCAGGACCCCGACGTGCGCCGCTCCCTCCGCATGATCGAGCAGGTCGCCCTGGAAGGCGCCTGGGTCGTCCGCCGCTTTCAGGATTTCAGCCGCACGCGCCCGTCGCGTCCGTTCCAGCTCGTGGAGCTCAACCTGCTCGTGGAGGAGATCGCCAACTCGGCCCGCTCGCGCTGGAGCCAGCAGCTCGCCGCGCGCGGCATCACTGGCGAGGTACAGGCCGAGACGAGCGCGCTGCCCGCCGTATCGGGCGACACCGCCGAGCTGCGCCAGGTGCTGACCAGCATCGCGCTCAACGCCCTCGACGCGATGCCCGAGGGCGGGAACCTGACGTTCCGGACGGGCCGCGACGGGGGCCGCGTCTTCTGCCAGGTGGCCGACACCGGTATCGGCATGACCGAGCAGATCCGCCTGCACATCTTCGACCCCTTCTTCACCACCAAGCGGGAGAAGGGTAAGGGCTTCGGCCTGAGCGGCGCCTACTCCATCGTGGATCGCCACGGTGGCGAGATCACGGTGCAGAGCGAGCCCGGCAAGGGCGCGGTCTTCACGGTCTGGCTGCCCCTCGCCCAAGAGGCGGGCGCGCCGCTCCCGACCCCGACGCGCTCCGCCGCGACCACCGCTGCCCCGGTCGCCCCGGCCGCGCCCAAGTCCGCTCCGGGTGCCAAGATCCTGGTGGTCGACGACTCGGAGGAGGTCCGGGAGGTTCTGCGCGAGCTCCTGAGCCGCCACGGCTACACGGTGGTCACCTGCCCGGACGGCGAGTCGGGCCTCGTGGAGCTGGAGAGCCGCACCTTCGACCTCGCGATGGTGGATCTGGGCCTGCCCGGCATCTCCGGCCTCGAGGTCGCCAATCGCCTGAAGGCCCGCTGGCCGGCGACCCAGGTCGCGCTGATGACCGGCTACGGCGACCGCCTGGGCCCCGAGGACGCGCACGCGAAGGGCGTGGACTTCGTGCTCTCCAAGCCCTTCTCTCTCGACCAGCTCCGCTCCGTCGTGGATCACGCCCTCGCCAGCAATCGCGCCGGGCAGCCCTCGTCAGACGTTTCCTAGCTGCGTGGGCGCAAAGCTCGCGCGGCTACTAAGCACGACACGCCGCGGAAGGCGCGGGAGAAGCCGGCGGAGTACGTGACGTAGCGAGGCACGCATGCGGATACGCGTCGGCCACTCGCGGAGATGCGCGCCGGGTTCCTTGAGCCCGCTGCTGCTTCTGCTCGCCCTCGTGCTGCTGGCCGGGTGCGCCTCAGCCGGCGCCCGTGGGCAGGATCCGCGGGTGACATCGAACGAGCTGGCACCGGTGCCGGTCTCCGCGCGTGAGCCCGAGGCCCCACACGCCCAGCCGAGCCGAACCGGCTGGGCGTTCGGCGTCCGAGACGATGAGAAGGCGGAGGCCGTCTGGATCGGTGCGTGGACGGCGGAAGGCTGCCAGAGGCTCCTGGCGGGATTCGTCGCCCGCAGCCGGCTTCCTTCCCGGCAGGTAAGTGGATGCCGGCCCCTCACCTTCACCGCTAGGCCGAGCGGTTCGCAGATGTGGGGGCTGACGTCCGATAGTGGGTTTGTCACATCGCAGCGGGAAGCCGCGTGCAACCAGACGATGGCGCGGATCGCACCAAACCAAGAGCACCCGTCCTGTGCGCTCGTATGGGTCACGTTTCCATGATCGCCGCCATCCGATTGGTGCTGGAAGCCCTACTGCGACGCCAAGACGTTTGAGAGCGATTCGCGTCGGGAGTTGGTCATGAAACCCGGAGGGCCGTGGAACCCCCCGGGTTTCTTGATTTCCAATGGTGGACGATACTGGACTTGAACCAGTGACCCCCGGCATGTGAGGCCGGTGCTCTGCCAACTGAGCTAATCGTCCGTGCACGGGATATTAACGGGTTGCGTGGCGGGTTTCAAGTCGGACCCGTCGCTTGTCAGCATGTTTGTCACCATTCAGCCGATTGAGCACCGCGACGGCCGCCCGCTGATCCGCCCGGCTCACGATGTGGTAGCGGTCGAACACCGCACGGGTCTTGTGGCCGGTCAGGCTCATGGCCACCCGCTCCGGTAGGCCCCCGTTGGCCAAGCGCCGCACCGCCGACCGCCGGAGGTCGTGCTTGAGCAGCCCCGGCACACCGGCTGCTTTACACGCCGTCGCCCAGGCCCGCCGGAAATCCCGCATCGGCTCCCCGAGCACCGGGGCCCGCCGCTGCCGCCCCAGGGCGCGTCCACGCGCGCCACCTGGGCCGCCAGCATGGCGTGGAGCTCGTCCGTCACGTCCACTTCGCGGCCGTCGTCGCTTTTCGTGGTGCCGACGTCAAGCCGGAGCGTGCCGGCCTCGAGATCGAGTTGGTGCCGCTGAAGGGTGAGAATCTCATCCCGGCGCCAGCCGTAGGTAGAGGCGATCGTGACCGCTGCCTGGAGATCCTCCGGGAGCCGCCGGCGGATGGCCCCAAATTGGGCGTCCTCCACGAACCCAGCTCGCGGTGAGGCCTCGGCCAGCTTCCGAATCTTCGGCACGCGGGCGAGCGTGCCGTGCTCGAAGGCCAGCCGTAGCATCCAACCGAGCACGGCTAGCTCCCGGTTGATGCTGCCGTTCGCAGCCCCCTGCCCTTGCCGCTTGGCGGCGTATTGCTCACAGGCGGCCGCCGTTATCGCCACCAGCCGATAGCCCGCGTAGAACGTATCAAGGTGCGCGAGCCGCCCCCCGGCCTCGGCCAGATCTGGTTGCACCGGCGCGCCGCTCGCGCGCTGGCCGCGGCGCGTGTCGAGCAGCGTTTGCGCGACCGCCTTGTCCGGGCTGCCGCTTGACTTGGCCATCGTTCCTCCCCCACTCCCTGCTCTTGCGAGCGTAGATGGCGGCGATCACCTCAGGTAGCTCCGCCAGCCGCTGAACGGCAGCAACGTCGAGCCGCACCACAGCGCGAGCCCGAGCGGTGTCATGGGCACCGGCGCGACGCCGACCGTCCCGAGGATGAAGACGACCACCGCAGCGAGCCGAAGGATCATGGCCTAGACCTCCCTGGGCTTAAAGATTGGACTGCCCTACTTCAAGTACTCCGCCAGCATTTCCCGTCGGCGGCGCGTGGAATGTGGGCGCAACTACGTTGTCTAGGAGTTTCGGTAGCACTAGCCCTACCCTCACGCGCTTCGCCAGCCGCGCCCGTTCCTTCCCGCGGCGTAACGGGGCTGATCGAGCATCGCGAAACCCATGATGGGCAGGCCTGTACTCAGCGCAAAGATGGCGTGACTGCTAAGTCCACGCCGGTCCGGCAATTTGTGGCTGGCTCGGCGGCTGGCACGATGCCTGCCGTATTCCCGGCCACCATGCTCTCCGACGAGACCAGCGGGCAGGCGACTAGACAACAGGCGACCGAGTTGCGACGCCATTTGGCGTGAGGCCGGCCGGGCGCCGATCATCCTTGAAACGCGCGAAGGCTGCTTGTTGCGACTGCCAGTGATCGATCTGAGTCCGGGTGGGGCCAAGGTCCGCTTCACGGAGCGACTCACGGAGGGGACGAAGGGGCGCGTCTATTTCCTCCCGCCTCACTGGCATGCCCGGGTGGTCGAGGCAATCGTCTGGCGGATTGATCTCGATGGCGTAGTGCTCAGATTTCCTGGACTCACGCAGCGGTAGATCGGGACGCCAGCCCAGCGGCTCACGTCAGGCATCCGCGTCCGGCCGCGCGTGGACATGGGGGCGTCTTGCTTTAGCTCTGGCGCTCGTTACGCAGCATCGTCCACTTCTGGGCGGCGCCGCCAACACCGCCATCTACCAGCTTCCAGACACTCCCTTGCTCATCGAGGGCGTAGACCAAGGCATACGATGCCTGGCTCGGCATCGTTGCGACACTGATCTGAATGAATTTTGCGTCGTCCATGGTCTTGGTTCTCCTTGCGCGTCGTGGGTGTTCACGCACCCCGGGGGCGTCTGGCTTTCTTACCTCTGGCGCTCGTACTTCTGGCCGGTCCTACCGAGCCGGCTTGCGGCTGACGAAGACATCACGGAACTGGCCGTCGAGACCGAGGCGGTCCTGGATATCGTAGACGTCCGTGTCGAGATGGCTATGGTAGCGGATGAAGTCGATGAGCTCATCGCCCCACTCAGTAACGACGAGGGTGCCCTCGTGGCTGATCGGGTTGCCGTGGTAGTCCGGGGGAGCGAGGTGGTGCAGCCCTGCCGGCGTCATCTCGGCTCGCACCAATGTCTTGCGACCCCGGAAGAGCGGGACCGTGAACACGTGCCCACCGCCCGGACGCAGGATCCGGGCTACTTCTGAAAACGCCCGCTCCGGGTGGAAGACGTGTTCGAGCACGTCCTGAGTCACGACCAAATCGAAGGTTTCATCCGGATACGTGAGGCGCGTGAGATCTTCGCACCGGATGCCCTCGAAGACCGTGCCGAGTTCTCGATTGGGCCAGAAATGAGACGGCACGTATCGGGCACACTCCGCTTTGAGTTTCTCTGAGCCCGTTCCGCCGGGCGACGACTCGAAGATATGGAGGCCACGCCAGTCTGGGTAGCAGCGGTTAAGAACGTGAATCACCGCTCGCCAGCGCGGGAGCGACCCGCAGCGGACGCACTGATAGTGGTTCCGTAGGTAGCTCTCTTTCCACACGAACATCGTCCGACGTTCACAGATGACGCAGTGGCCGAGATTGAATCGCCCCCGGGCGATCAATCTGCGATGGCTGTGTACTGTGCGAAGCCAGAAGCGAGCCTGTGCGGGCAACGCCAGTCGGAGCAGGTGCCAGATGATCGCGTTCTCTTGGCCGTCCCGGAGCGCGCCGTGCATCAGCTCCCCGTGGAAGCGGTACGGCGGCGCGAGCGTCCGGAGCGCGTCCGCCAGCTCGGCAATCCGGCCTGAAGCCCAGCGGCCGGGGTCATTCTCCTGTCCGGCGTGTGCCCACGAGTGTGCCCACGGCCGCGTAGTTGGCGGCGATCATTTCATCCTCTTCGCCACGCGCGGATCCACGGTGTCGGGAAGGCAGAGATACCGGAGCACCTGACTCGCTCCCCTGCCGTCAGGGCCGCGAAGCTTGGCGATCACCGGTCCATAGACCTCGGTGAGCATGTGGTCACCCCGCGTGGCCCGGTCGGTGTCATCGTCCCGGACCCGTGCATAGAGCCCGGCCTGGCACGACTCAGAGGTCGTCGCGCCCTGAAGCACCCGCCAGGGCGATTCGGGCGGCGTCGCCGCGAATCGCTCTTCCATCCACAGCACCCAGGCGCAGTCGGCTGAGGCGGACGAGACGAGGCCGAGCAGGCAGCAAAGCGCGGCGCCCACGAGGCGGGGGTGGATGGCGGCGATCATGGTTTCCTCCGGTCATCTTGCGAAAGGGTCTAGTCGCCCTTCCCGTACCAGACACTCCCGCCGAACGTCGTGATGAAGATCCTGGTCCGGTCACGCGGGTCGACGATCACGCGGTGGGCCCACTTGAAGTCGAACCCGGGAATGCGTTTCCATGTCAGGCCGCGATCGGAGGACCGCCAGGCGGAGGCCTCGAAGCCGGCCGCGTAGAGCACGCGGGGATCGTGCGGATCGACCGTCACGTCGTATACGTGCTGGTCCCTCGCGAGGACGCGGCGCCACGTCGCGCCGGCATCGGTCGAGAGATAGATGCCCCCGTCCTCGGCGCCTTGCGGAGTGCTCCGGCCCCAGGCGGCCAGGTACAGACGGCTGGGGTTGTGGGGGTCGGTGGCTAGTCCGCTAGGACCGTTGACACCCTTTGGCAGCGGCAGGCGGGTCCAGCGCTCAGCCCCGTCGGCCGAGCGGTAGAGGGCGCCGTCCCCGGCGTTCGCGAAGCTACCGTCGTCACTGCGACGAGCTACCACCAGATAGAGGGTGCCCTTCGTGTCATGCGCGAGACGCCAGGCAAGCGGGTGGGTGCCTTCGATGCCGGCGTTCCTGAGCGTCCAGCGCTCTCCCCCGTCGGTGGATTTGAACACGCCGCGCCCGAAGCCGGCGACATACAGCGCACCCGCGGGATCGCGCAAGATGTGGGTGGCAGCGGTCTCCGGCATGCCGGTGTTCTGCACCCGCCACGTCCGCCCCCCGTCGTCGCTGCGCACCACCCCGCCGTCGTAAGTCTCGGGGGACCGATGTCGCCACATCTTCGGCCGCGGCAGGTCGTGCACGCCGCTCATGACCGCCCACACCCGCCCGCGCACGGTCGGGTCGAATTCCATCCAATACGTGGTGTTGGTCCACGACCCCGGGACACCCCGCCGGGTCGCGCTGTACCAGCTGGCACCGCCATTGTCGCTGGCAAAGAGGCCGATGTCAGTGTAGCCGATGAACATGCGCCGGGGGTCGAACGGGTCGAAGTGCACGCCGTAGCTCGTGGTGACGTCGAGACCGTTGGTGGTCCAGCCGCCGTCGGGCATGCGCGTGGAGTAGACCGCCTGCCAAGACACGCCTCCGTCGAGGGTGCGGAGGGTACGCCCGTGGTCGGTGGCGTAGACGACGTCGGGTGTACCGGGCGCGACGCCGAGTCCGATTGGGTTGCCGACCCACTCGGCATTGAAGCGCTCGGTGAGCCAGGCATCGCGAACGTTGTGCCAGACGGGTGTCCAGTGACGACCGCCGTCGACGGTCTTGGCGACGCCCAGCGTTGCCCGGATCGGCGCGCGACGCCCGTAGTAGGAGACGTAGGCGATGTCGGGCTGCTGGCGGCTGGCCGCGATGGCGGTGGCCTGTCCCCGGAAACCCGGCAGGGACGACGTGCTCCACGTCATGCCGCCGTCTCCGGACACGAAGATCTTGCCGGCCGCGGTTGCGTAGAAGCGTGGCGGAGTCCCCGTGACGTCGGTGAAGGTGCCGGGCGAGGCGCCGGCGCGCCAGCCGCCGGCTTCTCGCCGATACACGGCATCGAGCCCGGCCACGTACAGGGTGCGGTCGGTCTTGCTCGAGCGTGGGTCGATCCACATCCCTCGCGCTCGGCCGGGCAGGTCGGCGGACTTCTGCCAGGTGGCACCGCCGTCGGCAGAAGTCCACAGGGCCCGGTCGAGCACGAGGTAGAGGACGCGGGAGTCATCAGGATCGATCGCCATCGCGCCGATGTCGCCGCGCGGACCGCTGGTGACGTGAAGCGTGTGAGACGCGTGATCCTCGCCCATCGTGATCTTCGCGACGGCGCTCGGAAAGAATCGGGCCCAGGTCTCGCCGCCGTCCGCGCTGCGGAACAGCGCACCGGCCTTGGCGTAGATCATACGGGGGTCGATGGGATCGAAGAGAAAAAACTGGACGGGTCCGCCCAGGTTGAAGATGCGCCACCGGCCTCCGGCATCGGTCGTGATGTAGTTGCCGGTCATGTCGCACGACACGAGGGTGGTGCGCGGGTCGTGCGGACTGACCGTCGGGTGGAACAGAGCCCCCCCTCCGCCGGGCCCGATGCCGCGCCAGCGGTCCTCACGCGGGGCGGATGCGGTCAGGACGAGGGCGGCAGCCAGTACGACCGCCAGGCGCTTGACCGGGGTCCGCTTCATCGTGCGCTGGATCCCATCGACGCCCGCGCCGCCGATTCCTTCGGTGACATCCCGGTCGGCTCGAATCAGGACGGCAGCTTCTTCTACGGCATCAGCCGAAGATGAGGTAGGCGGCGAACCCTAAGCTCGCCAACCATACACCCATGCCGATCACGACGCCCGGAGGCAGTGGTACGCCCGCCCGCCAAGCCGAATGCAGACCGACCCACATGATCGCCACCAATCCAACGCAGAAGACGATGGAGTCGAAGAGATCAAGCTCGCTTGTCATAACGCCCTCGTTGCGGCAGCGCAGCCCTACGCCTGACCAGATTCACCGATTCCGCCTTGCCGCCAGCATTCAAAGACCACGCCCTGCAGCACCGAGAGGGCGCCCAGGGTCATGTCGTCGAGTACGTAGACTGACACAAACATCCCGCTTGCAGTCCGGACGATGAGCAGCCCGGCCAGCCCGATCGTGAGATTCACCACGAAGAACACCCCGCTCATTCCGACAATCTGGAAGGCCCTCAGGAGCGCCCCACCGAGCCGCTCGATTGACAGCCTGAGTCGCCCGACTCCGAAGCCGTAGGCGCCCACCGAAGTGCCGATCGTCAATGCAATCAGGAATGCCTGCTCGATAACCATGGCTCGCCCCTCAGACCCAGCCCCGCGTCCGATAGTAGACCCAGGCGACCGACTCGATGATCGTCTCTTGCATGAGCCGTATGCGCGCTCCTGGTCCCCCTCCCCAGCGCAGTACCGGCATACCATACGACGACGGCGTGACGGCAAACCCCACCTTCTCGAAGGCTCCCGCGGATCGTGCCATCGACACCGCGTCCGTCACGAGGATGATGTGGCGGATACCGCGCGGCCAGAGCATCGCGCGAGCGTCGAGGGCTTCCTCGTGCGTCGTTCTCGCCGAGCTCAGCTGGAGAACGGCGGGGCCGCTGATTCCGCTCCCCGCGGCGACCTGCGCTCGCACTTCTGCCTCCTGCCGAACGCGCCTAGCAGGCTGCGGAAAAACCCGACTTTCGATGCCGGGGCATGATGAAAGTTCGAGTACGATGCGCGTAACTCTTCCACAGGAGGCGTGCATGCGGGGGGACGACCGGCAGCAGGGGGCGAT
>Ga0187892_10000760_pt1 | contig 80926 bp, 71 predicted proteins | sample MA1701073metaG_FD_139345 | JGI IMG/M metagenome (GOLD analysis project Ga0187892, IMG submission 139345) | Bio-ooze microbial communities from a basaltic lava cave in the Kipuka Kanohina Cave System on the Island of Hawaii, USA - MA170107-3 metaG ... | reverse complement strand
TCCAATTTCGGATATCGCTTTGGATGAAGGAGTGTTGACGCGGTCAAAAAGCCAACAAAAAGTTTTCAAAGAACAACGCAGTCAAAACCAAAAGAATCAGATACAGTTTGCACACACATCTCTATTGCTGAATTAAAGGCAATAAAAGATATTTGCAATATACGCTCGGATGACAACATATTCAGGCGCTGAAAGAACGCTGTAAGTCTACGCCATCACGATGCCAACCGGGCAATGATCCGATCCTTTCACTTGCGGCAGAATAAACGCCTGCCGCAATTTGGGCCGCAGCGCCGCCGACAGGCAAAAGTAATCGATGCGCCAGCCGACGTTTCTTTCCCGGGCGTTGCTCATCAGGCTCCACCAGGTGTAATGGCCGCCCTCTTGGTGAAATTCGCGAAAGGCATCGACAAAGCCGGCCTTGACGAAATTGCCGAACCCGGCGCGTTCTTCCGGCGTAAAGCCGTGATTGCCGACGTTGGCCTTGGGATTGGCAAGATCGATTTCGGTGTGCGCGACGTTCAAATCGCCGCAAAAAATCACCGGCTTTTTCTTTTCCAATTTCTTCAAATGCGCCAAAAAATCCGCGTCCCATTTCACGCGATAATCCAGCCGCGACAAATCCCGCTTGGCGTTCGGCGTGTAGACATTGACCAGAAAAAAATCCGCAAACTCCATCGTGATCACCCGGCCCTCGCGGTCATGTTCGGCCATGCCCATGTCGTTTTTCACGCCCAACGGTTTTATTTTCGTAAAAATCGCCGTGCCGGCATAGCCGCGTTTCTCGGCGGCATTCCAATATTGCGCATAATCCGGCAGCAGAAAATCAACCTGCTCGGGATGCGCTTTGGTTTCTTGCAAGCACAACACCTCGGGATTGGTTTCCGCAATAAATTCCAACAACCCTTTTTTGATCGCCGCACGAACGCCGTTGACGTTCCAGGAGATGAGTTTCATGACAGGCGTGCCTTTCCAATCGAAGTTGAATACCGCACAATATAATGTCAGTCGGTCACGAAAGCAAACTTTTTTTGAAAACTGTCGGTTGCCGGGGGCAAAAATAAAGGCCTGTGCCGTATCTCATCTACGGCACAGGCCTGGGAGCGAGAGGTTGGAATTTTAAACAGCGGACGCGGCCGGCTTAGCGGATCAGCCGCTTCAGCTCGCCGAGCAACACATCGCCGACGAACTTGAGACCGCGGATGTGAATGGTGGACTCGCCGTCGCCCAACACGATGGTAAATTCGCGGTTGATGTTTTTCTCGCTGTACGACTCGCCGCGCTGGAAGGTCGCGAAGGCGGTGTAAGTGCCGCTGATCGTGCCGCTGAATTTGCGCGTGTGATCGAGCCGCTTGCCGAGCGGGCCTTTCACGTCGGTCAAAGTCAGCTTCAATGTGTGATCCAGCGTGCGCACCGCCTCGCGCGTGGTGATGGTGTCAACGGCGGAACGTTGATAATTGCCGTTGATCGTGATTAATCGCGTGTGCACATCGGTGGCGGTGAAATTGCCGCTCAAGCCGGTCAACTTCTGCGACAAACGCCGCGTGCGATGAACGCCCGTGCCTTCGACGATGTTGAACTTGATCGTGCGGGCCGTGTCGCCGCCGACGATGTAGTATTTCTGCGGCTGGCCATTTTTGTTCAAATATTGATACGTGTACGTGCGGCTCATTTGCGCATACGGCACGCCGTTGGGATTGCCGCGCTCGCGCTGCAGTTTCAACGTCCACGTGCCGGTCGCCGGATCGTAGCTCGTGTCGATCTTGGCGATTTCGGTTTCGCTGGCGTACTTGCCGAGCAACGAGCTTGATTGCTCTTGAATGCCTTTCATGCTGGCCAGCTCGATCACGTCACTCAATTGATCGGCCACGCCGCCGTTGTCGGAACCGATGGCGCTGGCAATGGATTCCGCCGCATCTTCGGTCGCAGTCATCTCATTTTGCGGCGACAGCGGACTCTCCTTGTCACACGCCGTCATCAAAAAAGCGGCGAACGCGAGAAACAACGGGCTGGCAAATCTGCGGAACTTCATGATTTCTCCTTAGAATAGATTTTAGATCCATGTATGTTGAGGCTCGCGCCCTCCTGTTCGGAGTTTGCAAGCGGTTGTGAGTTCATGCTCCGGAGCGCTGAGACAATCTACAAGCGACGTCGGTTTTAAATTCTGCAACGCCCATGCCAGACGATTAGTGGATTGAAACTCGAATGAAACCCTACGAAAATGCTCCTGTGGGTACAAATTTAAAGCACGGAAGGGTACAAAGCGACGAATCACCAAAAAGTTGGAATGAAGTTCTAAGCCAGGCTTTGGCGACATGAATCCGAATAAAAAAGCCGCCTACAGAAATAGAAAGCCCACAGAAATTAATCTTTTTGAATTCAATTTGGTGGGATTTACAATTCAGTGGGCGAAAGCTTCAAGTTGCACGGCGAATTCTTTCCGCAAATCGTTTTGCCTGTTGATAAAAATCAAGTGTAATCGGCAGCATGTCTGTGAGCGACTTCGCCCTCCGGATTTCCTCAAGCCGGGAAAGCTTGACAACCAGAAAAAACATGCGAAATCAATTGCGCTCTTGATTCTTAATGCCTTTTTGATTACATTGGAACGGCTGTAAACGGCCGGTCAGGACGCCGGAGCGCGAAAGCCGTTTGGAGGTTTAATTGGCAAAACCGCGGCGTTGAATGTCATCATTCAACCGCCGGTCGTTGGCAGAACACTTTGAAAAGGAAATGTGCAATGGGTAAGCTTTCAATCATCAGCGAGTTTTGGCATTTCATGCGCGTGCGCAAAAAATGGTGGCTGGGCCCGATCGTTCTCGTCATGCTCATGCTCAGCCTGCTCATCGTTTTAACGCAAGGCTCAGCGCTCGCGCCGTTTATTTATACGTTGTTTTAAAATGAACGCCAAACTTATTCTCGAGGACGGCACCGCGTTTTCAGGACGGGCCTTTGGCTGGACCGGCTCGGTGGCCGGCGAAGTCGTCTTCAACACCGGCATGGTCGGTTATCCTGAGTGCTTCACCGACCCCTCCTACAAAGGCCAGATTTTAGTGTTGACGTATCCGCTGATCGGCAATTACGGGGTGCCGAGCGAAAGATCGATGGGCGGCATCAGCAGTTTCTTCGAGTCGAATCAAATTCAAATTTCCGCGCTGATCGTGGCGGAGTTTTCCGCCAATTTCAGCCATTGGAGCAGCAGCCTGTCGCTGGATCGCTGGCTGCAATCGCAAAAAGTTCCCGGCATTGCCGGCATCGATACGCGGCTGCTCACGCAAAAGCTGCGCGACGCCGGCAGCATGTTGGGCAAGGTGATTTATGAAAATCGCGACGTCGAGTTTTACGATCCGAACCGCGTCAATCTCGTCGCCCAGGTGAGTATCGAGAAACCGATTCATTACGGCGACGGCTCCGCTTCCGGGAGTCCCGAAAAGCGGGACAAGAAACGCGTGGCGGTGGTCGATTGCGGCTGCAAGAACAACATCATTCGCTCGCTGCTGCAGCGCGGCCTGTCGGTGACCGCCGTGCCGTGGGATTGGCCGCTGGAAAACGAACGCTTCGACGGCGTCGTGCTTTCGAACGGCCCCGGCGATCCGAAAATGTGTGAGGCGACGGTCAAAACCGTGCGCCATCTCCTCGCCAAAGAAACGCCGGTGTTTGGCATTTGCCTCGGCAGCCAAATTCTCGCGCTCGCCGCCGGCGCCGAAACCTACAAGCTCAAATACGGCCATCGCAGCCAGAACCAGCCGTGCGTGCTGGTCGGCAGCAAACGCTGCTTCATCACCTCGCAAAATCACGGCTACGCCGTCAACGAAGAAACCCTGCCGCCGGATTGGCAACCGTGGTTCTTCAACGCCAACGACGGCACCAACGAAGGCATCCGCCACCGCAGCAAGCCGTTCATGGGCGTGCAATTCCATCCTGAAGCCTCGCCCGGGCCGGTGGATACGGCGTTTTTGTTTGATGAATTCATAGGTTGCTTGTAGCTGGTTACTTGTTGCTGGCTATGCCGCAGTTTCTTATGAGCAGCAATGAACAACAAGTGACCAGCAACCAGCAAATTTTTATTGATTATCGACGGCCTTCGCGTTACCTTTAAACCGAATTAGCTTAATTAAACAAGGAGCGTTGATGCTGAATACAAACGACGTTCTTGAGTTTTTGCGAAATCACCGCCAAACCTTAAAATCTGATTTTCGCATTGTGAAATTGGGCCTCATTGGCTCATTTGCAAGAGGCGAACAAACCGAAGAGAGCGATATCGATTTGTTAGTCGAATTTGAGCCTGGCACCGATGATCTCTTTGGCAAAAAGTTGAAGTTGAAAGATCTGCTCAAAGCATCTTTCGATCGAGAGGTCGATATTTGTCGTGAAAAGTATATGAAGCCTTATATCAAGCGCTATCTTTCAAAAGAGGTTATCTATGTCTGAGAAAGATAAACTAAACATACAGACGCTTTTGGAGGCGCTTGGGAAGATTACCCAATATTCTTCGGGTTACAAAAATGCTGATGAATTTTATGAAAATCAAAGAGATTTTGATGCTTCGATGATGAATTTTATCATTATTGGAGAAATGGTCTTGCGGCTTTCTGATAAATTTATTGAAGAGAATAGCCAAATCGACTGGTTTAAAATCCGAGGGTTTAGGAACATTGTTGCTCATGACTATTTCGGAATAGACGCCGAAGAAGTGTGGCAGATCATGAAGGCCCACTTGCCTAAATTGCAAAATGATCTTCACGCCATTTTAAAGGAATCCTAATTGACAGCCGTGGTTCTTCAACGCCAACGAAGGCACCAACGAAGGCATTCGCCACCGCAGCAAGCCGTTCATGGGCGTGCAATTCCATCCTGAAGCCTCTCCCGGTCCGGTGGATACGGCGTTTTTGTTTGATCAGTTTGTGGATTTGCTAAAACGTAATTCGTAAAAATATTGAACACATTAAATCTCTCTAAAACTTTTTGTTGATTTTGCGAAGCCTGCGCCGTAATTTTAAATTGTACAAATTTTGAGGCGAATATGGTTCAAATAACGATGCAAGTGCCGGAGGAGTTGGCGAGCAAGATTCAGCCGCTGCAAAATTGGCTGCCGACGATACTCGAGCTGAGTCTGGTCGGCTTCAAAACATTGGCCACTGAAACCGCGACGGAAGTTATTCAACTTTTTGCGGCCAATCCTTCTCCCCAGCAAGTTTTGGATTACCACGTTTCCGAACGTGCGCAGGACAGATTGCGACGTTTGCTGGCCTTGAATGCTGCTGGACTTTTGGGAGAAGAGGAGCAGCGAGAGCTTGATGAATTAAACAAAATCGAACATACAATGATCAAGCTTAAAGCTCAACTCGGCAAACAGGTGCAACGGGGAGCATAATGCGGTCAGAAGTTCCCGAACATTTGCGGCGGTTGGTTATCGACCGCGCCGGCAGCCGTTGTGAGTATTGTTTGCTGCCGCAATGGGCCGCCTTGCACAAACATGAACCGGATCATCTCATTCCTCGCCAGCATGATGGCAAAACCGAGGAAAGCAATTTGGCGCTGGCGTGTTTGCGGTGCAATCGTTACAAAGGCCCCAACGTTGGCGCGTTTGATCCGGTGACCGGCCAGCTTGTGCCATTGTTCAATCCGCGTCTTCATAAGTGGTCGGATCACTTTGTCTTCGAAGGCGCAACGTTTCGGGCCCTCACCGCCGAAGCAAGAGTGACGATAAAACTTTTGCGCCTAAACGATGAAGATCCTGTTACAGAGCGACGGCGTTTGGTGGATTCCGGATTGTTTAGTTGAAACTCGCCGGATTGGCAGCCGTGGTTCTTCAACGCCAACGACGGCACCAACGAAGGCATTCGCCACCGCAGCAAGCCGTTCATGGTCGTGCAATTCCATCCCGAAGCCTCGCCCGGCCCGGTGGATACGGCGTTTTTGTTTGATGAGTTTGTGAAGTTGATATAATATTTGTTGGGGTCGTATGAATCATACTAAAATAATTCACTATAGCACCATGTAATCAGAGAAAATTTTATGCAGGATAATATCATAACTGGGATTTTTACGATTGGCGGAACGATATTGGGTTTTTCGTTAAAGTTTGTATTTGATTACATTCAAAATAGAAGAAGTAGAAAAGACCAATATTTTTTTGCGCTGCTTGAGAAAAGATTTGAGGCTTATCAAAAGGCTTTTGCTCTTAGCGAAAAGTTAAAAAGAGTAATCCACAAGGATGATGGAAAAATTGAAGTTGTGAATCAAGCAAAAGATTGGTTCAATAATTATAATCTTTATTTAGCTCCCGATATTAGACAAGCGTTTAGTGATGTTATTCACGATGTAAGTTTTTATGAGCTACAATTGGATGGTTATAAGTCTACAGGTATGGTGAAAGGCTGGGATAATGAAGAAACAAAGAAAAAACGCGATGAATTAAATAATACATTCAAAAATATCATGACTGGTATTCAAAAAAGGATACAAGACGACATAGACCTTTATTACAAATATATGAAATAAGATAAGTTTTGACAGAAAATGAAATGCAAGAAGATGAACAAAGTTGTAAACCAACATAGATGTAAAGCTTCGTATAACGGTAAGGACATGGTCCAACGAACATTATCTAAATAATGATAGCTTTTATATCTGTTGACCTCTTTTCATCCGTTCGTCATTCAATAAAAATTTGATTCATGCAAAAACCCCCTCAAAAAATAATCATCCTCGGCAGCTCCGCACTCAAGATCGGCGAGGCCGGTGAGTTCGATTACTCCGGCAGTCAGGCGATCAAAGCGCTGAAGCAGGAGAATATTGCGACGATTCTGATCAATCCGAATATCGCGACGATACAAACCTCCGAGCATCTCGCGGACAAAGTTTATTTTCTGCCGGTCAATCCGTATTTCGTCGAGAAGATCATTCAAAAAGAAAAGCCCGACGGCATTTTGTTGGGATTCGGCGGGCAGACGGCGTTGAACTGCGGCCTGGCGTTGGCGAAAAATGGCATCTTCGAGAAATATGGCGTGCGCGTTCTCGGCACGCCGATTTCGGCGATTGAAGCGACGGAAGATCGCCAGATTTTTGCGGACAAGCTGCGCGAGATCGGCGTCAAAGTGCCGCGCAGTGTTGCGGTCACTTCACGCGCCGAGGCGATTCGCGTCGCGCGGGAGATCGGCTTTCCGGTGATGATTCGCATTGCCTACGCGCTCGGTGGGCTTGGCTCCGGACTGTGCACCAACGAGCAGGAAGTGAGCGAGCTGGCCGACAAAGCGTTTGCCTACACCCACCAGATTCTCGTCGAAGAATATCTCAAAGGCTGGAAAGAGATCGAATACGAAGTCGTGCGCGACAGCCACGACAATTGCATCACTGTCTGCAACATGGAAAATTTCGATCCGCTCGGCATTCACACCGGAGAGAGCATCGTCGTCGCGCCCAGCCAGACGTTGAGCAACAACGAATATCACAAGCTGCGCGAGCTGGCAATTCGCGTCATCCGCCACCTCGGCATCGTCGGCGAGTGCAACATTCAATACGCGCTCGATCCGAAATCCGAAGATTATCGCGTCATCGAAGTCAACGCCCGGCTCTCGCGCAGCTCGGCGCTGGCCTCGAAAGCCACGGGCTATCCGCTCGCGTTCATCGCCGCGAAACTGGCGCTCGGCCACAGTCTGGTCGATCTCAAAAATCAAATCACCCAAACCACGATGGCCTGCTTCGAGCCGGCGCTGGATTACGTCGTCGTCAAAATTCCGCGCTGGGATTTGAAGAAGTTCCGCAATGTTTCCAAGCGCCTCGGCTCCGGCATGAAATCCGTCGGCGAGGTGATGGCGATTGGCCGCTGCTTCGAAGAAGCCTTGCAAAAGGCGCTGCGCATGCTGGAGATCGGCGTGCACGGTTTGATCGGCAACGAGCATCTCAAGTTCGGCAATCTCGACGAAGAATTGCAAAAGCCCACCGACGAGCGCGTCTTCGCGATTCCGCTGGCCATGCAAGCCGGCTATTCGATTGACCGCATTTACGAATTGACCGACATCGACAAATGGTTTTTATATAAAATCAAAAACATTTTGGATATTGCCGGGAAACTGAAAATTTACGCCGGCGGCGTTTGCCCGAAAGGCATTTTGCACGACGCCAAAAAAGCCGGCTTCTCCGGCGCGCAAATCGCCAAGATTCTCGGCACGACGGAATCCGACGTTCGCGCCATGCGCCGCAATTACGGCCTGTCGCCGGTGGTGAAACAGATCGACACCCTCGCCGCCGAATATCCCGCGCACACGAATTTTCTCTATCTCACCTACAACGGCAGCGCGGATGATTTGTCCGCCAGCGGAAAAAAAACCGTGATCGTGCTCGGCTCCGGCGTTTATCGCATCGGCAGCTCGGTGGAGTTTGATTGGTGCTGCGTCAACGCGGTGATGACGCTGAAGCAGCTCGGCTATCACACCGTCATGATCAACTACAATCCGGAAACCGTCAGCACCGATTACGATGAATGCGACCGGCTCTATTTTGAGGAATTGCGCTTCGAGACCATCGCCGAAATTTACGAAAAAGAAAATGCGCTCGGCCTCATCATCGCCATGGGCGGGCAGACGCCGAACAATCTTGCGCTCAAGCTGCATCAAGCCGGCATGAAAATTCTCGGCACCTCGCCGGAGATGATCGACCGCGCCGAAGATCGCCACAAATTTTCCTCGCTGCTCGACGAGCTTGGCATCGATCAACCGGTGTGGCAGGAGTTAAGCTCGATTGCCGAGGCCAAAGCGTTTGCGCAAAAAGCCGGCTATCCGGTGCTGGTGCGGCCGTCGTACGTGTTGAGCGGCTCGGCCATGAGCGTGGCGGTGAATGACACGGAGTTAGTGAAATTTTTGGACAAGGCCACCGCCATTTCCGCGGAGCATCCGGTGGTGATCAGCAAATTCATCGAGAACGCCAAGGAGATCGAATTTGACGGCGTCGCGCAAAACGGCGAGGTGCTGGTTTACGCCATCAGCGAGCACGTGGAAAATGCCGGCGTGCATTCCGGCGACGCCACGCTGGTGCTGCCGCCGCAATTCGCGCCGCTGGAAACGATCCGCCGCATCCGCCTGATCTCGAAAAAAATCGCCGCCGCGCTCGAGATCAGCGGGCCGTTCAACATTCAATTCATCGCCTGCGACAACGACGTGAAGGTGATCGAATGCAACCTGCGCGCCTCGCGGAGCTTTCCGTTTGTCTCGAAAGTTTATCGCGTCAATTTCATCGAGCTGGCCACGCGCGTGATCATGGGGGCGCCGATGCAGAAAATCGACCGCTCGTTCATGGAGCTGGAGTACGTCGGCGTGAAAGCGCCGCAGTTTTCATTTACGCGCCTGCAGGGCGCTGATCCTACTCTTGGCGTGGAGATGAGCTCCACCGGCGAAGTCGGTTGTCTCGGCGACGATTTTGGCGAAGCGTTTCTCAAAGCCATGCTGTCGGTCGGCTACAAGCTGCCGATTCGCAGCGTTTTGCTCTCCACCGGCCCGCTCGAAGGCAAGGCCGAATTTGTGGCGAGCGCCAAGGCCCTGCAAAATTCCGGCGTTCGGCTGTATGCCACGCGCGGCACCGCAGAGTTCATGCGGCAGTACGGCATCGAAACGGAAGTTTTGAATTGGCCGATGGAAAAAGAAAGTCCCAACGTTTTGGAATATCTCACCGAGCGCAAAATTGATCTCGTCATCAACATTCCCAAAAATTACCAGGAAGAAGAGCTGACGAACGATTACCTCATCCGCCGCAAAGCCGTCGATTTCGCCATTCCCTTGATTGCCGAGCTGCATCTGGCGAAACGTTTTGCCGAAACCATCGTTTCCAAAAGCGTGGAAGATTTGCAGATCAAAAGCTGGGATGAATACGGCGGGTAATTCTTGCGTTTGACATTTTTACTTTTCAGATTATCGAGGACAAGATTTTGAACGAGTGGATTCTCTGGGCTGTTTTCGGCGTTTTTATCACGGCGATGCTGCTGCTGGATTTGGGCGTGCTGAATCGCAAAGCCCACGTGCTGTCGATGAAAGAAGCAACGGTGTGGTCCATCGTCTGGATCGTTTCCGCCCTGCTTTTTGGGGTGGCGATTTATTTTTTTGATGGAAAAACGAAGGCGATGCAGTATCTGGCCGGATATCTGATCGAAAAATCGCTGAGCATGGATAATATTTTCGTGTTCATCATGATCTTCGCTTATTTCAACGTTTCACCGCTGCAGCAGCCGCGGGTGTTGAAATGGGGCATCATCGGCGCCGTCATCATGCGCGCCTTGTTGATCGCCATCGGCGTGACGTTGATTCAGCGTTTTCATTGGATGACCTACGTTTTCGGCATTTTGTTGTTGCTGACCGTGCTCAAAATGATGCTGCAAGGCGACGAGCAATTCGATCCGAGCAAAAGCCTGGCGTTGAAATTGTTGCGGCGTCTGATGCCGGTCACCAAGCGTTATCATGGCGAAAAATTTTTTATGCGCAAAAACGGCAGGGGACTCTTTGCCACGCCGCTGCTGATGGTTCTGGTCGTCGTTGAAAGCTCGGATTTGATCTTCGCGCTCGATTCCATTCCGGCGATTTTCGCGGTCACCACCGATCCCTTCGTCATTTACACCTCGAATATTTTCGCCATTCTCGGGCTGCGGGCGCTGTATTTCGTCCTGGCGGAAATGGCGCGCCTGTTCGAATATTTAAAGCCCGGCATCATCATCATCCTGGCGTTTGTCGCGGTTAAAATGCTGATCGTCGACTTGTACAAAATTTCCATCGGCTTTTCGCTGGTCTTCATCGGCGTCGTGCTCACCGTTTCGATTTTTGCCTCGTGGATCAGCCTGCGCAAAAACGGCCACTCTCTGCGCGACAAAATCAACGCGCCGCCGGCGAGTTTTTCCCTCAAGCCCAAAAATAAACGCCCGCCTCGAGCCGTGCCGCATTAAGCGTTAACGCCGCCAAACCCGGAAAAAAATTCTGAAAGTTTAATTCCCCGCCGATTGAAGAACCCCGCCGATGAAAGCTTTATCAATGGAATTCTTCAATCAGTGGGTTTTTCAACGCTGCTCAAAGAGCTTTCGTTTCTGCTTGTCTGAAAACGAGTGTAGGCGTTAACGCCGTCAACTCAGAAAAAAATTATGCCTTTTTAAAGCGGGATAACAGGATGGACAGGATTAAGATTCAATCCAGTTCATCCTGTTATCCTGTCAAACAAAAGCTGCCGCGAGAAAGTGTGATTTTAAATTTACCAAGCGACGCTCAACCTCAAGCCGCGGCCCATCGGCGTCATGCGCCATTGCAGCCCGCCCATCTCTTTGCCGTTTTTCTTTGCTTCCAGCCATTTTGAAACCGAATTGACGCTCGTCATCGCGATGGCATTGCCGAGAACAACGTCGGTCAGCCAATGATCGTGGTTATACATCCGCGCCAAGCCGCCGATTGCGCCGAGGCTGTAGAGCACAACTTTGGCGGGCGAATGATTGATGCGTTTGGCAAATGTGTGCGACATCGTCATCGCCACCATCGTGTGCCCGGAAAAAAACGAGTAATAACTCTCCTCACCGCGAAACGGATCGAAGACATCGTGGCCAAGCCCAAGATGCGGCCGCGCGCGACCGGCAACATATTTGGTTGTGGATTGAACAATCCCACTCGACAATAAAGACGCCGAGGCGATGACACACGACTCGCGCAGCCATTCGCTGCCGGTCACCCAACCGATGGCGTAAAGCCCGCCGGTCAGAACCACCGCGGTTTGCGGCTCTCCGTACTCGATGCCGAACTCGGTCAGATTAGCCGCAAAGTGGCTGCGGTTGCGCAAAAACAAATCATTCACCGGCTCATCTAAAAAAGAAAGCGCTAACGCGCCCGCCGCCACCGAGCCAAAAATCGCCCAGTCTTTGCCGCGCCAGCGCAGCGGCGACGTCAAAACGTGGCCGGCGCCGCCAATCACGTGAGAAGCGTCTTTGAAAAAATTTCCGGATTGAGAAGATGAGGCGGATTGAGCCCATGCAGCCTGATTCAGCACGAGCGCAATCGAAAGCGTGACACTGCGGAGGCGTTGCGACATGCGGATTCCTTTAATGAATAAACAAGATTTTTTGGGTTATTTTCGTTTTTCCGAAATGAACTTGCAAAAAATAAACGCCGGAAGCAAGATTTAATTTTGCCGGCGTCCAGGTTTGATGCCAAATTCCATTGTGTGTCGATCTCATGTCAAGCTCGGCCAGAGACGCGCCGGCAAGATTGTAAATGCTCACCCGCGGCGGTTCTGTGATCACGCCATCGCTTCGCAGCGAGATGTTCAACCGCTCGCGAAACGGATTGGGGTAAGTCTGCAGCGCGAATGAAACAGGCGGCGCTGCCGGATTGCCGACCGCTGAACTGCCGGCGCCCTGGAAAAAATTGACGCCGCCATCGCCTTCCCCGACGAACAGATCGATGCGGCGATCGTCGTTGATATCCACAAAGGCCGGCGCGGCATAAAAGCCAACGTCGATGCCGGCGAAATCTTTTTGCACAAACACAAACGAATCCGCTGCGACGCCGCGATAATATAAAATCGCGCCGTTGCGCTCGCCGACAAAAAGATCCAAAATACCGTCGCCGCTCCAATCGTAAAGAAACGGAATGCCGTCCTCAACGTTGAAGGCATGTCGAATTATTTTTTTCAACTGAAAACGCGCCTGGGTGGCCGAGCCGAGGTTGTCGTAGAGATAAACAGCGCCGCCGAACGACGAGCCGATAAAGAGCTCGGCATCACCGTCTCGATCATAATCGATGAAATGCGGCGCGCTGGCGCTGCCGACGTTAATGTTCTCAAAAGCGTTTGTAACCAAAATAAATTTTGGATTGCGCAATGAGCCTTGATTTTCATAAAAAACGATCCGGCCAAAAGCGGAGCCGGCAAAGAGATCGAGATCGCCGTCGGCGTCGATGTCGGCGAAAGCCGGCGTTGCCGAAAAATGCAGATTCGGCTGAATGTTTGGCAAATTATCGCTCACCCAGCGGAAAGCCGGCGTCCCGCTTCGCGGGATTCCGGTGTTTTCATAAAAACTGATTTCTCCGTCCAAATTGCCGATGAATAAATCCAGATCGCCGTCGGCGTCGATATCGGCAAAGGCCGGCGCGCTGTTGCTCCCGGCGTCGATCATGGTGAGAAAATCCGCCGTCGCCGGCTGGAAATTGGGCGACGTTGTGGTTCCGGAATTTTTATAGAAAATAAAATTATTCCGGTTCTGCTGCAAAACGGCGGCAAAAAAGTCCGGATCGCCGTCGCCGTCGATATCGGCAAAGCGCGGAACGTTATAGCCGAAAGTTATGATCGGCTGCGCTCGCGGAAAGAGCGTATCGGTGATCGCCACGCGGGGGTTGTTCGGCGCGCCGTCGTTACGAAGAAAATACAGGCCTTTGTGAAAAAGATCGCCGTAAAAGAAATCGAGATCGCGGTCGCCGTCGATATCGGAAAAATCGATGGCGTTCGCGCCGTGCCGTTGGCTTTTGCCGAGCGCGGCGCTAAATGAAAAAATGAGCAAGTCCTGCCATTTTCCGGTCGTAAATTCAAACGCCGGCGCGGCCCGGCTGCCGATGTTTTGGTACAACGCAATCTCGCCGGTGATGATGCCGGTGAAAAAATCAAAATCGCCGTCGCCATCGATGTCGGCAAAAGCCGGTATGCTCGTCACCTGATTGGAAATTTTTTGATTGCCGACGGTGACGACGCTTGGTGTTTCGAAAACAAAATTTGGGCGAGAAGTTGAGCCGCGATTGCGTTGGAAAGCGAGGCCATTGTCGCCGTTGGCATGATACAAATCAAAATCACCGTCGGCGTCGATGTCAACGAGATAAAACCAACTGTGCACATTGAGATTCTTAAAGGCGCCGGAAATCAAGCGAAATGTGGGCGCGGACGGCGAGCCGGAATTTTCAAAAAAAGCCAACTGGCCATCGGCGTCCGAGATAAAAAGATCCGCATCACCGTCGCCGTCGATATCAACAAACTGCGGCAAAAACCGATCAAGCCCGCCCAAGAACGGCAGTTCCAGGCGCTCGCCGTTGCGTTCGACCGGAATGCCATCGGCCAGAGGCGTAAATGTTTGAGCCAAAGCTGAATGTTGCGACACTGCGCCGAACAAAAAGCAAAGCAGGCAACTTTCAAGAAGGGAGTGAAGCGCGCTTGGGAAGCGCGCTTGTTGGCGATCGTCTCATCGTGGCAGAATCCATTGTACCCGCGCCTTGCAGCAACCGAAAACTTTTCTCTGCAATAAAACAAATATTTCGGCAAAAGACAACTGTTTTGTTTTCACGGTTCACAACATAATCCTTACTTAACCTTTGAATTTGCACAAAAAATTGCTTATCTTTAAAAAATGCCGAACTCGCTTTCAGAAAAAATTTTGCGTTTCATTCAAACCGCGCCGATGGCCGAGTTCGATGACGAGGCCTTCAATAGATTGGTGGTTGAATTATTTCACCATCACTTTGAAAAGAACGCCGTTTATCGCGGTTTGTGCCGGCAGCAAAAGATCACCCCGGGTCGTGTAACCAGTTGGCGAGAAATTCCGGCGGTGACAACGAGCGCTTTCAAAGAAGTGCCGCTGGCTTGTTTTCCCACGCAGCAAGCGGCGGCAGTTTTTCATACCAGCGGCACGACGCAGCAGCGCGCCGGCAAGCATTATTTCCGAACGTTGCAATTCTACCGCGCCGCGATGCTGCGCAGTTTTGCGGCGTATTGTCTTGTCAATATCAAAAAAATGCGCCTGTTTTTTCTCGGCCCGACTTTTGAGCTTTTTCCAAATTCTTCGCTCGGCTATATGTTTTCAGGAATCCGCGATGAATTTGGCGATGAAAAAAGCGCGGTATTTTTCTCGCCGGAAAAAGCCGATGCCGACGGCTTGCAGAAAACGCTCGATGAAGCTTCGCAAGAAAACGCGCCGGTTTTTATTCTTGGCACCGCGCTGGCACTGCTTGAATGTTTGGAAATTTTTCAACGGCGCAACCGAAAATTTCAATTGCCTGCCGGCAGCCGCATTCTCGATACCGGCGGCTACAAAAGCCGCCGCGTCGAAATTAAGCGCCCAGAATTTCAAAACCGGCTTGGCGAAACCTTCGGCGTGCCGCGAGAATATTTGCTGAATGAATACGGCATGACCGAGCTGTCGTCGCAATTCTATGAGAGCCGGCTTCCCGGCATTCCCTCGCGCCAAGAGCGGCCAACAACTCACGCATTGCGCTTTACGCCTTACGCTTTACACTTCCCGCCGCCGTGGGTTCGCGTCGTCGCCGTCGATCCCGAGCATCTCGAAATTTTGCCGCCGGGAGAAATCGGTTTGTTGCGCATTTTCGATCTCGCCAACGTCGATTCCGTCATGGCGATTCAAACCGAGGATCTTGGCCGCGCCTGGCAGGATCGCCTCGAGCTGATTGGCCGCGCCGCCGGCGCCGAACTGCGCGGGTGTTCATTACTTACGGAAACGATTGCCCATGCTGCGTGATTTTTTTATTCCGGCCGGTTTTGCCGAGCCGAGGGCGCAAATTTACCAGCACGAAAGCTACGCGCAAAGCGGCGTCATGTATGAAACGGCGCAGCTTTCGGTTGAATGGTTGAAAGCTTTTTTAGAAAATTTTCGCCGGCCGGCTTTTGGATTTGGAAAAGGCAGCAAAGACTGGCAGGCGCGCGCCATCAAAGCCTGGTGTCAAGTCGCGCGTGAATGGCAAACGATGAAATTTTCCGGCGCCAAAAAAATTCTGACGGCGCTTGCGGCCGTCACCGGCTTGAGTCCGAAAATGTTGCAGGAGGCGCTGGACAATCATTTTGGTGTATTTGATGAAGAGATTCTAAAAAAATGGCTGGCTTTCGTCAAACGCGAGCGGGATCAACGCGCTGAAGAAAAAGTCAAATACCCCTCGCTGGCATTTGTAATCACTGCGGGCAACATTCCCGGCGTGGCGATTCATCCGGTCATTCATTTGTCGCTGCTCGGCATTCCGGTGTTGATCAAAAATGCCTCGTCCGAGCCGTTGCTATTGCCGGCAATTTTGGAAACGCTCGCCCGCCATGATCCGGAAGTGGCGGCGCGAATGGCCGCCTTCACCTGGCCGCGCGAGAATGCTGATTTAACCCGAACCGTGATGCAACACAATCCGGCGCTCATAGCTTTTGGTGATGACGAGACGATTGAAAAATTTGCGCAACAAAAAAAATCTTTTGCCGATTTTGGCGACCGCTTCAGCTTGACAGTGGCGAAACCCGACCGTGCAAAGGCGAAGATGCGTCATCTTGCTTATGATCTTTGCATGTTTGAGCAAATGGGCTGTCTTTCGCCGCAAGCCGTGATTTTGCTCACCGATGATTGGAAAAAAGTGGATCGCTTTTGCGTTCAATTGGCTGAGGCGATGGAAAAAATGAATGTCACACTTCCCATCGGCAAGCGCAGCGCCGCCCAGCATGCCTCAATTCAACAATGGCGCGGCGCGCTGGCCGCTCGCGGCGCCGCCGGCGAAAAGATCATTGTGTTAACCAGCGCCGGAACCGATTGGACGGTGGCGGCGGCAAAAAACTTTGAATTGAACGAGCGCGTCGCCTGCCGCTTCGCGCGCGTTTGGCCGGTGGCTTCAATCAAAGAATTGGCGGCCATCGTTCAGCAATACAAAAATAAAGTGCAGACTTTGATCTGGGGAAATTCGCTGGATGAATTGCAAAAATTTTTTGATTCGCCGGAATTGGATGAGACATTCGATGATCTTTTCTATAGTTTTGCCGGCGTCGCGCAAGCGCCGAACTGTGGCTGGATGGATGACGTCAATCCGGCCTGGCGGCGCTTGACACGAGGATTGAAATTAAAAACAAATCTTCAGTGATTGAAAACGATGCGTTCAGTCGTCACAGAAAATTTTTTTCGCTATCTTTGCCAGACTTCGCCGGAGCCGCTCGGCTTGGAAATCGAGCGCGCCGAAGGAGTTTATCTTTACACACGCGACGGCAAACGTTATATTGATTTCATTTCCGGCATTGGCGTGGCCAATATCGGCCATCGGCATCCGAAGGTGCTCGCCGCGATTCACCGGCAGCTTGAGCGCCATTTACACGTGATGGTTTACGGTGAATACGTGCAAGAAACGCAAGCCGAATACGCCCGCCGTCTCACCGAGCTGGCGCCGGTCGAAGACGGCGCCGTCTTTTTTTGCAACAGCGGCGCCGAAGCGATTGAAGGCGCGTTGAAAACAGCGCGAAAATTTACCGGCCGGAAAAAATATATCGCCTTCGAAGGCGGTTATCACGGCGATAGTTATGGCGCGCTCTCGGCGATGTCCAGTGAAATTTATCGCGCGCCTTTTTTGCCGCTGTTGCCGGAATTTGAGTTTTTGCCGTTTAATGATTTGAATGCGCTGTCGCGGATTGACGAAAAAGCCGCGGCAGTCATTATCGAACCGGTGCAAGGCGAAGGCGGTGTGCGGATTCCTTCGCCGGAATTTTTGCCGGCGCTGCGAAAGCGCTGTGACGAGGCGGGGGCGTTGCTGATTTTCGATGAAGTCATGACCGGCTTTGGCCGCACCGGCAAGCTCTTCGCTGCCGAGCATTGGCCGAATTCACATCCGGATATGATCTGTTTGGCAAAAGCCCTCGGCGGCGGCTTGCCGCTTGGCGCGTTCATTGGCCGGCGCGAGATGATGAAAACGCTTTCGGAAAATCCGCCGCTGGCGCATGTGACAACTTTTGGCGGACATCCGCTAAGCTGCGCCGCGGGTTTAGCGGCGCTCGAAGTTCTGTTGCAAGGAAATCTCATCGCGCGCAGCGCCGAACTTGGTGAATTTTTTCTAAACGAGCTTCACGCGCTGGCAAAAAAAACATTGATCATTCGCGAAGTCCGCGGCCTCGGCTGTTTCTTCGCCATTGAATTTCAAACACCGGCAGCCACGCAGCAATTTGTCCAACGCTGCCGCGAGCAAGGCCTCGTCATCGGCTGGACTTTGCACCACAGCGCCATCGTCCGCGCCGCGCCGCCGCTGTGCATGACAAACGAACAGGCGAAACAGGCGTGGGAAATTATTCAACAAACTTTACGCTTTACGTTTTAAGCATTACGTTTTACGTTTCACGTTTTACTCAACATCTCGAATTCATGTAATTCGGAGTTTCTTATGTCAACCTTTGCCGTTCTCGTCCGCCGCATCGAAATTTTCCCGCATCCCAACGCCGATCTCATCGAGCTGGCGAAAGTGGATGACTATCGCTGCGTGGTGAAAAAAGGCGAATTTAAAACCGGTGATCTCGTCGCGTATATTCCTGAAGCTTCGATCGTGCCGGAGCCGCTGTTGGCCGAGATGGGATTGACCGGTCGATTGGCTGGCTCAGAGAAAAATCGCGTCAAAGCCGTGAAGCTGCGCGGGGAAGTGTCACAAGGCTTGGTGTATGCGGCCAAACCGCATTGGCAGGAAGGCGACGACGTAACCGACGAGCTTGGCATTGTAAAATGGATTCCGCCGATTCCGGTGCATCTCGCCGGTGAGCTGGCGCCCGCGCCGGAGGGCTGGCATGGGTACACCGACATCGAAAACATCAAGCGCTATCCCAACGTTCTGCAACCCGGCGAAGAAGTTGTCGCGACGGAGAAAGTGCACGGCACCTGCACGCTGCTCGGACTCATGAATGGTGTGGCTGCGATTTCGTCAAAAGGCTATGGCGCCGGCGGCAAAACAATCAAAGAAGATGAAAAAAATCTTTACTGGCGCATGGCGCGCAAATATAATTTGTTCGAAAAAGTCGCGGGGCTGGGCAATGTCATGCTTTTCGGTGAAACTTTTGGCGCGGGCGTGCAAGATTTGGGCTACGGCGCGCAAAAAGGCGAGCCGATTTATTTCGCTTTCGATATGGCAATCGGCGGCCGTTATCTCGATTACGATGATTTTGTAAAAATCTGCACGGAGCGCAACATTCCCATGGCGCACGTTTTATATCGCGGCCGGTTTGGCCCGGAATGTTTGGCGCATACAAAAGGAAAAGAAACCATCAGCGGGAAGGAAATGCACATGCGTGAAGGCATTGTCATTCGCCCGACTAAAGAACGTTACGAGCAGGATATTGGCCGGGTGATTTTGAAGAGTGTCAACGAAGAATATCTTTTGCGCGGCGGGGAAGCGACGGAATTCGAGTAAATATGGCTTTTTTCGTTGCGGTTCCATTTTCGTTGCGAAATTCAGGCGATCAAAAGTTGAAAATTTCGTTGAGCGGAATCTCCAGTCCCGGAAAGAGCGGCGAAGTGAGAACGTCGGATTTCCCCAGGCGCGCGACGGGAACGAGTTCCCCGTCCTGCAAACGAAAAATTTCAACGGTGGCGGTTTTTTCTTTCGGCAGCCAATATTCGCCGACGCCGAATCTAGCGTACATTTTTAACTTGACCGTTCGATCGCGTTTCTCCGTGCTCGGAGAGAGCACTTCGATCACCAAATCCGGCGCGCCTTTTATCTGAGTCGGTTTGACAATATCCGAACGCTCATTGCTGATAAAAATGATATCCGGTTGCGCTATATTAGTTTGTGAGAAAAAGACTTCCAGAGGCGCCGGCATAACTTCGCCGAGAGGATGTCTTTTGAGATAAAGAGTGAGCGCGAACAGAAAATTTCTGACGATTTTTTGATGATTCGGTGTTGGAGATGTGGACATATACAATTCCCCGTCAATAATTTCGTAACGTTTTCCATCATCCGGAAGCTCGAGATAATCATCGTAAGTGAATTGAATTTTCGGAGTGGAGGGAATGATTGCGATTGCCATAAGATACCTCAACTTGATTGATAAGCTCATCAAAAGCTAAATATAAATAACCAAAATGTCAAGGCGATTTTTGCTCATTTATGCGCATTACTGAGATTTTCTATTCCATTCAAGGCGAGTCCAGCTTCATCGGCACGCCGTGCGTTTTCATCCGCACCACCGGCTGCAATTTGCGCTGTGTTTGGTGCGACACGACCTACTCGTTTTACGGCGGCGAAGAGATCAGCCTCGACGACATCATGAAAAAAGTCGAGAGCTACGGCTGCAAGCTCGTCGAGATCACCGGCGGCGAGCCGATGTTGCAAAAAGAAATTTATGAATTGTGCGACCGCCTGCTTTCGGCAAATCATACCGTGCTCATCGAAACCGGCGGTAGCCTCGATCTCTCGCAACTCGATCCGCGCGTCATCAAGATCGTGGATCTCAAATGTCCCGGCAGCGGCGAAGTCGAGCGCAATTACTGGCCGAATCTCGAAATTTTGCAGCCGCACGATCAAATCAAATTCGTCATCAAAGATCGCGCCGACTATGAATGGACGTTGGAAGTCATTCGCAAGCATCGCCTCGATGAGCGCTTTCATCTGCTCTTTTCGCCGGTGTTCGGCGAAATGGAATTGCGGCCGCTGGCGGAATGGATGCTGGCAGATCGCGTGAAAGCGCGATTGCAAATTCAATTGCACAAATTCATCTGGTCACCCGAAACGCGCGGCGTATAAAGTCACGCACATCTTCACGAAAAGCATAAAACTTTCTTGCACTATGGCGAGTCGTCCGGCTTTTTTCCTGGCCATTGCATTTTGCCTCGGCATCTTATTGGAGCAAAAGCTGCAATTGCCAGGAACGATTTTGTCGATCAGCTTCGTGATCGCATTAACTGGTGCGGCTTTCATCTTTTTACGGCAGCGGAAAAGTGATCGCACGCGCCAAAACCTGGCGGAGAACTCAGCGGAGCTTGTTGCAAAAAGTGCCTGGCCTCGCCTCAAAACTGTTGATTATTTACTGCTCGCGGGCTGTTTGGCCGCCGGCATGTTGCGCACCCATTTCGAGCAAAGCCCGTCGCCAAACGCCATCAGCGCTTTCGCTGAGTCTTCCACCGAAGTAATGCTCTTGGGCAAAGTCAACGACCTCCCCGAACACCGCAATGAGCGTTGGCGTTTTCCCTTTCTTGTGCAACGCGTGCGAACCGCCACGGGATGGACTAACGTCAATGGCGCCGTCATGGTTTTTAGCGACAGCCTCGGGGAGGTTGAAGTCGGCGAACAGATTCTGGTGCGCGGCTTCTTGCGTCTCGCCGACGGCAGCCGCAATCCCGGCGCATTTGATTATCGCGCTTTCTTGCAGGCGCAAGATATTTCGGCAATATTCTCCTGCACCGCTCCGGCGCCGGTTTGGCGCGAGAAATCCCGGCCGGGTTACTCGTGGCGTCGCGCCATTGCCCAAAGCAGAATTTGGATCAATAAACAACTCAGCCGTTTTTCACACGGGCAATCTTTGGCCCTGCTGCGCGGCTTGCTCATCGGCGAACGCGACGAAATCTCCAAAGAAATCATCGAAGCATTTCAGCGCACGGGGTTGGTTCACATCCTTGCGGTGTCAGGCTCGAACGTCGGCTTCATCGTTCTCATCATTTACGTTGCGCTCTGGTTGCTGCGCGTGCCCCGGCGCTGGCATCTGCTCTTTTTCTTAATTGGAATAGTTTTTTATATGTTCCTCACCGGCGCCCAGCCTCCGGTCGTCCGCGCTTCAATTATGGCGACGGTGATCATCGCCGGTGAAAGCCTCGAGCGCCAGGCCGATATTTACAACAGCCTCGGCGTCGCCGCCATCATTCTCTTGCTCTGGCAGCCGTTGCAGCTTTTACAGCTTGGCTTTCAATTATCCTTTGTTGCCGTGCTTGGCATTGCCTATCTTTATCGGCCGTTGGCGCTGCTTTTTCGGCGGCTGCTTCCATTTCGTTGGCTGCTCGTTCGCTGGACGCTCTCATTATTGGCCGTTTCTTTTGCCGCGCAATTGGCGATCTTGCCTTTTTCGTTGCATGCTTTTGGACGGCTGCCCGTCACCGCGATATTGGGAAATCTCGTTATTATTCCGGCCGCCTTTATCATCGTCGCTGCAACAACCGTGGCCTGCGCATTTTCTTTTCTCGAATTTAGCCTGCAGGCTTTTGGCGCTATAGCCGATTTCGCCTCCAACGCCATGATCAAATTCACCCACTGGCTTGCCGAGATTCCACTCGCTTACATCGACGGTGTTTATGTTTCGCCGTGGCTGTTGCTTTTTTACCTCATCGCGCTGGCGCTTTTTGTGGAATGGCGGCGGTCGCATTTCGCAAAACGCTGGCTGCTGCTGGCCGGTTTGATCGTTCTCAACATTTTCGTTTGGCAGGGCGCCTGGGCGGCCGGCCCCAAATTGCGCGTCACATTTTTTGACGTCGGGCAAGGCGATGCGGCGCTTCTCGAATTTCCCCATGGCCGCTTGCTCATCGATGCCGGTCCGCTTCAGGAAAATTACGATGCCGCCGAGCGCGTCCTGATTCCGTTTCTGCGAACTCGCGGCATCCGCCAGCTCGACGCCGTTGTCATCTCGCATCCGCACGCCGATCATCTCGGCGGCCTGCCGGCATTGTTGCGCGGGGTCAAAATCAAAAAAGTTTTCATTTGCGGCGTTGAAACGGATTCGCCGCTCGAACAGCGCTGCGAGAAGCTCGCCGACAGCTTGCGCGCGCCGATATTGACCTTGCGCGCCGGCGAACGCCTGCCGGATTTTGCTCCCGCAGAAATTTGGGTGTTGCATCCGCGCCGCGGCGAGGTTAATTTTGAAAAGCTCAACGACGCTTCCATCGTCATCAAAGTCATTTTCGGGCAACACGCTTTTTTGTTTCCCGGTGATGCGGAATTTGAAAGCGAACGCCATTTGCTTGAATCTGCCGGCGTGTTAGACAGCGATGTTTTAAAAGTCGGCCATCACGGCAGCAAATCTTCCAGTCTGCCGCATTTTCTCAGCGCCGTAAGCCCGCAATGGGCGGTGGCCTCGGTTGGCCGCTGGAATAATTTCGGGCATCCCGATCCGCGCGTGCTGGCGCGCTACGACTCGCTGGGCATCCGCCTTTTGCGCACCGACCGCAACGGCGCGGTGATTTTTGAAACCGACGGCAAATTTCTAAAAAGAATTCGCTAATTGGAATGGATTAAAACGTAAATCGTAAAACGTAATTTACGCTTTACTTTTACGCTTTACTCTTACGTTTTATTCTTACGTTTTACTCTTACACTTTACGACTCAATGAAAATCCTCCTCTTCGACATCGACGGCACTCTGATTCACTCCGGCGGCTCCGGCAAACATGCCATGGAAGGCGCTTTTGAAGAAGTTTATCGAATTGCCGGCGGGCTTGATGACGTTTTGTTGGCCGGACAAACCGATCCAAAAATTTTGTTGGATGCGTTTAAAAAACATCATCTCAAATGGCAAGACGGGCAAGTCGAGAAATTCAAAGAACGCTATTTCGTTCATCTCGCCGAAGACATGCAGCGGCCGCGTCCGAAGCGGCGTTTGATGCCCGGCTTCCCAAAACTGTTGGACGAATTAAAAAAAATGCCCGATATTCATATCGGGTTATTAACCGGCAATTGGATTCGCGGCGCTGAAATAAAGCTTGCACATTTCGGGCTGTGGCCGTATTTTGAATTTGGCGCTTTTGGCGATGATGAATGGGATCGCAATAAGCTCGTGCCCCATGCTTTGCGCCGCGCCAAAGAAAAATTCAACATTCAGCCCCATCACGACGCGGTATACGTGATCGGCGACACCCCGCGCGACATCCTCTGCGCCCGGCCACACGGCGCCATGGCCGTCGCCGTTGCCACCGGAGAGTATTCCGCTGAAGCCCTACGCGCCGAAAAGCCGGATTTTCTGTTTGAAGATTTGAGCGAGGTGGAAAAGGTTGTGGGGATTTTTCGCCAGCCAGAAAAAATTTAGAACGCTCAAGCAGAATTTCGCTATGACTGAAAAACTAAAAAAACGCCTCCATTTCATCATCCCGCTGCTTTTGCTGATTGCCGCCACCGCGTTATTCGGCCTCTATCAACAGAAGCGCACGCCACATCGCGGCGATACGCCGGCCGCTTGGCTGGCGGTCGCCAAAAAACTTGCCGAGGACAAAATGAATCCTTCTTCAGAATATATTTCCCGCCAGTTGCAAGAGGGCCACAAACCCAATCGCTTGATCACCGAAAAAAGCCCGTATCTTTTGCAGCACGCTTTTAATCCGGTGGATTGGTATCCCTGGGGCGAAGAAGCCTTCGCGCAAGCGCGGCGGGAAAATAAGCCGATCTTTCTTTCGATTGGTTATTCCACCTGCCACTGGTGCCACGTGATGGAACGCGAGTCGTTCGAGAATCCTGACATCGCTAAAATCATGAACGAATATTTTGTCTGCATCAAAGTCGACCGCGAAGAGCGGCCTGATGTCGATAAAGTTTACATGACCGCGGTGCAGGCAATGACCGGCAGCGGCGGCTGGCCGCTGTCGGTTTGGCTTACGCCGAATTTGCAGCCGTTTTTTGCCGGTACGTATTTCCCGCCGGATTCGCGCTACGGCCGGCCCGGCTTTCCGGATTTGCTCAAACGCTTGCACGCCGCGTGGATGGAGCAGCGCGAGCAAGTTTTGAAATCCGGAGAAGAAATCATCAAAGCTTTGCAGGAACATACGGCGATTGCAGCCGCGCCGGATTCGACCTTGCTTTTTACGTCAATCTTGCGCACTGCCTATTCGCAATTTTACGGCAGCTACGACGAACGGCTCGGCGGTTTTGGCCGCGAGCCGAAATTCCCGCGACCGGCGGTTTTTAATTTTCTTTTGCGTTATCATGCGCGCACCAACGAAAAGGGCGCGTTGGACATGACGCTCGGAACCTTGCGAAAAATGTGGGCCGGCGGCATGAACGATCATCTCGGCGGCGGTTTTCATCGTTATTCGGTGGATGCTTATTGGCGGGTGCCGCATTTCGAAAAAATGCTTTACGACCAGGCGCAGCTCGTCTGGTCGTATCTCGAAGCCTTTCAAGCGACCAAAGAAACTTTTTTTGCCGAGGCGGCGCGCGAAATTCTCGGCTACGTGCAGCGCGACATGACGCATCCCGACGGCGGATTTTACTCGGCAGAAGACGCCGACAGCGCGCCGGACGCCGCGCATCCCGAGGAAAAAGTAGAAGGCGCTTTTTATCTCTGGCGCCAGCAGGAAATCGTTGATCTGCTTGGCGCAAAGAAAGCGGAAATTTTTAATTATTGCTACGGCGTGAGCGATACCGGCAATACCATCAGCGACCCGCAGGGCGAATTTCACGACAAAAACGTGCTGTACGCCGCGTATACCCTTGCCGAGGCCGCGCGCCGCTTCAAAATTACGGAAACTGAAATTGCCCTGATTGTGGAAGAAGCGAAAAAGAAACTTTTTGAAGCTCGAAAAACGCGGGTTCGCCCGCATCTCGATGACAAAATCATCACCGCCTGGAACGGCTTGATGATTTCGGCGTTCGCCCGCGCTTATCAAGTTCTCGACGAGCCGGAATATTTGCAAGCCGCCGAGCGCGCCGCCGATTTTGTCTTGAAAAAAATCTATACTCCACAAACGAAAACCCTCAAGCGCCGTTACCGCGACGGCGAAGCGAAATATCCCGCGCATCTCGACGATTACGCTTTTCTCACGATGGGCTTGATCGATCTTTACGAAGCCGGGTTTGACACAAAATGGCTCGATCAGGCCGTCGCACTCACAGAAACGCAAAACCGGCTTTTCTGGGATAAAAAGGACGGCGGTTTCTACGACACCTCCGGCGAAGATGAAACGATCTTATTGCGCACGAAAGAAGATTACGACGGCGCCGAGCCTTCGGCCAATTCCATCGCCGTGTTGAATCTATTCCGCCTCTCGCAGATGCTCGACAGAAAAGAATGGTGGGATATGGCCGAAAAAACCCTGCGGCTCTTCGGCGGCCGTTTGCAAAGCATTCCGCACGCCATGCCGCAAATGCTCGCTGCCGTCGACTTCAGCCTCGACAAGCCGAAGCAGATCATGATCGCCGGCCAGCCACAGGCGCCGGACACCCACTTGATGCTGCGCGCCGTGCATGGGCGTTTCATGCCCAACAAAATTTTGCTGCTGATGGATGGCGGCGAAGGCCAGGATTATTTCAGCCGGTTTTTGCCGTTTGTCAAATCCATGACAGCCTTGAATGAGAAGGCGACGGCGTATGTTTGCGAAAACTACACCTGCCAATTGCCAACGACCGATCTCCCGGTGATGGTCCGGCTACTCGAACGCAAAAATACTGCAGGAGAAAACTAATTGATCGTGATGATGACGGAAGGCGGCGCCTCTCGACACCGGCGGGAGGATAATCTCATCGCCTCTTTTGCGCGAGGCATTTTCATCCTGTTGTTGATTCTCATGCTTTCACCATCGGCGCGCGCGCAGCAGATTCCCACAGCTTATTGGCGCGCCGCGAAGGCGATGGGCGAAGGCGATTATGCGACCGCCCGGCGGCTTTTCTCAACGATGCTGCTGGGTAAGGATTTCTACTTCAATGCCTACTGGCGTCTCGCCGAATGTTATGCGCTCGAAGGGCGTTTCGATCAAGGCCAAGCCTTCTTCGAGAATCTACTCACTCGCGGCGCGCCGGCCGGTGAAGTTTACAGCGCGTTGTCGTTTCTCGCCGAGATCCAGGGCGATAGCAAGCGAAACGCCGAATATTGCTGGCAAGCCGTGCAGCATCGCACTGAGTTTTTATCCAGGCATCAAAGGCTGATCGATCTGGCGCCGGCGTTCGGACTCGAACAACAAGTGCGCGAGCATTTCGCCAAACGTTTGGCGGAAAATCCTCGAGATGAGGTGGCGCAATTTACTTTGGCTTATTGGGAGAAATTGCGAGGACGGCCTGAAGCGGCCATGGCCCAATTTGCGAAACTCTCTGCCGCCGGTTTTACAAGCTGGCGCGTTTACTATCAGTGGGCCACGCAGCTTATGCTCATCAGCAAGCTGGACTCAGCGCAAATCGTTCTTGATCAAGGCTTGGCGGCGACGGCAGCTATAAACGACAAAGATGGTGAAGCGCAACTTCTCCATTTCAAAGGCCATCTATACATGCGACAAGGCCGTTTAAAACTTGCCGATTCAATTTTAAGCCGAGCAGAAAAATTGGTTCGTGAAATCGGCTATGTTTATTTGCAAACCGATCTGGCTGCCACACTTTCTGGGCTACGGTTGCGTCAAGGTCGCCTACAAGAAGCGCTCGGGCACGCGCAAATAGTAGGCGAAATATCAACTAAGCTGCGCCATCAATATGGCAAAATGCAGGCGCATCATTATGCGGCAGAGGCCTATCATGCGATGGGCCTGTACGAAAAGGAAATCGACGAGCGGATGCAAGCCTATCAATGGGCGGATTCATCAAAAAATGAAAGCAATCGCCACATTATGATGCATAATTTGGCGGCGGTGTATCAGGCGACCGGAGATCATCACCGGGCCCTGGCTTATTTTGAGAAAGTGGCCGTTTTTGCGCGCAAATCCCAGCAGACGCTTTATCTCGCTTCGTGCTTGCAGAGTCTGGCTGTTTCGTTTGCCGAGCTGCGTCGTTTTGATGAGGCGGAGAAACATTACGAAGAAGCGTTGGCCATTACGAGAAAAGGTGATCTAAAAGAATTGCAGTGCGGTATCCTTTTAAACCTTGCCGGATTGTGGCAAAAACGCGATAACTGGAACATGGCACAAAAGACGGCCAATACAGCGCTGTCATTGGCACGGCGCGCGCAGTTGAAAGTCAGCGAGATCGAAGCGCTTGTCCAATTAGGCGAAGCGGGATTGCATAACCGGCAATTGCGCCAAGCCGAGGAACATTTTCATGAGGCACAACGATTGAGCGCCGAAGCGGGATTTTATCTTCCTCTTATTGCGAGCATGAACGGACTGGGCAGGATTGCCGTCGTTTCAGGCGATAATCAAAAGGCGGCTGTCATCCTGAGTGAAGCGGCGGCATTGGTATCGCGCCGGATTTTTTCCGAACATGCTGCTGCCACCTCCTCGCTTCTGCCTTTGGAAAAGGAATTATTTTTTGCATTGTGCCGCGCCTATGTTCGTTTACAGCAACCGCTAAAGGCCTTGGAGATTGCCGAACAAATGCGCGATCTCGTGGTGCGCCGGCGATTGCAGCAGGCCGGTTTGATGACTTACGCTGCCGTCGCCGACAGTTTTCGCCAGCACGGCGCCCGGCTCGATACTTTGCTTTTGCAAAAACGCCTGCAGCTCGCCAAGCTTTTGGCGGCCGATTCGGCGAGCAATAAAATGATGCAACTGCGGCTCGAGATTGCCGGCCTTGAGCTACAGCAAAATCAACTCTGGAAAAAAATCGGCATTGCAGCCGGAAAAAATTTCAGTGACAACGCCGGCTTTCCGTTATCTTCATTTCAGCAGGAGTTGGCCGAACGGCAGGAGTTGGCGCTGGTTTATTTGGTGGGTGAAGAAGGGGTACTCATTCTGGCATTGGATGGGAAAACGGTTCTCGCTCATGAGCTGCAAATTAAAAAACAAGAACTGCAAGCCCTCATTAGTCACGTGAATCCGGCGCTGCATTATGCGCTGCAAAATTCGCAGCATTTACAATTGATCTCCCCGCTGCTTTTCCGATACCAGCCGCGGGCGGCAAGACAGCTTTACGAAATGCTCCTGGCCGGCTTTATCGAGAAAACGCCCGGCAAAAAATTGCTGCTGATTCCGGATGAACAATTGCATTTTTTGCCTTTTGAAATTTTGTTGACGGAGGCCGTGACAGATACAGTGGTGAAAAATTACCGGCAATTGCCGTTCCTGCTGAAAAATTATACTGCGCGTTATGCCAGCTCGCTTCAGGCTGCATTCAATCAGCAATCTCACCAAGCACAAACGCCGGCCACCGTTGTTGCCCTTGCCCAAACGACGCCTCGATTAGATGATAGCATAAATGGCGTTGCCGACCTTTGGCAGACCCGCAGCGAAGTTCTGCAGATTCGGAAAATTTTAGGCCGCGCGGCAGTTGAAATTTTGGAGGGGCCCTTTTCTGCCGGCTCGGAATGGCGAAATGATTTGAGACAATCTGCGATCCTGCATTTTGCCGCGCACAGCGAAGCGCAAAATGCCGAGCCTTTATCTTCACGCATTATTTTGGAGGAACGAGAGACCGGCTCGACGAGTCTCTATGCCTTTGAAATCTCTGGCATGCACCTGCCGGGCGGGCGGCTGGCGTTTTTAAGCAGTTGCAACACCGCCTCCGGCGTCTTGCGTGGCAGCGAAGGCCTTCAAGGTTTTGTGCAGGCGTTTCGCGCCGCCGGGGTTCCGAGTGTGATCGGCAGCTTGTGGCCTGCCGACGCCGAAGCCAGCTCCCGGCTTGCCGCAGAATTTTATCGTCATCTGCGCGCCGGCAAGACGGCGGCTGAAGCGCTGCGTCGAGCCAAATTGGCTTTATTAGAGACCGACAAACCCCTCCCCTTTTTCTGGGCGGCTTTTCAATACTACGGTGTTGATCAAACGTTCCGTTTCCGCCAAGGCCTCGATATGGCGCCCTTTGCAGCCGTTATCCTTGCCGTCCTAATTCTCGGCGCCATCCGCCGGCTGCGTTGGCCTTGCTCTCGCTCAAATTAACTCGAGCCCAGAAAATAATTGCAATTTTCCGTTTTCCCCCTGCCTCGCGTCCTGATGCCAGCCCCACTTCCGATTGCCCGGGGCCAGCATCAGGACATCGACAGAAACTTGGCTCAACCACCGCCTGCACCCGACGGAGGTGGATCAATCTTGGAAGTGCTCGTATCAAGCTTTCCTTTCTCCGGCGCGTTCGGCGCATCGACTCCGCACGCCACCAACGCGAAGCAGAGCATGCACAACATGAGAAATGCGATAAACCGTTTCATACAGGTGTTCCTTTCTGGGCGCTGAAGCCCGTTAGGTTATAGTGAACAATTGTTTCAATTATCGCCACATTCTCGCTTTTTTCTATTGAGTCGTGTATCCCGCCAAAATCTTGAATTTTTCAAAAAAATTTTAAAGATTTTTTGCGCTCGGTAGACTAATTAACTGGTTAGAGAGATCAGCAGCTCATTTTCTTCTTGCTTTCTATATGGTATAGTTTTATCTTGGATTATCGTCTACTACCATCCAGGGGAAGGTGGCAGTGCGTTCATCGTCACGAAAGAACAGCTATTCCGCTGCATAGCGGATGCATTGTTTGGGTTGCGTTATGGATCGACAAAGCCGAAACAATGAACTTAAGTGGTGTGACGGATGACGGGAGGTGTTGGTAAGCTGTATCAAATTGTGAGAGCGCGCAAAACAATCAAAGGCGATTGTTGAGGAGTGAGCCACAACCCGGAATGGTCGGATCAAAACATCCGAGAGCTGGCGCTGCGTGTCCGTTATTTTTTCCGAAAAAAACTTACGGGTCTGGATAAGACGATACTCGACGACTTGGAACAGGAGGTCATGCAGGCCGCTCATGAAGCCGCACAACAGCAGCGTTTTGAGGCGAGGCAAGGCGCACGTTTTGAGACGTTTGTCTTGCAAATTGCCCGTCACAAAGCGGCGGACTATCTACGCTTGCGCCGCCGGCGGCGCGAGGCCGTGGCCCCGCTCGATTTGATCGAAGAGCCGCCCGTTGACGTTGAAAGCGACATTGCCCAGGCGGATCTTCTGGAAAAAGTAAAGCTGGCGGTCGATCAGTTGAACGAACGGCATGCTGAAATTTTGCGGCTCCACTTCTATCAAGATCTGAAGATCAAGGAAATTGCGCAGCAGCTTGGCGTTTCAGAGCAAGAAGTCAGCAACTTGAAATCCTACGCCTTGCGCAAAGTCCGGGAAATTTTAGAAAAACAGAAATTTTTCCGAGTCCAAAATGGCAGCCGGCCTGTCCGGCCAGGACGGCAGACCGGGTTGGCGGAGACAAATCTGGCCGAGGAAGGTTTTTCATGCCCTGTGAATTCGGACAACGTGACGACATCTTCATCGACTATGTCGAAGGGGCTTTAAATCGGAGAATACGCAAAATATTCGAGGCGCATTATTTTGTTTGCGCCGACTGCTTTAAAACGCTGCAAAGGCTGGAGCAAATCATTTGGCTGCTGCGCCGCCGCGGCCAAGTCATTTTTAGAAACCTTGCCAAACAAATCCTTCACTAAGCCTGTGAAACGTTTTTCCTGCTTTTTTATGGCGCTCGCTTTTCTCGCCTGCGGCGTGAGCAACGAGCCGCGCGAAGTGGCCGACGCCTTTTGTTTTCGTTATTTTATCAAGCTCAATCAGCGCGAAGCGCTCGAAATCGCCAGCGGCCTCGCCGCCGACAAACTCAAGAAAGAAATCGATTTGCTCAAAGGCGGCGCGCGCGACTTTCAAGACGGCGAGCGCGAATTTCATCGCCTCAAGCCGTTCATCGATTACAAAATGATTCAGCGCACCGAGCAGGATGCCGATCACGTGATGTTTCTTTATCATTTGCAAATCGAGCCGCGGCAAGGCAGCGAGAAAATGGAGCGCGAAATTCTCGTCAGCACGATTCTCGAAAACGGCCGCTGGACGGTCAATAATTATGAAGACTATCATTAGTCCGGCATGCGGATGAAACTTCCCGATACCGATTCACTACTGCTCAAAAAACTCGCCGAGATTGTTGGCGCGGCCAATGTTTTCGCCTCGCCGGAAGATCGCCTGGCGTATGCCTACGACGCCACGCCGATGCGCGAGAACGTCCCGCTGGCCGCCGTGCGTCCGGCCGCCGTCGAACACGTTCAAGCGATCATGCGTCTGGCCAATGCGGAAAATTTTGTCGTCGTTCCGCGCGGCTCCGGCACCGGCCTTTCCGGCGGCAGCATTCCGGTTGAGCGTTCCATCGTCCTGCTGTTTCCGGCCTGGAAAAAAATTCTCGAAATCGACGAGGAAAATTTGACGGCGTGGGTCGAGCCGGGCGTCATCACCGCCGAGCTTCATGCCGCCGTTGAGTCGAAGGGATTGTTTTATCCGCCCGATCCCGGCAGCATGAAGGTTTGCACCATCGGCGGCAACGTCGCGGAAAACTCCGGCGGCTTGCGCGGCCTGAAATACGGCGTCACCAAAGATTATGTGATGGGACTTGAAATCGTTTTGCCGACCGGCGAGCTGCTGCGGGTTGGAAATAAATGCGTGAAAGACGTCGCCGGATTTTCTTTCAAAGAGTTGTTCATTGGCAGCGAAGGCAGTCTCGGCATTTTTACCAAAATTCTTTTGCAGCTCATTCCCAAACCCGCCGCCTCGAAAACGCTGCTGGCGCTGTACGACGACATGCAAACCGCCGCCGGCACCGTCTCCGCGATTATCGCCGCGAAAATCATCCCCTGCACGCTGGAATTTTTGGACGCCACGACGATTCGCTGCGTCGAAGATTTCGCCCACGTCGGATTGCCAACCGATACTGAGGCGCTCTTGCTGATCGAAGTCGACGGCCACCCGGCTGCGGTCGCGGATGAGTTTGACAAAATTCAAACGCTTTGTGCGAAAAACGGCGCGCGTGAGATCAGGATCGCCAAAGACGCGATTGAAGCGGACAAGCTGAAAACTGCCCGGCGTTCGGCTTTTTCAGCGCTGGCGCGCATGCGGCCAACCACCATTCTCGAAGACGTCACCGTGCCGCGCAGCGAAATTGCCGCGATGTTGCAGCGCATTCACGACATCAGCAAGAAATATAATGTCACCTTCGGCAATTTCGGCCATTTCGGCGACGGCAATCTTCATCCAACATGCCTCACCGACGAGCGCGACCACGACGAAATTCATCGCGTCGAAAAAGCTTTTGAAGCGATCTTTTTGGCGGCCATCGATCTCGGCGGCACCATCACCGGCGAGCACGGCGTGGGATTGTCGAAGAAAAGATTTTTGGAAAAAGTCGCCGGCCCGGCCGGAGTTGAAGTGATGAAAAAAATCAAACACGTTCTCGATCCCAACAACGTTTTGAATGCCGGAAAAATTTTTGACCCCAAGCCGAAATGTGAGTACCCCTTGAGTGCTGTCATTCCGTAGGCTACGCCCGTAGGGAATTCTTTTTAGCTTTGAAAGAATTTTTTGACATGGCCTTTTGAGTAAGAATGTTAAAAAGATTCTTACAGAATGACACGCTTTATTCGATCAACTCTTCATCAACCATCATAAGGAGAAAAATAAAATGAAACGGAATTTTGGCAAAATCGGCTCGATCATCTTAGCTGTTGTTTTGGCATTTTTCTGCCATGCCGGAATGGCAACGGCACAAGAGCACCCGCAAGAACATCCCAAAGCTCAGGAACATCCGAGCGCGAAGGTGACGAAAACCGTGGCGGTGTTAAGTCCGACGCAAGGCAATACCGCGCAGGGTGTCGTGACGTTCACGCAAGAAGAAGGCGGCGTTCGTGTCATCGCCAAGCTCACCGGCGTGCCGAAAGGCGTTCACGGTTTCCACGTTCACGAGTTCGGCGATTGCAGCGCGCCGGATGCAACTTCCGCCGGCGGGCATTTTAATCCGACCGGCATGGCTCACGCCGGCCCAACGGCCGAGAAACGTCATATCGGCGATTTGGGGAATATCACTGCCGATGACAAAGGCAACGCCACGCTGGATTACGTCGACAAACATTTGACGATGAGCGGCGCGCACTCGATCATCGGCTACGCGGTGATCCTGCACGCCAATCCCGACGATCTCACCTCGCAGCCGACCGGCAACGCCGGCGGCCGCATCGCCTGCGGCGTGATCGGCGTCGCCAAGCAATAACTTCTCAACGCTGCATCGAGATTTTAAAAACGGTTCGTGGAAAATAATTCCGCGAGCCGTTTTTTTATGTTGCCGTTTCCTTCTTCAAAGCGGAAATATCCTCGATCAACCGCTCGATTTCCGCCGGCATGACGCCGTTATACACGCCTCGAATTCGCCGCTGCCGATCGATCAGAAAAAAGTTTTCTGTGTGCAAAAACTCATTCTCGTCACGCGGCCGGCCCAAATCTTCATCCGCAAAGTAAGAATAGCGCGCCAGATCGTAAATCATCTTTCGCGCGCCGGTCACCACATGCCATTTGCCGCTGATAAGTCCGTTCAACTCCGCATACGTTTTGAGCACGGCGACGGAGTCAAGCTCAGGCGTGACACTGTGCGAAAGCAGCAACACCTCGCCATCGTCTTTGAACGCTTCCTGAACTTTGCGCATGTTGCCCGTCATCGCCGGACAAATCCCGCCGCAGGAGGTGAAAATAAAATTTGCCACATAAATCTTTCCTGAAAAATTCCGTTCGGTAACGGTGTCGCCGTTTTGATTGATCAACTCGAACGGCGCGATTTGCGGAATCACCGCGATCTCGCCGGAGTTTTTGTCAATCCAAAGCGGCGTAAAATCCGCGCTGGCGTAAAACGGCAACGCCTCGGTTTCCGATGAAGCGTTATGGCAAGCCGGCAACGACATCGCGGCCATGGCAATAATCAAAACACTCAAACTTAAAAAAACAATGTGAGATGTCATTCCGCAGGAATCTTTTTTGTTTTCAGTCGTCATTTTATGCCCAAAGAAAATCCAAATAACATCGTGTTCGTTGTCTAATATTCCGCGGCGCCATCCTTGACCGTATAACATAAACGCGATTGGAACAAACCATACCGTTTTCCATTTTTAATGACGTAATTCGCATACAACTTTCCATTTTCCCGCCAGGCTTTCTGCTCGCCGGCCTCTTCGCCTTTCACGTAATGCAGGCGGCGAAAAAGCTGCCCGTTGTCGTACCACTCCAATGCTTCGCCCTCGTATTCGCCGTTCTCAAAGCGATAAAGAAATTTTTGTTGCCCGTTTGGCCACCAGCCTCGATGCAAGCCATGTTTCTCGCCGTTTTGGTAAGTTCTCTCCCAGTAAAGATTGCCGTCTTCATACCACATCCATTCGGCGCCGTGCTTTTTTCCGTGCCGGTATTCGGTTTTCGATTTCACCTGGCCGTTGGAAAAACTCTCCACGAGAACGCCGGAAAACGGCTGTGAGTTATGCCGGAGAACGCCGTCGAAAAAACTCAAGCCCGCATCGCTTGCGGCGATTTCTCTCGTGGAGAGATTTTTAGAAGCCTGTTGCTGCGGCAAATTGCAGGCGCACAAGAAAATTACCGCTGCCGAAAATTTCACCAAAAAATTTTTCATCATCGTCTTTGTTATTGTGTCACGCTGCCCGGCGTGCCGTAATACCGGCCGCCGTTGATGTACGGCGCATCATCGGTGATGTGATAGTGATAGATGCCGTTAGGATACTCCGGTGTCGCCAGAAAATGGCCGTGATACTGATCCAGATCGGCGTTGCCGACGGATTGGCCGTTTTCCTGCGGCCCGTAAACCGGAAAACCATCCAGCAAAAAACCGATCAAAGCAGCCCTGCCGCTTTTTGCCGTGAGATAAAGCGGCTCGACGTGATAATGATATTGCCCGAACTGCTGCGGATGGCCGTTGTATTGATCGAAGGAATTGATCTCATTGGTGAGCGGCGCATTGCCCGCGGCAAATTGATTGTAAAGCACCACGCCGTTGAGCGCAATGCCGATCGGCCCCAGGCTCGTGTTCTGATGCGTGCTCGCCTCTTTCGGATTGCGCGGAATGCGCAGCACGATATTTTGCGTTGCAATGCGGTTGGGATTGAGCCGAAAACTCAGATTGCTGCCGTTGTACGCCTCATACCGTAAATCGCCGGCGCCGAAATACGGACTGGGATGGTTGGGAAGATCATCGGTTTGCAAAACGATGAACTCGCCACTGACACTGATCTTCACATTGCCGGTAAAGTTTTTGAAGACGGCTGGGACATCGCTCGTCGAGGGCGTCTCCGTTTGCACCGGTTCCGTGGAATTAGAGCAGTTGATGACGCCAAAGGCCATCGCGAAGATAGCGAGGGTCTTAAGTGAATTTTTCATGATTAGAATCTCCTGGTCGAAGTTAGAATTTCAGTTTATGTTCATCTATCACGTGGTGGTCGCGGCAAATCTTTCGGCGGCGGCCGGCGCTGCGGATCCAACATCCTGAGCAGCTCGCCAAACAGCGTGTCCAATTTTTTTTGCTGCTCCGGCGTGCAAACTCTCTTGAGCGCGAGAAAATGATAAAAAGTGATTTTCTCCAATTCGCGCTGTTGTGCGCCGATTTCTTCAGCGAGTCTGCCGGCTTTCACCGTGTCCGGCGCAGCTACGGAAAGCTCGTTGAACAGCTCGCGTTTCAAATCGCGAATGCGGTCGTGAATCGCTTTAGCAGCGCGAAAATGCTCGCGTTGCAAACTAACGAATTGTCCGGTCTGCGTTTCAGTCAAGCCCAGTTCTTGTTTTAAAAACGTATTGATTCTGTCGTCGGCGCGAGGTTCCCGGCCCGGCGACTGGAGTTCTGGACGGCTCAAAGGCGCATTCGGGCGATGCCTTTGGAACCAGATTGTGGCTAAAGCCGAAATATTCATGATCACCAAAAGCGCCACGCCCCAAAACGCCAAACGTTTTTTGTTGAAATAATCCATGCTATTCTGCCGCGGTTAAAGTGTAGTTCGACAAATCCGGCGCGCTCAAATCATACGCTTCGATCATGCGGTCGAGGAAAGCAGCGCGGCTGTCTGTCACGGGTTTATAACCCACTAGAATTCCTGAAACGATACTCGCGACAATAAGCAGCGGCGCCAGCGCCGGCCGCAGAAATTTCGTATCGACGAGATGCCAAGACGGCGCCGTTTCCCGCTCGTGAAGCGCATCCAAACGCTGCTGCAGCCGCGCATAAAAAAACGGCTTTGCCCGTGTCTTTTCGATATGATCAAGACACGCTAAAGTCTTTTGCACTTCGGCCTCGATGGCCTGCTCGTCTTTTTTGCGATCTTTCATGTTTCACCTCTCACTGAATTGGACAACTGCGCTCTAAAAAACTTGCGGTCTGCCAAAAAACTTTTGTGTCTTTCGCGGGTTACCCATCTTTGTAATAATCATGCAGCCTCTTTTGCAAATTTTTCTTGGCGCGATTCAACAGCGACTCCACCGCCGGAATCGTCGTGCCCATCACCTCGGCAATTTCCTGATAGCTCAAATCCTCATATTTGCTCAGAGTAAACGCGATCTTCTGATTTTCGGCCAGCGAATCAATCGCCTGCTGCAAGACGTTGACACGCTCCTGCTGCTCCAAATCCGCCTGCGGATCGGCCGCTTTCTCATCCGCAATCTCTTGCGCTGCTTCTTCACCGCCGAACGCCGCCTGCAAACTTCCCAGCCATCTCCTCCGCTTATTTTTCTTGACTTGATTCAAACATTTGTTCACGGCAATACGGTACAACCACGTCGACAACTTCGCCTCTTCACGAAAGGTATGAATCGCTTCATAAATTTCGATAAAAACTTCTTGAGCGACGTCATCCGCGTCGTCATGATGGCGCAAAAAACCATAACAGGTATTCAGCACCAAGTCTTTGTGCCGTTCAACCAGCTCTTTGAACGCCTGGGCGTCGCCGGCTTTGATTTCGTGAATCAGCTCTTTGTCGTTCATCAGCGGCATAAAAAAAGAAAAGTTGTCTTTGAGATTAGACAACTTTCATGATAAAAACTTGCGGTGAAAAAGCAAAGCCGGAATCATGCCAATTTTTTCATGGCGCAAAACCGGCTTTTCCAGCTTAAAGATTACGCTTTACGTTTTAAAAAAATCTTCCCGCTTCAGACCATACTGCTGCATCTTCTGAATAAAATTCTTCTTGTGCATGCCGCATCGCCGCGCGGCGGCGGTGATGTTGCCTTTGGTCTCGCGCAAGCGCGCGCACAAGAAATCCTTTTCAAAAGCGGCGATCACATTTTGTTTCTCGCTATTGAAATTCGGCTCGGAAGATAAAGGAGAAGGAGAAGAGAGCGGGGAAGGCGTTATGAAATCAAAATCATCCGCAGAGATCAATTCATCGTCGGCCAAGACGACGGCGCGTTTGAGGCGATTCTCCAGCTCGCGCACGTTGCCGGGCCAATGATATTGCAAAAGCAACGCGCGTGCTTCATCATCGAAAGAAGCGGCGTTTTTGGCAAACTGTTTCGCATAGCGAGCCAAAAAATAATCGGCGAGGCGCAGCACGTCCTCGCCGCGCTCGCGCAGCGGCGGCAATTTGATCTCCAGCTCGTTGAGCCGGTAATACAGATCTTCGCGGAAGGTTTTCTGTTCGAGCATTTCCGCCAGCTTGCGGTTGGTGGCGGCGATGAGGCGCGCATCCGCATGTTTGACCTCGCGAGAGCCGAGCGGACTGTATTCGCCGGATTGCAGGAAGCGCAACAGCTTGGCTTGCATCGCCAGACTCATCTCGCCGATCTCATCGAGACAGAGCGTGCCGTGATTGGCGACTTCCACCCAACCCGGCTTGCGGCGATCAGCGCCGGTGTAAGCGCCTTTTTCGTGGCCGAACAGCTCGTCTTCCAATAGATTTTCCGGCGTCGCGGCGCAGTTGAGCGCGACCAGCTCGTGATCGCGCCGCAAGCTGCGGCGGTGCAGCTCGCGCGCGACCAGTTCTTTTCCCGTGCCGGTCTCGCCGGTAATCAAAACCGTAATGTCGAGGCCCGCCGCTTTCTTGATGAGCTTGAAAACCTCCTGCATCGCCGGACTTTTGCCGATCATCTCGCCGTAACCGCGGCTTTCATCGCGTTCCGCGAGCAACCGGCGTTTCGTGTCAAGCAGGCGTTTTCGATCCAGCGCGTTTTTGACGGCGACGGCAATCAAATCGCTGAATTCGTTGAGCAGATTGCCGGTGTTCTCGTCAAAAACGGCGGCGAGATCGCGGTTGTCGATATAAACCACGCCGAAAATTTCATTCTTCACCGCCAACGGCGCGCAGGCCACCGACAGCAAACGCAGCCGCGCCACACTTTCGCTAGCTTGAAATCGCGGATCGTCAAGCGCATTCTTGATGATGATCGGCTCGCACCTGTCGCGGACTGTTTGAATGATCGTCCGGCTGATCTCAAAGTCGGGATGCTCAAGATCTTTCTTATCCAAACGCCGCGCCGCCTGAAATTGAATGTCGCCGTCTTCGCCGTAAACCACGATGAGACCGCGCTCCGCCTTCGTCTGCTCGATGACTTTGTCCATCGCCTGCGGCAGCAGCTTCTCGATCTCACTCTCGGCGACGAGAGATTTGCCGATTTCGAAGAGAGTTCGATAGCTCGACATGATAAAAACCTTTTCCACCTTTAGCTATTTCTTCTCGCCGTCACTTACAGTCGCTGACGCCGCCTTCGGCACGATCACCGCCGGAATCGCGTACAGTTGGAACAACGCATTGAATCGCGGCACCTCTTGCTCCAATAAACGATTTCGCATCGGCTTGAGCTGTTCCCATTCCGCATTCAATGTCGCAAAGCGCGTTTTCAAGCCGTTGGTGAGCGGCGGATCGGACGAGTCGATTTCACTCATGAGATAAAGAAACTGCGCGTTCAGCTTGTTGGGAAAATTGATCACGTCCTGAAACGTTTCCTGTTTCGGCTGCACGAGCTGCTCTTCAAATTTTGTCATTCGTTCAGCCAAGGCTTTGGCGGAATCGGAGATGGTTTTCGCATTGGGCTGATCTTTCGTCCGCGTCGTCAAATCCTTGATCTGCTTGCGCACGTCGCGCAGCCGCTGCACGGTTTCGTGAATCTCGTTGATATGCCCGCGAATCGCGGCCAACATGCTTTGCTGCTCTTGAAACGCCGCCGGCGCGACCGGAATGCGCGGATCTTGCACGACTTCAAAAGACTGCGTCAGGCTCTTGTCACCCACCGTGAGTCTCGCCTTATAAGTTCCCGGCGCGATTTTGTAACTTTGCAAGCTGCCATAAACAAAAAGCTCCGGAACGCGCATAACATTCTCGCCGCGCAAATCCCAGACGAAACGATTCATTCCGGCCTTCACCGGCAACGGCTGAGGCGCGGCGCTGCCCGGCCCCTCTGGCTCGCCGCTGCCTTGCTCTTTGCGTTTCGAAGAATAACTGCGCAGCACTTGCTCGCTCGCATCGAGTATGTCGAGCTTAACCTCGATCTTTGAAGTATCCGGCGCTTTGGCGAAATAATAAAAAATCATCGCGCCGTTCGGCGGATTTTTTCCCACGCCCGGCGCCTCGCCACTGCCGCCTTCCATCCGATACGTTGGGCGCGGCTTGAAGAGATGCCGCTCAGATTTCGCGACTTCATCGTTGATTTGATGCAGCGGTGTGAGATCATCCAAAATCCAAAACGAGCGGCCTTGTGTCGCCGCCACCAAATCATCGTTGCGAATCTTCAAATCCGTGATCGGCACCACCGGCAGATTAAGCTGAAACGGCTGCCATTGCTTGCCGTCATTGAACGAGATGTACAAGCCGGTTTCGGTGCCGGCATACAACAGGCCTTTGCGCTTCGGATCTTCGCGCACGACGCGGACGAATGCTTCCGGGCCGATGCCATTCACCAGCCGCGTCCAGGTTTTTCCGTAATCCGAAGTTTTAAAAATGTGCGGCGTGAAATCGCCGAATTTGTAGCGTGTCACCGCCAGATAAGCCGTCGCCGGATCGTGTGGCGAAACTTCGATGGCATTGATCTGCGCCTCGCCAATTCCCTTCGGCGTCACGTTCGTCCAATTCGTGCCGCCGTCGCGCGTAAGCTGCACGAGGCCGTCATCCGTGCCCGCCCAAATCACGCCGGCTTGATGCTTCGATTCGACGATATAAAAAATCGTGTTGTAAACTTCCGCGCCGGCGGCTTCGTTGGTAATCGGCTCGCCGCCCTTGCCCTGCTTGTCTTTTTCATTGCGCGTGAGATCGGGGCTGATCTCCTGCCAGGTTTGGCCGCGATCGCTCGATTTCAACAAAATATTTCCGGCGTGATAAACCACGTTCGGATCGTGCGGCGAAACCAGAATCGGCGCGTTCCAATTGAAGCGATAACGATGCTCTCGCGCGTCGCTGCCGAGGCCGAGATACGGCTCCGCCATCACGTTGCGCTCTTTTTTCGTCGCGGCATTGTACTCCGTAATGATGCCTTGATAGCAGCCGGCGTAAATCAAATCCGGCTGATCGAGATTAAACGCCACGTGCGCGCTCTCGCAGCCGCCGACAGCGTACCAATGCTCGCGGCCAATGCCGCCGTCCGTCGTGCGGCTCGGAATCGCGACCGTTGAATTATCTTGTTGGCCGCCGTAAACGTGATACGGAAAACGATTGTCCGCAATCACGCGATAAAACTGCGCCGTCGGCTGATTCGCCTGCGTCGACCACGTCTTGCCGCTGTTGAAAGAAATATTCGCGCCGCCGTCGTTGCCGTTGATCAGGTTTTGATTGTTAGTCGGATTGATCCACAGATCGTGATTGTCGCCATGCGGCGTCGGCACCGTTCGAAAATTTCTGCCGCCGTCAACGGATTTCAACATCGGCGCGTTGAGCACGTAAACCGTTTCCTCGTCCTGCGGATCGGCGAACACTTCGATGTAATACCAGGCGCGGGCGCGCAACACGCGCTTGCTGTTGATGAGCTGCCAATTCTTCCCGCCGTTATCCGAACGATACAAACCGCCTTTCTCCGCTTCGATCAGCGCCCAGACGCGCTCGGAATTTTTCGGCGAAACCGCCACGGCGATTTTGCCCATCATCTCCGGCAAACCCTCGGTGAGTTTTTGCCAGGTGTCGCCGCCGTCCGTGGTTTTATAAATGCCGCTGCCCGGCCCGCCGCTGATGACGCGCCAGGGCTGGCGTTGATGCTGCCAAAACGCCGCGTACAAAACGCGCGGGTTGTTGGCGTCCATGCTCAAATCGCTAGCGCCGGCGCCGTCGTTCACTTTCAAAACCAACTCCCAATTTTTTCCGCCGTCTTTCGAACGATAAATCCCGCGCTCCGGATTCGAATTCCAAATGCTGCCCTGCGCCGCGACGTAAACCAGATCGGGATTTTTCGGATGAATCCGAATCGTCGAAATCTGGCGCGTCTTTTCGAGTCCAAAATGCTTCCAGGTTTTGCCGGCGTCGGTGGATTTGTAAACGCCGTCGCCGTGCGAAGTCGTCACGCCGCGAATCGCCGCCTCGCCCATGCCGGTGTAAATCACATTCGGATCGGCATCCGCCACCGCCATCGCCCCGACCGAGCCGGTTTTGAAAAAACCGTCGGAAATATTTTTCCACGTCAAGCCCGCGTCTTCGGTTTTCCACACGCCGCCGCCGGTGGCGCCGAAATAATACGTGAACGGCTGGCTCGGCACACCCGCCACCGCGCACGCGCGCCCGCCGCGAAACGGCCCGATGTTGCGCCATTGCAGGGCTTTGTAGAGGGTTGTGTCGTAAACGAAGGCCGTTGTTGCGTTCGTTTGCGCCAAACTATTGGCGCTGATGAACAAAACGGCGAACGTTAAACAGATCGCCTTAAAAAACCTTAAAACATTTCTCATCACACCATCCTCCTCGGTAAAAATAATGAATTGAGATGGGAAATTATGTCTCATCGGTTTGGACTTTTTATTGTCGCGGCAAAATATGGCAAAAAATTCAACAAACGTCAAGTAAAATACGCCAACACGACCTCACTCGTTCACCGACCACCGATACGAAATCCGCGCCTGGCGGTCTTTTTGCAAGCGGCCTTGAATGAAACGCGCGTCGTCCTCGATCACTTCAAATTCGAAGCGATGGCGCGTGGGGCGATAAAGCGTCGCGCCGAATAGCTCGACGCCAAACGACCAGCGGCGCATCGGCGGGAAATCGGTCAAAAGAGTTTGTTGCTCGCGCTCGGCAAATTGGCCGAGCCGCGCGCCGAGCTTGCCCGTGGCGAAAAAGCGAAATTTGCCGAGTGTAAGCTGGGCGCGCGCGCCGTAAAACACATTGGCTATGGCGAAGGCGGTTTTATGATTGCGCCGCTCGAAAGGCGCCAGCTCGAGACGAGCCATTTCACCGATATAAAACCCGTGCTGATAATGGCCGTTGCCGATCGTCGTCAATTTCAATATCGCATCGAGAACGCCCTTGTCGCCGCCGGCTTCGAGGGTGAACGGCAAATACAAAGTGGCGTAAGCGTTGTTGCGCCATTCGAGCGCAGTCATTTCGATATAATCGCCTTGTTTGTAACGCCGGGCAATACGCGCGAGCATCGCGCCGCCTTGAATCGCTTTGTAAGTTTTGCCGCTGCGGTTGAAAAATTGCACATGAAACGGCAGAAAGGCGTAATGCTGCGAGTAAATCAACGATTGCTGCGGCGCTTCGTTGGTGGCGGCGAGCTGCACATCGAGGCCGCGCCCGAAACCGTTGTCATCGGCGAGGCCGACCGAACGAAAAATCGAAAGCAAAAAACGCGCGCTGCCGGAATAAAGATCGACGTAACCCGGATTGTAAGCGGAGCCGGCTTGCCAAGTTCGGAAATCTTCCGCCAACGCCGCGACACGTTCGCTCGAAGCCGGCGCTTTGGCATGAGCAAACGCTTCAATCTCACGCTGCTTCAGCGCCGCAATGTCTTCCTCCGAATTTCCCGCGGCGCGAGCTTGGTCGATTTTTCTTTTGAGACCAATATAAAAATTTTGCAGACGGCGTTCGGCGGCGAGATCCGCCGGCGCAGCGGCAAGCGTCGTGTCCGTTGCCGGCAATCGCCGCAGCCGCTCGCGCTCTTTTTCCCGTTCGAGTTTGGCGCGTTCATTCAATGCGGTAAAATTTTTTCTTTCAGTTGGCGCCAGCAGATTGAGGCCGCCGTATTCCTCACGAACCGTCGCCATAAACGCGCGGTTGCTGAGCGAATCGGCAGCAGCCGTGGAATCAACGGTGGGAAAAAGTGGCACGGCCTCGGCGTACCATTGCAGCAGCTCGAACGGCGGATCGAGCTTGAGCGTGTCGAGGGCGGTTTTGATTCCCGCCTCCTGCGCCACTTGATCGGGCGAGATCGTATACGACGCCAGTGATTTTCCAGTTTTAAATTCGATGTCGACGAAGCTTTGATAGATCAGCTCGCTGCACACGATGGCGTCAATCGTATTGACATCGAATTGGAAATCATACGGCTTGCCGTATTGCAGCAGCGCCAGCGCCAGAAATCGCGCCAAATTCTCGCGATATTTTTCCGCGCGAAAATTTTCCGGGCGCAGGCGAATCGCCGCAAAATCGTCGATGTAAAAAAAATGCGCGAAGCGATTCAATGTGACGCCGCCCTCGTGGCCGGACGTGGCCTGGCCGTCGCGCAGCGCTTCGAGAACGTTTTCATGTTTATATCGCAGGCGAAACAGCGCTTCGAACAGCAGCGGATTGAGCGGCTCGCCGTTGTGGGTTTTGGCAAACGTGCGGCGGCGCATGATCGACAGGCGCACCCATTCTTCCTTTTCGGCCAGGATTTCAAACTCGGCGGCATAGGCTTCAACCTGCGCCTCGATTTCTGCGGCAGACATGCCGTTCGTCGCCTGCCGCAGCGCCGGCGAATCGAACACGCCGAGCTGCTGCAGCGCTTCGTAACTTTCGAGATAAATCGCGACGTGGCCAAAATAGCCAGGAATAAATTTGTCGGTGAGGGCGAAGCGCGTTTTTTCAAAAATAATATCACCAGCGCGCAAAGTTTCCGCCAGCGCCGCGGCTTTGGCGGGATGCAAGCCTTTCTTCGGCCCGTCCGGATGCGAATAATAGCGGTAAAAATCCGGCAGCGCGTGGCCGCGGGATTCGCCGATGCCGAATAAATTGGCAATCTTGAAAAAATAATCGCCGGTGAGATTGCCGAAAAATTGGGAAAGATTATAAAAAGTGCGCGCGGTCAAATCAACACCAGGCTCCGCGATGGCGCCGAGCGCCGCCATCGAATTGGCCCACAGCACGGCGACATCGCTTTGGCTGGAAATTTCTTGCAACGTCAAATCGCGCAGCAACGCCGTGGCAAAACGATACAGCGCCTCCTCACGATCTTTAATGGTTTCGAGAAAATTCTCCTGCGCCTTCAATTGCAAAAAGCGCGCGCGCGTGCGGCGGTTGCGCGCCGGGTCGAAATAAACCGCCGTCATCTCGGTAAAAATGCCGTATTGAATGCCGAACGAGCGATTGCCTTCGTTCAACCGGCTGCGGATGGCGCGCGACTCGCCAACGGCGGAACGCAGCGAATCGGTGATCACGTAAAGCGCGCGGTCGGCGGCGAGCACATGCGCGAGCAACTGCAGATGGCTGATGCCGGCGGAGGCGGATTCATTTTCATTCCACCTGCCGAAACGTTTGACAAATTCTTCCGGCGACAATTTTCGCGCGCTTTCCCAGCGGTCGGAATACGCGACCAGGGTTTGATAAAACCGATTGAGCGCCGCCAAGCGCAACGCCCATTGCGTTTGCTGGCGGCCGGTCAACTGCTGCGTGCCCTGCGCTTTCCACGTTTTGATTTCCTCGGTCAATTGCGCCGTGGTGTCTTCGGCGGCTTTGATCACCTGCCGGATCGAATCGGCCTCAGCGCGCCAACCTTGAACCTGAGCGTGGGATAAAGAAGCCGAACTTAACCAAGCAAGAACACCGATGATGAGGTAAAATTTTTTCTGAAAATTGTTAAAGGACACCTGGCACCCATGAGAAATAAATGTAAAACCACCTGTGTCGAAGTGATGGAACAAAATTTTAAGATGTATTTTGCCTTTCATCCCACTGAGGCTGAAAGTTGGTGAGCGCTACCACTGTGCGTTTTAGACTGGGTGAGTTCTGCATGGCAGTCGCAACATTCCAAAAAGTTTCAACAAAAAAAACTAATTGTCCATTATAGTCAGGGCCGACCCTTGCGGTACTTCCAGGTGAGGGGACTATCGCCTCGCGCAATAGCCGCCTTTTTGATTTACGGGCTAAATCCAACAAGAGCCTTTTAGGATCGCTAATCACATCTACATTTGAGGGAATTAATCGACGTTGTATTCCCAAGAATCTTGTAAAGGCATCGTGATGGGCCAGGAGCCAAGTTTCTACTTCCTTGACTGCAACGCGGAATAGAAGATTCGGATGTTTAGGATGAGGCAACCATTCTTTTATAAGCACGGGTGGGCATTCGGCTTTGTCGAGGTCCGTCAACACAAGAAAAGGCATTGCTTTCGCAGCGTTATTAAAGCCGTGGATATTCTTTTTGAGATAACCATATCCACCTCTACAAAAACACGTGCCTACGTCGTAAGGTCTTTCAGTATATTGAAGGATTTTTCGTAACACGGCTTCGCTTAATAAATCCTCGACAGCAAGATTAATTGGAATGGATGCCATTACTTAAAAAGCTCCAAAAGATCAACTGAGTGTGGAACGGTGCGAGGCAAAGCCGCTTCAGCAACACTCATTCCTGCTTCAAGTAAAGGCCGCACTTCTTCAATTGATGAGGCGACTTCGATTTGCGTGCCGCCCGAACTCGGTTTTAGAAGAAGAACTTCTTCTCCACCAATGCCCTTATCCGACAACAAATCCCAGCTATGCGTGCTGAGAATGATTTGGCGTTTCTTTTGGCGTTGCAAGCGAGACATAAGCCCTGGCAACTTGCTGACGATACCCGAGTTCAGCGACAACTCCGGTTCTTCCAGAAGCAAAAGTGAATCGCTTTCGAGCAACGACCAGAGCAGGCCAAGTAAACGCAGCGTTCCATCGGAGAATTGATCCTCACGTTGTTTCGCTCCTTTAAAGCGCCAGTGTTCATAAACGGCCTCCAAATGGGGAACACCTGCTTCATCCTTGGTGTCGGTCAGTTGAGTCAATTGTGGCACGGCCAAACGCAAAGCCGATTCAATTTTTCGCAAACGTGATTTGCGGGTTTTTTGCGGAGTTTTGGCAACTCTCTCCAAGAAACTGCGGCCAAACGGATCGCCGGCCAAACTAGGCCCGGCAAAAGCGTTGGGATAACGCACAAGCTGGGGAACGAGGTGCAAATAAAGCACGGACTCGAAGAACTTCGCGATTTCTCGAAATTTTGTGTTGGCATTAATTTGTTCAAGATGCGTCTGGGTTAAGCGAAGCTCGTCATTTTTATCACTTTCGTCCGGCCGGTCAAGTATTTGTTCCTTATTTCGCCAAACGCGCTCGTACGACAGAAGCGGCTGGCGATACCCGCGCACTTCTTGCTTAATTCCAATCGCATATTTCCAGGCTGCTTTTTGCCGCGAAGCTGCTGCAAGATGCACTTCGATTTCAAGGTTTGGATATTTTGTCGCCGCGAGACAACGTATTTTCGAAATACTACCCCGATTGCTGACCGCCTGCTGCAAACCGCCTCCCGGTTTCGCAATGTCACGCAAAAAACGCAAGACATCAAGAAAATTCGATTTGCCGGAAGCGTTTGGGCCAGCAAGAAAAACACGTTCTCCCAACGCCACATCCACCGATTGAAAATTACGCCAGTTTTTCAGAATAACACGCGAGACGATCATTTTTATACTTTCTCACTCTTTAGTTCGCATACTTAAATCGATATTTCATGCTGAAACACCACGGTTATGGCTGCGATTAAAATAGAAGATTTACTCCAAATAGGCAAGAGGTTTTTATGTCACGCCAGTCGCCTCGCCAGCGCCTCGCCAATCGCGGCTAAAATCCGCGCCGGCGCCACGGCAACGTCGATAGGTTCGATTAGATCCTCCGGAAAATGCCGCAGCGTTTTTTCGATCTCGGCGTCATACACGGCAAAGCGGCGACGGATCACGGCTTCGCCGGCGTCGTCCGGGCGCGCTTCCAGCACCGCGCGTTTGTGCAAACGCTCGATGAGAATTTCGCGGTCCGGGCAATCGAGCTGGAGAATCAGCTTCACCTCGGCAACGGATTTCAACATCTCCGCCTGCTGCGGCGTGCGCGGAAAGCCGTCGAGAACGAGCAGATCTTTGGCCGGATGAAAACGGCCGATGAGCGTGGCGTTGCTCAGATGCCGCTGCCACAAATCAAATGTAATCGCATCCGGCGCCAATTCGCCGCGGCGCATCGTCTCCATGATGCGCCGGGCGATCTCGCTGTCAACATCCAACATGCGAAACATCTCGCCGGTGGAAAAATGATAAAAGCCGGGAATCAAATTCAGAATTTTTCCCCACGTCCCCTTTCCCGAGCCGGGCGGGCCGAACAACAGCATGACGTTGTAACGGATTGTCGAGCTCATGCCAACTTCCTCAATTTGTGCTATTGACCGGTCGCTTGATTTTTTCACCGCAAATGTGTGGGACTGTAACGACCGCCAATTAGTTGCTTAGCCTGGATCATTCACAGATTTCACCACGAAGACACCAAGACACGAAGATTAACGGGCTTATGAAATTTTGATGAGAACATCTGCGTGTTACCGATTAAGTTTATAAAGACGTTATAAAATTAAAACTTTGTGTCTTCGTGTCTTAGTGGTTTATGAATAATTAAAGCTAGAAGTAAGCTTCTGGAAAATGCAACTGCTGGCAAGATAGAAGAATTTATTGGGAAAGTCAAGGGGCAAAAAAAGAACCCCAGTGAAGCACCGGGGTTCCGATTCGGTTGAGTATTGGGGAGGTCCCAGCGGGCGGGCACGATCCACCGGCCCATCTTATTCAGGGCCTGCCGACTTACACGCTGAGAATAAAAAGAACTTCTAAAAGCGGCAATAATTCTCTGCAAGCATAATGCCAAAAACAATAAATTATAAAACATTGAACTTAAGCCAGTGAAAAACCACCAAATTGTCCAAAATTTGAAAAATGCGTCTCATAGTTGCACACTCTTGTGCAAAAATTGTCGCTTTCGTAATATTTTTAAAAAGAGCTTCTCCGCCCACAGAAGCTGAAATCTACGGGCGTTGCCCACAGAAATAAATTCTTTTATATTTCAGTGGGCAACGCCCGTAGGGATTTCAATTTCAGTGGGCGAAAAATATTGCCTTATCTGCAAAGCCGTTTAGCTGCGTGTAATATTCCCGCGAGAAAGCACTCTCACCTCTTCGCGCTTACCCGAGAAATTCCCCAGGGATGGATCGCTGATTGATGTTGCAATTTGCCTGTCGAGGAGTCAACGGCATGAAGATTCCCTTTCGCCTGTGGAGCATCTTATCCCTCGTCCTGATCGCCGCGCCGGCCAACAGCCAAGCCATCCGATTTTCGTCGCGACAAATGCCGGTGGACTCCAGCGGTTACGGCCACGGCGCGTCATTCGGCGCGTACACCCGCAACGGCCGGCCAAGTCTTTTCGTCATTGCCTACGGCACGGCGAATTATCTTTACGAAAACACCGGCGGTTTATTCAAAGATATTGCCGCCGCCGCCGGCGTGCAATTCGGCAGCGACCACGATCGCGGCATGGCCGCGGCTGATTTCGACAACGACGGCGATCTCGATATCTACCTCAGCGCCGGATACACCGGCAATGTGTTGTGGCGCAACAACGGCGACCTGGCCGGTCAGGCTGAAACGTTCACCGACATCACGTCGGAAAGCGGAACTTATTTAGGCGGCCAGGGCCAGGGCGTTGCCTGGGGCGATTGCAACCGCGATGGCAAGCTCGATGTTTTTGTTTGCCGCACCGACGGCGGCAACCGGCTTTTCATTCAAACCGGCAGCGGGCGTTTTTATGAAAGTTCCGGCGCCGTCAGCGAGAAGAGCGAAAGCTTGCAGCCGGTTTTTTTTGATGTGAATGACGACGGCCATCTCGATATTCTCGTCACGCGGCGCGAGGGTTTCAGCAATTTGCTGTACATCAATCGCGGGGATGGCAGTTTTAACGAACGCGCGCAACAGTGGCGTATCGATTTCGCCGGCGCGAACAGCCAGGGCGCGGCGGTGGGCGATTACGACCGTGACGGCGACCTCGATGTTTTCATTTGCGATTTCTCCGGACATAATTTGCTCTTTCGCAACATGGGCGGTTATTTTGAAGAAGTCAGCGAGGCGGCCGGCGTGCGCTCCGGCAACGACCGCAATCGCGGCGCGGTGTTCGGCGATTTCAACGACGACGGCTGGCCGGATCTTTACGTGACGCGCACCGGCGAGAACAAAATGTTTCAAAACAACGGCGACCTGGCCGGTCAGGCCGGTACGTTCACGCAAGTGTCCGCCGCTTCCGGCGCGAATGACGGCGACGATGGCTACAGTCCCTCCATTGCCGATTACGACGATGACGGCGATCTCGATATTTTCTTTACGAACACCGGGCAAAACAGCGTGCTGCTCACCAATTCCGGGCCGTTCAACAACTGGATCGAGTTCCGCTTGCGCGGCGCGGCCAGCAATCGCGACGGCGTCGGCGCGAAGCTCACGGCGTGGTTGAATGGTCGGCCGCAGGCGCTCGCGATCATCTCCGGCCAGGGTTATCTCGGCACCGGCAGCGATTTGACGGCGCATTTCGGACTCGGCCGCAGCCGTTATCTCGACAGCCTGTTGGTGCAATGGCCGTCGGGAATGCGCGAGAAATATTATCGTCTCGCGGCCAATCAAAAAATGACGCTGCACGAAGGCCAGGCGCCGCCGCGAGACAAGACGGCGCCGGTGATTTCAAACCTGGTGATTGTCGTCATCACCGACAATTCCGCGCAAATCGAATGGAAAACCGACGAGCCGAGCGATGCCCGCGTCGAGTTCGGCGCTGATTCGACCGCGCTCTCGGCGTTTGTTGTTGATCCGAATTTTGCGACGGCTCATGTGGCGAGTTTGATCAATCTCAAAGCTGCCACGAGGTATTATTTCCGCATCATCGCCAAAGACGAGGCCGGCAATACGAGAATCGGACTCAAACAAAGCTTCACGACATTGTCAACGAGTTCGGTTGAGGCGCGTATCGAACCCTTGCCGACGGCGTTGGCATTGCAGAATTATCCCAACCCGTTTCGAGATTTCACCCGCTTCGAGATCGATCTTCCCGCTTCGGGATGGCTGGCGTTGAAAATTGTCGATCTGCAAGGCCGCGAGGTGGCCACGCTGGCCGATGGTTGGCAAAACGCCGGACGGCATTTTTTCCGTTGGCAGATCAATTCAAAGCGAGAACTCGCTGCCGGGATTTATTTTGTGATCCTGCGCTATCAAGACGGTTTGGCCTTCTCGTCCGGAAAACTAACGCCGGTTGTCGAGCTGCGGCGGCGGGTGTTCTATTTAAAATAAGTCCGAGGTCAAAAGTCCGAAGTCAATTGGCCTGATTGGAATTAAAAAGCTTTTCTCTGTATCTGTTGCTTACGAAAAGCGATGCCGATGAGCCGGCATCGCTTTTTTATTTTGTATAACATTTATTTTGTATAAACATTATTTTGTATAAACGTGCTTGCTTTTTTCAACAAAAGTCCTATCTTTTCAACGAAAAAAATGCCAGAATCACAAAACAACAAACCCGCCGAAACGCCGCTTACGATTTCGGCTTTGAAAGGCGAGGTCGAGATCACCGCGTTTAAATCGGGCGGGCCGGGCGGCCAGCACAAGAATAAAACCGAATCGGCGGTGCGCATCAAACATCTGCCGACCGGCATCATCGTGGTGGCGACGGAAAGCCGGTCGCAAATCAAGAATCGGGAACTGGCCTGGCAGCGGCTGATCGAGAAATTGGCCAAGCGCCGCCAAAAACGAAAGCCGCGCCTGCGGACCCGGCCTTCAAAAGCGGCGCGTGAAAAACGCCTTGAGGAAAAAATTCGGCGATCGTCTAAAAAGCAAGCCCGGCAAAAAATTCAGGTGGACGACTGAATAAAACCTGGAAGATTTTTTAGCGTATGAAACCAGTAGAAAAAAGCCGCCCACGGAAATAGAAATCCCACTGAATTAATCTTTTTGAGCTTAATTCAGTGGGATTTCAAATTCGGTGGGCGAAAACTTCGACTGTTTGATTTCTTACAAGTTTTCAATTTCTAAATAAAAAAGGCCCGAGTCTCTCGACCCGGACCTCTTGGCTGTGAGGGGGAGCCACAACTTTTAAAAACTGGAGTTTTGGAGTAATGGATTGTTGGGACTTGTTGCCCCACACTCCATTATTCCAAAACTCCAATACTCCATTTGCAAACCGTCGCGGGAATCGAGGGGGAGCGCCGCGATCATCCAGGCCGCTAAACCGGCCTGAAGAGTTCGACCTGCCCAACCGTCCTGAGATAGCGCAGCTCGATGTCGGCGCCCGAAACAAAAGGCCCCGCTTTCCACCCTGAGGCTTTCGCCCCGAGAAAGATCTTGCTCATTGCCATCACGGGCAGATGAAGGCGCGCCCGCGCCGGCCATGAGAAACGATGACGCAGCGATCCCGTTCGATTCCCGGCAAACGATTTCATTCACAACAAAATTCACGAGAGGTGGGCAGCAGCCAAAAACAACTGGCGTGACAATGGTTCTAAAAAATGAGCCTGAGCCGCCGCATCAGAAGCAGCTCAAACTCGGCCATCCAACGCCAGGAGAATCGTCCAAAGTTGCAGTGCATGATGTGCTCTCCCGGCGCGTGGATGAGATGACGGAATTTCTCGACGGCGTGTCCTCATCTGAAGTACCGCTGCAATTCCGCTGCGACTTTGATCGGCGCCTGACGGCCGCGCCGGAATCCTGATGCAAAGTCTTCTCCTCTTCCTAAGGAGTAAATTCACAAATTTCCAAGAACGGCGTGTTGCAAATGCGCCAATGCCCGCCTCTCCAACAAGCTTCGCGACGGAGAGGCGGGAGAGGCAATCCCTAGCCTTTCGATTTTTCCTGATGAGCATTTCACAGGAAGATCGAAATAAGCAGCTTGATCCTTAGCTGCCTCGCATATTGAGCGATATTTCTTACAAAGCGTGTGCCGCGCGCCAAAAGTTTTTCCAGCTTTGCCCAAATCAGCGTTCTGGCGCAATCATAATCTATCAACGCCACAACGACTTAGAAGCCAAGAGAAATTTATGTCGCATAAAAATGACAGCGCCGGCGCCGCAGCTTTTTCGCGCCGTGAAAACATGATTTCATCATTTACGTAATGCCGGCATTTCAAATTCGAAATTCGCCTCGACTTCCCGCGAAACCGCCTTACAATTTCGAGTTTAATTTCGGCGGCGATTCGCTTGCATTTTGTTCACTCGTTCATTATCTTGTGCAAAAGAATTTGGCCCGCTAAAAAAACTGACTGATGAATCGCATCGATCGACTCGTCGCCACGGTGCTGTTGCTGCAAAGCCGCCGCCTGATTCGCGCGCAGGATATCGCCGATCATTTCGGCATCAGCATTCGCACGGTGTATCGTGATTTGCTGGCGCTGCAAGAAGCGGGCGTGCCCCTCGCCGCCGAACCCGGTGAGGGCTACAGTCTCGTCGAAGGCTATCATCTGCCGCCGGTGATGTTTACCCAGGAAGAAGCCAACGCCCTGTTCGTTGGCGGCGAGTTCGTGCAGCATCTTACCGATGAATCGCTCAAAAAAAACGTCGACTCGGCGCTGCTAAAAATTCGCGCGGTGCTGCCGGAAGAGAAGAAAGAATATCTCGAACGCTTGCAGCAAGTCACCGCGGTGCTGGCGCATCCATCGAGCTTCGAAGACGGTTTTCGCGACGACGTGCTGACGTTGATGCAGGAGGCCGTCGTGCGCCGCCGCGTGCTGAAAATCGAGTATTCGGCCACCTCCAACGATGCGATGACCAAGCGCAGCGTCGAGCCGCTGGCGCTGCTGTATTACAGCGACCATTGGCATCTCATCGCCTACTGCAGGCTGCGGCAAGACTATCGCGATTTTCGCACCGACCGCGTCAAATCCATTTTGCCAACCGACGACATTTTTCCGCCGCGGGAAAATTTTTCCATCAAACAATATCTGCAAGACTCCAACAAAATCGAAAACCCGCAGGAGGTGCGGATCAAGTTCAAGCCGCCGGTGGCGCGGCGCGTGCGCAACCGCTATTTTTTTAGCGTGGCCGAAGAGACGGTCGCCGACGGCAGCGTCATCATCACTTTTCTCGTTCCCGCGCCCGAGGTTTTGGTGAATTGGCTGTTTTCTTTCGGAACCGAGATCGAGATTCTTCATCCGCCGGAGCTACGGCAACTGCTCTTTAGCGAAGCGCAGAAAGTTGCCGCCTATTATAATTCCAGTGGTCACGATAAAATAAACAAATAGAACCAATAAAAATCCCGTAAGGGATGAAATGTTTATAGAGGCGAGTTACCCTTATCATTGAAACGCCGTAGGTGTGACATCTAAACTCACCACATCGATTATGAGGTAGAGTACATGTCACCCCGATGGGGTTCCTAAGAACTGGGTTAAATTGACAAGACTATAAACATTGCACTCCTAATGGAGTTCAATGATGGAAAATATTATGTTTGTGATCGTCTGGCAATTCAAAGTGCCGCCGGAGAACGCCGCCGAGTTCGAGCGGCAGTACGGTCCAGCCGGGGTGTGGGCGAAATTTTTCTCACGCAGCCAAGAATATCTTGGCACGCGTTTGCTTCGAGACACGGAACAACGACGACAGTACGTGACCTTTGACTTTTGGAAATCGGAAGCGGCTTTTCGAGAATTCGAGGAAAAGTTTCGTGATGAGTACAAAGCCATAGACACAACGTTGGAGCGCTTGACGGCCACGGAGAGGCGGCTGGGGGTTTTCGACTCCGATCACAGGAATCAATCAGATGAATGACCCCAACAAAAACCATATTTCGCGCGCGCTGCTCTGGGCGCCGGTTATTTTCATCGGTCATTTTCTCGAAGAAGCCCCGGCATTCGTCGAGTGGTTCAATGCCCACGTCACGCGCGGCATCACTTCCGAAACTTTTTGGAGCGTGAACCTTTCCGGTTTGGTGATTACGGTGATCGTGGTGGGAATGGAATGGCTGGCGCGATCTGCCTTCTCGCTGAGTCTGGCGATAGCCTGGTTCAGTTTTATGATGCCGGCAAACGCGTTTTTCCACATCATCGCGAGCTTCGTGGATGGCAGCTACGTTCCCGGCCTCGTGACGGCAGCGTTATTTTATCTCCCCTACTCTTTCTGGCTGGCGACGAAAATCGTGAAAAGCCGGCGCGTTAAAGCGAGTGTGTTAATCGGCGCTGTCGTGCTCGGCGCGATGCCGATGGTTATTCATGGCTATCGTATTTTGTTTCTGGGCAGCCGGCTTTTTTAGCGCACAAAAACCATTTTGCGGCTTTGCACGAAATCGCCTGCCTGTAGACGGTAAAAATAAACACCGCTCGCAACTAATTCTCCGGCGTCGTTGCGGCCATCCCAGGCAACCACGTGCTCTCCGGGCTGCATCGGTTGCGAGAGCAAGGTTCTAATCTGTTGACCAAAGAGATTATAAATAGAAATTTCCACACGCGATGATTTTGGCAGAGTAAATCGAATGGTCGTGGCCGGACTTTGTGGCGAGCGCGCAGTCGAGCGATTGAAGGGATTGGGGTAGTTCGGTTCCAGGCGGAATGCCGCCGGAGCTTCCACGGAACTCGCCACGCCGGTTCCTGTCGCTGCCGTCAAACGAATTGCGTCCGCGACCACGTAAGACGGCGAGCCGGTTCCTACTGCGTCATCGGTCATAACAATCGAGTCGCCCGGCGCCAATTTGAAAGTTCCGAGGATATTCCAACGATCTGCCGTTGCCGGATCCGACTGGTTGACACGAATCGTCGCCGCGGCTTTGCTGAGGCTGCCTGCTGTAGCTTTGCCGACGCCGCTTTGAAAAATTGTGTAGGGCGTGTTCGTGGCACGATCCGAGCCAGGAACCCACCAAGCCGCCACTTCATAGTTGCCCGGTGTAATATCCTGAAAGCGCCACACGGCCCGATCAGTTCCATTACCAACTTCGTTGAGCCGAGAGGGCGTGCTTCCGAAGAATGATCCGTCGGCATTCTCCAGCCAATTCCCTTCTTCTGCATAGCAGCAGTCATCTCCCGTGTCAAAGGTAGCGGCGCTTATTTTCAAGCCTGCAGGCGCCAGCACAATGGCCGAGGTGACCGGTCTTTCGCGTCCTTTCCCCGAGGGCTTGTTGATCAGCTTGTGCTTGTTGTTCATCTTGACGACCAGTGCGCTGGAACCGCCGCCGTCCAGATTCATCGCTTGGTGCGCCCCCAGCGAAACCATCAGCTCCGCCATCTCCCGGTGCGATATTCCTTGGCGGGGCTTGCTCCCATCGGCACAAGGACGGCCGTCCGGTGTGCCATCGGCACAACGGCCATCAGCCACGATCAACAGCAACTCGCCCGTTTTTGTTATTCCCATGGCGGTTCGCGGATCGCGCTTATCAATCGTGCCGATTGGAAGCCCTCCGCCGAAGAACACTTCATCTTCCCACGTGATATGCACCATGCCGTCTTTCACCAGCATCGGCCCGCCGCCGATTCCTTCATCAAGCGTCCAAACCACACCCCCGCTCGAGGAAGGTGGCTTTTCTTGTGGGTTGCCGTCGGCATTTGGTGCGGGCTGGGGATAGGCAAAGAGTGTACGCGTCGAGGGAGGAGTCAGAACGTGGTACGTCCATTTGAAATCCATGCTGCCGTCGTCGAGAAGCCCAAACGTCGCCCGGGTTGGATAGTAAGTTTTGCCCTCCCGTGTAAGCACGCCAACGTTCGCGATCAGCAGCGCCCCCTCTGAAGCAACCAGACTCAAACTCCTGCCATTTTTTGCAGTATCGAAAAATCCTCCATTAATCGCCACGATTGCATTCGAACCTGAGGCGAAGGAGGAAACAGTCTTTTTATTCCAGACATCTGATGCCAGCGCCGAAGCGGTTCTGAAGGACCAATCGCTTGGCGAGGGCTTGGCGCGAACGAGCCATGCCGGGATCGCGCAATTTTCGAAGACACGAATAGACGAAGGCAAAGAAGCGTTCAGGTCATCGCGAGGCGTCCAACCAACGCACTTCACAGCCAACTGTCTGCTTAAGAGTATAAGGTTAGGAAGCAGATCATTAGTAGCCACACAGCGATATGGTCCCGTATCGCTGAGGTTTGAAAGCGTATAACTGCTTTGAGTGGCGCCCGCGATCAGCGTGTTGTTTTTATACCATTGATACTTTGTTTGCCGGCCACCTACATTGACAAAGACTCTGAGTTGTCCATTTTTATCTTCTACAAAAGTGTCGACACTATCCTGCGGGGAATATCTCACCGTTGCCCGAGTAAACAAAGGCACGTTTGGCTCAAGATCTTCAAAGGTGAAGCGATTGTTCTCCAGAGACAGATTCCTCAGCGCGGACAGGCCGGTCAAGTCTGGTAAAACCTCCAACTGGTTGCTATGAAGTGACAAGTTAGTGAGCTTGCTCAATTTGGCAAACGACGCTGGCACTGCGCCCGTCAGTTTGTTATTATCGAGACCGATAAAGACCGCGTTCGCCAGATCACCCAATTCTGTCGGAATGGAACCGGTGAGTTGGTTAAGGCTCAGACTGAGCGTTCGCACATTGATCAGCTTACCGAGCTCCGCCGGAATAGCGCCGGTGAGCCGGTTGTTAGCGAGATTGAGATCAAACTGCAAATTGGTGAGCTTACCTAACTCCGGCGGGATGGGGCCGCTGAGTTGATTATTATCGAGCCAAAAAAGCTGCAAGTTTGTCAACTTGCCCAGGTCCACCGGAATTTTACCGCTGAGTTGGTTACGGTTTAATTGAAGAACGGTGAGGTTAATCAGATTGCCCAACACTGCCGGAATTTCGCCGCTGAGCTGATTAGCGGATAGATCGAGGTTTCCCAAATTCATCAGCTTGCCCAAGTCCACCGGGATCGTGCCGCTGAGTTGGTTAAAGGATAAAACAAGATCTCGCAGTTTGCTCAAATCACCCAGCGCTGCCGGAATTGCGCCACTCAGCTTATTTGAAAAGAGTTGGAGATTCTCGAGATGACTCAGTTGGCCCAATGCCGGCGGGATTGAACCGGTCAATTGATTGCGCCCAAGATGAAGGCTCTTCAGATTGGGCAGATCGCCCAGGGTCGCCGGAATCACGCCGTCCAGGTTATTTCTACTCAGCCCGAGGAGTTCCAATTTCTTGAGCTTTCCCAGGGTCGTCGGAATCGGTCCGCGCAGGTCGCCATTCGCTCCACTGTTTTCGCTTATGTCAATAACGGTAGCCTCGGGTAGGTCGCCGAGGGCATCCGGAAGCATCCCGTTCAAATTCATTCTTGCGAAACTGCTCAAGCCGGTCACTCGGCAGTTGCCCATTGTGACTCCTGACCAACGAACCACAGGCAGCCCTTCCCGCCACCGGCCGGTATTCGGCCGATATATCCAATTTGGCCCGCCGGTCGCGTCATGCAGCGCCACCAGCGCCAGCGAATCGGCCTGGTTGGCCGGTATGCCGCCGGTGCATATTTGCGCTTCTGCAATGCCGGGCACACTGATCGTGAAAAAAATCGCCGCCAGCGTTACGCACAATTTATGGCGGAGCCTCAGAGAAACTCTGCGCCTTCTGTTTTGTGCGAGCTTTTTGCTTATGTTGTTTTTCATTCCCTTACCTCCTTGATCTATGCAAGAAAATGTACATCACACTTTCAAACTCTCTCAGGCAAAGGCCGTTCGGGGGAGGGGCTTTTCCAAATAATTATCTTTTCCAGGAAACACAATGCAGTAAGGCAAAAAACAAAGAAAATGTCAAGAAGAAGTGGATGACGAAGCCACGCCAGCTCATCAATGATTTTTTTTAGATCGAGCTTCGAAAATTCGCGCCGCAGAAATTGCAGGCGCTCGGCATCGCTGCAATCGCCGGGGCAAGCTGCCAATCGCTTTGCCAACGCCTCTGCGAACTGGTGTTTGATCCGGTCATCCCAAACAACATAAATAACTTGATGCAGGGCTTGCTCCACGGCCTTGAGTTGGGCAAAAACCTCTTGGATTGGCCGGCCGACTTCAAGCATCTTTTCGATGCCGCCAAGCTGGCCTTTGAGGTAGCGCAGCCGTTTTATCGTCTCCTTTTTCTCTTTTTGGCCGATCATCATGCGTATTAAATATAGCCTTCAGGTGGGGGTGTTTGTCAAGCTTTTTTTGGCGGGCGCCGCGTCATTTGATCTGTTCGAGCAATTCTCGCGTTTTCTCTGCAAACACCGGCGCCTCAAGAAAAATATCGCGGCGAGTCTTCTCTTTGCTGAGCTGGTGCATCCAAAAATCCGGCGGTGTTGGCGCATCACGCCAATGCGCTTTGTGGCCGTACAAAAAATAAGTATCCCACGACAACGGCGCTTCAAGCCCAAGCACCCGCCGCCAGATTTGGCCGGTTAGTTTTTCGCCGTCCCAGAAATGGCGCACGCGCGAATCAGATAATTCTTTCGTCCGTTCAATCGCCCAGTCGCGATTGTCCTTTGCCAGCACCGGCAGCCAGACGAAGTACGCTTTCAAGCGCCGATCGGAAATATTTCTCAAAACCGTTTGCATGTCGGAGAACCCCCGACGGCACTCCGGTCAGGTCGGCGAGAGCTGCGTGATCAGGCGCACGTAGCCGCTGTCGCTCTCAAACGTGTTGCGCAAGAGATCGAATTGATGCAGATCGGTAAGCTTTGGTTTCGCATCGCTCGCCGTTAAAAACTCAACGAAATTGGGATTGTGCCAATAAAACAGGCCGGCGAGAATGACGAGCAGCGGCAGGAGAATGAGGATTCTTTTGACGTTGTTTGAAAACATAGTAAATTCTCCGCTTTATTTCAGCGTTTTCAGGACAGCCAGAATATTCTCCACGTTCGTCCGTTCTTTATAATTCTCGTGCACCTCGCGAAAGCGGATGACGCCGGTCTTGTCGATGACGATCGTCGTCGGATGCGGAATGACGTCCTTGTTGTACACTTCGTAAGCTTTCATCACCACCAGGCTTTGGTCGGAAGCGAGCGGAAAAGTGATGCCCAATTTCTCGTGCCAGGTTTTGGCCTCCGCCGGTGGATAGCCATGGATGCCGATGACCACAGCATCGTGTTTTTCAATCTCAGAAAGATTCTTTTGCAGCTCGCCGAGCTGCTTCTTGCACCAGGGTCACCAGGAGCCGCTGCGGAAGAATTCCACCACGACGTTTTTCCTGCCGCGAAAACCGGAAAGGTGAATTTCTTTTTCATCGGCAGCAACGACGCGAAATCCCGGCGCGGTGCTGCCGACGGTCACGTCAACCGGCGCGTTGTTCGTGGGCAATTCGTCGGGCAAATCCACGCTCAAGGCGCCGGCCTTTTCGTCGAATTTCCAATTTCCTCCCACGCCGATGAAAAAAGCTTCGGCGGAAATGAACAGCTTGCCGTCTTTCTCGCGCGCTTCTTTCGCGCCGATGGTGAAAGGAAGGCAGGCGGTCTCAGTGCAAAGAATCGCTAAACCGCTTTGGCGCTTGAGGGCAAAGCCCAGCGCCTCAGCCAAACTCTGCGCTTCGAGAAAAAGCGCGCCAGCATCCTTGTGCGCGGCAATCGCCACCGCCTGGGTTTTGCCGTTGAGCACGATTTTTTTAACAGCAACCTCCCCGATTGCGAACATCGAATGGGCCGTCGCCAAGATCAGCACGGCAACAGCCAGGCAAGTTTTGTTCATAGCGTCTCCCGGAATTTGGTTCAGGTAAGATGGATTTGGAACGTCATCACTTATCCAAACCAATTTTTTATGATCAAAATTCCCGGTTTAAGTGCGTTGTGAACGACGATGTCTCCACCACACGAGGCCAAACGCAATCAACCAAACCGAAGACACAATCGAAACGACGGACACAGCGTGTTTGTCGAGCAATCCGCTCGGTGTTGGCAGCAGGCCGGGACGGAATTCACGCCGTATTACCGTTTAACCAGGTTTGCGTCGCATGATTGTCTCCATTGCTTTGGGAGCGTGGTACGATTCGTTATCGGCTTGGGAAAGGTTCGCGCGAGGCTTTGCTATAGCCGCGAGCAGCTCCTGCGGCTCAAATTCGCCATAAGCAAAGAGCCGCCCGTTGACGTAGGTTGCCGGAACGATAATCGCATTCAGGTTTTCAGGAATTTCCGGCAGTTCTTCCAAATTTAAAATCTCGACCTCGAGGCCGGGCATTTTATCGCGCATCTGATGGATGACCTGAAGAACCTTGACACAGGCGCGGCACTCATTGGTGACGAGAATCTGAATATTGGTTTGAGACATCGTCTTATCATTTTTCACAACCTTCGATAAAAATCGGACGTTTCTATTGAACTCAATATCTGTAACAAAACCGGGACAGGCAAAAAGTGTCGGAAAGGCGACATTTGGGAAAATTTGTTGCCACTCAGGCTAGTGAACTCCCCAAAGCGAGGAACTTTTTGGTTCATTTAGAAAATGACGTACTTTTTACTGCACCGACTATCTCCTGGGCGACGCATAGTTTCATACCGTGCTCCCGTGCTATTTTGTGAATCCATTGCGCCTGCAAAATCGTACTATTATATGGATGGTCTTGCATGATCCATGTTTATCCGACAACGCCTCAGATTTCAGAACGTCCCCACTCCGTCTTGCAAGGTCAAATTCAACCATGGGGGAGAATAAATTATCCTTTGTGAGTTTTTGGAGCAATTCTCCACCATCGTTTTACCCATTCCAATTTTAAGGAGGCAAACATGAAGCTTACCAGAACCATTTTCGCCGTCTTTCTGGGGGCACTCATTCTTGCACTGCCACAAAAAACGGGATGGCCGTGTGGCGGAACACCTCGGCCCAGTTGTGGCCGGAGCATCTGGATGGCGCTATTGGCGCCCAAAAACGTGGCGTTCCGCGCCGGCGTTCCTATTCAAGTGCCAATCGGAGTCATGCCTTATCTGATCTGGAACCCCAATCCCCCGTGTGCGCAACCAACCGCCAATTCAAGTGGTCCCGGCCTTTTGACTCAAGGCAATTTTTTCACCAACGCCAATCTCACCCTCAACGCCACCTGCACACCGTTTGGCGGCGCCCCGGTAACGCTCGGTCCATTTACCTGGACTCTTCCTCCACCTACCGCTCCGGGGCTGCAGTCACCCAACGCCGTCAGCTTTGATATTCCAGCCGGAACGTTCGACGGTAGTGTGCCGGTGGTTTGCGAAGTTTCCGGAACTTATACGGTCGATTTCGGTGCCGGTCCCGGCTCCGGAACTTTATCGGCCAGCAATCAGGTCACGGCTTATGTTGTGCCAGCCTCTCCCCAGGACGACACCAAGCCGCGACTCGATATGGTCTATTTTGCAACCGGTGAACAAGACACACTCTTCAAAAAATGCCGGCGCGGCGACCAGGCGTATTTCTATTTTCTGATCACCAACAACGACCTCCGAAATAGCGCGAACTTGAACGTGGTCACCACGCTGAATCCACGCAGCGGATTGCCGGACAGTTTCGATCCAGCGCAAGCCTCACAAAATTATCAGGCACAGGTTTTTTCACTCCAGGATCCGACGGGCGACTTCTATGCCCACGGTTTCGTAGACAACCCGGCGACTTGGCAAACGCTGCCCGAGGGCGACCCTCATAACAATCCGGCCGGTCTAAACAATACCTTGCGTCTGAAAGCGGGCGAAGCCGGATTCATCGTCGTTCGTGTGCGCAGCTTCGGCATGTGTGGCAACGGCTCGTGCAACAAACTCACCGTGCAACTGCAAGGCACCTTTACCGACGACAAGCCCGCCCTAGCCTGTGCCAGTACCGCGCTGCTGGTTGAAGATGTGCCGGGCAAATCGCGGCGCTGGGAAATCCGCGATGTGATCAAAACCGGACCGAACTCTGGCGCTGTCTGGACGCCTTCCTTGTTTTTTGATCAACAGCTCCAACCCATACCGCACAGCCAACTCCACTACATGGGCAATGCCAATCCCATGGTGCAAAGGCAAACCGTGATGTCCAGCAACGAATCTCGAGAGGATTATATTCGCATCGATCCCTCCGTCACGCCTCGAGCGGTCACCTATAATGCCTCATTCAGCAGCCAGGTGGGGTTTGGCATCAACCTGGTGGGCATCGTGGGATTGCCTGAGGAAGCGGGGGCATCGAAAGCCATTCCCGCGATTTTTCGACAAGGGATTTCGCAGTTGCGTATTGCCATCAATTGCGAAATAGATTCCATCAAAATTTACGTCGGTGAGCAACTTCTTCACGCTGGCAACTATTCCGAGTTTCTTGAAAGCCCGCCGGCCGACTTTAGAATCGATGCCACCGTCTGCCGCATCTTCACCAAAACCGCAAGTCCGAACGTTCCGGAAATATGTTCGGATTTGTATTACTTCGCAAAACGATATGAAGACGGAATGGATACGCGCGGCGAGACCATCCGGGTTTTTGACCAGGCTGGCAACCCGGCGTCGGGAACGGTTGCGGTCATGGGGGAGGCGGCGAATTACGTCACGTTGGCGCCCTCGTTCTCCGGGCAGTTCACGTTTAAGGTCGCTCCCGATTTGCCCAACAACATGCCGATTACAGGGGCATTCTCAATTTCCTCACCAGGTGCGGTAAACTCACCTCTGCAAATTCCCGTCGTGTTTACGGAGGTTAAACCGTCTGTCGCGGTTGAAGAGCGGCGGGAGGCAATTCTGCCCAAAGAATTTGCCCTCTACGAGAATTATCCCAATCCCTTCAACCCGGAAACCACGATTCCGTATGCCCTGCCAAAAGCCTCGAATGTGCGGCTGATGATTTTCAACGTGCAGGGCCAATTGGTGCGAACTCTGGTGGATATGCAGCAGCCGGCAGGCTTTCGCAGGGTCAAGTGGGACGGTCGTAGCGATGCCGGAGAGCCAGTAGCCGGCGGTGTATATTTGTTTCGAATGGAGGCCGGTGATCCTTCGACAAGCTCAGGACAACGCTTTGTGCAAACGCGCAAGCTACTGCTGGTGAAGTGAAATGAGCGAAGTCCGACTTGCGCAAAAAAGCTTTCAGTGCTTATCAGAATTATCTCGCGCAAGTCGGACTTCACCCCGATAACAGGGAGAACCAAACCATGAAAACCAATCTTTTCCTCACCGCCCTTTTTTCTTTATTCGTCACGCAATTGGCGTGGGCGCAAATTCCCCAAACCATGAGCTACCAGGGCGTGCTCACCGATGCCCAAGGCAATGCTGTGAACGGCAATCGCACGCTGATTTTCAAGTTCTATGAACAGGCTCAAAACGGTCAACCCATTTGGGAGGAAACGCAGCAAGTGGAAGTGGCGAATGGGTTGTTCAACGTCATCCTGGGAAGCGGCAATCCCTTGAGCCTGCCGTTTGACAAACCCTATTGGCTGGGAATCACGGTCGGACAGGAATCCGAATTGACGCCGCGCATCGCGTTGACTTCCTCGCCCTATAGCCTGAACGCGCGTGCAACCATTTTGGAGCCGCAGCCCGGGCAGGGACTGACGATTCGCGATGCGGACGGCAACCCGACGCATGTGTTCAATGCCGATGGAGGTGTTTCGCACAGGGGCAAAGCGAGGTTCACCGCCAGCCCGGATACTGGCATTGTCGTTATTAAGCAATCGGGGCCGGCTATCGTTGCCATTAGCAGTGAGGCTGCAGGGCTGGCCACGAATAAGAACAATTTATCCTATGGCAGCGTGCTAAACGGTGGCAAAGATCGCGGCGCTGTCATTGAAGGGATTGCCGGCGGGGATAGCGCAAGTAGGGCCGGCGTTTTTGGCAAGGGAAGCCAATTTGCTCCGGGTATCATTGGCGAAGGAGAGGCTGGTCCCGGGGGTAGTTTCAGAGGCGCTATAGGTATAAGGGCCGAGGGAGCTGGCCTTCTGGGGCCTGGCCTTGCCGGAAGGTTCATTGGACATGTGCAGGTCTTAGGTGAGGTCTTTGCACAAAGCCTCCATATAGGTAAGGTTGATACGACCAGTATTATTTCGATTGTTGATACCCTCATCAGTTTCAATGCCGATGGCACGTCATTCCACAGCGGACAAGAAACCTTCGCCGACAGCGTGAAAATAAAAAAGGCGATCGTCTTTCCAGATGGGTCGGTACAAACCACCGCTTTAACGAGCGGGGATTCAGGCTGGCGGACGGATGATGGGGCTGTTACAACCGACAGGAATGTCGGCATCGGCAACACTGCTCCGCAGGCAACATTGGATGTTCAGGGCATCGGCACGACCAAGGCGCTCTGCGTCGCTACTGGCACCACTGGCGACAATCTTCAATTGGATCTAAGTACAACAGGTGGCTTAGAGTTAACCTCGATTCCTGACAATCAAACAGTCATGGTTGTGAACAGAGATAATATTACAGCTACAACAACCGCATCATATACTGTTTCATCGCCGGCCATCCTCTTAAACGGCAAAGTCGGCGTCGGTACCACGAACCCATTGGCAAAAGTGGAAATCGTCGGCGACGGCAGCGCGCCAACGCTGATTGCCACCACCGGGGCCGACGGCACCACCCCGGCCCTGCAGGCCATAACCGGTAATGGCAACGGTGCGCAGCAAATGAAGCAAATGACTTTTGGGCCGACAGGTCTTGCGGTGCAAAACCTCGGCACATCGCAGGGGGTGAATGTGGAATTCACTCCCGCCGGCTATCCCTCATTCGCCATCAAAAATAGCGATCCCAATTTTGTGGGTCGGACAATTTATGCGGATATCAACGGCTCCAGCGCCATTGGGCTTGTTTCTTTTGGCGGCAGAATAGGTGCACAAATCGCGACGAATAGCACTTTGCCCACCTTTAATGCGACCAATGTCAATCCGGCTGGATCCGCCTGTAACTTTGATGGTAATACGCAGATTTTCGGAAATTTGAGTGTTACCGGTAATATTTCCAAAGGCGGCGGCGGCTTCAGGATCGATCATCCCCTCGATCCTGCCAACAAGTATCTCAATCACTCCTTCGTCGAGGCGCCGGATCGGATGAACGTTTACAACGGCAACGTCGTGCTGAACAGCAATGGCGAAGCATGGGTGGAATTGCCGGTTTGGTTCGAGAAAGTGAATCGGGATTTTCGCTATCAATTGACGGCCATTGGCGCGCCGGGACCGAATCTCCACGTCGCCGAGAAGATCAACGGCAACCGTTTCAAAATCGCCGGTGGCGTACCGGGAATGGAAGTCTCCTGGCAGGTGACCGGTATTCGCCAGGATCCGTGGGCCAATGCCAATCGCCTCGAGGTGGAGGAGACCAAGTCCGCCAAAGAACGCGGCAGCTATTTGCACCCGCAGTTGTATGGTCAGCCTGAGGAAGCGGGCGTACAGTTTGCCAGGAATCCCGAGCTGAGGACGTTCTATCAAGAGGCGAGAGAAAAGCTGGTGAGAATTGAGAAATGACAGTTCACTGAATCCCATTCCAGATGTCATTCTGGAAGAATTTTCAGCACAACCACTGTGCCCAATAATAAAAAAGATCATTCCATGATGACATAGAAATGTCATGTACGTTAGTAACCCGATGTCTATGAAGCTTAGCATCCTTTGCGACCGGATCATCGAAGCGGGCTGGCTGATCGCGCTCATCGTTACTCCGTTGCTGTTCAACGTGTTTTCCAACAGCACGTTTGAGCTCGACAAGGTCGCTGTCCTGCGCTCCATCGCGATCGTCATGATGTTGGCGTGGATGATCAAGGGCTTGGAAAAGTGGCGAGTTGGTGCAATGGCAGATCGAGGAAATAGCAAACCTGCCCGCGCGTTGCGAGACAGGTGGCAGCGCTTGCGGCAATTTGTCACTGCAAAACCGGTCCCGTTTCTGGCCGCGGGATTATTGAGCGCTTATGGTCTGGCCACGGTTACCTCCATCGCGCCGCGCCTCAGTCTATGGGGATCGTATCAGCGCTTCGAGGGTTTGTACACCACCGGCGTTTATTTCATCATCTTCTTTTCGATTCTTGCACGGCTGCGCACACGGGAGCAGATCGATCGCCTCATCACCACCGTCCTGTTGGTCAGTTTTCCGATATCGCTTTACGGCATCCTCCAGCATTTCGGCCTCGACCCGTTGCAATGGGGCTGGGACGTATCGACGCGGGTCACTTCGACACTGGGGAATCCCATCTTTCTCGCCGCCTTCCTCATTATGGTAGTGCCATTGACGTTGTACCGGATTTTGGAGGCGGGGCGTGAAACTGCACGGGCGAGCATCAACCAAATCGGTTGCTATTTTGTCTTGCTCTCAACTCAACTCATTTGTGTTTTCTTCACCCAAAGTCGTGGGCCATGGCTGGGGCTGATGGCCGGATTGTTCTTTTTTGCTCTCTTGTTGGCCGCTGTCCGGCACAAGAAGAAATGGACGGCGCTCATAACCGGGACTGGCATTGCTGTGATTCTGGCATTGGTTCTCATCAGTCTGCCCAACTCGCCATTGCAATTCATGCGCAAAGTGCCCTACCTCAGCCGCATGAGCGAGGTGTTTGATTCCTCCGGTCGCGTTCGCCTGCTAATCTGGCAGGGCGCCGCGCAACTCGTCGCTGCCGAACCAAAGCGCGCGCTCATCGGCTATGGGCCGGAAACCATGTTCATTGCATTTTCTCCCTACTATGATCCCGAGCTGCGCCGGCTCGAGGGCCATGAGACGTTTCCCGACCGTTCTCACAACGAGACGTTTGACGCGTTGGTGACGACCGGTTTCATCGGCTGCACCATCTATCTTTTGCTGTTTGCCGGTTTGATTTATGGTGGGATGAAATCTCTCGGTCTCATTCGCTCGAACGTGCAGCGCAAACTTTTCTTTGGTTTGTGTTTCATCGAAAGCATTGGTGCGATGCTGCTCGCTTATGCGGTGGATCACTCCTGGCGCTTTTGGGGAATCGCGTTGCCCTTGGGGATACTGGCCGGGATGTTTGCATACCTTGCCGGATATGGGCTCAAAGGCATCATCGCTGACAACAAGGCTGGCGATGCTGAAGCCTTGCACTCCATTCGATTGCTGGTCATCGGTCTGCTTGCGGCGATTGTCGCGCATTTTGTTGAAATTCATTTTGGCATTGCCGTCGCGGCCACGCGCGTCTCCTTCTGGGCGTATGTTGGAATGCTGATTGCCATCGTGCGCTCCGTTTCCGTGAACCCATCAGGGACAATGAGTCCTGCCATAAACGATTCACCAACTGATAGATTAAGACCAACGGATAAAAACTTATCCGCTGACGTTCATCACGCTTCGCTGAATTGGAAGCTCGTGGCCATGAGCGCGCTTGCCAGCTTGGTGATGATCACGATGGCATACGGTTTTCTATTTTCGCCGCTCAACCAGCAGCGTCGTTTCAGCATCCTTGCCCTGTTTATTCTCACCTGGAGCTTTGCCGGACTCATTGTACTGATGAGTTTGACCCGCGACAAACCAGGACGCGGGCTGAGCACGATGGCAATTTATGCGAGCCTCACCGTGCCGAGCTTGTTCCTCTTTGTCGCTGTGCAAAAAGCGATCATGCAACCGCAAATGGACGTGGGAAACCTCCCGGTTCCGTACTTTATTGCCTTATTTTTGATTTTCGCTGTGACTGCCGGCGCGTTGTTGTTCTCTGAGCAGATGATCGCACGCGCAAAAACCGGCGCGATGCAGATCGCCGCTGCCGGGTTGGCCGCGGCAGTCGCGAGCTTTGTCATCGCGGACAATCTCGACGTTGTGGCCGCCGATATTTACTTCAAACATGCCAAAGTCAAGTTCCATGAGAAGGGCAAGTACGATGAGGCGATTGCACTTTATCTCCGCGCCTTGGAGTTCCAGCCAGAACAGGATTTTTACCGCCTGTTTCTGGGCAAGGCTCTGGCAGAAAAGGGCGGGTTCGTGCAACAACCTCGAGAACGCGAGGCGCTTTTTCTTGAAGCGGAAAGAAGCCTGGAAAAAGCCGGAGATTTGAATCCGCTCAACGTCGACCACACGGCGAACCTGGCGCGGCTGTACCATCTTTGGGCGCAAAGCTCCGGCGATTCCGGCCAAAAGGCCGGATATTTTCAGCAAGCGCTCTCATCTTATGAGCAAGCCATCGCAAGATGTCCCGGAAGCGTGGTGTTATGGCAGGAATGGGGCTACACGTACTTTTTGATGGGCAGTCACAAACACGCGCTTGAAAAATATCAACAGGCCCTCACGCTTGATTCTACTTTCGCGCCGGCCCATCTGCGCCTCGGCGAGCTTTATCGCGCAGAGAGCAAATGGCAGGAGGCGGCGAGGGCTTATGAGCGGGCGATTGCATACAACGATACTTCGATTGTGGCACACAGCGGGTTGGGCGAGATGTATGCCCGTCTGGGGAGAATTGCCGAGGCCGTGCGTGAGAATCAGCGCACGCTCGAGCTCGATCCGGAGAATTTGATTACGCACACCAACCTGGCATTGCTTTACCGGCATCTCGGCGAGGCGCAACCAGCCTTGCGCCATGCCCAAAAGGCGCTGGCGGTCACGGCACCCGGAAAACGCGCAGCGCTGGAAAAGTTTATTGCGCAGTTGCGCGCGCCCACGGAAAAGGACCCACGGAGCAAATAGATTTTTCCGTTTGACTTTCAAGCCATTTGTGTTTTGGAATTTGTGATTTGGAGATTTCCACTTCTTAAAACGAGGATCAAACAAATGAAAGTTAAAATCTTCCCTTCAGCAGCACTGGCTCTGGTTTTGATTTTGACCATGGAAAGCCAGGCGCAACATAAAATCCAAAACAGCGTGTTGGGCAATGGCGGGGCCGTCATTGCCAGTAGTTCTGCTCGCATAGCCGGCACCGCCGGCCAGCATCTTATCGGCAGCGCCGCCAATCCGTCCAATATCATTCAAAGCGGCTTCTGGCCGCAAGCGCGTCATCTCATCACCAGCGTGGAGCAGATCTCTTCGGAAACCATTCCCAAGGAATTCCGCTTGTACCCGAACTTTCCCAATCCTTTTAATCCAACCACAAAGATTCGGTTTGACCTGCCGAAGCGTTCGTCAGTAAAGTTGAAACTCTATGACCTGTTTGGAAGGGAGGTGGTGGTGCTCGTTGATGAGAATTTACCGCCGGGCGAGTACAAAGTGGAGCTCAAGGCGAAAAGCTTGGCGAGCGGTGTTTATCTCTACCGGCTTGAGGCTGAGGGGTTTGTGCGGACAAAGAAGCTGATGCTTGTCAAATAAGGCCATTTGGCCGGCCACTTTCAGAAGTGGTATTTCACAGTTTGATTGTGTTTTAGTGGCCGGTCAGTTGATCTGATTGGAAATAAGGAAAATCTTCCGGAGGCTGAAATTATTTGACAGCCTAACAGCGATTTTGTATTTTATAACTGGAATGATTGACTCGACCAAAAAACTTCTGTTGCTCATCCTCACCGCTTTTGCCGCAGCGCTGCCGGCAGCGGCTCAAAATGGAAATAGTGCTGAACGCTACTGGCCGCAGTGGCGCGGTCCCCTCGGCACCGGCGTCGCGCCGCGCGCCAACCCGCCGGTGGAATGGAGCGAAAGCAAAAATATTCGCTGGAAGATCGCGCTGCCGGGCAATGGGCATTCGACGCCGATCGTTTGGGGTGACCGCGTCTTCGTCACCGCCGCCGTGCCTTACGGTGCAGAATTGCCGCCCAAATACAGCGAGGCCCCGAATGCGCACGACATCGCCCCGGTGAAGCAGCGCCATCGGTTTACGGTCATTGCCGTCAATCGGCGCGACGGAAAAATTCTCTGGCAGCGGATCATGCGAGAGGCATTGCCGCACGAAGGCGCGCATTACACCGCCAGCCTTGCCTCCAACTCGCCGGTTACCGACGGCGAGCATTTGTTTGCCTTCTTCGGCTCGTACGGTCTCTATTGCCTCGACCTGAATGGCAAGATGGTGTGGAAGAAAGACCTTGGCGAGATGCACACAATGCACAGCCATGGCGAGGGCAGCTCGCCGACGCTTTATCGCGAGACGCTCATTGTTAACTGGGATCACGAAGGCGAGTCGTTTCTCGTGGCATTCGACAAGCGCACCGGCGCCGAGCGTTGGAAAGTCCGGCGCGCCAAAGGCACCTCGTGGACCACGCCCATCGTTGTCGAACGAGGCAGCAAGCCGCAGGTCATCGTTAGCGGCTCTGAGCGCATCATGGGATATGATCTGGCCACCGGCAAAAACATTTGGGAATGCGCCGGACTGTCCGTAGAAAACGTGGTCTCCTCGCCGGTGGCAGGCGACGGCATGGTGTTCGCCGGAAGCACTTACGACCGGCAAGCGATGCTGGCGATTCGCCTCGACGGCGCCAAGGGCGACATCACCAACACCAAAAACGTCGTGTGGAAACGCACCCGCGGCGCGTCCTACGTGCCCTCGCCGCTGCTGTATGGAAATGCACTCTACTTTCTCTATCACTACCAGAGCATTCTCACGCGCGTCAACGCCCGCACCGGTGAAGATCAGCCCGGCCCGTTGCGGCTGAACGGCATCCGCGACGTGTTCGCCTCGCCGGTGGGCGCCGCCGGCCGCGTCTACATCACCGACCGCAAGGGCGCAACAATCGTGCTCCGTCACAGCGACAAGTCCGAAATCCTGGCGCTCAACCAACTCGACGACAGCTTCAGCGCCTCCGCCGCCGTCGTCGACCGCGAGCTGTTTCTGCGCGGGCAAAAATTTCTTTATTGCATTGCGGAAGTGAAATGATGAAGAATTTCATCTGCAAATTGCCGATTTCGAATATTCCGGAGTGAGGCGCTGGTGCAATCAACTCTCATCTTTGTTTACAACGCCGATAGCGGGCTGTTCAACACTTTGACCGATATCGCCCACCGCATTTTTTCTCCCCAAACCTACCCGTGCCATCTCTGCGCGATAACCTACTCGGTCGCCGGCATGAAAAAAGAGTGGACGGATTTTCTCGACGGCGCCGCCATACCGCTGGAGTTTTTGCACCGCGACGAGCTGCCGGCGCGCTATGGAATTGAAGAGGTGCCATTACCGGCAGTGTTCAAGAGAGCGGGAAATGAGTTGAGCCTGATGATCGATGCCGAAGCAATCAATTCCTGCAAGAGCATCGATGAGTTGAAACAACTTATTTCGAGCAAGCTGCCGGAAGAAACAGGCATTGCCGCCCGCCTCTAAATTCTCAATCGCTCCGGCTTTAAAATTGTTTTGCTTTTTAAAATGATTTTGCCATTATTGGGAAGTGAATTAAGACGGTTCGGAGTGAAGTAGCGGATGGTCCGCTATCGGCATTGACGCCCGGCGCGACGGTTGGCATGTCCCATCAACGCATCAGAGGAGTTCATGGATTCGCCCAAAAAAATTTTCATCGCCATGGCCGGCAATATCGGCGCCGGCAAAACCACTGCCGCGAAGCTCATCAGCCAGCATTTCGGTTTTGAGCTGTTCGACGAGCCGGTGATCGACAACCGGTTTCTGCGGGATTACTATGCCGAGATGCGGCGCTGGTCGTTCACCTTGCAACTCGAGTTTCTCATCCGCCGCGTCGAGCATCACGAGCTGATCCGCACCGTTCCCAAAAGCTGCGTGCAAGACCGCACGCTATACGAAGATCCCGAGATTTTCGCCAAGTATCTGCACGGCCTCGGGTTCATGGACAACCGCGAGCTGGATTTGTATTTCGAGTATTTTCACCGGCTCAATCGCGATCTCACCCATCCCGATCTCATCGTCATTATGGAAGTCGAGCATATTTCGACATTGTTGGATCGCATCCGGCGACGAGGCCGGCAGGAAGAAAGCGGCATCGACGAAAGTTTTCTCGCGGGACTCAATGCGTACTACTCGACATTTCCGCAAGTCTGCCAAAAAAAATATGACATCCCGATCTGCCAGATCGCGGTGGAGCAATTGGATATTCGCTCGCCCGAGGGAAAAAAGACTTTCTTGCAAGAGGTCGAGCGCGCGCTGAAAGAGAATGGGCTGAGGTAAAAGTTTAGCTATTTGAACAACCGTGCAAGTTTTTCAGCCCACAGAAATAGAAATCCCACTGAATTGGAAATTATTTAAGGAAACGCATGACTAAACGCCTCAGAGAGACGGCAGGCACGCCCGCCAGCCGCAGCGGTTTGTCGCGCCAGATGGGTTTATTGGGCTTGGCAGCCACCGGCATCTGCTCCATGCTCGGCGCCGCGATCAACGTGATTCCATTCATGATTCAGCGGAACGTTCCCGGCATCGGGCCCTATGTTCTGCCGGCTTACTTGTTTGCGGCGCTGCCGGCGATTCTCGCGGCGCTGGCGTACGCGATTCTCGCCTCGGCCATGCCTCGCGCCGGCGGCAGCTACGTCTACGCCAGCCGCGCGCTCAATCCGTATCTGGGATTCGTCGCGAGCTTCTCGCAATGGTTCGGCCTCTCCATCGCCATCGGCGTGGTTTCGTACGTGCTGATTCCTTTTCTGCGCGACATCGCCGCCGCGCTCGGCTGGCAGATGCTGGCCGAGGCGCTAAACACGGGCGGGATACGGTTGACGCTGGCGCTGGCTTTTCTATGGACGTTCGTCGTGGTGAACCTGCGCGGGGTGCAACTTTATGAGCGCACGCTCGTGCCCCTGATGTTTCTCATGTTTGCGTTGGGCGCCATCGTCATCGTGGCAGGCTTCACTTTCGATCAACAAAATTTCGCCGCGGCGCTGCAGGAACGCGAAGGCCGCGTGATTGCCGGCGACGGCACGGCGACTTTCAATTTCAGCGCCTTTCTCGCGGCGGCGGCGCTGCTGTTTTCAAGCTTCATCGGCTTCGACTCCATCGCGCAAGCCGGCGGCGAGGCGCGGAACGCGGGGCGGTCGCTGCCGCTGGCCATCGGGATTGCCGTCGTTACCGTGGGAACTTTTTATATGCTGTTCACCGCGGCGGTCTATCACGCCGTGCCGTGGAGCTACATCGCCGAAGAGGCGATGAAGCGCGACCTTACCGCGCCCGGACTGCTGGGCTACCTCCTTCCTGCCGGCTGGACTGTGGCCATTGTCGCGGGAGCGGCGGTCGCACTCACCAACGATTTGCCGGCGATGCTCCTCGCCGTCTCGCGGCTGATGTTTGCGTGGGCGGAGGATGGCATTTTTCCCCGGCGCGTGGCGAGCGTGCATCCGAAGTGGCGCACGCCGCACGTCGCCATCGTGCTCAGCGGGCTGATGGCAACGGTTGGAATTTTAGGCAGCCATCTTGCCGGTGATTTTTTTCTCGGCGTGGATATCCTCGTCACCTCCATGCTGGTCAACTTTCTGCTGATGTGTGTTTCCGTGCTCGCGCTGCCGCGGCGGAATCCGCAAATCGCTCGGGACGTGCGCGTCCTGCCCTCGCGCCGCGTGCAGATTCCCCTGGCGTCGTTCGGCGCCATTGTGCTCGGCGGCTTTCTCGCGATACACATTTGGAAGGACTTCAACGCCACCGTTAGCGCGTGGTATTTTCATTCGACGCTCGTCTGGCTGATTGTCATGGCCGTCGCTTCGGCCATTTATTTTCGCGAGTTGAACAGTCTACGCCGGTCGGGTGTTGACGTGGATGGCATTTTTGCAAAACTGCCGCCGGATTAAAAAATCTGAACGTTTCTGAATCATTCAGCACCTGTTTTAACACGGAGTCGCAGAGCAGAACACGGAGATCAAAATTTCTATCAAAGGCTTTTCTCCGTGACACTCCGTGAACTCTGCTGCTCCGTGTTTGAAAAACTTTTTAAATTTGAACATGACTTCACGCCATGAATAATATCGTAGAACGCTGCGAGCTGGCGCCAGGCTTCAGCATTTCCCGCGTGCTAACGGGATTGTGGCAAGTGGCGGACATGGAACGTGACGGCAGTTCACTGAATATCGAGGCGACGGCCGCTGCCATGGCCCCTTATGCCGACGCGGGCTTCACGACTTTTGACATGGCCGATCATTATGGCTCGGCGGAAATCGTCGCCGGCTTGTTTCGAAAACAGCGCGGCCCCGACAAGCCGGTGCAACTGTTGACGAAATGGGTGCCGAAGCCCGGACCGATCACCCGCGAGCAAGTACGAACCGCCGTGCAACGCGCGCTCGATCGTTTGCAAACCGGCTGCGTTGATTTACTGCAATTCCACGCCTGGAACTACGCCGACCCGCGCTGGCTGGATTGCCTGTACTGGCTGCAGGAACTCAAAGCGCAGGGGCTTATCCGTCACCTCGGCCTCACCAATTTCGACACCGCTCATTTGCGGATCGTCGTGCACAGCGGCATTGACGTCGTGTCCAACCAAGTATGCTTCTCGCTCATCGATCGACGGCCGCAGCAACGCATGGCCGAGTTGTGTTTGCAGCACGGCATCAAACTGCTGTGCTACGGAACCGTCGCCGGCGGTTTTCTTACAGAGCATTGGCTTGGCAAACCGGAGCCGGATTTGAATGAACTGAGCACTTGGTCGCAGATGAAATACAAACGCTTCATCGACGCCGGCGGCGGTTGGAAGGCGTTTCAGCATCTTTTGCACGTCGTCGATGAAATCGCCCGCCAACACCGCATGTCGATAGCCAACGTCGCGTGCCGCTACATCCTCGAACAGCCCGCCGTCGGCGGCATCATCATCGGCGCGCGCCTCGGGAAAAGTGAGCATGTTCGGGACAACTTGCGCCTGTTCCAATTTTCGCTCGACGAGGCGAACCGCTCCGCCATCGCTGCGGCCATGTCAAAACTCCAGCTCATTCCCGGCGACTGCGGCGACGAATATCGCCGGCCGCCGTTTCTCACCGCCTCCGGCGATCTGAGCCATCACTTCGAATCGATGCCGCCGCCTTACGTGGTAAAGTCAAGCGCGGATGGCCGCAGCCGAGTGTTGAGCGGCACAACGTGGGAAGACCTCGCCGGTTTCTCTCGCGCGGTGCGCAGCGGCAATCGCATTTGCGTTTCGGGAACAACCGCGACTCACGGCGAACGCGCGATTGGCGGCGCGGATCCCGCGGCCCAGCTTCATTTTGTGATCGACAAAATCGAAGGAGCGCTGCAATCACTCGGCGGGCGTTTGCAAGACGTCATCCGCACCCGGCTGTTCGTTCGCAACCTGGCGGACTGGGAGGCCGTCGCCCGCGCCCACGGCGAACGCTTTCGCGGCATCCAACCGGCGAACACGCTGGTCCAAGCCGCGCTGGTGGGAGACGAGTATTTAGTTGAAATGGAGGCCGAAGCGGTTTTGCCTGAAGCTTCCGGTGAAGGCAACTGATCGAACCTTGTGAAAATAAACTCGCGGCAAGAATTTAGCTATCTGAACCCAGAATAAAAAGGTCGCCCACTGAAATAGAAATCCCACAGAAATTAATTTCTTCGAGTTCAGTTCAGTGGGATTTCCAATTCAGTGGGCGAAAAATTCAAATGGTTAAATTTTTTCATTTCGCGTAATTTAGTTTTATTCGAATGTCGCGCGTGTCAAAACTAAAAGAATTTCCAGTGATACGAGCTATCCAATTTTATAAAGAAATTCGAATAGGCTCATCTCTCCCTCTGCTCATTGGCGGAGACGATGACAACCAATACGTCGTCAAATTAAACGGCGCCGGCGATGGCGTGCTCTCCAACGTCGTCGAATGGATATCCAGCAAGCTGGCTGGGCTTATGCAAATCCCGGTCTTGCAACCCGTCTTTATCGTTATCGGCACCAGCTTCGCCGAGCAGGCCGGCGATCCGGAGACCAGAGAATTATTGGAGAGAAGTGTTGGCATCAACTTGGGAACGCCTTATTTGCCGGATGCCGTAACCTACAGCGCCAGATATGCGCGGAGCATCGACGAGGTTTTGCAACAGCAGATTTTTCTCTTTGATTTGTTTCTTCTCAACATCGATCGCACTGAGATGAACCCGAACATGATCGTGCATCACGGCAAGCTTTGGTGTCTGGATTTTTCGTCGGCGCTGTCAATCAGAAGCGCCATCAACGGTGAACCGTACCGCGAATACGTACTATTAAAGCATCTCAAACGGCATCCCTTCTATCGCGAGAATTTAATCCCGCACGAGTTTATCAATCTTCTGCAAAAAATTCCGGATAACCGAATTCGCGGCATCATTGAGGAAATACCGGCGGAGTGGATCAGCCGCTTGAAGATTGCAAAGCACGAAACAGAATCGAGAAACGTGATGGCGGAGAAACTGATTCAAAAAAAGCAGCACGGAATTTCGCTCAGCGCCAGGCTGGATTTGCTGCGCGTGGTGAAAGCCGAAACCGCCGAGGAAGCGAGATTGAGAAGTCTCGAAAATAGAAAAGCCTTTGAGCAAAAATACGGCAGATTATAACGTCACAAACTCAATGATCATTCGCACCCACTTTCCCCCGCCGCCGTTGTCGGATTTCGTGGAAATGTTTTGGCTGTACGAAGGCTTCACGCAACCGGCAAAGGAACGCGCGCTGCCGACCGGCACGGTGGAGCTGGTGATCAGCCTGCGCGACGACCGGCTGCAGGTGTTTGATCGGCACAGCGCAAACTACAATTTTCGCGGCGCGATGATCTGCGGCCCGCACTCGGAATTTTTTGTGACCGATTCGGCCAAGGACGAATCGGTTCTGGGCGTGCATTTCATCAACGACTTCCAGGCTTTTTCCGGCCTGAACCCGACAGCCTATCTCGCGCATTCGAAGAAACGCAATCCTAATCACGTTCCCATATCTTCACTCAACAACGGAGGTAAAAAATGAGCTCCATCAACAAAGACACGATCAAGAATTTGATCCTGGTTCCGGCATTGATCACGCTGGCCGTCACGCTGGTGCGATTGACCGGCGAGCTGATGAATTGGTCGCCGGCTCTCTTCAACAAAAGCGCGGGCGGCGGCGGCGCTTTGATCGGCATCTCCTGGCTGGTTCCGATCTTCGGTTTCTACTTCGCCTATCAATTGATGAAGGCAAACGAGCATCCCGCCGGAATCGGCCGCCTCTTCGGCTTCGCCTTTTTGGGAATCGCGGTGTACGCCGGCTTGTTTGCGCTGGCCTTCAATTTGGCGCCGAACAACTTTTGGCTGGTCACTTTGATTGGAACGGCGGGAGCAGTGGCGAGCCTTTTCATTGTGCGCAAGGCCTGGCCGGCGCTTTTCTCAACCCTGTTCGCGTACGGACTCGCCGCGCGCATTCCGGTCATCATCGTGATGCTCCTCGCCATCATGAACAATTGGGGCACGCATTACGATGCGCCGCCGCCCAATTTCCCCGAAATGGCGCCGTTTGTCAAATGGATTGCCATCGGGTTTTTTCCGCAACTCACCTTCTGGATGGTTTTCACAATAGGCTTCGGAACGCTCTGCGGTGGCATCGCCGTCGCCGTGATGAAGCGCAGTCCGGCTTTGGCGAAGGCGGCATCCTGAGAGGTCAATTTTTTCCAATACTCCCGGGCCGGTTTTCCCTATATTATGAACGAGCAGGGCCGTTCAATCAGGCGCGGTTCATTCACTCGCCGGCGAGTTCTGCGATGATTTCACTATTTTAAGGAGAGAGTAACTATGGCAGTCAAACCGATTCCCGGTGGAAGCCGATGCCCGGCGCGTTCTATCTGTACATCAACGACGTAGACGCCATCTACCAGCGCGCGCTCCAAGCCGGCGCGGTTTCGCTCATGGAGCCAATGGACACTTTCTACGGCAACCGCGAGTCGGGTGTGAAAGACCAGTTCGGCAACCATTGGTGGATCGCGACGCACATCGAAGACGTCGCGCCCGAGGAGATGCAGAGGCGCTTCGAGGCGGTTTCCAAGAAATAATCGCCCCAAAGTTTAGCCGCTTCCATTTCGCAATGAAGCGTCCGCGTATCCTGCGCGATCGCTTCGTTTTTAAATGAAAAACATTTTCAATGCCAAGCGGTCTCCTGACATAGGGTTGTCACTGGTGGTTTGTATTTTAGAAATAGATTGTGAAAAAACATCTAACCTGCATTATTCATAAACTCGTGGGACAGGCAGCCTTGCCTGTCAGACTGTTTTGGATTTTAGCTTGCGCGTGAATAATGCAGGCTAAAAGATGTAAACAGCCTACCACCAGTCCAAGGAGAAAGGACGCATGACAAAACCTCTTCAAGGCAAAATCGCCGTTGTCGCGGGCGCCACGCGCGGGGCGGGGCGCGGCATCGCTTGCGCGCTTGGCGAAGCCGGCGCGACGGTTTACTGCACGGGCCGCAGCACGCGCGAAAAGCTCGCCGCTCAAAAAAGCGAAAAAGGCGCTCCGTTCGATTTGGCCACGCGCCCTGAAACGATTGAAGAGACCGCTGAGATGGTGACGGCGCGCGGCGGCGTTGGCATTGCGGTGCAAGCTGATCACACCATCGAAGCGCAAGTCAAAGCACTGTTCGAGCGCGTCAAGGCCGAGCAGGGAAAACTCAACGTGCTCGTCAACGATGTTTGGGGCGGCGAGGAGCTGACTGAGTTTGGCAAAACGTTTTGGCAAGTTTCACTGCAGAACGGGCAGCTCCTGCTGGAGCGCGCGGTGTTCTCGCATATCATCACCAGCCATTATGCCGCGCCGCTTATGATCGAGTCCGGCGGCGGGCTTATCGTCGAAATCACCGACGGCGATTTCTACGGCTATCGCGGCAATATTTTTTACGACCTGGTGAAAACCTCCGTCATCCGTTTGGCTTTTGTCATGGCAAGAGAGCTGCGCAAAAAGAACATCACTGCGGTCGCTGTTACGCCTGGCTTTCTGCGCTCCGAAGCCATGCTCGATCACTTCGGCGTCACCGAGGCGAATTGGCAAGAGGCGGGCAAGCAAGACGCAAACTTTCTCGCCTCTGAAACGCCGTTCTACGTTGGCCGCGCCGTTGCCGCGCTCGCTGCTGATCCCAATGTCGCGAAAAAATCTGGGCGGGTCTTCAGCTCTTGGGATTTGGCGGAAGAGTACGATTTTACCGATATTGATGGACAAAAGCCGAATTGGGGAAGACATTTCGAGAAGACGTACGGCCGGCGCATAAAGAAGTGCGACGAAGCTTTTTATGCGTACTGGTTCGATGATCCCATGGAAGCGGTGTTTCCGGACTGGCCGTGAGTGTTAAACCCAATACGGGATCAGACAGAGTTGACCATCCAGTAAAAAAATTTAAAATCGGAATAGCTGCTGACATAAGGTTGTCACTACGCGTGATTATAATAAAAAGGCAAATTTATTCTAATCGGGCTAACTTGTCCATCAATAAATTCAACCTAAAAGGCGGAGGCCAAAATGCGAAAAGTAACCTTCGGCGTTGCGAACAGTCTGGATAATTACATCGCCCGCAAAGACCACGCGGTCGATTGGCTGCTCTGGGGCAAGGAGGCCGAGTCTTTCATGAAGGAATTTTGGCAGACCATCGACACGGTGGTGCTGGGGCGCAAAACTTACGAAGTGGCGCTGCGCCATAGCGGTGGCGGCGCGAATCCGTATCCCGACATCAAAAGCTACATCTTTTCACGCACGCTGCAGCCAGGTTCTGCAAAAGGCGCTGAAATTATTTCGACGGATGCCGCCGAGTTTGTCCGGAACTTGAAAAGCCAAAAAGGCAAAGACATTTGCGTCATGGGCGGCGGCGAGTTTGCCAAGTCACTTTTTGAAGCCGGACTGATCGACGAGATCGGTTTCAATATTCATCCGGTTTTGCTCGGTTCCGGCATTCCGCTTTTTCATGACATGAATCGCCAGATCGATTTGGAATTGCTGGAGTGCAAACCCTTTAAGAACGGTTGCGTATTGGTGACTTATCGCGTGAAAAAGTAATGGCCGGCTACAAAAACGATCTGGCGTACATTCACGACGTTGGCTTTGGAGATTTTGCGAAACAGGCCGCACCAGGCTTGTTGGAAATTTTGCAACGAAATGGCATCACGGATGGTCTCGTGATCGATCTCGGCTGTGGCAGCGGAATCTGGGCGCATGAGCTGATTAAAGCTGGATACGAAGTTTTAGGCGTGGATATTTCTGCCGCAATGATCAAGCTGGCGCGAAAAAAAGCGCCGCAAGCCCGATTCGTCAAGCAATCATTTCTAAAAATGCTATTGCCGCAATGCGCGGTGGTGACGGCCATCGGCGAGTGCTTCAATTATCTGTTTGACAAAGACAACGAAAAGAAAACTTTGTTTCGGTTTTTTTCGCGAGTGTATGAAGCTTTGCGCCCTGGCGGCGTCTTCATATTCGATGTCGTTGAGCCAGGATTGATGTCGGGATCGCAACCAAGCCTGCGTCATTCGCGAGGAAAAGATTGGGCCATTCTTGTGCACGTTGAGGAAGACTCGAACAAGCATATCTTGACGCGCCGCATAGCCACCTTTCGTCGCATTGGCAAGTTTTATCGCCGCGATGAGGAAATTCATCGCTGCCGATTGTATGAAGGCCGCGAGCTTGCCGGAGAGCTGCGCCGCCTCGGTTTCAAGGTACGCCGCTTGGGCAGCTACGGCGCGTTTCGGCTTTACAAAAATCGCGTTGGCGTGGTTGCGCGCAAGGCGTGAGAAACAGATGAAAAAGGCCAGCTTAAATCACGGCAGGAAGTGCAGCAAAACATCGCCTAGTAGTCCGATTCCAAATTAACATAGCAATGGATTACAAACAATTTTAAACAACAGCGATTTCATCAAGTTTGTATTTCCATTTGAACACGATTGGCATTTCATTGATTTCGTCGAGATA
>Ga0187892_10000759_pt1 | contig 80988 bp, 76 predicted proteins | sample MA1701073metaG_FD_139345 | JGI IMG/M metagenome (GOLD analysis project Ga0187892, IMG submission 139345) | Bio-ooze microbial communities from a basaltic lava cave in the Kipuka Kanohina Cave System on the Island of Hawaii, USA - MA170107-3 metaG ... | reverse complement strand
TGATGAAGGAGTCGGCGACGGGGTAGGGAGGCGCGCCGCGCCCCCTTTCCCCCCGCGGGGGGAAAGGGGGCGAAGAACAGGACGGAGATCAACGGGAACTACACCACATTGACAGACACGACTTCTTCGTCTTCCCGGTCTTTTCCTTGCGCCCGTCGATGGTCATGGACGGACGGTCGCCGAGGTCGAGGTCGGCCTCCCCGAGCCCGACCAGCTCCCCGACGCGCCAGCCGGATGACCTGCCCGAACCGCTTCTTCAGCAGGTCGGGGCTCAAGGTGGCCGGGACAGCCTACGCGCTCTCGGCTGCGCTCGTCCACTCCCGAGGGCAAGAGGCACCCGTTGCAGGCGTGCGATAATCCCCAAGGTGGCCAACCCCCTCGACTACTACTACTACTCGACCAAGTTCATCGAGGGCTTCTGGAAGCACGTCCTTGACGAGGCGAGGCCGCTCCCGTGGCGGCACCAGGAGGATGTCCAAGACGTGAAGCTCGCGCAGGAGATCGCGCGCGACGTGCGGCTGCACTTCGAGGTGTTGAACGAGAATCTTGAGCGTTCCAAGTTGCGCCGGCGCCTGCTGGCCGAGATCGAGGTGGTGCCGCGCACGAACTTCTGGTCCGTGAAGGCCGAGGTCTCGCGGGGCGAGGCGGAGGGGCAGCCGTAGTTCCCGGCGCGTTCCGAGGAGACTGCTTGAGCGCGCTTCGGGCGGGGCTCTAGAATCTTGGGCCGTGGCGCAGCGGAGGAAGAACACGGGGGAGCAGCTCTCCTTCCCGGTGCAGCAGGGCAAGCTCACGCTCCCCCAGCTCGAACGGCACCTCTTCGCGGCGGCCGACATCCTCCGGGGCAAGATGGATGCCTCGGAATTCAAGGAGTACATCTTCGGGATGCTCTTCCTGAAGCGGTGCTCGGACGAGTTCGAGCACCGCCGGGAGCGAATCGTGGAGGAGCAGGTCGCCAAGGGACGGTCGAAGGCGGAGGCCGAGAAGCGCGCGGCGGCGAAGCAGTTCTACGCCGACACCTTCTTCGTCCCGGAGCGTGCTCGTTGGTCCTACCTGCGCGACGAGCTGCACCACAACATCGGCGACGGCCTCAACAAGGCGCTCGCCGCGCTGGAGGAGGAGAACACCGAGCTGGAGGGCGTGCTCCACCACATCGACTTCAACCGCACGATCGGCCGGAGCAAGATGCCGGACCAGCGGCTCCGGCAGCTCATCGACCACTTCAACCGCTACCGCCTACGCAACGACGACTTCGAGTTCCCGGACCTGCTCGGCGCCGCCTACGAGTACCTCATCAAGGAGTTCGCGGACTCCGCTGGCAAGAAGGGCGGCGAGTTCTACACGCCGCGGTCGGTGGTCCGCATGATGGTCCGTCTCGCCAAGCCCCAGGAGGGGATGCGGGTCTACGACCCATGCTCCGGCTCGGGCGGGATGTTGTTCCTGTCGAGCGAGTACGTCGCGGAGCATGGCGGCAACGCGCGCAACGTCCGGCTCTACGGCCAGGAGGACAACGGCGGGGTCTGGTCCATCTCGAAGATGAACATGATCCTGCACGGCATTCAGGACGGAGACCTCCGCAACGGGGACACGCTGCGCGAGCCGCTGCACGTCGAGGCCGGCGAGCTGATGCGCTTCGACCGGGTCATCACGAACCCGCCGTTTTCCCAGAACTACAAGCAGGACGGTCTCCCGTTCCCCGAGAGGTTCACCTACGGCTTCTGCCCCGAGAGCGGTAAGAAGGCGGACCTGATGTTCGTGCAGCACATGCTGGCCGTGCTCAACACGGGCGGCATGGTCGTTACCGTGATGCCGCACGGCGTGCTGTTCCGCGGCGGAGCCGAGAAGGACATCCGCGCGGGGTTCATCCGCGACGACCTGCTCGACGCGGTGATCGGCCTGGCCCCGAACCTCTTCTACGGCACAGGCATACCCGCCTGCATCCTCGTCCTGCGCGCGAAGGGCGCTAAGCCCAAGGAGCGCCGCGGCAAGGTGCTCTTCATCAGCGCCGACGCCGAGTATCGCGAGGGCCGAGCGCAGAACTACCTCGACCCCGAGCACGTCGAGAAGATCGTCAACGCCTACGAGCGGCTCGAGGACATCCCCGCCTTCGCAGCCGTCGTGACCCACAAGGTGCTCGCCGAGAACGAGTACAACCTCAACATCCGGCGGTACGCGGACAACGCGCCGCCGCCCGAACCGCACGATGTCCGCGCGCACCTGCTGGGAGGCGTACCCCGGTCGGAGATCGAGGCGCACGGCGCCCTCTTCAAGACCTACGGCTTCGACGCCAAGGCCGTGCTCGTCGATCGGGACGAGCGGTACTTCGACTTCGCGCCCGCCGTCACGGACAAGGCCGCGATCAAGCGGCTCGTCGAGGCGGACGCCGGCGTGCGGCGACGCCTCGCCAAACTGGAGGCGGCCTTCGACATGTGGTGGGACGGGCACAAGGACCGCATCGTCCGCCTCCCAGATACGAAGGACCTGATGGCCGCCCGCGCGGACCTCCTGCGCTCCTTCTCCGATGCGCTCGTGCGGGTCGGGGTTCTCGACCGCTTCAAGGTCTCCGGTGTGATCGCGAGCTGGTGGGGCGACGCTCAGTTCGACCTCAAGACGCTGATAGCTCGCGGGTTCGAGGGCGTCATCGACGGCTGGGTGACGACGATCATCTCGGCCTTGGACAACGGGAAGTCCAGCCCTCTGGAGCACAGGTTGGTCGCGCAGTTGGTGCCAGAGGTTTTGGGCGAGATAGACGAGGCGGAGCGCGAGGTGGGGGACCTCAACGCGGTGATCGAGGGGGCGCGGGCTGCGGAAGACCAAGAGGAGGAGGGCGACGACGAAAGCGAGGCGTTGAGCGAGGGCGAGCTGAAGGAGCTGAAGGAGAAGCAGACGGCGGCGAGGAAGCGGCTCAAGACGTTGACGGCGAGCTTCATGCAGAAGCTCGTTGCCGCGCGCAAGGACCTCGACGCCAACGCCGTTCGGGGACACGCCTTGGCCATCTTGAAGGACGAACTCCGACAACACCTCGACCGCTACGTCGCCCGAGGACGGCGGCAGGTCACCTCGACGATCGAGGGCTGGTGGCAGAAGTACCGCGTCACGTTGCGCGAGATCGAGGCGACTCGGGACGCCGCCGCCGGGAAGATGGAGGCGTTCTTGGCAGAGCTGGGCTATGGAGCGTGACGTGCGAAGAACCCTCGGGGACGTGCTCGAAGTGAGCCGCGGCATCAGCTGGGAGGCTCACGACGAGCGAGATCAGCCTCGCTCGGGCGTGTACCCCGTGCTCCGTATCCCCAACGTGCAGGACCAGCTCGTCCTTGAGGGTCTCCTGCACATCCGAGTTCGGAGCCCGGCGATGGCCGCGGCGTGTATGGCCAATCCGGGGACGATCCTGCTGGTCGGCTCCAACGGGAACCCGGAGCGAGTCGGCAACGCAGTCTATGTCGAGCGTGGGGGCCACCTGTTCGCGTCGTTCCTGATGGGCGCGCGAGTCCGAGCCGGTGCCGACACTGATCCGAAGTTCCTGTTCCACTACGTGGCCTCGCCCCGCGTACAGGACATGCTTACCCGCAGCGTCCAAGGCACAACGGGGCTCAAGAATCTCAGCGAGAAGACGGTCACGGGCATGCTGCTCCCGGACCTCCCAATCGCCGAGCAGCGCCGCACCGTTGAAGTCCTCGACACGCTCGACGATGCCATCCGCGGGACCGAGCAGCTCGTCAAGAAGCTGGAGCGGATGAAGAGGGGGCTGCTCCACGACCTGCTCACGCGAGGCATCGACGACAACGGCGAGCTGCGCGACCCTAATCGACACCCGAAGCAGTTCAAGGGCTCGCCGCTGGGACGGCTGCCGAGGAGCTGGGATGTCGTGGTCGTCCGCGATGCCGGGTCGGTCAGGCTCGGCCGACAGCGAGCTCCTCATCTTGAGCGCGGTCCGCATCTCCACCCGTACCTGCGCGTCGCCAACGTCTACGACGGCTGGATCAACTACTCGGACATCCTCTGCATGAACTTCACGCCGGAAGAGCGGACCGCTTACTCTGTCGAGCCGGGCGACATCTTCCTGAACGAGGGCCAGAGCTTGGAGCTGGTCGGCAGGTCAGCGGTGTACGACGGCCCCCCCGGCGTCTACTGCTTCCAGAACAGCCTCGTGCGGTTCCGGTGCCATCCGACGCGGTGCGTACCGGGCTACGCCCAGGCCGTCTTCAAGAACTGGCTCGACACTCGCCAGTTCACACGGGTGGCGCGGCAGACCACGAGCATGGCCCACCTGGGCGCGGACCGCTTCGCAAGCATGATGTTCCCCGTGCCGCCCCTCCGCGAGCAGGAGGCGATCGCCCGGCGGCTTGATGTGCTCCGCAACCGCGGGACCAACGAGGCGCTGCTCCAGACGAAGTTGAGGCTCCTCAAGAGGGGGCTGAGCGATGACCTGCTGACCGGCCGGGTCCGCGTGGCAGGAGCGGAGCAGGTCAACGCATGACCTCCAGCCCCGAGTTCGAGCGTGTCGAGAAGCCCTTCTACGAGCAGCTCGTCTCGATGGGCTGGACGCACACGCGAGGTAACCTCGACGACCCCGAGACCACCTTCCGGGAGTCGCTCCGCGAGGTCTTCATCTTAGACGATCTTCGCGACGCACTCGTCCGCATCAACCGGAACGCCGCGGGCGAGACGTGGCTCGACGAGGACCGCGTCAGCCAGGCTGCCTCGGCGCTCCAGCGGCACGGCCTGCACAAGCTGATGGAGGCGAACCAGGCGGCGTCCGATCTGCTCCTGAGAGGCACGCCCGTCGAGGGTCTCCCCGGTTGGGACGGAGGCCGGTCGCAGACGGTTCGCTACATCGACTGGGACCACCCCGAGAACAACGCCTTCCGCGCCATCAGCCAGTTCCGGGTGGACGAGCCCGGAGGCCAGGCGAAGGAGTTCCTCGTCCCGGACCTCGTCCTCTTCGTCAACGGCATCCCGCTCGTCGTCGTCGAGTGCAAGAGCCCCTACCTCTCGGCGCCGATGGAGGAGGCGCTCGACCAGCTCCTGCGCTACTCGAACCAGCGCGACTGGATCGCCGACGACGAGGGCAACGAGAAGCTCTTCCACACGAACCTCTTCATGGTCGGCACCTCCTTCGACGAGACGCGGATCGGCACGATCGGCGCGAAGCCGATCCACTACCACGAGTGGAAGGACACGAGCCCGGTCCCGATGGCGGAGGTCGCGGCGGCGCTCGGCAAGGAGACGCTCTCCAGCCAGGAGCGCCTCGTCGCGGGGACGCTCAGGCCCGCACACCTCCTCGATCTCGCCCGCCACTTCATCGTCTTCGACGAGGAGGGCGGCAAGAAGATCAAGAAGATCGCCCGCTACCAGCAGTTCCGGGCGGTCCAACGCGCCCACGAGCGCTTGCTCCGGGGGAAGACCCGGCGCGAGGACGGCGAGCACGACCGGCGCGGCGGGATCATCTGGCACACGCAGGGCTCCGGGAAGAGCCTATCGATGGCCTTCCTCGTGCGCAAGATGCGAACGACGCCCGCGCTGCGCCGCTTCAAGGTGGTGCTCGTGACCGACCGGAAGACGCTCCAGCGGCAGCTCTCGGCGACCGCGGAGCTGACGGGCGACGTGGTGAAGGTCGCGAAGAAGACCTCGACGTTGAGGGGGCTCCTCGCGGAGAAGGGGCCGGCGCTCGTCTTCGCGATGATCCAGAAGTACCAGGACCGCGACGCCGGCCCTGTCGCGGAGCGCGACGCTCCCGCCCTCGCCGCCGACAAGCCAGCGGGGTTCGAGGTCGAGGACGGTATCGACGACTCCGCCGGGAGCGTCGGGACGTTCCCGACCCTCAACGAGGACGACTCGATCCTCGTCATGGTGGACGAGGCGCACCGCTCGCACGCGAGCGCGCTCCACGCGAACCTGCTCCGGGCGCTCCCGAACTGCGCCCGGATCGGCTTCACGGGAACGCCAATCATCATGGGCGCCAAGAAGCGGACCCACGACATCTTCGGGGAGTTCATCGACCGCTATACGCTCAGCCAGTCGCAGGAGGACGGCTCGACGGTCGCGATCCTGTACGAACTCCGCACGACAGGCGCCGCGGTCGCGGACGGGCGGAGCCTCGACACGATGTTCGAGGACCTCTTCGAGGAGCGCACGCCGGCGGAGCTGGAGAGGATCAAGAACAAGTACGCGACGAAGGGGCGTGTCATGGAGGCCCCGAAGCTCATCGCGGCGAAGGCCCGGGACATGCTCCGGCACTATGTCGAGAACGTCCTCCCGAACGGCATGAAGGCGCAGCTGGTCGCGGTCAGCCGCCTCGCGGCGATCCGGTATCACGAGGCGCTCCGGCAGGCGCGGGACGAACTCGTCGCGCAGCTCGAAGGTCTCGACGAGCGCCTCCTCCGGCTCACCGGGGAGAAGCTCGCGAAGCTGCCCGAGGACCAGCAGTACCTCGTGCGCGCGCGAGCGCACCTGAAGACGATCCGCGTACTCGAGTTCGCGCCCGTCATCTCGCCGGGGAACAACGACGACCCCGCGTGGGCGGAATGGACCGACGGCACGAAGATCGACGACCGGATCGAGCGGTTCAAGAGGCCGCTCTTCCACGAGGACTCGGAGAAGCGGAGCCCGCTCGCCTTCCTCATCGTGAAGTCGATGCTCCTTACCGGCTTCGACGCGCCGGTGGAACAGGTGATGTACCTCGATCGCCAGGTCCGGGAGGCTGAGCTTCTCCAAGCAGTCGCCCGCACCAACAGGCCCTACGCGAAGAAGAAGGCCGGGCTGATCGTGGACTACTCCGGCGTCGGACGCCACCTGAAGGAGGCGCTCGCGGCGTACAGCGCCGAGGACATCGAGGGCGCGGTGCAGAGCCTCAAGGACGAGGTCCCGAAGCTGCGCGACCGGCATCAGCGGGTGCTCGACCTCTTCCGCCAGCGCGGGATCGAGGATGTCGAGCGCGAGGAGGCGGCGTGCGTCGAGCTGCTCCGCGACGAGAAGCTGCGCGCGGAGTTCCAGGTCAAGCTCAAGCGGTTCCTTGCGACGCTCGACGTGGTCCTGCCGCGGCCCGAGGCGCTCCCGTTCGTCCGGCATGCGAGGGCGCTCGGCCTCATCCAGATGCGGGCGCGGAACCGGTACCGGGGCGGCGAGCGGCCGATGGGCAAGGAGGTCGGCGAGAAGGTGCGGAAGCTCATCGACGACCACCTCGTCGCGCTGGGCGTCGATCCGACGATCCCGCCCATCTCGATCCTCGACGCGAAATTCGCGGAGCAGCTCGCGGTCGAGAGGACCGACCGGGCGAAGGCGTCGGAGATGGAGCACGCGCTGCGGTACCACATCCGCAAGAACTTCGACCAGGACCCGGAGCACTACCAGAAGCTGAGCGAGCGCCTCGACCGCATCCTGACGGACATGAAGGACCGCTGGGAGGACCTCGTCGGCGCGCTCCAGGAGTTCGTGGCGGAGGTCCAGGCGGGGCGGCAGGCCGACGACACGGGCCTCGACCCCGAGACCCAAGCGCCGTTCCTCGGCATCCTGAAGCAGGAGGCCGCCGGCGACGGGGCGCTGCCGGCGGAGGCCATGCGGCAGCTCTGCCGCGTGACCGTCGAGCTGGTGGACCACATCCAGGGGCAGGTGCGCATGGTCGGCTTCTGGCGCAACGCCCACGCCCGGAAGGTGCTGCACGGCGAGATCGTCCGGTTCCTCGACGACCAGAACATCATGCCGTTCGAGCGGCTCGTCGGGGTAGCGGACCGGATGATGGAGCTGGCCAAGGCGAACCACGGGAAGCTGACGCGATGATCTCCACGCTCAAGGTGGACGACCTCCGGTTCGAGGTGCGGTGGAGCCCGCGGCGGAAGACGCTCCAGCTCACCGTGGACCGGGGAGGCGAGCTGCTCATCAGCGCGCCCGAGGGGTGCGACCCGGCGCTGCTGGAGGACTTCGTCCGCGAGAAGCGGTTCTGGCTCTACACGAAGCTCGCCGAGAAGGAAGCGCTGCGGAGGCCGGTCTCGCCGAAGGAGTTCGTGAGCGGCGAGGGGTTCCCGTACCTCGGGCGCAGCTACCGGCTGCTGCTCGTCGAGGACCAGGACGTGCCCCTCCGGCTTGAGCGCGGCCGGTTTCGGCTGTTGCGGGGCGAGGCGCCGCGAGGGCGCGAGCACTTTGTCGCATGGTACAGCGATCGCGCTCGTCGGTGGCTGGCGCCGCGGGTCGAGCTTCTCGCTGCCCGCCTTGGCGTCGCGGCTCGTGGGCTCGACGTGCGCGACCTCGGGTTCCGGTGGGGATCGTGCGGCCACGACGGGACCGTCTACTTCCACTGGACGACGATCCTGCTGCCGGCCCGGATCGTCGAGTACGTCGTCGTGCACGAGCTGGCCCACCTCCACAAGCGTCACCACACGCCTGAGTTCTGGCAGCGCGTCGAGCGCGCCATGCCCGACTGGGAAGCCCGCCGGCGCTGGCTCGCGGAGCACGGGATGGCGTTCGTCGCGCTGTGACCCCTACTCGGTCCAGTCCCTTGGAGCCGCTTCCCGAGCGGCCCACGTGGGACTGTCTCGACCCCTATTTCCTGTCTCCTTCCGCTGCGGGCATCGCGGTGGCATACTCTTGGAGCCGATGAAGGGCTTCATCCTCGTCGCAGACGCCGCGCGGGCGCACCCGGATGGCACGTTTAGCCTGCTCCGGGGAGGCATCGACCGACTGCGCACACCCTCGAACCAGCCGATCCAGTTCCGGGGTGCGGTCGTCGCTCGGATCGTCGGTCGGACCCCCGAATCAGGGCCTCACGAGTTCAGGATTCGGGTGCTGAACGAGGATGGGCAGTCTGTCGCCCCGGACATCAACGGCAGCCTCAATGTCCCGGAAGGAGGCGGAGCCGCTAACATCGTCGGCGAGTTTACGCTGATCCTCCCGACCTACGGGCGTTATACTTTTGCTCTGCTGGTCGATAAGCAGGAAGTGGACTCGTGGGAGGTTCGGGCTGAGAAGGCGCCCCCATCTTCGGGGGTCTAGGAAAGAGGTCGCCATGACGATCACGCTTGAGCAGCCGGTTCACGTTACCGGAGCTACGCCTGCGGAGAGTGGGACTCGAGTCGTCGTCTTCGACTATCGGCTCATTGACGCCTACTCGATCGTCACGGGCTCTGCCGGGACCGGCAGCACGTTCGCGGCAGAGAGCGACGCCCCTCTGGGACCTGACTGGATGGAGGTCCTCGTAGCGGCCGAAGACACCTCGCTGCGCTTCCTCGAAGCCGAGCCCGACCTCTACGACGACGCGGACGGTGAGCCCGTCTAACGTCTCCCAGCTCGCCCGTGGGAGCGTCGTTCTCATCCGGTTCCCGTTCACCGATCTGACGAGCGACAAGCGCCGCCCGGCGATCCTCGTTACCGACACCTCAGCCGTCTCGGGAGCAGACGGGCATTTCGTCTTCATGGGCTCGGAGGTCCCGCCCACCGGCGAACCGCACATCCTCATTGCCAAGGGCACGGCGGCGGCCACCGCCATGGGCCTGCTGTACCCGGCCGGCAAGACGAACGCCTACATCCGGCCGCGCAAGATCGCGACGCTCGCGGTCACGTTGGTCACGCGACGGATAGGCGCAGTTCCCCCAGCCATCATGGGCCAGATCGACGCCCTGTTGACCGACACCTTGGGCCTGTAGCGATTCCGCACCCACGAACGCCCCACTAGTCGTCGCGCATTGCGCGCGCCGGCACGACCCGATGAGGTCGAGAAGCCGGGGGCCGCCTGGGGGCGTGGCCCCGCGCCCCCCCTCGCCGCGCGCCGACCTTCGGCTCGTTGAGGCCCGGTCTGAATCCGGCGTCGGCAACCTGCGCGACGCCGTTGGTCGCCGCCGAGGTGGACATGGGTGCTCGGGGGCGGGGTGGTGGAGGGGTGGGGGTGCTACCCCTACTGCTTCCCCTACGGCTGTCGGGACGTGCCGGGCACTGCCGGGCAGCCCCGCCTGGAGTCGGCTATCTTGGCGGGGTCAGGTGTGACGTGCTACGGCTCCTGCGGGTTCGAATCCCGTTGGGGTCGCCACTGCTGCGGTCGGGGGCCGGGAGGTCGTTGGCCCTGCTGCTGCGCCGGGGAGCGCCGCGACCGACGAAGCGCGCGGGGAGCGGCATGGTGCCGCCCTGTAGACTCCCGCCATGACGGTCGTCTTCGTTCACGGGTTTCCCGAGACGAGCGCTCTCTGGACGCCGCTAAGAGCGGTCCTGCATCGGGGAACGACGGCCGTGTCCCTCCCGGGGTTCGGGACCCCTCGGCCGGCGGGGTTCACCGGGAGCAAGGACGCCTACGCAGAATGGCTGGCGAGGACCCTCCGCGGCATGAGTCCGCCGATCGACGTCGTCGGACACGACGTGGGCGCCCTGCTGACGATGCGCGTCGCCACCGCGCTCGACGTCCCGCTCCGCAGCTGGGTCGTCGACGTGCCGGACATCTTTCACCCGCGAGCCGAGTGGCCCGAACGGGTCCGTCGGCTGCAGCAGCCGGGCGTCGGCGAGGAGATGCTCTCGGCCACACGCGGGTATCCCGCCGACGATCCGCGGAGCACGATGTCCCGGCTGATGGGCGTCGGCGTGCCCCGCGACCTCGCGGAGCCAATGGGCGCGGCCCACGACGAGCAGATGAGCCGGAGCATCCTCGACTTCTACCGCTCCGCCGCCCCGAACGTCGCGGCGGACTGGTGGGCCGATGTCACGAGGCCGGCTCCGTCGCGTGGGCTCGTGCTTCTCCTCCCGGATCCTCCCGAGATCCGGGCCTTGGCGCTGGAGGTGGCGCAGCGACTGGGGGCGGAGACCGCGGACCTCGGCGACCTGAACCACTGCTGGATGGCCGAGGCGCCGCACACGGTGGCGCCGGTGCTCGAGCGGTTCTGGTCCTCGCTCGCGTAGGCGGCCCTCCGAGGCGCGTTGGACCCTCCTCCCGCGCGTGCGCGCGGCGACCCTAGAATGGGGCCGCGTCCCAGGAGGCCCATGGCCACCACCGTCCTCCGCCTGCTGCTCCTGACGCTCCTTCTCCCGCTTCGCGCGGGCGCGGAGGGGCCGCGCGTGATCGAGGCGGGCCCGCTGAAACTCAGGATCCCCGAGCGCTGGCGAGAGCGCCGCGTCGCGAAGAAGGCGACGCTGCGCTATACGCAGTTCGCCTTGCGGGACACCCCGACGAAGGGGGAGAACGTGGCGTTCTTCGCCGAGATCCCGCCGATGGACAAGCGGTTCGTCGGGCCGCCGCCGGGCGACTTCGCCGTGCTCCACTACGGCCGGGGGGGAAAGGGGCAGCCGGGGCGCGTCCTGCGCGACTGGATCGCGCAATTCGCGCCGAAGGGGCGGGAGATCGACGACGGCGAGGTCGTGAGCAGGGACCCGCAGGTCTGGATCCGCGAGGGCAAGCGCGAGGGCGGCGCCTACACGCTCGTCGACATCCGGGGGACCTACTACTACAACCTCGCGGGCTGGTGGCGCGTGGAGGTCGAGCTCGTCCCCGAGGTGCGGATGCTCTGCGCGATCATCCCGGCCGAGGACGGCCCCCGATACGTGAAGTTCACCGGCCGCGAAGCGCTCGTCGATCCCGCGGAGGAGGAGTTCCGCGCCGCGCTCGGGCTCGACGCGTCCTCCGAAGTCCCGCTCGACCGTGACTTGCGGCGGATCGTCCCCGCTGTCCGGGTGCGGTTCGTGCTGGACGGCAAGCCTCACGCCGCCGCGGGCATCCGGGTGAGTCTCGGCGACGAGGAAGCCGCGTGTTCGGCAGACGGAGCGACGTTCGACGCGGCGAAACCGGGGAAACACCGCCTGCGGGTCGGCCCCGTCGAGGGCTTCAACCCCGTCCCCGAGCGCGAGATCGAGATCGAAGGCGGAAAAACGACAGAGGTTGTGCTCGCTCTCGACGCGCGCGCGTGAACACCCCGCGTGTGCGAGGATGGATGCGTGGCCGGTGGGCGGCGGATCCTCCTCGTGCCGGTCGCGCTCCTCGTGGTCGCCTTGGTGACCGTCGCGGTCCGGCCGGTCCGGCGCGACCGCGCTGAACGGCGGGACGTGGCGCAGCCGACCGAAGGCGTCGTGCGCGGCGGGCGCCCCGCCGCGGATCCTGCGCGCCCGGCCGCCGGGCTTGCGGCGGAGGCGGCGCAAGCGCGATCGCAGGCACGCGTGCGCGGGGCCGTGACGGGTGGGATGGGAGCGTTGTGGGGCGCACGGGTCGTCGCCTACGCGATGGACAGCGAGCAGGTCCTCGCGGACACCTCCACGAACCCCAAGGGGGAGTACTCGCTCGCCATCGACCCGTCCACGGAGTTCGACCTCGCGGTGGAGCCGGATGAGGCCACCTACCTCGCGACGGTCCGACGTCGTGGCATCGTCCTGAGCCGGGGCGATGACCGGGTGGAGAACTTCGCGCTCGGCGCCGCGGCCACGATCCGCGGCAGGCTGGTGGACCCGAACGGTCACGGCTGCGAAGGCATCGAGCTCCTCGCGGTGCGGCCGGACGATCTGAGCCCGGACCCTGCCGCCCATCCGAGGGCGGTGCGGGGTCGCGAGGTCGGGCGCTGTCGCGCCGGAGCCGACGGCGGCTTCCGCCTCGCGTGTCTCGTCGGCGGCCAAGTCGCCATCGTGGTCCGTGACCCCGGGTGGACGCTCGTGTCGTCTGCCGTCGTGGCCACGGACGGACCGGACGTGACGCTCGTCGTGGTCCCTGCCTTCTCGGTGGACCTCGAGGTCCGGGACATCGAGACGGGGGAGCTCATCGACACGTTCTCGGTCAAGGTGACGACCGGCGACTTGAGGCCGAGGCAGCTGTTCGACATGTTGCCCACCACGGCGCCGCCACGGGCCGAGGAACGCGTGGTCGTCGAGGGTCGGGGTTCGGGCGGGCTCTTCTCGCGCCGCGTACCCGGTGAGCCGCAGCCGACCTTCCCGGAGGTCCGGAAGCTCGAGATCAAGGCCGACGGCTTCGTGCCGTGGGGCCCGCGCGGCGTGACCCCGCGCACGATGGTGACCGCGTGGCTCCTGCCCGTGCGCGACAAGAACACCACGATCCGCGTCTCCTTCGACGATGGCCAGCCCTATCACGGCAACATGCGCGTGACCTTCAAGGCGGAGTCCGGCGAGCGCGAGGGCGACACACGGTTCGAGCGCATGGCCGACGGAAGGTTCCGCGGCGCGATGCCGCATGGCCGGTGGGCGCTCGTGATCTGGCCCGAGACGATTTTCGGCGTTCCGCGGTCTGAGGCTGGTGCCGAGGTCACCGCCGGCGCCGATGCTGACATCAACTTCGTCTTTCCCGCGGGCGGCACGATCATCGTCCAACCCCCGTCGCGCGCCGGACTGCACTGCGTGCAAGTGCAAGCAGCGGACGAGGCCGATCAACAGGGGCTGTCGGCGTTTGGGGTGTACGAGGCCCGTCCTGGGGGCACAAGGATCGAGGGCATCCCCGCGGGCCTCTACAGGGTCGGATCCTACGACGTGGGGCGCGCGCACCTTTGTGACGAGGTCCCTGACGTCGTTTGGCTCCGCGAGGTTCGCGTCACGGTGGGCGGCGTGGAAGAGATCGCGCTCCCCGAGTGAGCTACCGCGCCGCCGGCTCGGGCTCGGACGGGGCGTCCGGCTGGAGCCGCTCGGCGGCGGCGCGCGCCGGCGCGGATCCCGCGGTGTCCGCGGAGCTCGCGGACAGCACATGGTGCGTCTACGCTTGGCCGCAGCGCTACGGCGTGAGCGGCCGGCGGACCCTCTTCGCGACCAGGCTGGCGATATCACCTCGACGGACGACCCGCGGTACAGCGGGCCCGGCGCCCCGCTCCCCGCCGGGAACATCAACGGCGGTGAACGAACCTGGTCGCGACGGCAACACCTGGCGCGTCGAGGGGAGGTAGAGGGGGTCCGAGGGCCGTACGATGGCCCCGTGACGGACCCGACGCGTGAGCCGTGGGAAGCGGACCACGACCTCCCTCCCGAGGAGGCGCGGGCGCGGCTCGGGTCCGCGTTCCCAGGACTGCGCGCGGGGGACGTGCGGTACCTCGCGGAGGGCTGGGACTTCCGGGTCTTCGAGGTGGACGGTTGGGCCTTCCGGTTCCCGAAGCGGGCGGAGTGCGAGCAGGCGCTCGCGGCGGAGGCCGCGCTGCTCGCGAGGATCGCGGACGCGCTTCCGGTGCCCGTGCCCCGGTACGAGTTCCTCGCCAAGGGCATCGGCGGCTACCGCAAGCTCACCGGGCAGCCCGCGTCCCGCGCCCGCGCGGGATGGGCTGCGGACTTCGCCGCGTTCCTGACCGCGCTCCATGGTCTCCCCGTCGGCGGGCTCAAGCTCCCCGTGCGCGGCGCGGAGACGAGCCCCGCGGGCCTCAGCGAGCGCCTCGCGCGTTCTCTCGGAAGGGTCGAGCGTGCGCTCGAGCCCGGTGTCCTTGCGGCGTGCCGCGCGGTCGTCGAGGCTTTGGCTCCGCCGCCGTCTCCCGGCCCGCCCGTGGTCACGCACGACGATCTCTACCCCGAGCACCTCCTCGTCTCGGCGGACGGCGACGCGGTGACCGGCGTCCTCGACTGGGGCGACGCGGCGCTTGGCGATCCGGCCATCGATTTCTTCGTCGCGGGCTTCTGCGGCGGCGACCGGTTCCTCGAGAGCGTCGTCCGACGCTACGGCCGCGAGGCGGACGCGGGCCTTCTCGCGCGGGCGCGCCACGGGGCGCGGTTCATGGCCGCAATCCACATCGTCGACGGCGTCCGCATGAAGCGGCCCGACTACGTCGACGACGGCATCGCCTCCCTCGAGCGCCTCGGGCTCCTCCGATCTCACGGATAGCGGTAGAAGCTCTCGAGCATCAGCGCGCCGAGCGCGGTCGAGAAGACACGGCCGCCCACCTTGCCATAGGTGCCCTCGGGATCCCAGGAGCCGGCCGCGTGGCCGGACGGGCGCTGGTGGGAGAGAAGCGCCTTCTTGAGGGCGTCGTTCCACGCGGTCCACTCGGGGCCTCCGATCCGGGCGAGCGCCTCGGTCGCGTGCCACCACGCGTAGAGGTCGAGGTTGCCGATCTGGACGTCGCGCTCGACGCCGTTCACCTTCATCCGCTTGACCTTGATCGACCACTTCGGCCTGCGTTCCGCGAGCGCGCGCATCGCGAGCGCGGCCTCGGGCGTCCGGACCGCGCCGAGCCACGAGCGGATGAGCAGCGCGGACGCGGCGTTCGCGGTCGTCGGCGTGTAGCCGAGCTGGTCCGCGCCCAAGTGGTACGCCACGCGACCCGTCTTTGGGTCCACGAGCCGGTCCAGGAGCGCGAGCGTCGGCGCCTTGTACGCGCCGTCCACGCGGAAGCCCGCCTCCTCCGCGACACGGAGCGCGACGACGACCGCGGTGGTCGTCGGCACGTCCGAGACCTCGGCGGGAAAGTAGCGCCACGCGCGCTCGGGCTGCCGCGCCTCGAGCAGCTCCGCGATCCCCGCCTCGACGGCGGGCTTCAGCTCGTCATCGCCGGTGAGGTCGAACGCCTCGGCCAAGGCCTGCGTCGCGTACGCCGTCCCGAAGATCGTGCCCCCCCGGCCCCCCCTGAGCCACGCGAGCGCCTTGGATACCTGATTTTTGTATGGTCCATCCCGGTGCGTGTGCCCGCCGCCAAGGAACGCGAGCGTCGCGAGCGCCGTCACCTCGCGGTCGAAGGGACAGGGCGCGTCCTCGCCATGCCACCCCTTTCCCACGCCGCCGCAGTCGCAGTCCGCGCCGAAGCCGTCCGCATCCCAGCGCCCGTCCTCGCCCTGGTGCGCCGCGAGCCACTGGAGCGCCTTCGCGACCGCCTCGTCCGTCGCGGCGCTCCCGCCGCGCGCGCGCAGGAGCCTCGCCCGGGCCTCGCCCGTCCGGCCCGCGGTCAGCGGGCCCGCGGCGGCGACGCCTGCGAACAGCAGGAGGAAGAAGAGGCGCACATCACTTCCTACGCACGCGGATGGGCGCGTTCATAGACCTTCTTCAACCGCTCCATCGAGACGTGCGTGTAGATCTGCGTGGTCGCGATGCTCGCGTGGCCCAGGAGCTCCTGCACCTCGCGCAGGTCCGCCCCCCGGTCGAGGAGGTGCGTCGCGAACGAGTGCCTGAGGGTGTGCGGCTTCGTCCGCGGGTCGAGCCCCGCCCGGAGCGCGCACGCCTTGAGCAGCCGGTGGACCGAGCGGACGGTCAGCCTTCGGCCCTTGGCGTTCTGGAACACCGGCCGCGGGTCCGAGGCGCGGGGCCGCGCGGCCAGGTACGCCTCGATCGCCGCGGTCGCGGCGCGGCCGAGGGGCGCGAGCCGCTCCTTCCGTCCCTTCCCGCGGACCGTCGCGACCCCGTCGCGGAGGTCGTCCCGGTCGAGGCCGACGAGCTCGGACACGCGCAGTCCGCCGCCGTAGAGGGCCTCGAGGATCGCGCGGTCGCGCGGGGTCTTCGCGGCGTCGATCAGCTTGCCGACGTCGCTCTCGCCGAGCTGGAGGGGCAAGGGGCGGCGGGGAGAGGGGGACCTGAGCGCGCGGGCCGGGTCGGCGTCGATCGCGTGCTCGCGGACGAGGAACCGGGTGAACGAGCGCACGGCGGCGACGTACCGGGCGACCGACGACCGCGCGAGCCCCTTGCCGCTCAGTTCGACGAGGAACCCGCGCAGGAACCGGTGGGTGATCTGCTTCGGCCCCCGCACCCCCTCCGCCTCGGCGTACCTCGCGAAGAGCGCGAGGTTCATCGTGTAGGCGCGAAGCGTATGCGGAGAGCTGCTCTCGCGCAGACGCTTCAGGTACCGGTCGATCCACGGCTTCACCGGAAGACCTCGAGGATCGCGCGGCCCTTCGCGAGCGTCTCCTTGTACTCCGCCTCGGGCACGGAATCCGCGACGATCCCGCCGCCGACGTGGACCCGCACCTCCCCGTTGGCGAGGAACGGCGTGCGGATCGCGATGTTCAGGTCCATGTTCCCATCATCGGACAGAAGCCCGATCGCGCCCGTGTAGGGTCCGCGGCGCGAGGCCTCGAGCTCGTCGATGATCTCCATCGCGCGCACCTTCGGGGCGCCCGTGATCGAGCCGCCCGGGAACGTCGCCGCGAGGAGGTCCACGCGGTCGAAGCCCTCCTCGACCTCCCCGCGCACCTCCGCGACCCGGTGGTGGACGGTCGCGTAGGACTCGATCTCCGCGTCCGTGACCACCTCGACCGTGCCCGGGACGCACACCCGCCCGAGGTCGTTCCGCTCGAGGTCGACGATCATCGCGAGCTCCGCGGCGTCCTTCTCCGACCCGCGCAGCTCCTCGCGGAGCCGCCGGTCCGAAGCCTCGTCCGCGCCGCGCGGCCGCGTCCCCTTGATCGGGCGGGTTGCGACCTCGTGCCCGCGCACCCTCAGGAAGAGCTCGGGGCTCGTCGAGAGCACCGCCGCGTCGCGCCCGAGGTCCAGGTAGGCGCCATAGGGCGAGGGGTTCGCGTCGCGCAGCGCGACGTAGAGCGCGAGCGGGTCGCCACGGTACGCCGCGCGGAACTCGTGCGCGTAGTTCACCTGGAAGACGTCGCCCGCGTGGATGTACTCGACCGCGCGCCGCGCGGCGGCGAGGTACGCCTCCTTCGCGACCATCGGCCGCATGGGGCCCGTCGCGACCGGCGGCAGCTCGGGCGCCGCGCGCAGGAGGCAGGCGCGGATCGTCCGCGCGGTGTCCGCGCACTCGCGCCGCGACACGAACCACCAGACCTCCTCCTCCGCGTCGTAGACCGCGACGGCCGGGTAGTACGAGAGATCCACGTCCGGCAGCCCCGCGTCGTCCGGGTGGCGCTCGGGCACCTCCTCGAACGCGACCCGCGCGCCGTAGCCCAGGTACCCGAGCCACCCCGGCCCGAACGGGAGCGGCCCGTGCGCCTCCGCCGCCGTTGCGAGGAGCATCGAGCGGAGCGCCTCCACGAGCGACGGCTCCCGCACGCGCGCGCCGCCGGGAAGCGCGACCTCGCCCTTCCCCGGCCGCCAGGTGAACCGCGCGAGCGGGATCGCCGCGACCACCGTGTAGCGCCCGCCCGCGGCGGAGTCGAGCACCGCGAGCCGCCGCAGGCCCTTTAGGCGCCTGAGGAGAGGGGGCGTGGGGGGCGGCAGATCCGCGCGCTCGGCGTGGATCCGGCCAAGCTCGGGAAAGTCGAGCCGCACGGCGCTAACGTATCAACCCGTGGCCCTCTTCACGACGCTGCGCGTCCGGTCGGGCGAGGCGCTCTTCTGGCCCGACCACGTGGCGCGGCTCGGAGTGGCGCCCGAGCCGTTGCTGCGGCAGGTGGCCGAGGCCGTAGGCGGGATGGACGACGCCCGCGTGCGCATCACCCTTCGGCCCCCGCAGCCCCCCCTCATCGAGGCGAGCGCGTACGAGCCGCCGCGGAAGCCGTGGAGACTTGTCCCCGTGACCGTGTCCCATGCAGGGGACGCGCCTCTCCTCAAGACGACGGACCGGCGCCGGTACGACGAGGCGCGCGCGCGCGCCGGCACCGCGGACGATGCGCTTCTCGTGGGGCCCCAAGGTCACGTCCTCGAGACCACGATCACGAACGTCTTCTTCGCCCTCCCCGGGGGGGGGATCGTGACGCCGCCGAGGGCCGGGATCCTGCCCGGCATCGCGCGGGCGCAGCTTCTCGGCATGGCCGTCGAGACGCAGGTCACCCTCGAGATGGCGGCGGAAGCGACCGCGTGCGCCGTGACCAACGCGGTGCTCCTCACGCACCCTGTGGCCTCGATTCATGGGGTCAAGGACTTCGATTCCGAGGCGTTGGCGCGGGATTTGAGAGAGGCGGTGGACCGTACGGGACCGCATCTCCGTATAATCCAGCGGTAGCCGCTGGGAGGTACCCATGACGATCCGGCGATTGATCCCCGCCCTCCTCCTCGGGGGGGGGCTGCTGTTCGCCCAGGAAGGGGCGGAGCAACCCCAGCCCAAGCCCGACGAAGGGAAGGAGGAGGCGGCGAAGCCCAAGGAGGAGGTCTCCTTCACGGAGGTGGAGATCCAGGGCTTCCTGGACACGTTCGACGCGACGTACAAAAACAGGGACCTGCCCCAAGAGGACGCGGTCGCGACGCTTGCGAACCTGAAGGGCGCGTACAAGTACCTGAAGTCCCTCGGGGACGCGCGGACGAAGGAGCAGAGCAAGCTCCAGAAGGACATCGTCGACCACGTCAAGAAGGGGCTCAGCGCGAAGAAGCGGGCGCTCGTCAACCTCGAGTGCGCGAGGGTCCTCGGGGAGCTCGGGGACCAGGACGGGGCGGCGCCGCTCGTCCGGTGGCTCGAGATCGAGCTCGACGAGAAGTCGCCTAACCCCCAGTCGATCGAGTACGGCTTCCTGGCGCTCGCGTACATCGGGCCCCCCGACAAGCAGACCCTCGACCTCGTCCTCGGCTACGCGACGAAGGGCGTGCACCCCGACAACACGGTCGCGGCGAACGCGATCAAGGCGTGCTACCAGTGGCGGGAGCTGGACGGGAAGACCCGGAAGGAGTTCTTCGACAAGATCTGCATGTCCCTGACGGGGCTCTACTCGCAGATGAAGGGAGGCGACGCGGCGAAGCGCGCCACCTACGAGGCGCGCTACAAGGCGGTCGAGGCCGACGGCAGGGACGCGCTCCGCGAGCTGGGCGACGGCACCACGAACTTCGACGACCCGAACAAGGCGCGCGCCTGGTTCAACGAGAACAAGAAGCAGAAGTGGGAGAAGTACGTCGGCCCGAACTTCCGGAAGGCGGCCGCGCCCGCGGGGAAGGAGAAGGAGGGAGGCGACGCCAAGCCGGAGGGCTAGTCCCGAGGCTTCCGCGGGGCTCTTCGGGCCTCGCCCCGGCAGGCCGGACGACGGCCTCCTGACCCGCCGCAGGGTCGGCCGCCGCCCCGGCGTCCAATCTTCTATGCCCGAGCGTCAAGAGCAGCCTCCGCGTTCGCCCGAGCGCAGGGATCCGCTCCTGCCGCTCCTCGCGGTCGCCGTCTCGTTCGTCCTCGCCGCGGCGGTCTTCCACTTCTATCCCCGGGTCTCGCGTTGGCTCGGCTCGGACGTGCCCGCGGTCGTCGGCGAGTTCCAGCCGCCGGACGAGGCGGTGCCCGTCTGGGTGTGCCGGAGCGTGGAGGGCGTCGGGCTCCTCCTGCGCGGGATCCGCGACGAGGAGGGGCTCGGCGAGGCGTTCGAGGGCGGCCCCTACCGTCTCCTCACGCTCCACGTCTGGAACTTCGCGCGCGAGGAGGCCTTCGCCTTGACCCTCCCCGAGGGCGGGTTCGTCTCGCCCGAGGGCGGAGACCCCGCGTTCCCCGCGGCGCGCTTCCTGAAGGCGGACGCGCCCCCGCGGCTGCGCCCCCTCCTCCTCGGGCTCGGCGCCGTCGGCTCGCTCACGGTGCCGAAGGGCCACGCCGGCAAGGCCCTCCTCGCCGTCCGCGGCGACCCGGGCAAGAGGACGGCGTTCGTGAGCGGCGGGCTCACGTTCGAGCGCAAGGAGCTCGAGCGGCGGACGCTGGCGCGGTTCGAGCAGCGGCCCGACCCGAAGCAGTTCGAGGACTTCTGAAATGATCCGGCCCGACGACACCGGCAGCGAGGAGCGCGGGCTCAAGGCGCCCGACGGGCCTTCGCTTCCCGTGCCCCTCGCCGCGATGGCGGAGGCGCTGCGCGCGAACGCGGAGGCGCTCCACCGGCTCGACGAGAGCCAGCGCCGGATCGCGGAGTCGATCGAGAAGAGCGAGCGCGCGCAGCAGGTCGTCACCAGCACGCGCACGCTCAACGACACGTTCCGGGGGCTCTCGGATATCCAGCGCGGGCTCCTCGACGCGCTCGTGAAGCGAAAACAGGGGGGCGGGGGGGCATCGGCGCTCCTCCTCGCGCTCGCGGCGATCCTCTCCGGCCTCCTTTGCGTGCTCGTGTACGACCGTTGGCTCTCGGACCGCACGGTGCCCAAGGAGCGCTACGAGGACGCGCGCCGGGAGAACGACCGGCTGCGCGCCACGATCGAGGACCTCAAGGGACAGGGCGCGGCCGGCGCGGCCCGGGAGGGCGAGGCGGAGCGGAAGCTCGAGGGCAAGGACGAGGCGCTCGCGGCGGCAGGCCGCGCCGCCGAGGAGGCGACCGCGAAGATCCGTGACCTCGAGCGCGACCTGCGCGAGAAGGAGGCGCGGCTCGAGCAGTTCCTCGCCGTGAAGGCGCAGGCCGACCTCGCCGGCGCGCTCCAGATCCAGAACCAGGGCCTCGAACGCGAGGTGCGCGACCTGAAGGAGAGGATCGCGGGCCTCGAGCGCGAGCGCGCGAACGCCCTCGAGGTCTTCGGCGACAAGCTCGTCGAGCTGGGCAACGGCGTCGATCCGGAACAGCTGAAGAAGGTCGCGAAGCAGCTCGGCGTCTACGACGATCCGGCCCCGCCGCCCCAGCCGGGCGTCATCAACCTCTCGCGTTCCGCCGAGCGGCTCCTCGTGAGCCAGGTGAACCGGCTCCTGCCCGACGGCGAAGAGTCCTACGACCTCGTCCGGGCGGCGGCGGTCGTCGAGGGACGGCGGCTGAGCGACGTCACGCTGACGCGGAACAAGAACCGGCTCGTCGTCAACTCGATCACCTGCAAGGAGATGGGGGTGCGTGTCGATCCGGAGTCCGACACGGTCGAGCTGCTCCTCAAGGACGGCGTCATCACGAACCCCGCCCGCCCCGGGGAGAGGATCCCGATCGGCCCGGACGGACACTCGGTCTTCCTCCGGGACGCGGGCGTGAAGGAATGGCTGCGGCGCGAAGGCGACCGCGTGGCCGTGGACGACAAGGGCCAGGTCACCTGGCCGTAGATCGGCCCCGACGCGTAGGGCTCGTCCCGCCGAAGCCTCGGCGGAAGGCGGGCCCCCGCGCCCCCTCGATTCTGCCGGCCCCCAAATGCAGCCGGAGGTTGACCGGGGGAGGCCTTCTTCTCTAGAGTAGGAGGACACGCCCGCCCGACGTGGTGCGGGCGATCATTGGATAGATCGGGATCGAAGAAGGCCTACCCGGCTGCGGACCCTTGTGGCCCCGGCCGGTTCGCACATCTTGGGATCCCGGCCGCAATCGCGAGGCTGGGACATGGATTGGCTCTACGGGGCCGTGCTTGGAATCCTCCTCGGGTTCCTGGGCGGCCGCTACTTCTACCATCGCTATCTCGGGGCGCGGGAGGCGGACTCCGCCGCGCAGCGCGAGGCGCTGCTCAAGAAGGCGCGCGAGGAGGCGGACCGTCTCGTCAAGGACGCGCAGGTGCGCGCGAAGGACGAGATCCTCACCCGCCGCGAGGAGTTCGAGCGCGACGCCGAGCGGCAACGCGCGGAGATCCGCGAGATCGAGCTGATCGTCACGAAGAAGGAGGAGTCCTTCGACCGGCGTGACGAGGAGCTGAACCAGCGGAACCGGCGGCTCTCCGAGCAGGAGAAGCGGCTAGCGGACCGGCAGGCGTCGCTCAAGACGCGCGCGGACGAGCTCGACGCCCGGGAGAAGGAGATCGCCGAGAAGCTCCTTGAGGCGGCGGGGCTCTCGCGCGAGGAGGCGGAGAAGCGGGTCCTCGACCGGCTCGACCAGGAGCTCTCGGTCGAGACCGACAAGCTGATCCGCAGGCGCGTCGACGAGGCACGGGAGGAGGCGGAGACGCGAGCCCGCCAGCTCGTGCTCACCTCGATCCAGCGGCTCGGCACGGGCCACATGAGCGACGCGGTCGTGTCGACGGTCGACATCCCGAACGACGAGATGAAGGGCCGGATCATCGGCCGCGAGGGGAGAAACATCCGTGCCTTCGAGAAGGCGACGGGCGTGGACGTGATCGTGGACGACACCCCGGGCGTGATCGTCGTCTCCGCGTTCGACGGGGTGCGCCGCGAGATCGCCCGGCGGACCATGGAGCAGCTCATCCAGGACGGGCGCGTCCACCCGACCCGGATCGAGGAGGTCGTCTCCAAGATCAAGAAGGAGATGGACAACTTCCTGCGCGAGACCGGGAAGAAGTGCCTCATGGACGTCGGGATCCACGGGCTCCACGGCAAGCTCATCGAGCTGCTCGGCCGGCTCCGGTTCCGCACCTCCTACGGCCAGAACGTGCTCGACCACCTGATCGAGACGTCGCACCTCGCGGGCGCGATGGCCGCCGAGATGAAGCTCGACGTCAAGCTCGCGAAGCGCTGCGCGCTGCTCCACGACATCGGCAAGGCGATCGACCACGAGGTGGAGGGCGGCCACCCGGCGATCGGCGCCGACGTCGCCCGCCGCTGCGGGGAGAGCAAGATCATCGTGAACGCGATCGCGGCGCACCATGACGACGTGCCGATGGAGAGCGTCTACGCCGTGATCACCCAGATCTCGGACGCACTCTCGGCCGGCCGCCCCGGCGCGCGCCGCGAGACGTTCGACCGCTACATCGAGCGCCTCCAGCGGCTCGAGGACGTCGCCTCCTCCTTCCCCGGCGTGGAGCAGGTCTACGCGATCCAGGCCGGGCGCGAGGTGCGCGTCATCGTCAACAACTCCAAGGTGAGCGATCGGCTCGCCACGCGCGTGGCCCGCGACATCGCCAAGGAGATCGAGAAGGAGCTCACCTACCCGGGCGAGGTCAAGGTCACCCTCGTGCGCGAGACCCGCGTCGTCGAGTACGCCCGTTGAGGATCCTCTGTCTCGGCGACGTCGTCGGGCCGCCCGGCCGCGACCTCCTCGTGAAGCGGCTCATGGCCTACCGCCACGAGCGCGCGATCGACTTCGTGATCGCCAACGTGGAGAACGCGACCGACGGCTCGGGGGTCGCGCTCGCGTCCTTCAAGGCGCTGCGCGCGGCAGGGATCGACGTCTGCACGACGGGCGACCACGTCTACAAGCGCGCGGACGTGATGAAGTGCTTCGAGCGCGAGCCCGACCGGCTCCTCCGCCCGCTCAACTACCCGCGCGAGGCGGCCGGCCGCGGGGTCACGACCGTGACGTCCGACAAGGGCGTCCCGGTCTCGGTGGTGAACCTCCAGGGCCGCGTCTTCATGGACCCGGCCGACGACCCTTTCCGCATGGCGACCGAGGCGCTCGCGGGGCTCAAGTCGAAGATCATCATCCTCGACTTCCACGCCGAGGCGACGAGCGAGAAGCGGGCGATGGGCTGGCACCTCGACGGGAAGGTGAGCGCGGTGCTTGGAACGCACACGCACGTGCCGACGGCGGACGAGGAGATCCTCACGCAGGGCACCGCGTACATCAGCGACCTCGGGATGAGCGGTCCCTACCGGAGCGTGATCGGCCGGAGCACGGCCAATGTCCTCAAGAGCTTCACGACGCGGATGTACGCGCCCTTCACCGTGGCGGCGCACGACGTGCGCGCCTGCGGCGTCATCCTCGACGTGGACGAGTCCACCGGCCGCTCGCGCTCGATCGAGCGGATCACCTTCCGCGAGGAGTAGCCGTGGGTTCCCCGGGCCCCTCCCCTTCGCGGGTGTACCGGGTCTTCGAGCTCCAGGCCGCCGTGCGCGATCTCCTCGAGGGGGAGTTCGGGCGCGTCTGGGTCGAAGGCGAGCTCTCCGGCGTGAAGCGCGCGCAGTCGGGTCATGTCTACTTCGCGCTCAAGGACGAGAAGGCACGGCTCGACGTCGTGCTCTGGCGGTCGTCGGCGGTGCGGCTCCGGTTCGAGCCGGAGGACGGGCTCACCGTGCGCGTGCGCGGGCGGCTCACGGTCTATGCGCCGCAGGGGCGCTATCAGATGGAGGCCGACGCGCTCGAGCCGGTGGGCGCGGGGCCGCTGCAGGTCGCGTTCGAGCAGCTGCGTCGGCGGCTCGAGGCCGACGGGCTCTTCGACCCGGCGCGAAAGCGGAGGCTGCCCGCGTTCCCCCGGCGGATCGCGCTGGTCACGAGCCCGTCGGGCGCCGCGGTGCGCGATCTCATCCACGTGGCGTCGCGCCGGTGGCCGCCGCTCGAGCTCGTGGTCGTGCCGGTGCGCGTGCAGGGGCCGGGCGCCGCGGACGAGATCGCGGCGGGGATCCGCGCGGCCGACGCGCGCGGCTTCGACGTGCTCGTGGTCGGGCGCGGCGGCGGCACGCTCGAGGACCTCTGGGCGTTCAACGAGGAGGCGGTCGCGCGGGCGATCTTCGCAGCGCGGACGCCGGTCGTCTCGGCGGTGGGCCACGAGGTGGACGTGACGATCAGCGACCTCGTCGCGGACGTGCGCGCGGCTACGCCGAGCGCGGCCGCGGAGCTCGTCGCGCCCGACCGCATGCAGATGCTGGGGGGGCTTCGGGGGACGGGGCGCCGGCTCGCGCGCGCCGCGCGAGCCCTTCTCGGCGAGGGCCGGCGGCGCCTTGACGCAGCGGCGTCGGCGCGCGCGTTCCGTCGCCCGCTCGAGCGGGTGCACGAGGCGGGGCTCGCGGTGGACGACGTGGCGCTGCGCCTTGCGACCGCCGCGCGGGAGCGGCTGCGTGCGCGGGGCGAGGCGTTCGAGCGGATCGCGGCGCGCCTGGACGCCCTCTCGCCGCTCAAGGTGCTGGCCCGCGGCTTCAGCGTGACGACGAAGGGCGGCCGGGTGCTGACCCGCGCCGCGGACGCGCGCGCGGGCGACGAGCTGCGCACGATCCTTGCGGACGGCGAGGTGCGGTCCCGGGTGACGTGAGCAAGCTTCGGCCCCCGAAGCCCCGGCGTACGGTCATCGAATGACCGAACGCCTCCCCCTCCCTTACAATCACCGCCCCGCATGGCGAACCCGAAGGAAGGCTTCGAGGACCACTTGCAGGCCCTCGAGAAGATCGTCGAGGAGCTCGAGCAGGGCGACCTCACCCTCGACGCGGCCCTCGCGCGCTTCGAGGAGGGCGTGAAGCGGCTGAAGACCTGCCGCGAGCTGCTCACGAAGGCCGAGGAGAAGGTGAAGATCCTCGTCCGCGACGCCGAGGGCGAGCTCAAGGAGGAGCCGTTCGAAAGCGAGGAGGCGTGAGCCTCGACCGCTTCCTCCCCGAGACGAAGACGCTCGTGGACGGGGCGCTCGACCGCTGGCTCCCGCCCGCGGGCGTGCGCCTCCACGACGCGATGCGGTACGCGGTGTTCGCGGGCGGCAAGCGGCTGCGGCCGGCCGTCGCGCGCGCGGCGTGCCTCGCGGTCGGCGGCACGGACGAGGACGTGCTCCCCGCCGCCTGCGCGCTCGAGATGCTCCACACCTACTCGCTCATCCACGACGACCTCCCCGCGATCGACGACGACGACCTCCGCCGCGGCAAGCCGACGTGTCACAAGCAGTTCGACGAGGCGACGGCGATCCTCGCGGGCGACGCGCTCCAGACGCACGCGTTCCTCGTCCTCGCGGAGAAGACGCCGCGCCGCGCCCAGGTGCCCGCGCTCGTCCTCGACCTCGCGCGCGCCGCGGGCACGGACGGCATGGTCGGCGGCGAGATCAGCGACATCGAGGCGGAGCGGAAGAAGCCCGACGTGAAGGTCGTGGAGTCGATCCACGCGCGCAAGACCGGGGCGCTCTTCCGCGCCTCGGCCGTGATGGGAGGGGGCGCGGGGGAGGGGCGTCCGGCGCAGATCAAGGCGCTCTCCGCCTACGGCGTCGCGCTCGGCATCGCCTTCCAGATCGTGGACGACATCCTCGACGAGACGCAGGATGCGACGACCCTCGGCAAGAGCCCGGGGAAGGACCGGAAGGCGCACAAGATGACCTACCCCGCCGCGGCGGGGCTCGAGGCGTCACGGCGCCGCGCCCGGCAGTTCAAGGACGAGGCCGTCCAAGCGCTGAAGGGCGCCGTGGACTCCCCGCTGCTCGTCGCGATCGCGGAACTCGTCGTTACGCGAAGCACGTGAGGCCGGGGCAAGCAGGTTAAGATTGTGCCCGCGGCCGGGGTCCCGGACTGCGGACGGCAATGCCGCATCCCGCGTCCGTAACCTGTTGTGGCCGCTCGGTTTGCGGAGAAGCGATGGCGCAAGGGATGATCCTGCCGACGATCGACTTTCCTGAGGATCTGAAGCGGCTGCCGCGAGCGGACCTCGACCGGCTCTGCCGCGAGATCCGGGACTTCCTGATCGAGAGCGTCACCGCGACGGGCGGGCACCTGTCGAGCAACCTCGGGATCGTCGAGCTCACGATCGCGCTCCACTACGTGTTCGACATCGGCCCCGACAAGGACCGGCTCGTCTTCGACGTCTCGCACCAGTCCTACGTCCACAAGATCCTGACCGGCCGGCGCGACCGGTTCCCGACGCTTCGCAAGACGGACGGGCTCTGCGGCTTCACGAGCCAGTACGAGTCGCCGTACGACCTCTTCCACGTGTCGCACGCAGGCACCGCGGTCTCGACGGCGCTCGGCTACCGGCTCGGCCGCCAGCACGCGGGGAAGCCGCCCGGCCGGGCAATCGCGCTCGTCGGGGACGCCGGCATCGGCGCGGGCATGGCCTTCGAGGCGCTGAACCACGCGGGCGCGCTCCCCGAGCAGGACCTCCTCGTCATCCTCAACGACAACCAGATGTCGATCGCGCGGACGGTCGGCGCGCTCGTGCGCTACCTCGACAAGGTGCGCGCGTCGGACCGGTGGACCGAGCTCAAGCGCGACATCAACCACGCGCTCGAGACGATCCCGGTCGTGGGCACGCCGCTCGCGAACTGGCTGCCGCGCGTGAAGGAGGCGATCCAGCACTACATGAACCCGGGGCTCATCTTCGAGCAGCTCGGGTTCCGGTACTTCGGCCCCGTGGACGGCCACGACCTCCACCGGCTCATCTCGACCTTCCGCGATCTGAAGGACCTGAAGGGCCCCGTCTTCCTCCACGTGATCACCGCGAAAGGGCACGGCTACGAGCCGGCGCAGAAGGACCCGTCGGCGTACCACGGCGTCTCGAGTCCGAAGAAGACGCCGGCCGAGCCCGCGCTCGTGGCCCCGGCCCCCCAGGCCCCCCCCGATACCCGCCCGTGCCACAGGCACTTCGGCGAGACGCTCGTCTCGCTCGCGAAGGCGGACCCGCGCATCGTCGCGATCACCGCGGCGATGCCCGCGGGCACGGGCCTCTCCCTCTTCGCGACCGAGCTGCCCCTTCGGTTCTACGACGTCGGCATCTGCGAGCAGCACGCCGTGGCGCTCGCCGGCGGCCTCGCGGCGGGCGGCGCCCTGCCGGTCGCGGCGATCTACAGCACGTTCCTCCAGCGCGCGTACGACCAGGTCGTGCACGACGTGGCGCTCCAGTCGGCGCACGTCGTCCTCTGCATGGACCGCGCGGGGATCGTCGGCGGCGACGGCGCGACCGCGAACGGCGCGTTCGACATTGCATATTTGCGTACGGTACCGCGCACCACGCTCCTCGCGCCGGCGGACCTGCCCGAGATGGAGCGGATGCTTCGCTTCGCGCTCGCGCACGAGGGGGTCGTGGCGCTGCGTTGGCCGCGCGCGAACTTCCGTGCCGCGCCGCTGCCGGGCAACGCGACGCCGATCGAGCTCGGGAGGAGCGTGCGGCTCCGCGAGGGCGAGGACCTCGCGATCGTGGCGTACGGCGCGATGGTCCCGGCCGCGCTCGAGGCCGCCGAGATGCTCCGCGCGGCGGGGCTCGAGGCGACGGTCGCGAACGCGCGGTTCAGCAAGCCGCTCGACGTGGCCGCCTTCGAGGAGCTCGCGGCGCGCCACCCGCTGCTCGTCACCGTCGAGGACCACGCGCTCGCGGGCGGGTTCGGCTCGGCGGTCCTCGAGGCCGTGCCCGGCGCCCGGATCGCGCGCATCGGCCTCCCGGACCGGTTCGTCGAGCACGGGAGCCGCGACGAATTGCTGAAGCGGTACGGGCTCGCGGCCGCGGGGATCGCGGAGCGGTGCGAGTCGGAGGCGCGCCGCGCGGCCGTGAAGTAGGGGGGGGTTGGGGGGCATGGGGCCGGTCGTCGTCCTCGGCAACGCGAAGAAGCCCGGCGTGCGGGAAGCGGTCGAGACGACCCGCGCCCGGATCGAGCGCGAGTTCGGCGTGGTCGCCGTGGACCTCGAGGGCGGGCTCGACCTCTCGCAGCTCGACGCGAAGTGGGCGCTCGTCTTCGGCGGCGACGGCGCGATCCTCTCCGCGGCGCGCCGGATGGGCGACCGCCCGCTGCCGACGCTGGCCGTCAACTTCGGGCGGCTCGGCTTCCTCACCGAGGTGGACGCGCGCCAGCTCGACGCGGCGCTCGACAGCGTGCGCGACGGGAGGTTCCAGCTGAAGGAGCGGATGCGCCTCACCGCGAGCGTGGACGAGTGGAGCTACGACGCCTTGAACGACGTGGTCGTGACCGGCGTCCAGAGCGGAAGGGTGTTCCACGTGTCGTGCCGGATCGGCGGCGAGGAGGCGTTCGCGTACGCGGGCGACGGCGTCGTGGTCGCGACCCCGACGGGCTCGACCGCGTACAGCCTCGCGGCGGGCGGTCCGCTGCTCGACCACGACCTCGAGGCGATCGTGATCACGCCGCTCTGCGCGCACACGCTCTCGCAGCGCCCGCTCGTCATCCCTGCACGCCAGCCGCTCGAGTTCCGCCTCCACGAGGAGGAGCAGAGGGGGCAGGTGATCGTGGACGGCCAGGTCTCGCGCCAGATCGACGCGACCGAACGCGTGGTCGTCCGCCGCGCCGACCGCCCGTTCGTGTTCATCCGCCTGGGCGTCCTGTCCTACTACGGCCGCCTCCGCCGCATCCTCGGATGGGGCGGCGGCCCGCGCTACGTGCCGTGAGGGCGCACGGCCGCAGGCCCAGGCCCGACGCCGCGCGTGCTCATCGCTCCTCGATCGAGCCGTAGCCGCAGGCGGTCGGATTCGGGTCGGGGAACGGGCCGATGCCGTCGATCAGGGGGCCTCGCGGCCGGTCCAGGCCCCGTGCACAATGATGGGCCGGCGAGCCCAAGGCGCCGTTTCCCATGGGCGTGGTCTTCGACGAGGAGTTCCGGCGGCGGCTCGAGGTGCTCAAGCGCCTCGTGGCGAAGGCGCTCGCGGGACGCGGCGGCTCCGGGCGGTCGAAGCTCGTCGAGCGCGGTGGGCGCGTCGAGTTCGCGGGCCACCGGCCCTACGCGCCCGGCGACGAGGCGAAGACGATCGACTGGAACGCCTACGCGCGGCTCGAGACGCTCGTCGTGAAGGAGTTCGAGGCGCCGAAGGAGGCGCACCTCCTGCTCGTGATCGACCGCTCGGGGTCGATGGACTGCTTCGGGAAGGACGCGGCGGCCCTCCGGCTCGCGGCAGCGCTCGGCTGGCTCGGCCTCGCCGCGGGGGCGCGCGTCGCGTGCACGTCCGCGCGCGGCGCGTCGCCTTGGCTCACGGCGCAGGAGCGGTTCCCGGAGCTCCTTCACGCGCTCGACAAGATCCCCGCGGAGGGCGTCGCCGACCTCCCCGCGGCCGTCGAGCGCGCGCCCGCGCTCGGGACCGGCCGTCGCACCGCGGTCCTCCTCTCGGATCTTTACGAGGCGGAGCCCGCGGCCCGCGCGGTCGCCGCGCTGCGGCGGCGAGCGGACAGCGTCGTCTGCGCCCACGTGCTCTCGAAGGAGGAGGTGAGGGTGCCCGCGGGAGAGGGGTTCCGGCTCCGCGATGCCGAGACGGGCGAGATCGTCGAGGTTCGGCTCGACGCCGCCGGGCGCGACCGGTTCCACGCCGCGGCCGAGGCGTTCGTGAAGGATCGCGAGGCGCTCGCGGCCCGCCACGGCGCGCGACACTGCCGCGTCGAGCCCGACGGCGACCTGATCGCCGCCGTCGAGCGGATCGTCGTGGGGGCCGCGTGACGTTCGACGTCCCGTGGGCGCTCGCGGGCCTCCTTCTCCTCGCGCTCCTCATCCTTCTCGACCGGTGGCGGCAAAGGCCGCGGGAGATGACGTGGCCGTCGCTCCAGCTCTGGCGCGCCGTCACGGAAACGCCTTCCGCGCCCCGCCGGCGCGTGGATCCGCTGCTGCTCCTCGAGTGCGCGGCGGTCGCGCTGCTCTCCCTCGGCGCCGCGGGGCCCGCGATCGCTTCGCGCGAGCCGTGGATCTACGTCGCGCGCGACGTCGGCCCGCACATGCACGCGCGGCGGGCGGATGGGCGGACCGCGCTCGACGCGACCGACGCGGAGATCGCGAGGATGGGGAAGGTCGAGGTGCACGACGTCACCGGCTCGCTGCTCGAGGCGGCGGCGTCGATGCCGCCCGCGGACCTGCGCGTGCTCGCGACGAACAGGGAGGGGGTCGAGGGGGAGGCGTACGTCGTCGTCGGCCGCGCGGCGGACGGGTGGAACGTCGGGATCGACGCGATCGAGGTGCGTGGCACCACGACCTGGTTCGCCACGGCGACGGACGGCGCGCCGCGCGAGGTGACCGTGGGCGGGACGAGAGTGGAAACCGGCAAGGGCTGCGAGGTCGGCTTCAAGAGCCCGCTCAAGATCGCGGAGGCGGACAACTACGACGGCGACAACCGGTTCGAGCTGCGGCCGCTCCGGTTGGGCGTCCGCGACGAGACCGGCTCGAGGCTCGTCCGCGCCGCGCTCTCGGCGGGCACGCCCGCGCGCGAAGGGGACGACCTCGTGATCACCGCCGATCGCGGGGACGAGACCGTCCGCGGCGCCGACTGCGTTGCGTCCGACATCTTCGAGGGGCTCTTCCTCGACGAGTGCGTCTGGGAGGGCGCCCGGACGCGCGAGGGCGAGGGAATCCTCACGTGGCGCGGCCGTGCGCTCGCGGCCTGGGAAGGGAACAGGCTCTGGCTCGGCCTCCCCGTGGACCGCGAGTGGGACGACAACGCGACGCTCGCGGTGCTCGTCGAGAAGGCGAAGCGGAAGCGCGCCGAGGCGCTCCTCAAGCCCGGGGAGGTGATCGTCGGGGACGCGACGTGCTCGCCGGCGCCAGGCCTCGTCTGGACGAAGGGCGTGGACCGGCCGTGGGACGGTCAGCTGCCGGAGACGCGCGGACGCGCCACCGGTCGTACCGCGCTCCGCGCGGCCCTCGCGCTCGCCGCGGCCGCGGTCCTCGTCCTATACCTGCGTGCTATCGTGCGGCGGTCGTGAAGCTCGTCCTCGGCACCCGCGGTTCCCAGCTCGCGCGCGCACAGGCGGGGATCATCGCGGAATGGCTCACGAACCGGCGCAACGAGGTCGAGCTCTCGATCCTCGAGACGCGCGGCGACCGCGAGGCCCACGCCCCGGTCCCCCAGCTCGGCGGCAAGGGGCTCTTCACCGCGGAGCTCGAGGAGGCGCTGCGCGCGGGCACGATCGACCTCGCCGTGCACAGCCTGAAGGACCTCCCGACCGACGACGTGCCCGACCTGATCGTCGCCGCCGTGACCGTCCGCGGCGACTGGAGGGACGCGCTCGTCTCCCGCGGGCCGAAGCTCATGAAGCTCCCGACCGGCGCGCGCGTCGGCACCGCGAGCCTCCGGCGGCGGGCGCTTCTCCTGCGCCGCCGCCCCGACCTCCAGGTCGTGCCGCTCCGCGGCAACGTGGACACGAGGCTCCAGAAGGTGCGGGACAAGGAGGTGGACGCGGCCGTCCTCGCGGTCGCGGGCCTCGCGCGGCTCAAGCGCCCGAAGGCGATCAAGGAGTACCTGGACTTCCTGCCGGCGCCGGCGCAGGGCGCGCTCGGCCTCCAGGCGCGCGGCGACCGGCCCGACGTGATCAAGGCCGCGCGCACGATCCACGACCGGATGTCCGAGCAGTGCACCCGCGCCGAGCGCGCGCTCCTGAAGATCCTCGGCGGGGGCTGCAGCGCGCCCGTCGGAGCGCTCTGCAAGCAGGAGGGCACGGTGTTCCGGCTGCGCGCGATCGTCGCGGCGCCCGACGGCAGCCGCGCGGTGGAGGCGGAGGGGGCAGGGGGGAACCCGGCCGCGGTCGGCGCCGAGGTCGCGGCGAAGCTCCGCGCGCTCGGCGCGCAGGAGATCCTCGACGCCGCGCGCGAGATCGCCGGCGGCCCCTTCGATGCGTGACTCGAAGTCCGCGCGCGCGTTCGCCGAGGCGCAGCGCTACCTGCCCGGCGGGGTGAGCTCCGCCGCCCGCGCGTTCGGGCCCGTGGGCGGCGATCCGCCGGTCCTTCAGTCCGGCAAGGGCGCGCGGATCCACGACCTCGACGGCAACGAGTACGTCGACCTCGTGATGAGCTGGGGACCGCTGATCCGCGGCCACGCGCACCCCGATGTCGTGCGCGCGATCACGGAGACCGCGGCCTTGGGCACGAGCTTCGGCGCGACGACCGAGCACGAGACCCGCCTCGCGAAGGTCGTCTGCGAGCGGATGCCGTCCCTTGAGCTCGTCCGGTTCACGAATTCGGGCACCGAGGCGACGATGGCGGCGATCCGGGTCGCGCGCGGCGTGACCGGCCGCGAGAAGATCGTGAAGTTCGCGGGCTGCTGGCACGGCCACGCGGATCCCTTCCTGATCGCGGCGGGGTCGAGCGCGCTCTCCCTCGGCCGGCCGGACTCGCCGGGGGTTCCCCCTGACGTCGCGAAACTCACGCTCGTCGTGCCGTACAACGACGCGAAGGCGGTCGAGGCGATCTGCCGGGGCCACGAGATCGCGGCGGTGATCGTCGAGCCCGTCGCGGGGAACATGGGCTGCGTCCCCCCGGCCCCCTCGTTCCTCCCTGCGCTGAGGGAGGTCTGCGACCGCCACGGCGTTTGCCTCGTCCTCGACGAGGTGATCACGGGCTTCCGCGTGGCCCCGGGCGGCGCGCAGGAGCTCTACGGCGTCGTCCCCGACCTGACCACGCTCGGCAAGACGATCGGCGGCGGGCTGCCGGTCGGCGCGTTCGGCGGGCGGCGGAAGTTCATGGAACACGTGTCGCCGCTCGGGATGCGCGTGAGCCAGGGCGGCACGCTCTCCGGCAACCCGCTCGCGATGGCGGCGGGGCTCGCGACAATCGGCCCGCTCGACGCGGCCGCGTACCGCGCGCTCGAGGAGAAGGGGCGCTTCCTCGCGGACGGGCTCGCGCACCCGTCGGTCACGGTGCAGCGCGTGGGCTCGATGATGACCGTCTTCTTCACGACGCGGCCCGTGCGGAGCCTCGCCGACGCGGAGGCGTGCGACACGAAGCGGTTCGCGCGCTGGCACCGGGCGATGCTCCGCCGCGGGGTCTACCTGCCGCCGTCGCAGTTCGAGGCGTTCTTCGTGTCGCTTGCGCACGAGCGCGGGGACCTGGATCAGGTCATCGTCGCGCACCGGGAGGCGCTCGCGGAGATCGGATGATCCGGGTTCCCCCCGGCCCTCCCTTTCCATGAGCAAGCTGCGCTGGTTCCGGCTGAGCCTCTACGTGGAGCGGGACGGCGACCCTTGGACGTGGACCTTCCACGTGCGGGCGAAGACCGAGGCGAGCGCGCGCCGGCTCGTCGCGGAGCGGCTCGCGGGCGAGGCGCACACCGTGTACGCGTGCGAGCCGTCGGAGCCGCTCTCGAAGGTGGAGCCTCGTGAGGAGGTGGTCGCCGCGCACGGGCCGTACCGCCGCTCGTGGAAGGACCCGATGATGGCGCGCTTCCGGACGTGACGGGGGCCTCCGAGGCCCCCTCGGACTCCCTACTCGGGGAGGAGGTCGGGGCGGGACAGCGCGTTGATCTCGAGCGAACCCTGGCTGCCGACCTTGATGTTCTCGGGCGCAAAGGGGTCGACGCCCTTCGGCAGCTCGCGGATGTACTCGATGCGCTGGAGCGCGACCCAGCGGATCGCGCGCGGCGAGCGGGTGAGACCGCCGGTCGGGTCGTCCACGGTCGGGTGGCCGAAGTGGAGGACGATCCCGTCCACGGTCACGAAGTGGCCGTCGTAGCCGAGGAGCTTCCCGGTGTAGACGTGGTTGCGCGCCGTGGGGTAGGGCTTCACGCACCGCAGGAGCACGTGCTTGTTGAGGAAGGAGGGCTTCTCCTCGGCCATGCGGGGGAAGGTACCACGCCCCCGGGCGCGGCCAAGGCGCGGCGCGGGGTCTGCGAGCGGCTCGCCGGGAAGCCACCGCGCTTTGGCACCCCCGCGCGCAGGTGCGGACTCCAAGTCCGCACCGCGCCGCCATAACCCATTTCGGCGCAAGGCGTTGCGGCCGCGCGACCGTGTACCTAGTACTTGGCAAGGACGAAGGGGCCGAGGGCGAGGGCGTCGAGGCCGGTGGTGTAGAGGCAGGCGATCGCGTCGCGTGGCGTCGTGGCCATCGGGCGACCGGGCTCGTTGAGCGAGGTGTTGAGCACCGCGGGGACGCTCGAACGCCTGCCGACCTCGATCAGCAGCGCGTGGAAGAGCGGGTCGCGGTCGCGATCCACCGTGTGCACGCGGGTCTGGCCGCTCTGCGCGACCACGGCCGGCAGCTTCCTCGCGGCCGCGGCACGCAGCCGCGCCGTCCGCTCGAGGAAGGGCGAGTCCTCCGGGCTCTCGAACAGATCGGCCATCGCCTCGCGCGCCACGGAGAGACCGAACGGGTGGAACTCCGAGCGCGCCTTCACCGACGCCACGAGCCGCGGCCGGGTCCCGGGATTCGTCGGGTCGGCGAGGATGCTGCGGTGGCCGAGGGCGCGCGGCCCGAACTCCGCGCCGCCTTGGAACCAGCCGACGATCTGCCCCGCCCGGATCCGCTCGGCCGCGTCGGGCGCCAGCGCCTGCGGCCGCGAGGGCTTGATCCTCACCCGGCGCAGCTCCTCCGTGATGTCGCTCTCCGGGAACGCGGGGCCGAAGTCCGCGCGCAGGATCGGCTCCGTGCGCGGACGGCCGAGCGCGCCGTGGAGGTGGAGCGCCGCCCCGAGCGCCGTGCCGTCGTCGCCGGGCGCCGGCGGCACGTAGATCTCGTCGAAGATCCGCGACGCGCACAGCTCGCCCACGAGCGCCCAGTTCTGGACGAGGCCGCCGCCGAGGCAGAGCCGCCGCTCGCCGGTCCGCTCCCGCGCGCGCTTCGCCATCTGCAGCACGACCTCGAGCATCACCGCGTGGAACGACGCGGCGAGGTCGCGGTGCCGGTCGTCGAGCGGGAGGTCGGGCTCGCGCGGCGGCCCGAACACGGCGGTGAACCGCGCGGAGAGGTAGGCGCGGCCCTGGTGGTACCCGAAGAACTCGGGGTTCAGCTTGAAGCTCCCGTCGCCCGCGACCTGCACGACCGTGCGCATCGCGGGGAGGAACGAGGGGGTGCCGGTGGGGGAGATGGAGATCAGCCGGAACTCGTCGTCGAGGTCGCTGTACCCGAGGTAGTCGGCGACGAGCGCCGAGAGGAGGCCCAGCGAGTCCGGCATCCGGGAGACCTGCTCGGCCTCGATCGCCGTCCCCTTCCCGCGGCCGATCCCGCTCGTCGACACCTCCCCCCGGCCCCCTACATTCAGGATCGCGGCGCTCTCGAACGGCGACGCGAGGAACGCCGCCGCCTTGTGGCTCTCGTCGCTCCCGACGGCCTCCACCCGGATCCCGTGCGCCCGCAGCTCCTCGAGCCTCTTCAGGTACTCGATCAGCCGGTGGCTGTCGTCCTTGAAGACGTTGTAGACCGTGGCGGTGCGCGACCGGAAGAACTCCTCCCCGTACCACTTGAGCACCTTCTCGCGCATCGGCAGCCACGGGTTGTCCGCCACCGCGACCGCGGCAAGGTCCTTCCAGCCGATCCCGGCCCTCTCGAGGCAGAAGGCCACGGCGCGGTGGGGGAACCCCCCCTGGTGCTTGGTGCCGCTGAACCGCTCCTCCGCCGCCGCGGCGACCACGCGCCCGTCCGCCAGCAGCGCCGCCGCGCTGTCCTTGTACCCGAGGCCGCCGATCCCGAGGATCCTCATGCGTGCGCCTCCTTCCGGGGAGCCATCAGCCGATCTCCCTCGCGACGCCGGTGAGCCGCTCGACGGCCGAGCGCGCGGTGTCGCCCAGGTCGAGCGCCCCTTCGGCCCTGCCGCGCCGCGCGCCGTAGAACGCGAGCTTCGTGCCGCACGCGCGGGCGGCCGCGACCCCGGCCCGGTGGAGTGCGCCGTCGCCCGCGATCACGAGCACGTCGGGCCGCTCCCGGCTGAGCAGGAGGGCGAGCTGCGCCGCCGCCTCGAGCGGGTCCTCCCCTGCGATCTCCCGCACCTCGGGGCGCGGGACCGTCTCCTCGAGTTGCCCGCGGAGCCCCGGGGGGAGCGCGTAGATCTCCTCGATCTCGATGTGGAGGAAACGCAGGCGGAAGTCGATTTCGGCGTTGAAGCTCTTGATCTCCCCCGTGAGCCGGACAACGTCGGGGAGGGCCTCGCCGCCGGCCACGAGCGTCAGTATCCTCATCGACTTCTGAGCCGCCGCGAGAGGATAGCACCTTGGGTGCCGATCGAGGGGGGCTTCGGGGGGAGGAAAACTTGCGGATGCCCTTTCCTCTCCGTAGGTTACGGCGTCCGGGCACACGGGTTTTGTCCGAAGCGTCCACGGGCGTCTTCGCACAGGGCTCTCCGGACGGCAGGCGGTTTTTCTTGGACGAGAAGCAGGCCCCCACTCCGGCTTCCCAGGCGCGCTTCGAGGAGGAAGCGCCGCAGGGTCTCCTGCGCACTGCGCTCCAGTTCGTCGCGATCCCGCTCGTGATCGTCGGCGTCGCGGTGGGCCTCTACGTCGGGATCAGCCTGATCGTGGGGACAGGGCCGACGACGGCAGCCGACTTCGTGAGGGTCCTCCAGTCCGACACGATCGGGCGCAGGTGGCAGGCCGCGTACGAGCTCGCGAACCGGATCTCCACGGGCGACGTGCCGGCGGAGTTCCGCGACCCGCAGCTCTTGAACGCGCTCTCCGAGACGCTCCGCGCCGCGCGGGCCCACCCGGAGGAGCCGCCGAAGCTCGCCGTCCTCGTCCTCGGGATCCTGCGCCGGCTGAAGGAGCCGTCCACGCTCCCTGCGGTTCGGGAGGCGCTCGGGGACCCGCACCCGTGGATCTCCTCGCACGCGGCCGTGACCCTCGGGGCGCTCAAGGACGAGGAGTCCCGCCCCCGGATCGCCGCGCTCGCCCGGAGCGACGACGCCGGCTCCCGGCAGGCCGCGCTCGAAGCCCTGACGTCGCTCGACCAGGTGGCGGGCATGTCCTTCCACCTCTCCGCCGAGACGCGCGCGATCGCGCTCGAGCACGTCGGCGACCCGGCCGAGGACGTGCGGTTCACGGCGGCGCTTGTCCTCGCGGACGCGGGCGAGCGGGAGGCGGCGCTGCCGGTCCTCCGGAAGATGCTCGACCGCGCCTACCTGGACCAGTTCAAGGTGAAGGACGACTGGGGCGCCCTCGATGTCTACCGGCTGCGCAGCGACGTGCTCCTCCAGGCGACCGCGCGCGCCGTCAAGCTCTCCTGCGGCGACGACCCCAAGGTCCTCGAGGCGCTCGCGCGCCTCGCCAACGACGAAACGGAAGGCGATCTCGAGGTGCGGCAGGCGGCCCGCAAGGCCCTCGAGGCGCTGCAACCGAAGACGGAGTGACATGGCCACCGCCCCCCAGAGCCCCCCCCAGCAGCGGCCCGGAAAGCCCGGCCTCCTCACCAAGGTCCGCGACACCCAGGTGTGGAAGTCGATCTTCCGCCACGGGTATCCCGACACGCAGCGCAACCGCGCGCTCGCGGTCCTCTCGAACGTCTTCCTGCACCTCCACCCGGTGCGGGTGCGCAAGAGCGGCATCGCGCTCTCGTTCACGTGGTGCATGGGCGGCGTCACGTTCTTCCTCTTCCTCGTGGAGGCCGTGACCGGGATCCTGCTCATGTTCTACTACCGGCCGGTCGCGTACAGCGCCTACAACGACATCCAGGAGCTGCGCGAGACGATCCCCTTGGGGCTCATGCGCGAGCTGCACCGCTGGGGAGCGCACGGGATGGTGCTGACCGTCTGGCTGCACATGTTCCGCGTGTTCATGACGGGGTCGTACAAGCCCCCGCGCGAGTTCAACTGGGTCGTCGGCGTGATCCTCCTCCTGCTCACGCTGCTGCTCTCGTTCACAGGCTACCTGCTGCCGTGGGACCAGCTCGCGATCTGGGCCATCACGGTCGGCTCGAACATGGCGCGCGCGACGCCGCTCATGGGGCACGAGGGCCCCGGCGCATCGCTCCTGACGCTCGACGGGGAGCACCTCGTGACCGCCGGCTCGGACGTGCGGTTCGCGCTGCTCGGCGGGCGTTTCGTGGGCGAGAACGCGCTCCTGCGCTTCTACGTCCTCCACTGCGTCTTCATTCCGGTGATCGCGGTGATGCTCATGGCGGTGCACTTCTGGCGCGTCCGCAAGGACGGCGGGATCTCGGGGCCCCTCTGATGAACACGCTCTTCGAGTACGTCCTGAAGCCCGCGATGACCTTCGTCGCGAAGCCGCACATCCTGCTGCCGGTCGCGTCGGTCGCGCTGATCCTCACGCTCAAGTACTACCGGACGATCACGAAGCCGCGGATCGCGGTGCCGCTCGGCCTCGCGCTCGCGGGGCTCATGGTCGTGAGCTGCTTCGACCCGAACTTCAAGAAGAACATCCTGAAGCCCGACAACGTGCCGATCGTCCTCCTGCTCTTCGGGCTCTTCTTCTTCTTCTGGCTCGCGCTGCGCCGGGCAGCGATCAACGACGAGGCCGCGGAGCGGGGCGAGCCGCCGCTCGAGGCGAAGATGAAGCGCGAGACGGTGCTCGTCTGGCCCGATCTCGTGTTCGTCGAGCTGATCTGCCTCGTGCTCGTGAGCGCGGCGCTCGTCTTCTGGGCCGTGCTGATCCCGGCCCCGCTCGAGGAGCCCGCCTCCGCCGCCCTCACGCCGAACCCGTCGAAGGCGCCGTGGTACTTCCTCGGGCTCCAGGAGATGCTCGTCTACTTCGACCCGTGGTACGCGGGCGTGCTCCTGCCCACGATGATCATCGTGGGGCTGATGGCGATCCCGTACGTGGACACGAACCCGAAGGGTGCCGGCTACTACACGCTCTCGGAGCGCCGCTTCGCGATCACCGTCTACCTCTTCGGGTTCATCGTGTTCTGGGTCGTGCTGATCACGATCGGCACGTTCCTGCGCGGCGCGAACTGGAACTTCTTCGGGCCCTACGACAAGTGGGACCCGCACTTCCAGCGGCCCCTCAAGAACATCAACATCTCGGAGATCTTCTGGGTGAAGATGCTCAAGCAGGGGATGCCTGAGAAGTGGTTCATCCGCGAGCTGCCGGGCCTCCTGATGGCCGGCGCCTTCATGCTGCTCGGGCCGCTGGTGCTCGCGAAGACGGTTCTCAAGGACCTCTTCAAGAAGCTCGACATCGTCCGCTTCTCGCTCGTCGCGATCCTGCTGCTGTTCATGATCTCGATGCCGTTGAAGATGCTCGGGCGGTGGCTGATCAACCTTAAGTACGTGATCTACATCCCCGAGTACTTCGTGAACATCTAAAGGAAGAGCCGTGACCAAGCGCCCCTCTTCGATCCACAACGACCCGGGGTACTTCTACAGTCGCAAGCTGCTCATCCGCCTCTTCACGTTCGCGTCGCTCGCGTTCGCCGTGGGGATCACCTGGTGGATCTGGGTGGACTTCGATCGTCCGTGGAAGGACGACCAGAAGGCGGAGCTGCGCTGGGAGGCGGGCCGCTTCGCGCTCGAGCGCTTCGTCCTCGAGAACCTGGCCGGGGCGGACGAGGCCAAGTATGCGAAGCAGCTCGAGGAGGCCGAGGCGAAGGTCGCCGCGCGGCGGAAGGAGATCGATGCGATCGACGCCGAGCTGAAGCAGGCGAACGGCGGCTTCTACCTCGCCGACATGACCTACAAGGAGCAGAAGCAGTACACGTCGGAGGCCGAGTACTGGGTGCAGGAGGCCGGGACGCTCGCCGAGCTCGCCGACTGGTGGTACCAGCTCCGGTTCCACAGGGACCGCGAGGACAGGCTGCGGGACGCGCGCGAGAGGGCGAACGACCAGCTGCAGGCGCTCCTCGACCGGAAGAAGGCCGCGGAGGCCGAGCTGGACGCCGTCCGAGCCGAGATGCGGAAGAACGCCGACCTGAAGCGGCTCGAGATCGTGCGCACGAACATCCAGAAGAAGAGGGGCTACAACCGGGCGCGCGAGATCCCGCTCCTCGACTTCCTCGCGCCGCCGGTCAAGGTGAAGCAGATCGTCCTCGACAACCTCGTCGACAACTACGAGTTCTCGACGCCGAAGAAGGTGGACCGTTGCGCCACCTGCCACGTCCTCTCCACGGACGTCGGCTACGACGCGGCCCGCTGGCCGGTCGAGGCGATCGACACCAAGGATGCGAAGGCCTTCGAGGAGGGCGTGTACCGCTTCGTCTACGCGGTGTTCGACGGCGTCGATCCCGGCAAGCCGGCCCCGAACGACCCGTTCCGGCGCGAGCTGGATCTCGTGAGGAAGGCGCGCCTCCACGCCGAGACGCTCGACTTCCTCTTCGAGATGGAGGACGCGGACGCGGGCGAGATCAAGGTCAAGGACGGCAGGAAGGTCTGGAAGAAGTACGTCCGCGACGGGACCGGCCTTTGGAAGCAGGACGACAACGGCAAGAGCGTCGCGGAGTACTACCTCGGCGCGCTTTCGGGGATGAAGCCCCACTGGCGCACGCACCCGCACTTCAAGGACATGGTGGGCGGGCACTCGCCGCACCCGTTCGAGAAGTTCGGCTGCAGCGCCTGCCACCAGGGACGCGGCTGGTCCACCGACTTCGGCCTCGCGTACCACATGCCCGACCTGAAGCAGGTCGACAACTGGATGACCGACGAGCGTGCGCACGAGGAGGGCTACCACATCCCCTTGAGCGCCGGGCAAACGTTCCGGGCGGCGATGGCGAGGGGCGCTTCGCCGGAAAACACCGGGGCCGGGGGGTCCGACCTGCACACCGGCTGGGTCACGGACAAGGCGACCGGCAAGCGGTGGGAGCACGAGCTCGGCGCGACCGAGTCGAAACTCCACTACTGGCACTGGCCGCAGTTCCCGAAGACGCTCGTCCAGTCCTCCTGCCTCAAGTGCCACAAGGAAGGGCTCTACCGCACCGCGGAGCCGGAGTACGAGGGGGTGCGCGTCGGGAAGCCCGTGAAGGCGCCCGACACGACCGCCTTCGACGACCAGAGCGCCGCGCTCAACGCCGAGGCCGCGAGCGAGCCCAACCGGCTCCTGATCCCCGCCGAGCCGGCGACCTACCGGCCGCGGGAGCTGGAGCGAGGCCTCGACAACTTCCTCCGCTTCGGCTGCTACGGTTGCCACAAGGTCGACACGACGCTCTTCCCCTTCATGAAGAACGTGCGGCCCAAGGTGGGCCCGCCGCTGGACGAGATCGCGACCAAGACCACGAAGGAGTGGACGCTGCGCTGGGTGCGCAACCCCAAGGACTTCCGGCCCCAGACGCGGATGCCGCGCTTCTTCGGCCTCTCGAACAGCTCCCACAACTTCCGCTACCGCTTCTCGGACACGGGGAACTTCGACGACGTGAACGGCGCCGCGTGGGCGGACGCCGAGATCCAGGCGATCGTCGAGTGGATCTTCGAGGAGAGCAAGGGCCGCGCGCGCGCCTACCCGGCCGTCGACCTCTCCAGGGGCGACCCGAAGCGCGGCGAGCAGTACGTGGTCGCGGACGGCCAGGCGAGCGAGAACCGCGCGAAGGCGTGCATCGCGTGCCATGACATCGAGGTCGACACGGCGGAGCTCAAGGTCGACGCCGCAGCTCTCGGCAGCTCGTTCGACAAGGCGAGCGGGCGGCCCACCGGCTGGAAGGAGCGGATGAGCCGCCGCCAGGCCCCGAACCTCGGGGGCATCGCGAGCAAGGTCACGCCCGAGTGGCTCTTCGCGTGGCTCAAGAACCCGCGCGGCTACTGGCACGACACGAACATGCCCGACCTGCGCCTCACCGACCAGGAGGCGCTCGACATCACGGCCTTCCTGATGACCAAGCGGCACGTCGCATTCGAGGCGCTGCCCCCCGTGACGTTCAACGAGTCGATCCTCACCCGGATCGCGGAGGAGCTGAAGGTCTCGGAGCAGCAGGAGAGCACCGAGGACGCGGTCGCACACGTGCAGCGCTGGACGCAGCGCGAGCGCGTCCTCTACGTGGGCCAGAAGCTCTTCAAGCACTACGGCTGCTTCGGCTGCCACACGATCGAGGCCTACAAGGACGCGACGCCGATCGGCACGGAGCTCTCCGATTGGGGCAGCAAGCTGATCGAGCGCCTCGAGTTCAACCACGCGCCGATCGAGCAGACGCGCTTCTCCTTCGCCTACGCGAAGATGATGAACCCGCGCATCTACGACATGGGGATGCCGCGCGCGGACCGGCCGTTCGACCGGCTCAAGATGCCGCGCTTCGGGTTCATGCCCGAGGAGGCCAAGGACCTCGCGACGTTCCTGGTCGCGCTCACGAGCGACCCGGTACCTGCCGCGTCGCTCTTCCGGCCCGACGAGCGGGAGGCTGACATCCTGCGCGGACGCGAGATCGTCAAGCGCTACAACTGCCAGGGCTGCCACGTGATCGAAAACGAGGGCGGCGACATCTGGCCGGTGATCGCGAACAGCAAGTGGCGGCCGCCCGACCTCAAGGGCCAGGGGCGCAAGACGCAGCCGCAATGGCTCTTCCAGTTCCTCAAGAACCCCGTGTTCATCGCGATCCCGGGCGTCGAGGGCTCGGACCGGATCCGGCCGTGGTACTCGATCCGGATGCCGACCTTCCACTTCACGGACGAGGAGGCGCGCGCGCTCAACCGCTACTTCAGCGCGCTGTCGCGCGTGCCCGCCGATTTCGAGACCGGGGAGCCCGACAGCATCTCCGCCGCGCCGTACGCGCAGGCGAAGCGGTTCGAGGTGAAGAAAGCCAACAATCCCCAGGAGACCGAGTCCGTCGACGCAAGGAGCAGCCTCGAGGAGACGCGGCTCATGTTCCTCGCCTACCAGTGCAAGTCCTGCCACAGCAAGGAGGCGAAGATCGAGAGCGCGGCGCCGGACTTCCGGCTCTCGCGCGGCGGCCGCCTGCGCGACACGTGGATCGTGGACTGGCTCTGGGGGCCGCTGAAGCTCCAGCCCGGCACGGCGATGCCGGTGTTCTTCGTCGATTCGAAGGGCACGCCGCGGGCACAGGAGCTGCAGTTCCTCGGCGGGAACCCCGACGTCCAGATCCGGGCGCTGCGCGACTTCGTGCGGCACCACTATCGCGAGGAGGACCGGTAAGTGGCGGAAGAGACCAAGCCCCCCGGCGAGGAAGCGGCGAAGAAGCCCGCGCGGGCCGCGGCGGAACGGAAGCCGCCCGCGGCGAAGGAAGCTGCGGCCGAGCCGAGTCCCCACGTGACCGACTCGCGCCTGGGCCTCCGGACCGGCGTGCCCGCCGTCAAGAAGGGTACGAAGGAGCAGCTCCCGATCGACCCGATGCCCCCCGGCGAGACGCCCTTCGAGGCGCCCGATCTTGCGAGCCGCCGCGAGGTGATGTGGATGGCCGCGGGGTGGGGGCTCTTCGGCTTCGCGACGCTCACCGAGACGGCCATGCTCGTCTCGTTCCTGTTCCCCCGCGCCCCCTTCGATCCCGCGCAGCTCTTCAAGATCGGCCCGCCGGACCAGTACCTCCCCAACACGGTGAGCGAGGCGTTCAAGAAGTCGAACCAGGTCTGGATCTGCAACGAGGAGTACAACGGGAAGCGCATCCTCTACGCGCTCTCGACGATCTGCACCCACCTCGGCTGCACGCCCAACTGGCTCGAGGCGGACCAGAAGTTCAAGTGCCCGTGTCACGGCTCGGGCTTCTACCCGACCGGGATCAACTTCGAGGGGCCGGCGCCGCGCCCGCTCGAGCGGTTCATGATCTTCATCGGCGACGACGGGCAGGTGAACGTCGACAAGACGAAGAAGTTCCAGCAGGAGAAAGGCGAATGGGACGATCCCGACTCCTACATCGCGGTCTGATCCCGCTCCTTCTCCTCGCTGCCTGCGGCAAGGACGACGACCTGCTCGACGCGAGGGATGTCGCGTTCATCTACACGGGCGGCGGCGGCAGCAGCGGCTACGGGCCGGACAAGGCGGGCGGCGCGCCCGGCAAGATCGCCGGCAAGGTCCGCTTCGAGGGCGAGGCGTGGAAGCCGAAGAAGCTCGACCTGACGACCGTGGACGGGTTCTGCAAGAACTCGCACGGCGCCGAGGGCCTGATGAGCGAGTCGTTCCTGGTCGGCGCGAACGGCGCGGTCAAGGACGTCGTCGTCTACATCAAGGAGGGGGCGTCGGGGGCCAGGTGGGATCCGCCGAAGGACCCGGTCGTGCTCGACCAGATCAAGTGCCAGTACGTCCCGCACGTGGCCGTCGTGCAGCTCGGCCAGAAACTCGTCATCAAGAGCAGCGACGGGATCCTCCACAACGTCCACATGATCGGGCCGACGGTCCCCGGCGGCGAGCTGAACCAGTCGATGAGCCGGCCGTCCACGCTCGACCCGATCGAGTTCAAGCGGCCCGAGGTGGCGCTCCGCGTCTGGTGCGAGGTCCACAACTGGATGGAGGCCTGGGTTGCGATCGTGCCCCACCCGTTCCACGCCGTGACCGGCGAGGACGGATCGTTCACGATCGAGAACGTGCCGCCCGGCAAGTACCTGGTCGCCGCGTGGCAGGAGAAACTCAAGGACAGGGCTTTCACGATGGACGTCACCGTCCCGGCGGGCGGGACCGCGACCGTCGAGCTCGTCCTCACACGCTGAACCATGAGCGACCACACGCACGATCACGACCATCACGGAGGCCACGGCGCCGATCACGGCCATGGTGGCGACGCGCACGGCCATGCCCCGACCCCCCCCGCGCCCCCCCCGAAGCCGGGCGCGGTGGTGATCGGCTTCCTCGTCCTGCTCATCGGGCAGACGATCATCCTCGCGAACTCGGGGATCTCGTGGCCCTCGGTCCTGCCGGAGGCGGTCTCCACCTACGCCGCGGACGTGGACAACCTCTTCTACGTGATCCTCGTGATCGTCGGCTTCTTCTTCTTCCTCACGGAGGGGCTGCTCGTCTACTTCATCGTGAAGTACCGCGCGCGCGACGGCGGTCGGGCGAAGCACACGCACGGCAACCACGCGCTCGAGCTGACGTGGACGTTCATCCCCGGCCTCATCCTCTTCGCGCTCGCCGTCTTCCAGACGGGCACGTGGGGGATGATCAAGTTCAAGGGCCGGATGCCCCACGAGGGCGACCCGAACGTCGAGGTCATCCGCGTCTTCGCGAAGCAATTCGAGTGGCACTTCGGCTACGCGGGCCCCGACCGCAAGTGGGGAACCGCGGACGATTTCGTGAAGCTCGCGGATCTGCACGTGCCGGTCGGCCGGCCGGTGATCGTCAAGCTCCAGACGCGCGACGTGCTCCACAGCTTCTGGCTCCCGAACGCCCGGTTGAAGCAGGACCTGCTGCCCGGCCGCACGATCAACCAGTGGTTCGAGATCACGAAGCCCGGCCAGTACCCGGTCGTCTGCGCGGAGCTCTGCGGCAACATGCACACGACGATGCAGGCGAAGATGACCGCGGTGAGCGACAAGGATTACGAGGACTGGGCCAAGGCGCAATCGGAGAGCAGCCCGCTCGGTGACCGGAGCGAGGACCGCATGTGGAAGTGGTGGAAGGAGAATCCGTGAGCCACGCGCTCGCAACCCCGCACGCCGTCGAGAGTCACGCGCACCACGAGGATCCGAAGGGGTTCTGGAGCAAGTACGTCTTCTCGAAGGACCACAAGATCATCGGGCTCCAGTTCCTCTTCTCGACGATCCTCTGGGGAATCGTCGGGGGCGGCCTCGCGATGATCGTCCGGTATAAGCTCGCGTGGCCGGGCGCGACATCCCCCGCGGTCAGCAACGACCTCTACAACGTGGCCTTCACGATGCACGCGTCGGTGATGATCTTCCTCGTCATCATCCCCGTGCTCGTGGGCGCGTTCGGGAACTTCCTGATCCCGCTCATGATCGGCGCGCGCGACATGGCCTTCCCGACGCTCAACATGCTGTCGTACTGGGTCATGTGGCCCGCCTTCGGCGTTTTCATCGCGAGCTTCCTGACGCAGGGCGGCGTCGCGGCGGGCCCCGCCGCGGGGTGGACCTCGTACACGCCGATCAGCTCGACCGCCGCGGGGAACGCGCAGACGCTCTGGGCGCTGGGCGTGATCCTCGTCGGCTGGTCGTCGATCATGGGCGCGGTCAACTACCTGACCACGATCCTCCGGATGCGCGCTCCGGGCATGACGATGTTCCGGATGCCGCTGACCATCTGGGCGCTCTTCATCACGTCGATCCTCCAGCTGATGGCGACGCCGGTCCTCGGCGCCGCGATGATCATGCTCTTCCTCGAGCGCGTGGCGGGGACGGCGATCTTCACGCCGGACACGGTCATCGGGACGCTGGCCGGCGGCGCCGAGGGGCCGATCCGGGCGCCGGGGGCCGTGGGCCAGCCTCTCCTCTTCCAGCACCTCTTCTGGTTCTACAGCCACCCGGCGGTCTACATCATGATCTTGCCAGCCATGGGCTTCGTCTCCGACATCCTCGCGACGTTCGCGCGAAAGCCCATCTTCGGGTACCGCCCGATGATCTACTCGATCGCGGGGATCGCCGGGCTCGGTTTCATCGTCTGGGGCCACCACATGTTCCAGAGCGGCATGAACCCGTACCTCGGCAGCGCCTTCATGATCTCGACGATGATGATCGCGCTTCCGTCGGCCGTAAAGGTGTTCAACTGGCTCGGCACGCTCTGGGGCGGCCAGATCCGGTTCACGGCCGCGATGTGCTTCGCGATCGCGTTCGTCTCGATGTTCATCATCGGCGGGCTCAGCGGTATCTTCATGGCCGCGACGCCCGTGGACATCCAGATCCACGACACCTACTTCATCGTGGCGCACATCCACTACGTTCTCTTCACCGGGAGCCTCTTCGGCATCTTCGGCGCAGTCTACTACTGGTACCCGAAGATGTTCGGCCGCAAGATGGACGAGCGCCTCGGCCGCTGGCACTTCTGTCTCACGTTCCTCTTCGGGAACGGGGTCTTCTTCCTCATGCACGTGGTCGGCGCCGGCGGCATGCACCGCCGCATCGCCGACCCGAAGCAGTTCGAGTTCCTGCACCGCTGGCAGTTCCTGAACCAGTTCATGACCGTGTGCGCGTTCTGCCTGTTCCTCTCGCAGATCCTCTTCCTCGTCAACTTCGTCCGCTCGCTCGTGGCGGGGGAGAAGGCGGGCACGAACCCGTGGCACGCGAACACGCTCGAGTGGGTCACCCCCTCGCCCGCGCCTCACGGCAACTTCGGCGAGGAGATCCCGACGGTCCACCGCGGCCCCTACGAGTACGCGTCGCCGGACGCGACGGAAGACTACCTGCCGCAGTGGCACGAGCTCGAGCCGAAGACGGCCTAGTCCATGCACGCGCCGCGCCTCCACGCCCTCGCGATCGTCGCCGCGGCGCTCACGTTCCTGACGCTGACGTTCGGCGGGTTCGTGACGAGCCTCGAGGCGGGGATGGTCTTCCTCGACTGGCCGACCTCGGACGGGACCTTCAACCCTCCCGGCTGGCTGCGCGATGCCGACAAGTTCTCGGAGCACGGCCACCGCCTGATCGGCGCGGCGCTCGGCCTCGTCACGATCGCGCTCACGATCCTCCTCCAGCGGCGAGACGAGCGCAGGTTCGTCCGGGTCCTCGGCTGGGTCGCGCTCGGCGCCGTCTGCCTCCAGGGGCTCGTCGGCGGCCTCCGGGTCACCGAGGACTCGGGGAAGCTCGCGCTGCTCCACGGGTGCACGGGCCAGGCGCTCTTCTGCGTCATGGTCGCGCTCGCCTACTTCACCTCGAGGGATTCGCGGGAGGCCCCGGAACCCGGCCCCGACACGCGCGGCCTCGCCGTCGCCGCGGGCTCCGCGCTCGCCGCCGCCTACCTCCAGGTCGTCCTCGGCGCGCAGCTCCGCCACGTCGGCGGCCCCGTCCAGCCGCACATCCTCGGCGCGGCGTGCGTCGTGGGCGCGGTCCTCTGGCTCGTCTCGATCGCGCTCCTCCGCCACGCGGGTCGTCGCCGCATCGTGCGCCCCGCTCTCCTCCTCGCGCTCCTCCTCTTCCTCCAGATCGGCCTTGGCCTCGCGGCCAACGGCGCGCTCCTCGAGCACGGAAGGGACGCGGTCGTGCTCCCGTCCCTCCACCAGGAGGTCGGGGCCCTGCTGCTCGCGACGACGCTCCTCGTCTGCCTGCGCGCCGCGCGCCGGATCCAGCCGGCGCTCCAGGCGGAGGCGGCGCGGTGAGGGCGATCGCGCTCACCGCGGCGCGGCTCGCGCGCCTCGACTTCCTCGAGCTCACGAAGCCGCGGCTGAGCTCGTTCGTCCTCCTGGTCGTGGCGCTCGCGGCGTGGCTCGGCTCGGCGGGCACGATCGCCCCCGCGACGCTCCTCCTCGCGGTTCTCGGCACCGGGCTTGTCGCCGGCGGGGCGAACGCGCTCAACATGGTCCTCGAGCGCGACCTCGACGGGCGGATGGCGCGGACCGCGGGCCGGCCGCTCCCGTCGGGCCGGCTCGAGCCGGCGGAGGCCGCGCTCTTCGGCGCCGTCATCACCGCCCTCGGCCTGCTCCTCCTCGCCGGGACGACGCCGCTCGCGGCGCTCCTTGCGGCGCTCACCTCCGCGAGCTACCTCCTCGTCTACACGCCCCTCAAGCGGAAGACGACGCTCAACACGCACATCGGCGCGGTGCCCGGCGCCCTGCCGGCGCTCATCGGCTGGGCGGCCGCGCGCGGCACCCTCGACCCGGCCGCGTGGACCCTCTTCGCGCTCGTCTACCTCTGGCAGCTCCCGCACTTCCTCTCGATCGCTTGGCTCTACCGGGACGACTACGCCCGCGGCGGCTTCCGGATGCTCCCTTCGACGGACCCGGACGGCGTCACGACGGGCCGCCAGGCGGTCCTTGGCGCGGCGGCGCTCGTGCCGGCGAGCCTCCTCCCGACGCTCGCGGGGCTCGCAGGCGCCGCCTACTTCGCGGGCGCGCTCCTCCTCGGCGCGTGGTTCGTCCGGCGCGCGGTCGCGTTCGCGCTCCACCGCACCGGGGCGACGGCGCGCGGGCTCCTGCGCGCGTCGCTCGTCTACCTGCCGGCGATCCTCGCCCTGATGTTCCTCGACCGGCCGTGAGCGCCGCCACGCGCGCGGGGGCCTCGATCCTGCTGGCCGTGGACGGCCTCTTTCTCGGCGCGCTGCTCTTCCTCCACGTCTCCTCGCGGCAGGGCTACCTGACGCGCCTGCGCGACCTCGGGGTCCCGGCGCCGGGCTGGCCCGATGTCGGAGGGGGTCCGGGGGCCGTGCTGCCGTGGGCCGCCGCGACCGCCGTGGCCCTCGCCGCGGCGCTCTCGCGCCTCCGGTCCCCCGTGCCCCCCCTCTTCCTGGTCGCGACGGCGATCGGCTTCACCGGCCTCGCGCTCCGCCGCATGGCGGCGACCGGGGCGGTCTTCGGCTCCTGCCGCCTCTACGGGACCCTCGCGACGATCCTCGCGGTCGTCTGGATCGCGCACCTCCTCGGTGCGATCGCCGCGCTGGGCCGGGGCGCGCGCCCGGCGCGCTTCCTCGGGCTCCAGACAGCCTTCGGCGTCGGCCTCGCGACGCTGGTCTTCCCCGCATGATCGAGACCGTTGCGCTCGTCCACGAGTACGGGGCGCGGCGGGCGCTCGACGGGGTCTCGCTCGCGGTGCGGAGGGGCGAGATCTTCGGGCTCTTGGGGCCCAACGGCGGCGGGAAGACGACGCTGTTCCGGATCCTCTGCACGCTGCTGCGGCCGACCGCCGGGCGCGCGCTCGTCCTCGGCCACGATACGGTCGAAGAGGCCGCGGCCGTGCGGAAGGGGATCGGCGTCGTCTTCCAGTCGCCCTCGCTCGACCGGAAGCTCACCGCGTTCGAGAACCTCTACTACCAGGGCCAGATCCACGGGTTCTCGTTCCGCGAGACGAAGGCGCGGGCGCGCGAGATGCTTCAGCGCGTCGGGCTTTCGGATCGCGCGGGGGATCGGGTGGAGAAGCTCTCGGGCGGGATGCGGCGGCGGGTCGAGCTCGCGAAGGGGATGCTCCACCGGCCGCAGATGCTCCTGCTCGACGAGCCCTCGACCGGTCTCGATCCCCTGGGCCGGCGCGACCTCTGGACGTACCTTACGGAAATACGGCATCGCGAAGGCGTGACGAGCCTCCTCACGACGCACCTGATGGAGGAGGCGGAGCGCTGCGACCGGGTCGCGATCCTCGACCGAGGACGGCTCGTGGCCTTGGGGACGCCCGCGGAGCTCGTCGCGCAGGTGGGCGGCGACGTCCTCACGCTCGACGCGCGCGAGCCGGAGCGGCTCGCCGCGGAGATCGGCGCGCGGTTCGGCCTTGAGGCCAAAGTCCTCGAGGGCCGCTTGCGGCTCGAGCAGGCGGCGGGCCACGAGCTGATCCCGAGGCTCGTGCAGGCGTTCCCGGGGCGGATCGACGCGGTGCGACTCGGCCGGCCGACGCTCGAGGACGTCTTCATCCGGCGGACGGGCCATCGCTTCTGGAGCGACGACGAGGGGGGGGCTCGGGGGCCGTGAGCGAGGCCGGGCCGTTCCTCAGGAACTCGCGCGCGGCGTACGCGCTCCTCGAGCGCGAGCTCGTGCGCTTCTTCCGGCAGCCGAACCGGATCGTCGGCGCGATCGGGCAGCCGGTGATCTTCTGGGTGCTCCTGGGCGCCGCGTTCCGGGGGAGCTTCCGGGCGCCGGGCGTCGAGGAGACGTACGGCCAGTTCTTCCTGCCGGGCGTCGCGGTGATGATCGTCCTCTTCACGGCCATCTTCTCGACGATCTCGGTGATCGAGGACCGGCGCGAAGGGTTCCTGCAGGGCGTCCTCGTGGCGCCCGTGGGCAGGCTGAGCCTCGTCCTCGGGAAGCTCCTCGGAGGGAGCGTCCTCGCCGTCCTCCAGGCGACGCTCTTCCTCCTGCTCGCGCCGACGGTCGGGATCCCGCTCTCCGGGACCGCGCTCCTCGGGGCCATGGGTGTCCTCGGCCTCGTCGCCTTCGCCCTCACGGGCCTGGGCTTCTCCATCGCGTGGCGGATGGACTCGACGCAGGGGTTCCACGCGATCATGAGCGTCTTCCTGCTGCCGCTCTGGCTGCTCTCGGGCTCCGTGTTCCCGGAGTCGGGCGCCCACCCGGCGCTTGCCACCGTGCTTAGACTGAACCCGCTGAGCTACGGCGTCGCCGCCCTGCGACATGCGCTGGGCATGGGGGGCGCCACCCCGGGGCCGCTCGTCTGCCTCGCGGTGACCCTCCTCTTCGCGCTCGCGATGTTCCTGCTCGCGAGAAGACTCGCGGGACGGCCCGCCAAGGGAGACCTCCAGTGACGCACAACCGGATGCTCTCGCTCCTCGCCGCGGCGCTCCTCCTCGCCGCCTGTGCCGAGCAGAAGCCCATCGGGAAGTCGCGGATCGAGAAGGGAGAGGCACTTGAGGTCGGCGCGTTCGACTTCCTCGAGAGGTCCGGCAAGCCCCTCTCGGACAAGGACCTGAGGGGGAAGGTGTGGGTCGGCTCGCTCATCTTCACCCGCTGCAACACGACTTGCATCCCGATGTGCGGCGAGATGGCCGAGCTCCAGGAGGAGTTCAAGGACGAGCCCGACTTCCGGATCGTGGCCACGACCGTCGATCCCGTGTACGACACCGCGGAGGTGCTTGACAAGTTCGGGAAGAGCTACGGGGCGGACCCCGACCGCTGGTACTTCCTGACCGGGAAGCTCGAGGACATCCGGAAGTTCGCCGTGGAAGGTCTGCGGATCCCGTGGAAAGCGGACGACCCGATCACTCACAGCGTGGACTTCGTGCTCGTCGACCGGAAGGGCCACATCCGCGACTACTTCCGCCAGGACGATTGGCAGAAGATGAAGCGGATGCGCGCCGTGGTCCGGGACGTGCTTGCCGAGAAGGCGCCTTGATCGAGAAGCTGCCGCAGCTGAACGCGCTCCTCAACTCGTTGAGCGCGCTCTGCCTTTGCGCCGGGTACCTCGCGATCCGTCGCGGACGGAAGGAGCGTCACGCGCGGTTCATGATCGCCGCCCTCGTGGCATCCGCCCTCTTCCTCGGGTCGTATCTCATCTACCACTGGTTCCATCGCACGACCCGCTACCCGCGCACGGACTGGACCCGGCCCCTCTACCTTGCCATCCTCTGGTCCCACATCGTCCTCGCGATCGTCAACGTCCCCCTCGTCGTGATGACGGTCACGCGCGCCGTGCGCGGCCGGTTCGACGCCCACCGGCGGATCGCGCGCTGGACGCTGCCGATCTGGCTCTACGTTTCGGTCACGGGCGTGGCCGTCTACCTGATGCTCTACCGGCTGTAGTCTCGGCCCCCGAGGCCCCCCCGATGCACGACCGCCTGCCCCCTCGGACCTTGCCGGTCGTCTACGTCGCGGCGGCTCATGTTTCGCTCGCGCTCGCCTTCCTCCTCGTCGCGCTCGAGCCGTGGCGGTTCATGGGGTTCTTCTACCACCCGAAGATGGTCGCGGTCGTGCACCTCGTGACGCTCGGGTGGATCACCGGGACGACGCTCGGCCTCTCGTACGTCGCGGGTCCGCTCGCCCTGCGGATGCCGGTCCGGGCGAACGGGTGGGACGCGGTCGCGTGCGGCCTCTTCCTCGTCGGGGCGAGCGGCGCGATCACGCACTTCTGGCTCGGCGAGTACGGCCCGGTCGCTTGGGCCGGCGCGATGATCCTCCCTGCGCTCGCGATCGTCGCGGTGCGCATCGTCCGCGCGCTCCGCGCCGCCGGAGCGCCGCTCCCGGTGCGGCTCCACGTCGGCGTCGCGTACGGGAACCTCCTGCTCGCCGCGGCGCTCGCGATCCACCTCGCGCTGCGCAAGGCGTCCACGGGCGCCGTCCCGCTGCCGCACGTCTACGCCCACGTCCATCTCGCCGCGGCCGGGTGGGCGACGCTCATGGTGATGGGGATGGGCCACCGGCTCCTCGCGATGCTCTTCCCCGCGGCGCCGCCCGGCGACCGCACCGCGTGGGCTTCGCTCGCCCTCTTCGAGATCGGGCTCCTCGGGCTCACGGGCGCGCTCATGGCAGACGGCCCCGCGTGGCCCTTCGCGCTCCTGCTCGCCCTCGGCCTTGCGGTCTTCCTCGGCGCCGTCGTCAGGATGCGCTTCCGCCCGCGGCCTCCGCCCGCAAAGCTCAAACGGCCGGACTTCGGCGTCCTCCGCGTGGCGCTCGCGCTTCTCTGCCTCGTCGCCGCCTGCGGCTTCGGCCTCTGCCTCGCGTTCACACCCCGAGCCGAAACCAGACGGCGTCATGGTCTACGGCGTCCTTGGTCTTTTGGGTTTCCTCTCCCAGATGATCGTCGGCGTGGAGATGCGTCTCCTGCCCATGTTCGCGTTCGCGCAGGCTCTCGGGCGGTCGGGCCATGCGGTGCTCCCCTCCTCCCCGCATGAGATGCCGCTGCGCCCGCTCCAGGCGCTCTCGCTCGCGGCTTGGGCGCTTGGCGTGCCGCTGCTCGCCTTCGGTCTCGGCCGGGACGTGGGGGAGCCGGTGGGGGAGGGGGCCGTCCGCGCGGGCGGCGTGGCGCTCTTCCTCGGCACCCTCGCGGCGGCGGCGAGCACCGCGCGGGTCCTCGGCTTCGCGTGCCGGCGCCCTTCGGCCCGGTGATAGACTTGCACGCGTGCGAACGGCGCTCCTCGCGTTCCTCGCCGTCCTCGTCGCCCACGGCTTGGCCCTCGGCTGACCGGGCTGCAAGGAGGCGGTCGTCTCCGGCCCTCCCGACGATGCCCAGCGCATGGCCGTCGGCTATTTCTGGAGCATCCTCGCGATGGTCAGCGCCCCGTTCCTGCTGCTGGGCCTCGTCGGCAGCGTGATCGCGAGGCGGCTCCGGCGCGAGCGCGAGAGCCGCTGACGGCCCCGGCGCCTCCCCTGATCCGGCGCGAGGAATTGCGCGGTCGCGTAGCTTCGTCCCGGAGCGAAAGGAGACCGACGTGAGGACGATGGCAACGACCCTCGTGTTCGTGATGCTCGGCTGCGGCGGCGCGCAGGAGCCCGCGGCGAGCGAACGTCCGGGGACCCTCGGGAACGACATCCGCGCGGGCGGCGACGCGTGGAGCCCGGAGAAGGGGACGGCGACGGTCAAGGGAACGGTCAAGTTCGAGGGCGAAGCGCCCCCGCGCCGCCCGATCGACGTCAGCGGCGACAAGTTCTGCGTCCAGCGGCGCGAGAGCGATCCGCTCCTGAGCGAGTCGCTGGTCGTCGGCGCGGACGGCGGTCTTGCCAACGCCCTCATCCACGTGACCGCGGGGCTCGAGAACTGGAAGTTCCCGGGCGGGACCGGCGAGGTCGTGCTCGATCAGGTCGCGTGCCAGTACGTCCCGCACCTGCTCGTCGCGCAGGTGGGGCAGACGCTCAAGGTGACGAACAGCGACCCCATCATGCACAACGTCCACGGCGTGAACCTCAAGACGGAGAAGGACGAGTTCAACTGGGCGCAGACGAAGGCGGGCCTCGAGGACACGAAGGAGCTGAAGAAGGCCGGCCGGCTCGCGATCATGTGCAACGTCCACAGCTGGATGAGCGCCAACCTGTGGATCCTGAAGCACCCGTTCTTTGCGGTCACCGGGGCGGACGGCGCCTTCACGCTGCCGAAGCTTCCGCCGGGCACGTACACGATCGAGGTATGGCACGAGAACGAGAAGCTCGGCACGCAGACGCAGAGCGTGACCGTCGCCGACGGCGAGACGAAGGAGATCGCCTTCAAGTTCTCGGCGAAGTAGCAACACGTACGGTGCCAGGTACCGGTCAGCGGATGCCGGCGCGCGCCCGCCCGGGATCGCGCTGGTACCACCGTACGGCTACGATCTTCCGCGATGCGGCCGGCCGTCACCCTCCTCGCGCTCCTCCCCCTTCTGCTGGTCGCGGGCGCGCAGGACGGAACGGAGGGCCGCGCCGTCTACGCCCGCGAGGCGTGCTGGCAATGCCACGTCCACGCGCGCGACGTCTTCCCCGCGCTCACGGACGCGCGCCGCGCCGGACCGGTGATCGGCGCCCCGGGCCCCGCGCGCTCCCCGGCGTGGCACCTCGCCCACCTCTACGCGCCGCGGGCGACCTCGCCCGGCTCCGAGATGCCCGCCTACGCGCACCTCTTCGCCGAGAACCCTCGCGCGGCCGAGGTCGAGGCGTTCCTGAAGCGGCACGACCGCGACGGGGACGGCGTCGTGACGAAGAGGGAGTGCGAGGACTTCCAAGGCCTCGACACCGGCAACGGCATCGTGAGCCGCGCGGACGCCGCGCCGCTGCCGTCGCCCGACGCGCTCGCGCTCGTCCGCTACCTCGAGGGCGCGGAGCGGTTCGCGCCCGTGGAGGCGCCGCCCCACGCGTCGCCGCCCGCCGACCGCGAGAACGCCGCCGCCCGTGGTCGCGCGCTCTTCCTCGCGACGTGCGCAGGATGCCACGGGGAGCGGGCGGACGGGAACGGTCCCGCGGCGCCCTTCTTCGGGGACCACCCCCCGCGCAACTTCCTCCGGGGCGACTACAAGTTCCGTTCGACGCGGGACGCGGCGCCGCTCGACGAGGATCTCTTCCGCACGATCCGGCGCGGCGCGGGCCCGTCGATGGCCGGCTGGCCGCGACTCCCCGACACGCAGGTGTGGGATCTCGTCTTCTACCTCGAGGGCCTGCACCCGCACTTCCTGACCCAGGAGCTCTCCGTGACGGAAAGAGGGGGGGCGCGGGGGCTGCGGTTCGTGCAGTCGAGGGCGGATACGGACGACGCGGCGGGGGCGGTGCTCGCGGACGGCAGGATCCGGAAGGAGGCGGATCTCCGCTGGTGGTGGATCGACGCGGAGGGGGAGCGCCCGATCGAGAACGGCCTCGAGATCGGCCCGCACACGTTCTGGCTCGGGCGCCCGGTCTACGACTGGATGGACGAGTTCCGGCCGAAGCCGCTCGCGATTCCGGAGCCGCCGTTCCCGTACTCGGAGGAGTCCGCGGCCAAGGGCGCGCAGGTCTACCGGGAGCTGCAGTGCGCGAGCTGCCACGGCCCCTTGGGCAAGGGGGACGGCATGGCGGCCGCGACGAGCCGGGGCAACCTCGGCGAGGTCGTTCTCCCGTTCGACTACACCCGCGGCGTCCGCTGGTTCAAGGGGGGGAGCGACCCGAAGAGCCTCGTCCGCACGTTCCTGACGGGCCTCCACGGCACCCCGATGCCCTCTTTCGCGACCGGCTTTTCGGCCGTCACCTCCGCCCCTGCCCCCGAGGCCCCCTGGAATCTCGCTCACCACGTGTTGCGCGAAGCCCGACCGCGCTAGGATGGCGCGCGGTGCGCATCCAAAGGAAGAGGGTCGGCCAGGTCGACGTCCTCTCGTTCGACGGCGAGTTCGACCGCGCGCCGCTCGTCGAGATCGACGCCCTCGTGGAGGAGGGCCGCATCCGGCTCGTGTGCAGCTTCCGCGGGCTCACCTTCATCACGTCGCCCGTGATCGGTCACCTGGTGAAAACGGCGAAGCAGCTCAAGACCCGCGGCGGGGAGATCGTCTTCTCCGACCCGTCGAGGTTCATGCAGGCGACGATCCAGACGCTCGGGCTTGACCAGATCTTCGAGGTCTTCCCGACGGACGTCGCGGCGATCCGGCACCTCGAGCAGGCGCGTCCCCCGGAAGGGCTGCCCGTGGACGAGAAGATCCTCGGTTCGACGGCGCTCTTCTTCCGGCTCGCGGACGCGCCCGAGACGGCCGTCGGCAGGATCCTCTCGCTCCACGAGGACGGCGTGGCCTTCCAGTACCCGGCGGATCAGGACCGCGTGAAGATCGACCCCGAGGATCTCGGCGTCGGCACCTCGCTGCGGATCCGGTTCCGCCAGCCCTTCCTCGACCGCGAGCGGTTCTTCGAGATGGAGGCCGACATCGCGGAGAGCCGCGCGTTCGACAGCGAGAGTCGCAGGTACCGGGTCCGCTACACGACGATCGACGACCGCGACCGGACCACGCTCGCGAGGCTCGTGCGCGGTCGTGACGGCGGCGGGCCGTCCGGGTAGGATGGCGGTCAGGTCGGCATGCAGATCGATCGCGAGGAGCGCGCGGACGTGACCGTCGTCCGGCTCGGCGGCGAGTTCGACTTCCACGATGTCCATTCCGCCGAGGGGACGATCGGCGCGTTCATCGACGAGGGGGTTCACCACCTCGTCTTCGACCTCGCCGGCCTCAAGTTCATCAGCTCCGGGGGGCTCGGGTACATCATCCAGACGGCCAAGAGGCTGAGGCGGCTGGGGGGAGAGCTGGTCCTCGCTCGCCCGCCTGCCTCCTTCGGTTGGATCGCCCAGACGCTCGGCATCGACCGGGTGGTGAAGATCTTCGAGGGCGAGCGCGAGGCCGTGGAGTACTTCCGGCCGGACTCCTCCTCCCTCGACGGCCCGCCGCAGACGTCGCCGTGACCGGTCGCAGGCGTTCGCGGCGTTAGCATGGCGCCGATGCGCCGCGCCCTCGCCCTGCTGCTCCTCGCGTGCGTCGCGTCGGCAGGCGAGAAGGAACTGAAGCACGACGACGGCACGCAGGCCGACAAGAGGAGCACCGCGGGGAGTGGCCACGTGATCTCCTTCGACGTGCCCGGCGGGAAGTGGTGGGTGCGGTCGGTGTCGATCTTCGGCGCCCGCTACGGCGGCGGGTACGACGCGGCCACGACGACGTTCACGGTGACGGTCTGCGACGACGACCTGAAGCCGATCGGCTCGACGACCGCGAAGTACGAGCTCTTCGCGCCGGGGAGGTTCGAGTGGGTCGAGATCCCGCTGGAGGAGGCCGTCGCGGCGCCGCGGAAGCTGAGGATCGTCGTCGAGTTCCGCCCGACCGCGACGCAAGGCGTCTATGTCGGCGCTTGCGAGACGAAGCGGTCGCACTCCGGCCACGGCGTCCCCGGGGCGGCGGAGAAGCCCTTCGACAAGGAGTGGATGATCCGCGCCTGCCTCACGAGCGCGAAACCCAAGCCGCCGAAGGAGAAGAAGCCCGAGCCCGACCGCTACCTGAAGGACTTCGACTTCCTTGCAAGCACCGTGAAGGACCGTTTCCCGGCGCTCGTGAAGAAGGGCGTCGACTGGGACGCGGCGTGCCGGGAGTGGAGGCCGCGGTTCAAGGCGGCGCGCGACGACCGCGAGCACGTGCTGCACGCGACGGAGCTCCTGGCGCTTCTCGGCGACATGCACACGGGTGTGGTGGACAGCAAGATCGAGCCCCCCGCCTTCGAGGGGCTCTTCGGCGGCGGGCTCTGGATCGCCGCGGACCGCGGACGCCTCGTCCTGCGCGCGGCGGTCCCGGGCCATCCGCTCCTCGAGCGCGTGAAGCCGGGCGCCGAGCTGCTCACGATCGGCGGCAAGCCCGCGAGGCTCGTCCACCTTGCCACCCGCGCGCAGCTCAAGCGCTGGTACGGCTGGTCCTCGGATCACTTCCTCGACGCGCGGCTCAGCTTCCAGTTCTTCCCTTTCGGCAAGGAGAGGCATCTTTCCGCGACATTCCTCGGTCCTTCCGGGACGGTTGTCGAAATCGGGCTGGAACCGTGGGGGCCCGGGGGGCGCGGGCTCTCCCGGGTCTTTGTCACCATGCCCCAAGGCGTCGCGGCCGAGGGCCTCGCGGTCTCGAAGCGCCTTGACGAGAGGACCGGCTACATCCGGATCCTCGGCGGCATGGACCAGAAGACGCGCGAGGCGTTCGACGCCGCGTTCGACGCGCTCAAGGGCGTGGACGGGATCCTCCTCGACTGCCGCGGCATGGGCGGCGGCGGCGACGGGCCCGCGTGGGCGATGGCCGGCCGCTTTTTCAAGGAGCGCACGCCGCAGGGGACGGCGTCCCCGCTTGAGCCGACCGGCTCCTGGCAGTTCGACGGCCCCGTCGTCCTCCTCCAGGACGAGCGCATGGTCAGTTCCGCGGAGACCTTCACGTGGGCCATGGTCGAGACAGGCCGCGCGCTGAGCGTCGGCCGGCCGACCGGCGGTGCGACGATCATTCCCGAGGCATTCGGGGTGCCGTCCGGCCTCTTCCGGTTCCGGCTCGGCGTCCACGACCGGAAGACTCCGATCAACACCGTCCAGCCGGAGGGGATCGGCACGCCGCCCTGCATCCTCGTACCCTACGAGCCCGCGCTCCTCGCGAAGTACGGCGACCCGATCCTCGGCATCGCGCGCGAGGCGCTCGACCTCCTGCGTCAACGCGTGGATCGCGACGAGATCGTCTCGCGCCTGTCGAAGCCGCCCGTCGCGGAGGCGATCGAATGGCAGATCCGGCTCCTCGACGAGCCGAAGAACCCGATGCCCGACTTCGTCCGGGGCTGCCTCGCCCTTGCGGAGCTGTCGAAGCTCGCCGACGGGGACCTCGCCGCGCGCGCCGGGAAGGCGGCTGACAGGTGGAGGCCGGAGGCGGCAGCGCAGCGGGCGTGCGAGGAGCTGCTCGCGAAGGGGTTCCCGCCGAAGCCGGCCGATGCGAAGGGGTTCCTTCACGAGCACAGCGGCGCGCGCTACGCCGAAGCGCTCGCGTCGTATCTGCGGTAGGCCCCCGGAGCCCCCTCCCTTCCCATGCCCCCGTGGGTGCGGCTCCGCGGAAACACCCGCGGTCGCCCGGCGCTCGCCTTGCCCGCCCGACGGGTTCGGGTCGTCACGTACCCCCTACGGAAGCGCCGTCAGGCCCCCTCCCTTCGCATCTGCCGGTGCCCGTCGATCACGTAGCGGGCGCCCGACACGACCACGAACGGCGCGCCGAGGAGGAGGAGCGTCCAGATGGCCGAGGGCGGGGCGTCGAAGCACGCCGCGAGGAGGAGGGCGAAGATCGCGACCGTGCTCGCCTTGCCCTCGAAGCGCGGCCGGATGCGCACTGCGCCCTTCGAGAGGCGGACGCGCAGCGCGCCGTAGATGAGCATCAGCTCGCGCACGAGCACGAGCGCGAGGAAGAAGGCGGGGACCGGCGTGAAGGCCGGAGCCGGGGCGAACACGAGCAGCGCGAGACCGAGGATCTGCGTGAGCTTGTCCGCCACGGGGTCGAGCAGGGCGCCGAGGCGGCTCTCGGCGCGGTAGCGGCGAGCGAGGAAGCCGTCGAGCCAGTCCGAGAGCGCGATCACGACGAGGAGCGCAGGGGCGAGCACCGCGCGGCCCGCGAGAAGCGCCCAGCCGAAGAGCGGGACGAGCAGCAGGCGGAGCGCGGTGACCGCGTTCGGGAGCAGCCGGCGCATGGCCCGCGGCGATGGTAGCTGTTTCCAGCGGCGCGGCGAGTTTGGGGGGCCGCGGGGGCCGCGGGTGTCGCGCGGCGGGCGGGCTGCCGATAGAACCGGCATGCACGTGGCCATGGGTGCGCTCTCCGGCGTCACGGGCGGCCCCGCCACCTACGCGCTGCGGCTCGCCGAGGCCCTGGCGGTGCGCGCGGACCTCCGTCTCACCGTGCTCACGGACCTGCCCGAGCGGTTCCGGCGCGTGAGCGCGGACGTGGTCGCGGTGCCCGGCGGCCGCGGGCTCGGACGCATCCCGTGGCAGCACGTCCGGTTGCCGCGCGCGCTCCGCGCGGTGCGCCCCGACCTCTATCACGACACGAAGAACGCGCTGCCGTGGGGGCTGCGCGTGCCCGGCGTCGTGACCGTGCACGACTTGGCCCACCTGCGCTGCCCGGAGACCTTCGGGCTCGCGTCGCGGCTGTTCCTCAAGGCATCGACCGCCGACGCGGTCCGGCGCGCGGGCTTGATCGTCGTGCCGAGCGAGAGCACCGCGCGGGACCTCAAGGAGCTCCTTCCCGCGTCGGCGGGAAAGGTGCATGTCGTCCCGCACGGGATCGCGCCGCACCGCGCGGCGCCGCCCGAGGCGGTCGCGCGGATGCGGGCGCGCGTCGGCGAGCGGCCCTTCGTCCTCCATGTGGGGACGATCCAGAAGCGCAAGAACGTCGATCTCCTCGTCAAGGGGGTCCGGCTCCTGCGCGCCGAGGGGTTCCCGCACCGTGCCGTGCTCGCCGGCCGCCGGGGCTGGAAGTGCGGCGCCGCGTTCGCGGAGATCGCGCGCGACGACACGGCGGTCTGGCTCGGCGAGGTCGATGCGGACGAGATTGCCGCGCTCTTTTCGGTCGCGGACGTCTTCTGCTCGCCGTCGGGCTACGAGGGATTCGGGTTGACCGTCGCGGAGGCGATGGCGGCGGGCGTCCCCGTCGTCGCAAGCCGGAACTCGTCGCTCCCGGAGGTCGTGGGCGGTGCGGGCGTCCTGCTGGACGCGCTGACGGCCGAGGCGATCGCGACAGCGCTGCGGCCGCTCCTCCGCGAGCGCGATGCGAGGCTCGCGCTCTCCGAGGCGGGCGTCTCCCGCGCCGCCACGTTCACGTGGGAGCGGGCCGCCGAGCTCACCGTCAGGGCCTACGCCGAGGCGCTCGGGAACCCTCGCTCCCGATGATCCCAGTCCCCCTTGGCCCCGGCGCCCCACAAGCCCCACACGCAAGGGCGCTACGGTTCGCGGGCGTGCTACGCCAGGGGTATACCGGCGGCGTAATCAGTGTCGCGTCCGGGCGACGGCGCCGCGTGGTGTCGGGAGCGGAACGAGCGTCATCGACTGGCGCTGCCGCCGTCCCGCGCGCGAGTGCACCGGCACCCGCGAGCCGACCGGCGGCCGACGCGGGCACCGGATTGCCGGTCGGTGCGGTTGCGTGGCGGACCCGCCTCATATGCCCTCGTCAAGCGCCCAGGGTGCCCTCAGGGGCTCGGTTTTCTCTCCGACCCGGGCCATGGAAACGTGGTTGCCGATTACGTTGCCGCGACCGCGACGCCTGCGGTCGATGGCGGAAATGCTCGTGAAATGGCGGTTCATCGCTGGCAACCGTGATCGCATTTGGCCTGGCCCTTGCGCAGGGAGCCTCGCGAGTACGGACGCCCATCAGGGAGGTAACGATGCGCAACAGAACCGCTCTCCTGCTTCTCGTTCCTGCTCTTCTCCTCGGCTGCGGTGGCGAAGGGTCGTCGTCCACCGGCGGCATCGCCGAAGAGACGCAGAACTTCAGCCTCGGCGCGGTCCGCGGCGACGCTCCTACGACGGTGAAGCTCTCGATCACCAAGCCCTTCTATCCGGCGGCGGAGGTCGAGCTTGCGGAGGCGCCGACCGGTCCTTTTGAGCCCAAGGCCGACCTGCTTCCCCTGTCGGCGGACAACGGACCCGAGGTGCCGTTCTGGGTCACCTTCACCCCGCCTTCCGCGCCTGCCCCGGCGTTGCAGCAGGGCACGATCCGGCTCCTCTTCCGCAGTCCGGGCGGCGCGCGCGCGCATCTGACCTTGCAGCTCCACGCGGAGGTCGAGACGCCCTCGGCCCGGCTCCTGCAGACCGAGGTGTCCGCGGGCAGGGCCGCGGTGGGGGAAACGGTGCGGTTCGGCGTCTACGTCGTGAACACGAGCGTCGCGACGCCGATCGTGGTGACCGGCGTGACGCCCCCGGAGGGCGAGTTCTCGATCGCTCCCGACGCGGCTCATGCGCCCTTCCCGGTCGGCCCGGGCTCGAGGGCGTTCGTGTGGCTCACGTACACGCCCGAAGGCGAGTGGCAGTCCACGTCCCTTCTCCAAGTCCACCACTCGGCTGCGCCGGAACCGCTCGAGGCCACCGTGGTGGGGACCGGCATCGCGCCGCGGCTCGTCTCCGAGTACCCGTACGTCCCGCTCGACCCGGTGACCTTCGAATCCGACTGGGTGACCCTGGACGTGCCTGCCGAGGCGGTCGGCATCTTCCTCGAGGTGTGGGGCGACCCCTCCTCCTCCCTCATCGACCTGATCGGGCTCGAGGGGCCTTCCGGGGTCGTGTACGAAACCCCCGCCATGACCGGTCCGCTCGGGTGGCTCTCGAACTACCCCGCCGGAGGGCGCGGCTACCTGAACGTCGAGCTGCCCGACTCCGCTGAGCCCGCAGTCCAGCTCGTGCGCGGCGGCGGCACGTACCGCTTCCGGCTGCGCGACTCGGCATTCGCGACCCACGGACTCTTCGTCCGGGCGACGGTTTCGCAGCGCGCCGCGGGAGCCGTGCGGGAGGGGACGCTCGACCTCCACGTCTTCCTTGCCGACGGCCTCCTGATCGCCGACCGCTCCGATCCGATGAGCGACGTGAGGCTGGATGCCGCGATGAAGACCATCGATGCGGTCCTCGGCAGGAACAGCATCCGGCTCGGCACGGTCTCCTATTCGTTCCTCGATCCCGTCTACGACACCCTCGCGGACCCGGCGGAGGCCGAGAACCTCATCGCCGCGAACACCGCATCTCTCGCGGAGGGCGCACTCAACCTCTTCTTCGTGAAGGACATGAGCTACGGGGTCACGAGCGTCGCGGGCGCCACGCCGGGGCCCGTGGCCAACGGCACGCCCTACTCCGGGGTCGTCATCGACTTTGACGCGGCCGACGCGACCACCGTGGGGATCACGGCTGCCCACGAGATCGGGAACTACCTGGGCCACTTCGATCCGGCCGCGGGGGGCGTGCTTCTCCTGCCCGAGGAGGCGTATTCCGTCCTGCGCCACCCGCTGCTCAATCCGGGCCTTCCGGAGGATCTGGTCTCCCCGCCGGAGAGCACGAACGAGGCTTGGATCCTGGCGCTGGTCGAGATGATGCCGCCGGTGTCGACTTGGTGCGGCACCTGCGTGCGTCCGCCTGCCCGCTGAACCGGGCGGACCTGCGTCCGGCGAGCGCCTCGTCCGTTGGCGCGCGAGCGGATCCGCGTCCAGCCACGCGCGCGCGAGCTTCTGCTCTGCGAGACCCGCCTCCACGAGGCCGGATCGGCCGTGGTTGCCGCCGCCGGCGCGAGTTGCGCCGGCCGCATCGGCCGCAAAGCGCTTGGCTCGGCGACTAGGGATCCTTGCCTACTTGGCTGCGATTGCGAGCGCTGCGGTACGCCGTGCCCTTGAATGGGGCAGTTTCCCCATGGCTACCCCCCGGGGGCGGGCTACCCTCGGGGCAGAGAAGAGACTCGCGCCGCCGCGGCGGGGCGCGACCAGGCAAGTGGACTCGCAACAAGGTGATTCGCAATGGGCCGAGCCTAGGGAGGGATCCCGTGAACTCAAGGCGTCTTCTCATGCTGGGCAGCGACGCGGCTGCCCGGAGGTCGATCGCCGACGCAGCCCGCGAGGCGGGCTACGAGTGCACCGCCGCCGAGACCGAGGAGGTCTTCCGACGCGCCTATGCGCTCGCCAACTCCGCGATGATCGTCCTCGACATCGAGCCCGAGGACGACAACGGCTCGGGCGCACTCCGCTTCCTGGCCGAGGAGGCGTGTCGCCTGCCGGTCGTGCTCGTGACCAGCTTCGACGGGACGGTGCTCGACGCGATCGGCCACCTCGCGAGGCTTCGCGGCCTCCGGATCGTCCGCGTGATCGGGAAAGCCGACGCGGCAAGGCACGTGCAGCGCCTCCTGCGGTCGGCGGAGTCCTACGCCGCCGTCGATCTCCGTCATGAGCTGCATGGGGCGTTGCAGCGGGGCGAGATCTTCCCGCGCTACCAGCCGATCCTCGACCTGCGAACGTCCGCCGTGGTCGGCGTGGAGGCCCTCATGCGCTGGGACCACGCATCGCTCGGGCTGCTGTCGGCCTCCGAGTTCGCGCCAGCAGCGGACGAGGCGGGCGTGCTAGACCTGCTCGGTTGGCATGTGGTCGAGCGGGCATTCGGGGAGTTTTTCGCGCTCGTTCCCAGGGACTGGCAGGGGTTCCTAGCCGTGAATGCCTCGCCACGCCAGCTTGCCGAGCGGGGGTTCGCGGAGCGGTTGCTCCGGGCAATCCGCGTCGCGGGCGGGGCCCCGGAGCGCGTCACGTTGGAGAGGTGACCGAGGACAGCAGCATGGAGCACCCGGCCCGCGCGTTGGCCCTCTTCGGAAGGCTGCGCTCGGCCGGGATGCGGCTCGCGCTCGACGACTTCGGCAAGGGGTACTCGTCCCTCTCGCTGCTCCAGCGGATGCCGTTCGACGTGCTGAAGATCGACCAGGAGTTCGCGCGGCGAGCCCCCGGCTCGCGCGATACCCGGATCATCCTGGCCTCGCTCATCGGACTCGGCACGAGCCTCGGGTTGACCGTCATCGCCGAGGGCATCGAGTCGCGGGCGTGCCTCGATGTCGCAAGGAGGCTCGGCCTGACGGTCGGCCAAGGGTTCCACCTGGCCGGGCCGGTGACATGCGAGGGGCTCGCAGGCCTGCTCGGACGCATCCAGGAGACCCCCGCGTGACGCGGCCTGGGAACAGGGGGGGCCTCGGGGGCCGTGTCACCCGGGCGGACTTCGCGCTATCATCGGCGTCGAGCGCTGCGGTGCAGCGTGGGAGGTGCTGATGCTCGAGTCGCTGCTGCTGTCCCTCGTCCTTGCGCCCCCGACGGCCCCCCGCTTCGAGGAACCGGTGCGTCTCAAGGCAGGCGACCGTTTCGTCCAGGCGGAGGCCCCCGGCTTCGCGGCGCCCTGCTGGCACGACGTCGACGGCGACGGCGAGGGCGATCTCGTCGTCGGCCAGTTCAACGACGGGAAGCTGAAGGTCTACCGCGGTCTGGGCAGGGGCAAGCTTGCGCCGGGAGAGTGGCTCGAGGCCGAGGGGGAGGTCGCGCAGGTACCGGGCGTGTGGTGATGCACGTCCTCGACTCCACAGTTTGTGGATGTCAACGGCGACGGCAACATCGATATCCTCTCGGGCAGCTACTCGCGTCAGGACCAGGACATGGCGGGCCTCTTCCAGGTGCTCTCCGGGAGCAAGGACGGCACGTTCCGCAAGGCGGCGGTACTCGACGGAAGCGACGGCCAGCCCCTGATCCTGCCGCGCGGCGAAGACGCGATCGACCGCATCTGCACGCGCCCCTTCGCCTGCGACCTGGACGGCGACACGAAGCTCGACATCGTGGCGGGCAACTTCCGCGGCACCTTCGGCTTCTTCAAGGGCGAGGGCGGCGGCAAGTTCAACCCCAACGCGACCTGGCTCGCGGGCGTGGCGGTCGACGCCCACGGCGACCCCTTCCTCGTCGACTGGGACAAGGACGGCGACCTCGACCTGCTCAGCGGCTCGGCCGGTGGCGGCGCGTTCCTCTTCCTCAACGAGGGCTCGAAGACCGCGCCCAAGTTCGGCAAGCGGGTCACTCTCGTCGAGCCCTCGGGCCACCACGGCGGCGAGATGCGGTTCGGCGACGGCCACTGCGTGGCGCCGGCGAGCGACACGCGCGTCTGGGCCGCCGACGTCGACGGCAACGGCAAGCTCGACCTGCTCGTCGGCGACATGATCACCCTCTACTTCACGGCAACCGGCGTCGACGAGGCGACCGCGCGGGCGAAGGATGTGGCGTGGCAGAAGAAGCAACAGGCGCTCCAACAGACCTACCCGCGCGACGGCGATCCCGCGGGTCAGCGGAAGTGGCAGGACGACTACCAGAAGCTCGGCAGGGAGCGCGAGGCGTTCCTGCGAGAGGAGATGACCGGGTTCGTCTGGCTCCTGTGCCAGAAGTGATCGGGGGCCCTACGGCGCGGCCAGCACGTCGTCCGCGTCCGCGGGGGCGAGCGGGTCCCACGCTTCCAGCCACGCGCGCGCGAGCGTCTGCTCCGCGACGGGGCCCAGGGCAGGCGTCCGCTTCGTGAGCACGCGGAAGAGCGCCGTCCAGGTGTGGCGGAGCGGCGCGCGGAGGAACACCGCGCGTTGGCGTCGCAGCGCCCCGCGGAGGAGCTCCTGGAAGTCCGCGCAGCAAGGTTGCGGCTGCGTGCGCGTCGCCGCGGCGATGTGGTCGCGGCCCTCCTGGTGGCGCTCGAGGAGGGCGCCGGGCGCCGCGCCGGGGAAGATCTGGGGGAACGTCCCTTGCGCCAGGGGGAGGACCCCCGCTCCCGGATTCGCCGCGGACGTGAGGGCCACCCGACCCGGCTCGAAGACCGTGACGAAGTCATAGTGCGCCTGGGCGGGCGCGCCGTCCGAGACGAAGACCGTCGAGTAGCTCCGGTGGGCGGCGTGCCAGAGCGGCACCAGCGACGCCTCCGGCTCGAGGTGCACGCGCAACGCGGGGCCGAGACGCGAGAACCCGAGCGCCTCGATGTCCTGGACGAGCGCGAGGCAGGGCGCAGGAACCGCGTCGTCCTCGATCGCGTCCATGCGCGCGTTCTCCGGCAGGCTCGCCAGGATGGCGCCGAGCACCGCGATCGTGAGCCCGACGAGGAAGAACGTCACGGCCCCGCCTCGGACGAGCCACGGGTCGAGGGGCACCCACTCGGGCGAGAAGACGAGGAAGATGCTGGCGATGGCGAGGGCCTGGCCGATGCGGCGCATGGGCTCCCTATCGGCCCGGGGCGCGCCGGGCATTGAACGGCGTCGAGGTGGGGGGGCACGGGGGGCGGCGTCGCCGACGACGGGCGCACGCTACAATCCCGCGCTTCCCGTGGCGCCCGTGTTGCATCGCCCCGACTCGCCCCCGGCCCGCCGCGCCGGATCCGTCCGCGATCCGCGGGGGCCTAGGGCGGTTGCGCGCCGGTCGCGGCCGGCTCGCTGAACGGCGGCCCAGGCGACATGTCCTCCGCGCGCCTCGTGGTCCTGACGTCGATCGCGATGATCGCGTTCGCCAGCAACTCGCTGCTGTGCCGCCTCGCGCTGAGGCACACGGCCATCGATGCCGCCACGTTCACCACCGTCCGCCTGGTCTCCGGCGCCGCCCTGCTGGGTCTGGTCGTGCGCCTTCGTAGCAGCGCACCTTCCGGACGCGGCAACTGGCGGTCGGCCGTCGCGTTGTGCGCCTACGCGGCCGGCTTCTCCCTCGCGTACGTGAGCCTGCCCGCGGCAACGGGTGCGCTGCTGCTGTTCGGCGGCGTCCAGGTGACGATGATCGGCCACGGCCTGAAAGCGGGAGAGCGTCTGCGGGGGCGTCAGCTCGTCGGTCTTCTGCTCGCTCTCGGCGGGCTCGTCGGTCTGCTGCTGCCCGGCCTCTCCGCGCCCCCGCTCCTGGGGTCGGGGCTGATGCTTCTCGCAGGCGTCGCATGGGGCGTGTACTCCCTGCGGGGAAGGGGCGCGGGCGACCCGACCGACGTGACCGCGGGGAACTTCCTGCGCGCCGCTCCCATCGCGATCGCGTTGAGCATCGCCCTGCGCGACCGCGCGTCGTGGGATACCGCGGGTCTCTTGTACGGGGTCTCGTCGGGCGCGCTGGCGTCCGGCCTCGGGTACGTCATCTGGTACACGGCGCTGCCCGCGCTGAAGGCGACCAAGGCGGCGACCGTGCAGCTCAGCGTGCCGGTCCTTGCGGCGCTGGGCGGCATCGTGTTCCTGCGCGAGTCCCTTACCTTGCGTTTCGTGCTGGCGTCCCTGGCCATCCTCGGCGGCATCGCGCTCGTGATTCTCGAGAGACGGGCCGCCGAAGACGCTCCGCGTCGCAGCTGAGGTCCCGAGGGGCGGAACGTCCGGCTCCGCCGGGGGCGCCGGGTCAGGCCGGCTTCGCGGTGCCGAGCAGACGCCGCGCCGACCAGTATCCGGCGCGGATCAGCACCCACGGGACGAGCAGGAGGCGGCCCGGATGGGAGAGGTAGCGATCGACGAGCCAGAGGAGGTCGCGCGCCCAGGCGACCGGGTAGACCCTCGCGAACCAGAGCCGGTTCGCCATGCGTCCCTCGCGGACGACCCGCAGGATCGACTCCGGTCCCCCCGCCCCCACACGCAGCGCCGCATGCCGCTTCAGTTCCGCGGCGAGCCGCGGGAACTCGCCCGGCCCTCCGAAGAGATCGAGGACGATCCAGAGGACGTTCACCGAGATGCGGAGGACGTTCTCCTCGCGCCGCCGCTCGAAGAAGCCGGCCCAGTCCATGTCCGGATCCGTCGAGGAGAGGATCTGGCGCACGTCGAGGAGGTGTTTCAAGCGGCAGGCGCTCCGACCGATGTCGTGCGCGATCGAGAGGAGGAGCAGGAGCAGCGCGGACTCGTCGGACGGCGCTCGACAGACGATGCCGTTGATCGCGACGTCCTGCGCCCCGCTCCAGACGCCGCTCTCCTCCACGCGGTAGGCGGGGGCGGTGCGCAGGCGCCAGTGAAGGTCGATCGACACCTTGCCGCGCCGGAGGCCGAGCGCGTGCTCCGTCCGCAGCCGGTGCGGGCGGATCGAGGGGCCCTCCGCCGCGTCGCGGATCCTCCGGCGCTTAGGGCGGTATCCGAGGCCGAGGAGGACGCGCAGCCCGCGGTCCGCGTCGGCGCGATGCACGAGGAGATCGATGTCGAGCTGCCGCCGGAGGGCGGGGTCGCCGAAGTACCTCGCCGCGAAGGGCGTGCCTTTGAGCACGAGGGAGTCGACCTGAGCCGTCGCGAGGGCCGTGACGACCTCGGCAAGCGCCTCCGGGATCCCGTTCATCCCCGAGCGGCGCAACTCGACCTCCTGCCGCAGCCCGCGGACGGCGCCCTCGGGGAAGACGCTGGCGGTGCCCTCCGTCTCGATCCTCCGCAGCACGTAGTGCGCGAGGTGTTGCTGCGCGAGGAAGGCCGGGAGGGCGTCGGCGTCTCCCTCCTGCCAGAGGCCCCGCAACTCATCCCAGCGGCCGCGCGTGACCAGCTGGACGATGCGCGCGTAACGCCCGTAGCGTGCCACCTGCTGCGTCCGATCGCTCATGCCCGCCCGCGAATGGTACCGTCGCGGGGGTAGAAACTTCAGCCGGACGGTGAGTCGATGGTCGCGCGACCGCGAGGCCCCACGCCGCCTCTCGCGTCGGTCCGCCTTGCGACACGCGAGGATGCACGAGGCCGATCGGAGGTCGCCTTGTCGCGCGGGCGCTCGTCGCGCGCCCCGACTCCTCGAGCCGACCGTTCGCTCGCTCCATTGTCACAAGTTATTACGTGACAATATGTTATGTCTGTCGCCGTGTCGCGTGCCGGCGAGCTCGGCGCCCAACGGGCGCTGGGCCGAGGTTCTTCGGTTCCGTGCAACGATGGCGATCCGTGGAGACCGTCATCGTCGGCGCCGGGTTCGCGGGCGTCTCGACCGCGTACCACCTCGCGCGGCGGGGCGCGAAGGGCATCCTTGTCCTCGACAAGGAGGCGGCCGCAGGGATGCAGGCATCGGGCCGGAACGCCGGCCTTCTCCGCCAGTCGTCCGAGGACCCCGAGATCGCGACGTTCCTCCAGCGCGGCGCGCGCGCTGCTCGCCGGGCGCTGCGTGACATCCCGGGGTCGATGCTCAACACCGGATCCCTGATCCTCGGCGGCGGCATCCGCCGCCTCCGGTCCGGCCCGCGCGCCCGCGTGCTCGAAGCATCCGGGATCGTGAAGGGCCTCGAGGGAGGAGGGCTCTACGATCCCGACGATGGCGTCATCGATCCGCAGGCGCTCCTCGGCGTCTTCCTAAAGGGGGCACGGGGGAGGGGTGTCGAGTTCGGCTTCGGCGAGCGCGTCACCGGGATCCGGACGTCGCGAGGCCGGATCGAGGGCGTCGAGACGACGAGACGGAAGATCGCGACGAGGACCTTGGTGGTGGCCGCGGGAGCGTGGGCGGGCGATGTCGCGGCGCTCGCGGGCAGCACGGGGATCGCGATCGAGCCGCGGAGGCGCCACCTGTTCCGCGGCGCCGTCGACCGCCCCGAGGGCCGCTCATGGCCCTTCGTCTGGAACGAGGAGAAGGGCGTCTACTTCCGGCCGGAGGGGGACGGGATGCTCCTCTCCCCGTGCGACTCGGAGCCGCACGGGGCGGCGGAGCCGGAGGTCGACCCGAAGCGGCGCGACGAGCTCGCGCGCAAGGTCGCGGACGTGTTCGGCGTCCTCGGGGAGTGGCGGCTCGGGCCCGGCTGGGCGTGCCTCCGCACGTTCGCGAAGGACGAGCGGTTCGTGATCGGACCGGATCCGGGCGTGAAGGGTCTCTTCTGGGTGGGGGCGCTCGGGGGTCACGGCATGACCTCCGCGTGGGCCGTCGGCCGGCTGGCCGCGCAGGCAATCCTGGGCCGCCGCGCGGGCGGCCCCTTCGACCCTCGCCGGTTCGGCCGCTGACCGTCAGTGCCCCGCTTCGAGCGGCTCCGCCGGTCGCGCGAACCGCCGGTAGACCGCGGCGAAGTAGACCGCGACCAACCCCATCCCGGGCAGCCACCAGAGGAGCCCGATCCTGAGCCCGTACGCCGGCGCGGCGGCGCCGTGTGCCGTGAGGCCGAGGGACGGGTCGGTGTTTGAGGGAAGGAGGTAGGGATAGAGGCCGAAGCACGCGCTCGCGAAGAGCGCCGTGATCATGAGGCAGGACATCAGGAAGGCACGCGCGCCGCGGCCGGCGTCGAGAAGCCGCCGCGAGGCGAGGAACGCGGCGATCGCGAGCGCGGGGAAGCCGAAGCCCAATGGCCTTGTGACGAGCCGATCGACGATGTGCGGCTGGACCCAGAACGACGCGGCCGTCAGCGCGGCGACGGCGAGGCCCACCGGCGCGAAGAGGCGCCGTGCCACGGCCCCCGAGGCCCCCTCCGCATCGCGCGAGAGCCAGAGCGCTCCGTGGAAGGTGAGGACGAGCGCCGCCGTGACGCCGGCGAGGACCGTGTACCAGTCGAGGACCCCGACCTTGCCTTCGGTGCCGAAGTGCGTCCAGAGCGGCGCGAAGAAGCGGCCGTTCGCGTCCAGCGGGACGCCGCGGACCACATTGCCGAGCGCCGCGCCGAAGACGACGGCGAGCGCGAGGCTCGCGAGGCCGAAGCACGCGCCCCAGAAGGACTGCCAGACGCCGCGGACGTGTTCGGCGAGCTCAAGGCCGAGCGCGCGGAAGACGAGCAGCCAGAGCACGAGGATGAGCGGCAGGTAGAAGCCCGAGAAGGCGCGCGCGTAGGCGGCCGGGAACGCGAAATAGAGCGTGCCGCCGGCGGCGAGGAGCCAGACCACGTTGCCGTGCCAGACGGGGCCGAGCGACTCGCGGATCGCAGGGCGCGCGTCGGGCCTCGCGAAGAGGTGCAGGATCCCGGCGCCGAGGTCGAAGCCGTCGAAGACGACGTAGAGCGCGAGCATCAGCGAGACGATGCAGAACCAGAGCTCAGGGAGGCTCACGGGCCCTTCTCCACCTCGCGGCCGGCGAGGACCGCGAACAGCAGCGCGAGGAGCGCGTAGAGGCCGAGGAATCCGATGAGCGTGAAGAGGACGTTGCCCTCGGCGACGTTGTCGCTCGTGGCGTCGCGCGTGTGCAGGAGCCCGTGGATGACCCATGGCTGCCGTCCCAGCTCCGCGGTCATCCAGCCCGCGGTGTTCGCGATGTAGGGGAACGGGATGAGCAGGAGCAGGAGCCAGAGCGTTCCCCGCGAGGCGCAGAGCGTCCCGCGCCAGAGCTTGAAGGCGGCGAGCGCCGCTGCGGCGAGGAGGATCGTCCCGAGGCCCGCCATGATGTGGTACGCGTAGTAGAGGAGCGGCACGTTGTCCGGCCACTGATCCCTGGGGAAGTCTTTGAGCCCCTTGATCTCCGCCGTCCAGCGGTAGTGGGTGAGGAAGGAGAGCAGGCCGGGCACGGGGAGCGGGTTGTCGAGCTCCATCCGCGTCATGTCCGGCTGCCCGATGAGAACGAGGGGGGCATGGGGGGCCGTCTCGAAGTGGCCCTCCATCGCCGCGAAGGTCGCGGGCTGGTGTTCGTAGACGAGCTTCGCCTGCCCGTCCCCGGTCGGGAAGGCGAGAAGGAGTGTCGCGACGAGGCCCGCGGGCACCGAGACACGCAGGAGAGCGCGGGACTCCGCCTCGTGCCGCCCGCCGAGGAGGTAGTACGACGCGGTGCCCGCCATCACGAAGCTCGCGGTCACGACCGCGCCGAGCATCGCGTGGGCGTACTGCAGGGGGAGCCACGGGTTCGTGAGGAGCGCCGCGAAATCCGTGAGGACGATCTGGCCGTCGCGGACCTCGTGGCCGACCGGATGCTGCATCCACGCGTTCGTCGCGACGATGAAGAAGCCGGAGAGCCATGAGCCGAGGAACACGAGGAAGGCCGTCCACCAGTGGCCGCGCGGGCCGAGGACTTTCTGTCCGTAGAGGAAGAAACCGAGGAAGGTGGACTCGAGGAAGAACGAGAACATCCCCTCCATCGCGAGGGTCTGGCCGATGACTCCGCCCGCGGCCTCGGCGAACCGCGCCCAGTTGGTGCCGAACTCGAACTCGAGCGGGATCCCGGTCACGACGCCCATCAGGAAGTTGAGGCCGAAGATGCGCGCCCAGAAGCGCGCGCACCGGTCGTAGACGGGGTCGCCCTTCCGGAGCGCAAGCGTCTTCAGGATCACGATGAGGAGCGCGAGCCCCATCGTGAGCTGCGGGAACAGGTAGTGGAACGAGACCGTGAACGCGAACTGGAGCCGGTGCAGAGCAAGCGCGTCCACGGGCTAGAGCGTAAGGTCCGCGGGGAGTGCGCGCCACGTGCGCCGGCAGTGGCGCATCAAGACCGCCGCAACCAGCTGTGCTACAACGAGTTGGGCGCGCCCAGCAGGTCAACCGTTAACATGTCGCTCATGCACGCGCTGCTCCTCGCGACGGGGTACCTCGGACAGGCGCTCTTCGCGGGACGCGTCGTCTACCAGTGGATCGCGTCCGAACGGGCGGGCCGGGTCGTCGTCCCGCGCGGCTACTGGGGCATGTCGCTCCTCGGCTCGGCGCTCGTTCTCGCCTACGGCGTCGGCAGGCACAACCTCGTCTTCGTGATGAGCGTCCTGCCGGGGACGGTGATCGCGTACCTCAACCTCCGGATCCGGAAGAAGGCGCGACGCCGCAAGCTTGTTCCCTGGGCCGTGGCGCTCCTCGCGGTCGTTGTGTGGGCTGCTTGGAAGCAGCCGCGCGTCGGCGAGGGGGTCTGGGCGGTGATCGGGCTCGTGGGCTCCCTGCTCTGGGGGCTCCGTCACGTCTTCCAATGGTGGGTGTCCCAGCGGCGCGGCGAGCCGACGCTGCCGGCTTCCTTCTACCTGCTCTCCCTCGCCGGCAGCTTCTTCCTGCTCGTCTACGCGATCCGTCACGTGGACTACGTGATGATCCTCGGCTACGCCTTCAACAGCGTGCCCTACATCCGGATCCTGCTCCTCCTGCGTCCGGCTACGGCGGCGGCTCGTAGTTCGTGAGGAAGAGCATTTCGCGGTGGCCGACGCGGCCCACGGGCGTGGCGCGGTAGCGGTCGCCGAGGGCGTCCTTGAGGGAGCGGTCCTGTCCCGCATGCGGCCTCTCGTAGCTCTCCTGCGACGTGAGCACGAGGCGCTTGCCCTCCGCCGCGAGGTGGGCGAGGACCTCCTCCGGCGTCTCGAGCACCGGGATCCGGATCCGCCGCGAATAGAGGTTGTACGCGCCCGAGAAGTGGGCGGGATAGGCGGCGATCTCGCCGGGCCACCGGTTCAGCGCCTCCGCCACGAGCCGCGGCGACTTGAAGCCGTTGATCTTCGGCGTGAGCAGGAGGTCGTAGGCGAGGAGGAAGACGGTCACCTCCGCGGCGAGGAACCCGGCCGCCCGCGGGAGGAAGCCTGAGCGGGCGGCGCGGATGCCGCGGCGCCCGAGGAGGAACAGCAGGACCGCGAAGATCGACGTCGCGGCGACACCGGGGACCGTCGCGAGCTCGCGGAGCGCGGTGGCCGCCTCGTCGTCGAACCGGCGCGCGAGAAGACGGCCGAAGAGCGCGGCCGCGAGGAGGCCCGCGCCCGCTCCGAGGAAGAACGCGTTCGCGAACCGTGCGGCCCGGCGCGCGAGCGGCGTCGCGACGGCCGCATCGAGCCACGCGCCCACCACGATCGCGAGCGGCGGGAAGAGCGGGGTCAGGTAGCGGTCGCGCTTCCCCGAGATCGCGGAAAAGAACACGGACCCGAGCGCCGCCCAGAGGAGCATCGCGCGCGGAAGGCCCTTCTGACGGAAGGCCCACGGCGCGGCCCACGGAAGGAAGAGGGCCCACGGGAAGAAGAGCCCCGCGAGGTAGGGCACGTAGTACCAGAACGGGCGCGCGTGCGACCAGGACTCGACCGCGCGACCCAGGTTCTGCTTCCAGAGGATCGCGTCGGTGTACGCCGCGCCGCCGCGGACGCACGCGGGCCAGAGCCACGCGGCGACGATCGCCGCGGTCAGCGGGACGCCCCAGAGGATGTGCCACGGCCGGCCCCCGCGCCCCCCCAAGATCCTCCACGAGAGCGCTGCGAACACCGCGAGGGCGATTCCTATAGGCCCCTTCACGAGCACGGCGAGACCCATCCCGACGTAGAAGAGCGCGATCCGGGCGCCGCCGCGCACCCAGCCGTAGACCGCGAGCGTCACGAAGAACGTCAGGACGACGTCGAGGACGCCGAACCGCGAGAGCCAGGGGAAGAAGACGGTCGTTCCGAGGACGGCCGCGCCGAGGAGCGCCGCGCGGTCGCCGAGGAACCGGCGCACGAGCGTCCACGTCAGGAGGAGGGTGCCGAGGGAGGCGAGACCCGCGACGACGCGGCCCGCGTTGAAGCCGAGGCCCGCCATCTGCCCGAGCGCCGAGAGCCAGAAGAAGAGCGGTGGCTTCTCGGCGTAGATCTCGCCGTTCAGGTGGGGGACGAGCCACTCGCCGGTCTCGCGCATCTCGCGGGCCACTTCGGCGTAGCGCGGCTCGTCGGGGTTCCAGAGGTCGCGCAGCGGGAGCGAGGGCAGGAACGTCGCCGCGCCGAGCACGCAGAGGAGGAGGACCTGACGGGAGGGGCGCAGGCGCCCGGTTTACCACACGCGAGCGCCGCGTCGGAGGTTACGCCCGCGTCGGGACGACGAGCACCGGCCCCGTCGCGCGCCGCACGACCCGCTCTGCCACGCTGCCGAGCATGAGCCGGTCGAGGCCGTGCCGGCCGTGCGTCCCGAGGATCGTCACGTCGGGCACGATCTCCTTCTCGGTCGCGAGGATGCGCTCCGCCGGCCGTCCGGCGAGCACCCGCACCGGCTGGAGCACGTTCCGCGGCACGCCCTTCGCGAGCCGGTCGAGCGCGGAGTCCGTCCACTCCTTCGCCGCGTCCAGCGTCTCGGCGGGGATGACCAGCGGCACCCCGTAGAGGCCGTACTCGGGCCCGATGTCGATCACGTGCAGGAGCGTCAGCTCGCCCTTCGGGCCCGCGAGCGTCCGCGCGATCTCGACCAGCGGCGCCGACCCCTCGCCGAGGTCCACCGCCGCGAGCACGCGCCGGAAGCCGTCGTAGAGGAAGTCGCGCGCGTCCTTGCCGCGCCCCCGGTACGTCAGCACGGGCACGGGCGAGCGCCGGATCACCTCGGCGGTGACGCTGCCGAGGAAGAGCTCGCGCCAGCCCTGCTGCCCGACGGCGCTCATCGAGATCCAGTCCGCCCCCCGGTCCTTCGCGTACTGGACGATCGCGTCGGCGACGAAGAGTGCCTCGATCACGTTCACGGTCGCCTTCGCGCCCGCGCCGAGCGTCTTCCCGACGAACCGCTCCACCTTCTCGCGGACGCTCGCGAGGTGGCGGCCCGCGGCGGCGCCCATGTCGGCGAGCTCGCCCGTCGTCGCGAGGACCTCCGCGAGCCCGGCGGTCGCGGTCTCCACCTTGAGCACGCTCAACCGCGCATCGAAGCGCCGAGCGAGCTCCGCGGCGATCCTCAGCCCTGCGCGCGAGGCCTCGGAGAGATCGACCGGGACGAGGATGTGGGTCGGTTGGGTGGACGCCATGGCGCGAGCCAATGGTAACCAAACGCGACGGGGGTGGGGTGGGGCGTCGGGGCGGGGCGGGAGGGCCCGGTTGCGCCTGCTATCCTAGAGGGACAGCCAGTCGAAGGAGGGCCCATGCGGATCCACTGCGACTTCTGCGGGACCGAGATCGAAAAGGGGGAGGCGCTCACGTACGAGATGGACAACGGAGAGGTCCTCCACTTCTGCTCCGAGGAGTGCCTCGAATCCCTCGAGTACCACGAGACGATGCACGACCCGGAGCCGGACGAGGGCGGCGCGAGCGCCGACATCCGGTAGCCACCGCGCGTTCAGGCGGAACGGCGCGATTCGGGTCGCGGGATCGGCATCACGGCGTCCCCGGTGGCGGCCCCGGACCCTCACGATCCCTTGATGCAAGCGATCGCGCGGAGGCGGCTCGCGCGACGCGCCAGCTCCCGACGCGTGGTAGCGTGGAGAGCATGGCCGGGGCGCTCGTCACCGTGGCCACGTTCGGCGATCCGGTCGAGGCCGCCAACTCGCGGGAGGTGTTGGACTCGAATGGGTTCCACGCCGTCCTCGAGGATCGCGATCTCGGCGCGGTTGCCGAAGACAGTGCCGTGTGCTTCACGACGCTGAGGGTGCCGGCGGAGGAGGCTTCCCGCGCGCGCGAGATCCTCGACGCCCTCTGGAAACTGCGTCCGGAGGATTCGGAGGCGCGGAGGGCCATGACCATCGCGCTCGTGGGAATGGTCCTCCCGCCCCTCCTCTTCTACTCGCTGTGGTCGAGTGCGCGCCTTCTTCCGCGCTGGCGCGATCTCTCCTTGCGGGACCGGCGTTGCCTCAAGTTCGCGGTGGTCGCCAACCTCTCCGCGCTCGTGGCCGTCGCCGCATGCGTCCTCTACTGGACCCTGTGACCTCGGCCCCCGGACCCCCTCGTCATCCCAGATGCAGGCGATCGGGCGAGCCGGGCGCCCTTGGCCGTGCCGCGCTCCGCGTGGTCGAGCCGGACCGACGGGCCTTAGACTGCCGCCGCGACCTCGCGGTGGCGCGAGATGCCGGAGAGCGTCCTCGCCACCTCGCGCTGGCGCTTCTCCGCCGCGGCGCCCTTGCCGGCGGCCGCCTGGACCGCGAAGTCGTTGAGCGTGACGATGCCCTGGAGGCTCCCTTCGTCGTCCACGACGGGGAGCCGGCGCACCTGGTGCTCGCGCATCGCCGCGTGCAACGCGGACTCGTCGTCCTCCTCACGGCAGAAGAAGATCTCCTTCGCCATCGCGTCGCGCACAGGCATCCGCGACAGCGCCTCGCTCCTCGTGTACGACGCCATGCACAGGTCGCGGTCGGTGACGATCCCGACGACCCTGCCGTCGTCGTCGACGACCGGCACGACGCCGCAGTCGCGTTCCCACATGATTCGGGCGGCGAGCGACATCGGGTCCTCCGGCCGGCAGGTGGCGACGTCGCGCGTCATCAGGTTCTTGGCGTTCATGGCTCTGACCTCCGCCCTCATGTTCCACCAACCCGCGCGTGCTGTCTGCCCCCCGGGCCGTGAAGCGGGGATCAAGGGCCGGGAGGGCGGCCCCCCACGATCAGCGGCGGTTTCCCCGCCCGCTGCCGCATCCAGTTCACGGCCGTGAGCACGCCGGGCACCCGGACGGCCGCGAGCTCGAGCCGCCGCTTGCCGGGGAACTCGAGCAGCGCAAGGCCCGCGAGGATCGTCACGAACCCCTGGCCCGGCAGGGGGACGAGCGGGATCCCCACGAGGACGAGCACGGCGCCGAGCACGTTCTTGGAGATGCGCAGGCTCCACCGGATCGCGGCGTGGCGGCCGCGCCAGCTCCCGGGCGGCGGCTCCTTGCGGAGGAAGTAGTCCGCCGGCATCCGTGCGACCACGACCGGCATCAGCAGCGCGGCGAGCAGGAGCGTGCCGAGGGAAAGGCCGAACATCCACCACAGCAGCGCGTCTTGCCCCTCGAGCCACGCCCTCATGGGAGGGCTACTCTACCGTGCGAAGAGAGGGGGCGCGGGGGCCGTCAGAACCCGCGGTCGTCCTTGGTCGCGATCATCATGTTGCCCGAGTCTTCGAAGCTGAGGATCACCGGGAGCTGGCGACGCAGGCGCGAGAGCTGGCCCTCATCAAGCAGGGGCAGCAACTGCTTCTCGGCCCCGAGCTGGAGGTCGAGGAGCGCCGTCCGGAGCCGCGCGCGCGCGTCCGGCGGGAGCTCCGGCGGGTCGTCGCCGAGCTGCCCGAAACGTCGGAGGACCTCGCGGGCGTCCAGGGCGTAGGTGTCCGCGATGCCCTTCACCTTCTCCTGCTGCGCATCGGTCAGGCCGTAGTGGTAGGTCAGCTCCCGGAGAACGCGGACGCCCATCTCGGGGCCGTTGCTGCGGAGACCGATCTGGAGGTAGCGCTGGTTGCCCTCCTTGATGGCCTCCCAGCTCGGGGCCACCTTCCGCCACGCCTCCTTCTGATCGGCGCCGAGCAGCGCGTCGATCCGCGCGTCCGCCTCGGCCATGACCTTCTGCCGCCAGCCGTAGGCCTCGATGGGCGTCATGTCCTTCGGGTCGGGTACCGACGCGAGCAGCGTCGCCATCTCCCGCTCCAGTTGTTCCCGCTGCGCGGGCGACAGGTCGGCGACGCCGCCGACCATCGCGCCGACGATGCGGGGGAGGAACCGGGGGTCGAGGATCGGGTGCGGCGTCGCTGTGCGCGCCTTCGCCGCGGCGGTGCTCCACTCGAGGACCAGTTCCTGGGCGACCGCCTGGTCCTCGGGCGACAGCGTTCGCATCGAGGCGCGATCCGTGTTCCCGATGCGCGCGAGGGCGGCCCTTGACCGCGCGATCGCAGCCTCGAGCCTCGCCCAGTCGATGTCGCCGGGCGCCCCCTTCGCGTCCGCCGCACCCGCGGAAGCGCCCTCGGCCCGCTCCGCGGGGGCGCCTGCGGCGGCCAGACGGCCCTCGAGGTCGGCGACCTTCTGCTCGAGGGCCTCGGCGTGCGAGCGGAGGTGGTCGCGCTCCGCGGTGAGCGACGCGACGGCGCCGGTCGCCTCCTGCGCTCGGGGCGTCTCGGCGTATGTCCGCCTGCCCCACGGCATGACCCACCCGACCGCCATCCCGGCGGCGAGGAGTCCGAGGATCGCGAACTTGCTTTTGGCCATGAGCAGTCCTCCCGTGATGACGCCGCCGGCGGCGGGCTCCGCCGGCGCCGTGAGCGGCGCGAGCAGCGCGGGCCACAGAGCGCCGTGGCGCGCCTCGAACTCCTCGCGCAGCAGCTCGAACGCGCGGCGCAGGCGGTTGCGCACGGTCGCCGACGTGACGCCGTGGCGGCGCGCGGCCTCCTCCGCGGAGATTCCCTCGAAGAATCTCTCGACGACGGCGGTCCGGCAGGGCTCCGGCAGCGCCTGGACGGCCTCGACCACGGCCTGCGCGCGCGAGAGCGTCGCCGCGGTGTCCGGCGCCGCCTCGGGCCGCGCGGCGAGGGCTTCGCGGGCCCGGCGACGAGACTCGCGGCGAATGAACGTCAGCGCGGTGTTCCGGCCGACCCGCGCGAGCCAGCCGCGCAGGGCGCCCGGCTTCGAGGGGGGGCTCCTCATCGCCGCGAGCCAGGTCTCCTGGACTGCGTCCTCGGCGAGATGCTCGTCGCGAAGCACGCCTTGCACCACCCCGCGGATGAAGTCGCGGTGGCGGAGGAGGAGCTGCGGGTCCAGGGTGCGCACGCCTTAGAGCCTATCCAAAAACCCGCGACCTCAGCCGATCTGTAGGAAGTAGCCGCCCAGCACGCGCCCCGAGGAGGGTCGCGAGGTGATTGCGCGCCGAGAGATCGCCGACACGTTCCGGA
>Ga0187892_10000757_pt1 | contig 81131 bp, 54 predicted proteins | sample MA1701073metaG_FD_139345 | JGI IMG/M metagenome (GOLD analysis project Ga0187892, IMG submission 139345) | Bio-ooze microbial communities from a basaltic lava cave in the Kipuka Kanohina Cave System on the Island of Hawaii, USA - MA170107-3 metaG ... | reverse complement strand
TGGTAATTCCTTAGCTTTTTTCTCTTTCTTGGCCGCCCGCTCGCGCGCTTCAATCGCGGTAGCGTCTCGCGAAATGTGGCCCACCAAACGAGCCGCTTCGTACTTTTCGATCACCGCCGCATGCACCCGTTCGGGCAATTGGTTCCGCGCAAATTCCGCAAACGCGCGCGAGAAAGTAGCCTCGCTCGGCAGCGCCTTCTGCCCCTCCCAGCCACACAAGCGCCGCATCGTCGTGTCGCTCGCCAAGCGCTCCAGCAACTGCCGCGTCGTCTCCAAGTTGTAGACCGCTTTGCAAACAAACGCTCGGGCAATCGCCCGGCGATCTTCTTGCGGCCTTCCGGCCGCGCCATAATTGCTCTTCAGGAAAGTCTCGACCTGCAGCAACTCGAGTATCGCCACCAACTGTTTCTGCTTCCCACTCAGTTCACCCACTTCCTCCGCCAACCAGGGAAACAATCCTCCTTGTACCGTTAACCAAAACTGTGATAGCGTCCCCGCCAAGAAAGACATAGTGATGTTCCTTCGTCTGAGTTGATTGTTTAAGCAACTTCATTCTACAGACAAAAGATCCATCGCTGTGTCTTTTCTTTTCTAGAAATAGCTACTCCTTTAGGAGTTTTGCAAGAGGCTCTTTAGCTTGTCGTTGGCTTTGCAAGAAGCTCCTTAGGGTGACCTCATAAGACGTAAGATGAATCTGTAGGCGAGTCTCGAATTCTTCCGCGTCAACGACAAGCTAAAGCATGTCGGACACAAAGGCCCTTCCTGACAGGCGAATTTACTCAGCTTGAATTGTTCACTTCGAGCGAAGGGTCAGGTGGCAAAATGGGAAAATGATTTCGCCCGACTAGTCCGCCTTATGAATTGACACAAACTTCAGCACCCGCTCCGCGGCACGACGCGAGGCGCCGCCTTCACCCAACTTCTGGGCCACTTCCTGCAATCGAACTCGGACATCCGCATTTCGCTGCTGCTCCAGCAGCCTCAGAAGCTCCTCTGCCAGACGTTTTCCATTCAGCTCATTCTGCATCAGCTCCGTAGCGACTCGCTCGCCGGCAATCAGATTCACCAAACCGTAGTGATCGGTGGTAATCAGATTGCCAAGCGTGTGCCAGTTGATTGCCGATTCCTTGTAGACGATGACCATCGGTGTGTGTAGCAATGCGGCTTCCAGAGTCGCGGTGCCACTGGCGACGGCGGCTGCATCAGAAGCGGCGAGGGCTTCGCGCGTCTCGTGATGGACGATGCGCAACACGTCCGGCAGGGGAACCGGAGAACGTCTGTTTGTGATTATGTCTTTTGCTTCCTTTGGTGACCGGCTCGGCGCAACCACTAGAACGAACTGCGCGTCGGGTCGCCCGCGAGCAATCAAGGAGGCAGCATCCAGCATTTCCGGCAAGATGCGCTGTAGTTCTTTGTGTCTGCTACCGGGAAGCAGCGAAATGATCGGTCGATTCGAATGCAGCTGGTTGAATCGACAAAACTCTTCGCGACCATAGCGTGCTCGAACTTCGCCCGCCAGTGGGTGACCTACGAATTCGACGTGAGTCACATCTCGTTTGGCGTACCAATCAGGTTCAAAGGGCAGGATTGCCAGGAGCAGATCCACGTGTCGCTTGATGACGTTTACGCGATGAGATCGCCAGGCCCATAGTTGCGGACTGATGTAGTAGACAATCTTCAAACCGCGTCGGCTCAACGAGCGAGCCAGTTTTAAATTGAAGTCGGGCCAATCGACCAGGACTACAGCTTGAGGCTTTCTATCGATAGCTGCTTGTTTCAGAGTCTTAAATGCTTGCCAGAACTTCGGCAGTGCTCGTCCAATCTCCAGCAGTCCGAGGATGGCCAACTCATCTGATTGAATTACGGATTCGACGCCGGCAGCGCGCATCATTGGACCAGTCGCTCCAAAGATTTCCATTTGAGTGTCAGGTGACACTTCACGCAACGCACGCACGAGTGCCGCTGCGTGAGCATCGCCCGAAGGCTCGCCCGCGACGATCATGAGGCGAAGCGTTTTGGTCATTGAGGCATGATAGCAGGAGGCAGGAGGCAGGAAGCAGGAAGCAGGAGGCAGGAGCAGGAAGCAGGAGCAGGAGGCAGGAGGCAGGAGCAGGAGGCAGGAGTAGGAGGGCAGGTGGCAGGCAGCAAAGAAAAGCTATTTCTCATTTCTCATTGGTTCAGAGAAACCACTCAAGACTCGCAAGCTTGTGTCAGGAAGGGGGCAAGCGAAGTGTCGCGCAGCGACGCGGAGCGCCCCCGCTCAAGACTCATTTCATTTCAACTACAGTGAACCAGCTTGCCTGATCCACTGACCGATACTTGTTATGGATCTTGAGCGGGGGCGCGCTCCGCGTCGCTGCGCGACACTTCGCTTGCCCCCTTCCTGACACAAGCTTGCCCGTCTTGAGTGATTTCTCTGCACCAATGACAAATGAAAAATGAGAAATGGAAAATGGAAAATGGAAAATGAAAACAACCTTACGCTCTTTCGAGCCACCTGCCTCCTGCCTCCCGCCTCCTGCCACCTGTCTGGTGTCTCCTGCTTCCTGCTCCTGCTTTCTTCGTGTTAGCATCGCGTTGCTCTTGTACATAAGGCGCGCGCTTTATCTTTCCCCCCTGCTAGCGTAGTGCTCGCCAGGTAGACTTCGGGAGGTCTTCATCTCTCTTTTGCGCGTCGCTTTTCCCTCAACAGCGATTGTCAGGCTCGGACTGCTTGCCCTCGCGAGCATCGTTGTCAGTCCTGCGCTCGCGCAACAAACGAATCCAGTCGATCGAAAAGTCACAAATCCGATTACCGACACTCCTAACGTCAATCCCTTAACTCAAGACCAGCCGATTCGTCCGCGTTTGCAGGCCAAATCAGAAGCGGCGCAAGCGTCCGATGAGCTCAAGGTTGATGCGGGCAAGCAAACAGTTTCCGGCCCTGAGAATGCCCGTGTCTTTGTTTATGAAGGCAACGTAGACGCCCGCATTGGCACGTATCGTTTGCAAGCGGACAAAGTTACTGTTTACGAGAACACTAATAAGGTAATCGCCGAAGGAAACGTCGTATTTGATCAAGGCGACTTGCAGCGCATCACGGGGAGCCGTGCGGAATGGAACTACCGAACCAAAACCGGGTTCTTTATCGATTCGACCGGCTTCACCAACCAAACTGACGATGGTACTCGAATCTATTTCACGGCCGATCGCATCGAGAAGGTCAGTCTCGATACGCTGATTGCTATCAATGCTCAGATCACCGCGTGCGACGAAGACGTACCTAAGTGGAGCTTCCATGCCAAACGCGCAAAGATAGTAACTGGAGATCGCGTCCGCATTTATTCGCCCAACCTCAGATTAAAAAACTTTCCGATTCTTTATTCGCCGTATCTTTCAGTCTCACTCAAAAGAGACCGCGCTTCGGGCTTCTTGACTCCAACGTTTTCGGGATCCGGCAAGAAAGGATTTCGCATCTCGAATGCTTACTATCAGACGCTCGGCCGTTCCGCCGACATAACTCTTCGCAACGACATTTTTACTGGTCGCGGCATCGGCGTGGGCGCCGATCTGAGGACGCGCGCCAACTCACGCTCGTACTTCAACATGGGGTTCTATGCGGTCAAGGACCGGATCTTTGGCGCGAAGGAGAGCCCTCAAGATCCTGACCAGGGCGGCTCGAGCTTCTACGTCGATGGCGTCCACTATTTTCCGAACGGTTTCCTGGCCGCCGCCGATATCAACATTACTTCGAACCTGGCGTTCAGACAGCTCTTTTCCGACACCGTCCAGCAGGCCATCTCGCCGGAAGAGCGATCACAAATCTTTGTTAACAAGAACCACCGCGACTATAGCTTCAACTTCCTGGCCCGAACTCAGGTTACCTCGCTGCCCAGCTCGCGCATTCGAATCCGCGAGCTTCCGAGCATCACCATCGAGAAGCGGCCCTCTCCGCTTAGTTTTCTGAAGAAGATACCAGTCTATTTTTCGTTTGAGGGCGGTGCGGAAGGATTGAGCAGGAAAGAGAGTGTTGACGACTTAGCGGCGTTTCGAATTGAGGCCGGTGGCGACCCAATCATCTCGCCATCTTTGGTGCAGCGGCTCGACTTTCATCCGCGCATTTCGATCCCCATCAGTGCCGCGGGTTTCTCTTTTACCGCGACCCTGGGATCGCGAGCGACGTTTTACTCAAACTCCCTGGATCCTTCCAATCGTTCAGTCTTGAGTCAAAACCTGACCAGAGGATATGGCGAGTTTGAACTTGATGTGCGGCCGCCGGCCCTCGCCAAAGACTTTCATCGCGGTGATACCTTCTCGTTCCGACACCTAATCGAGCCTTACTTCATTTATCGCAAGATCGGAGGAATAAACGAATTCGATCGGCTCATTCGATTCGACTATAACGACGCCATTGCCGAGACCAACGAGATCGAGTTTGGGTTGACGAACCGTTTTTTTACCCGCCGTTCAACCGAGAGTGTCGGAGGTCCGGCAGGCCAAGCCATCGCCAGCGCGAAGGGCACGCTTTCAACTCAGCCCTACGAAGTGTTGACCGTCACCATGCGGGGAAAATACTTCTTTGACCCGTTCTTCGGCGGAGCCTTGAAACCAGGGCAGCGAAATCAGTTTTATCCTATCAATACTCTTTCGGGATTCAGCTACGGGGGAATTCCGCGTCGGTTCTCACCGCTCAATATCGAAGCGCGATATCGACCTAATCCCGACATCTTCGTCGACGTACGCTCCGATCTCGACACGCGGGATGGTGGACTGCGCGCAATTTCGACGAGTTTCGGAGTCAACAAACCACTGTTTCAGGTGTTCCAGAGCTTCTACTACACTCGGGCAATCCACCTTTTGCCAAGCCTGGCACAGTTTGCCGACGCCCGCGGGAACGAACCGGGCACGTTGCGCGGCTCGCAGTGGAGTCCCTCGGTTTTTCTGGGTAATCGCGAGAGTGGGTTGTTTGGCGGCGCGTCGTTCTTTTTCGACTTTCAGACGCGGCCCGGGTCGGGAAACCGGTCTTTAATCAGCTCGACGGTGACGCTCGGGTATACGTGGGATTGTTGTGCAGTCACGGTGCAAAACTACACCTTCAACGTGGGAGTCCGTCAAGAAAACCGCGTGGTCTTCAGTTTTCGTCTCAATGGGATCGGCACCTTCGGCACCGAGCAGATCGGACAACACTTCCGCTAAGTCCGTTGATTAATTTTGCCCGGAGGTGGGTCTGACATTGCCGATTGTCAATTGCCGTTATGGATAAAGCCAATTGGCAATCGGAAATTGGCAATTGGCAATGTTGAGGCCCACCCGCTACCGCGAGGTGGTACTGACCTCATTGCGCAAGGGTCATAGGCGAAGCGCTTGTGAACTAGACAAAACCGCAAAGCGGTTCCAGAACAAAGCCCAGGGTTGCCGCGCTTTTTGCGGCTACCCTGGGAAAGCTGGAGAAATAGAAACGAAACCCCAACGGGGTTTCGGCTTTGGCCTCACAAGATCTATTGTTGCCGGCCCACTTTGACGAAACCCCGCTGGGGTACGTTTCTCAATATCACCTTTTCTACCCAGGGTAGCCGAAAAAGCGCGGCAACCCTGGGCTTTGTTCTGGAACCGCTTTGCGGTTTGTCTTTCAGCTCAGCGACTACTCAATCAGAGTTTCCTTCAGGTTTGTCGGGCCTTAAGATCAAACTGACCTGTACTATTTTGCCCTGACGTCTTCCCCGACCGCACTGACTTCTGCTACATTCGAGAGTGCCCCGCCTTATCTCCCAAGGCCAAGCCTCAATTAGGTACTAGTCAATAACTCGCCGCTGCGAGACCGGGGTTCGAGCGGCATTGAACGTGCGGGAGGGGTAAAGCCTCAGCTCTCGCATGCTCGGAGAAAGTCTTGAATAGAAATATCAAGTTCCTTGCCTTCCTTCTTATTCCCGTGGTCTTAAGTTTCAGCACTTTGCCACTGACCTGGGCCCATGAAGATTCGACCGGAGTTACCAATGCGATTACTCCGAGGCGCAATTTAGCTTTCCAGGGTGGTTCGCCAGTTCTGGTTCGGGGTGCCAAGCCCTACCGGCAGGACGTCGAGAAAGCGCTTAAGCGGTACGACTCGTTGGAACTGGATCCTCAGTTAATACAGGAGCAGGTGCGGGAGAATGGTGGCTTCGTCCTGCCGACGTCTGACGGCGCTTTTGACCTGCGACTGACGCTACACGACATGCGGTCTCCCCGCTACAAGGCTCAAGCGAGTGGCGATGGCGGGCAGGTGCGCGAACTAGAGCGTGGTCCGGTCTTCACTTACAAAGGTATTGTTTCAGGCATGGCGAATGCGCAGGCGCGCTTCACCATCGATGGTTCCCGGGTTGAGGGACTTATCATCACACCATCCCGGCTCTATTTCGTTGAACCAGCGAATCACTTTTCGACGCTCGCGGGTCGCAACGACTTCGTCGTTTACCGCGATTCTGACCTGGCTTCTTCCCTTGGCGATTGCGGACTGACCCTGGCTGGGAAGGTTGGAGCGGAAGCGGCGCGCTTTGAATCCGAAGTTACGGTCAATTCCGTCAACGGTCCGGGTGCAGAGGAAGTGTTTTCCCCACCGCGCGTAGTGGATCTCGCGACTGAAGCAGACTTTGAATACTTTCAGGCAAATGGAAGTAACGTCAACACGACGAACAACGAAATTATCAGCATCATGAACCAGGTAGAGGGTATTTACGACACCCAAATCGGACTCCAGTTCACGATTGTTTTTCAGAATGTTTGGGACGTGGTGGGTGATCCCTATACACCAACAGCTGCCAGCGCCGCCCTTGATGAATTCAGAAGCGTCTGGGCCTCAACTCGATCAAGTGTGCAACGTGACCTTGCCCATATGTGGACGGGTAAGGACTTCGATACCATGACAATTGGAATCGCATTTCGACCTGGACTGGACTGTCCTTTTGACCCACTCGGATTCGGATATGGGATATCGCAACGAATCACATTTCCGGCTCTGGGAAAATTCATTCTTACGGCGCACGAGATTGGACACAACTTCAACGCGCAGCATTCTGACGCCCAACCTGATTGTACAAATAGCATAATGAACGCATCGCTGGGCAGCAGTACTACCCAGACGTTCTGCCCATTTTCAGTTAACCAAATTGAAGCCCACGCCAGCGCTGAAGCGGCCTGCCTCCCCCAGGGAATTAATCCTGCTTGTAACTACTCTCTGTCGCCCACCAGCCAGTCGCTCCCGCTCGGCGGCGGAAACGGCTCAGTTAACGTGAACACCGTCGGCAGCAACTGCATTTGGGGCGCCACGAGTACAGTAGGCTGGATCACTATCAACTCAGGTTCCAGCGGGACTGGCAATGGAACCGTTAATTTTTCAGTAGCTGCTAATTCCGGTTTCGCGCGCAACGGCGTTCTTAGAATCGCCGAGCAAAATGCAACAGTTAGTCAGCCCGGGTCGCCTGGCTGTGCCATTAACCCCATCGGATTCGGGCAAACAATCAACGCTGCCTTGAGTGGCAGTGATTGCCCGTCGTCGCAACGCCAGGGCAGCTTCGCAGATCAGTATTCGTTCACGGGCACGGCTGGGCAGCAAGTGAGAATTGACATGTCGTCCAGCGCAATTGATACCTACCTTTACCTGTTCGGTCCCAATGGGAACATCGTCGCGGAAAACGACGATATTGATTTGGTTGTTAACACTAATTCGCGAATACCGCTGAACGGCTTCTTCACTCTTCCGACGACAGGCACCTACATCATTGAGTCGACTTCTTTCGACACTAACGAGACCGGCAGTTACAGCTTGACGCTGACGGCCAATTCGCCCGTGTCAAGCGTGTCGTTTTCCGGCAACACCGTGGTTTCCGAGGGCGTCGACGGTAATGGCATCGGCTTCGAGGGAACGGGCTTCACGACGGTCACCGTGCAGCGCTCGGGCGACCTCTCCGGCCCTTCGAGTGTTGACTATGCTACGTCAAATTTGAGCGCCGATTCTCGCAAAGACTATGCTCAAGTGGCGGGAACTATCCAATTTGCTTCCGGAGAGTCGTCGAAGACGTTTGTTGTTTTCGTTGTCGACGATGTTTTCCAGGAGTCACCGGAGATCATCAACCTTACCCTGAGCAACCCGGTAGGGACCACGTTGGGTGCAACGCCCACGGCTACGGTTACCATCAACAGTAACGACATCTCGACCGGCCTGAACCCCGTCGACCCGAATTCCTTTAACACTCGCTTCTTCGTCCGCCAGCATTACCAGGATTTCTTCACACGTGAGCCGGATCTCCCTGGGATGGCCTTCTGGAGTAACCAGATTGACGAATGCACGAACGAGCCGTGCCGAGAGATTCGCCGCATCAATGTTTCTGGGGCTTTCTATGTCTCAATCGAGTTTCAACAGACAGGTTATCTGGTGTACAAAACGTTCGCGGCTGCTTTTGGACGAACCCGAATCGGTGCAACCGTGCCGCTCACACTGAACGAGTTTGTTCCCGATGTGCAGCGGATAGGTAAAGGAGTGATCATTGGCCAACCCGGCGCCGACGCTTTATTGGAGGCAAACAAACAAGCTTACTTTGGCGAGTATGTCGTGCGTTCATCTTTCACTTCCCAGTATCCTACGTCGCTCTCGCCCGCACAGTTTGTAGACACACTCTTTTCCAATGCGGCGGTGACACCCTCAGCGGCGGATCGCACGGCAGCCATCAGCGAATTCGGCGGGCAGCCCAACACCGCCGATAACGCGGCGCGCGGCCGGGCGCTCCGTCGCGTGGCCGAGAACTCGATCCTCCAACAACAGGAATTCAACCGAGCATTCGTCCTGATGCAGTACTTCGGCTACCTGCGCCGCAATCCTAACGATCCTCCGGAGGCGACTCTCGACTTCCAGGGTTTCAACTTCTGGTTGAACAAACTAATCCAATTCAACGGTAACTTCGTAAACGCCGAGATGGTTAAGTCGTTCCTCGTTTCCGGCGAATTCAAACAACGGTTTGGGCCCTGAGGCCTCTTCTACTAACCTCTCATTCACACCGTGGCTTCAGCCCGGTGATTTTCTAACCGCAACAGTGTCGAGAACCGTTTTAACGGTTTTCGTGCGCGCAAGGTTTGCCACTTCAAGATAAACCGTTAAAACGGTTCCTGACTTCTGCGAAGCTCACTACCACCGGGCTGAAGCCGCGGTGTGAATGAGATTGGCCTCGAAGAAGGGCTTTGCCTCAAGAGTCATAAGCTGCTTGCGATACGGCTTTGCCGCCTGATGTGAGGCGGCGGCTCTGCCCCGCCGTACCGTGCTTTGAATCTTGATTTTGGGCTTCGCCCCTTTTCCCGGATTCGTCTCGCACTTGTAGAGGCGCGCACACAGGGGCATAGCCCCAGAGTCTACTTAACGACCTTTACGGCGGGGCGGAGCCACCGCCGCACATCAGGCGGCAAAGCCGTAATGCCAGTAGCACATGACTTTTGAGGCAAGGCGGCGAGGAAGACACCTGGCGTTAGTCATTTCAACTGATTAGGGACTAAAACGGGCACATTGCCGAGCCGTGAAATCCGGGCGCAGCGGCTGCCGGAAACGCAAGCTGATTCCGGCACTCGTGCAATCAAAAGACTGCCTTGACAAGGTCTCCACCTTCGGGTCTAAACTGCACCGTCTCCAATGTGCCAGGCGCCCGGATCAGTTGGCTTCAGGTAAGCCAGCTTGCCCTAACTCTCTAAAACAGTCTGGAGCCCGACTATGTCTTCCTCCCACTCGCCGCGAAAGCGATTGACGCTATTCGTCATTCTTCTCGCTTTGACCGCATTTGCAGTTTGGCTCGTGTGGGCCAACGTGCCCGTGGCGTCATCTCAAGGTGTCGCATTCAAGAACTTCGAAAGCCCGCAGGTACATCCTCTCGCCTTGACTCCGGATGGCACTCGTTTGCTAGCGGTCAACTCGCCCAACGCCACTCTTTCTGTATTCCAGTTGGTGTCAGGTTCACCAGTGCTCACGGCGGAAATCCCCGTCGGGCTTGAGCCCGTGAGCGTTGCCGTTCGCGACAATAACCGCGAGGCATGGGTCGTCAATTGGTTGTCGGATTCAGTGAGCATCGTTGACTTGACCACCGGCAACGTCATTCGCACCATAGATGTCGGCGACGAACCGACCGACGTGCTCTTCGCCGGACCTGGTAATAACAAAGCGTTCGTGTGCGTTTCGGGCGGAGGAAGGCAGCCGGCTGGATTCACACAGGTGACCGGGGCCTCGGGCGCGGTCAAAGTATTCGACGCCAACAATCTCACTATTCCTCCAACGGTGAATGAGAATTTTGGCAAACAGCCGCGCGCGCTGGCTCGCAGCGGGGACGGATCTAGGGTCTTCGTCTCCGTCTTTGAGTCTGGCAGCCAAACGACAATCGTTCCGGAACCCATCGTTGCGGCCAATGGCGGTCTGCCACCGCCTAATCCACCGCTCCGCGGTGGATTGCCCGTGCCGCCGAATACCAGCTTGATCGTCAAGTGGGATGGCTCAAACTGGCGAGATGAGATCAATCGATCGTGGACGGCACACATCCCCTACACGCTGGCCGACACCGATGTCGTAGTATTCGACGCCTCCGGGCCGGGAACTTCGGCGCCCAAAATCGGAGAGACGCGAGGAGTGGGCACGCACGTTGGCAACATGGCTTTCGACGCTGCAGCTCAGCGGTTGTTCGTAGCCAACCTCAACGACATCAACCACGTCCGCTTCGAACCAGTCCTGAAAGGAAGGTTCCAGGCGAGCCGCGTCTCTATTCTTAACGCTGCCGGCTCAACGCCGGTGATCACCACGACAACTGATCTCAATTCCCACGTCGACTTCAACAACGAGGCCGGCTCCCCTTCGGAGCGGGCGTTGAGTTTGGCATTGCCCGCCGATGTCGCGCGTCAGGCGGACGGCACGGTCTATGTGGCGGCCACAAGCTCGGCGAAGGTCGGCGTGCTGTCTTCCGCTGGAGCCGTCACCCAGCGAATCAACGTTGGTCAGGGACCTACTGGACTCGCGATTGACGAGACGCGTCAGAAGCTATACGTGCTCAACCGCTTCGACCAGACCATCAGCGTGGTTGACACTGTTTCGAAGTCACAAGTGTCTCAAGTCGGGATTGGCTTCAATCCGGAACCGGCATCAGTCCGTGACGGGCGTCGCTTCCTCTACGACGCTTCGACTCTTTCGTCTCACGGCACAGTTTCCTGCGCCAGTTGCCACCTAAATGGTCACCGCGACGGTGTGGCTTGGGACCTCGGAAACCCACTCGGTTCACTTGATCCCGTGTCGACTTTCCTACCGCCAGGTACCGTCGGCAACGACAACCTGCATCCGATGAAGGGCCCAATGGTGACGCAGACCCTGCGCGGCATCATTGGCAACGAGCCGTTTCACTGGCGGGGGGATCGCGTCAACCTTGAAGCCTTCAATGGCGCCTTCGTGGGACTTCTGGGTGGAAATTTGCTCACTACCCCCGAGATGGCGGCCTTCAAGGCGTTTGTTCAGTCGCTCACCTATCCACCAAATCCGAATCAGTTTGCAAACCCCCGTTTGCCAAGTTCGAACGGCTTCTTCGAGTTCAACAGACTATTTGGGCCGCCCAATCCAAGCGGGGGAACGATCAATTGCAGCCAGTGCCATGTGATACGCGATTTCGCTATCGGCTCGGACAATCGGATAACTCCATCCGGGCCTCTTAACGGGTCGCAGTCAGTGAAGGTCACGCAATTCCGCGGCAGTTATCAGAAGGTAGGCATGAGCAAGACTCCGGGCGAAAAGATCACCGGCTTCGGCTTCACGCACGACGGTTCGTTTGACACGCTATTCAATTTCCAAAAGGCGCCGCAGTTTAACTTCGGCACGGCTGGGGGTGAGGCGACCGCCGACAGTTGGCGACAGAGCATCGAGCAGATGATTTTGACGTTTGACACGGGCACCGCGCCGGCTGTCGGGATGATGGTCACGGCAGATGCTAGCAACAAGTCGTCCGGCCCTGTCCAACAACGCATTTTTTTGCTGGAGCAACAGGCCGCGGCAGGCAATATTGACCTCGTCGTACGCGGACTCAACTTTGGCAGCCCGCGTACCTTTCTCAGGCTCTCCAATGGAACCTATCAGCCGGATAGCCAGTCGGAAGCTCCCGTCTCGCGGTCGACTCTCCTGAATGCAGTCGGCACCGGCAACGAGCTCACCTTCATCGGAGTGCCTGTGGGCGAGGGACGTCTATTCGGTCTCGATCGCGACGGAGACGGCCTACTTAACGACGACGAACCGCGCACCTCTGTCAGCATTACAGGTCGAGTTGTGAACGCCAGCGGCGTTGGTGTTCCAGGAGTCACTCTAACATTAACAGGCACGCAGTCGGCGACTGCCGTGACTGACTCGATTGGCCGGTTTACGTTCAACTTCATCTCGACGACGGGTGTCCATACCGTCACTCCTGCTGGGGGGTCTTTCACTCCAGCGAGCAGGACGTTTAGCAGCCCCGCGTGGAACCAGTCGGCCACCTTCAGCACGTCCCCGACAGGAAATGCTTCTGACGTTTCACCGTTCTTTGTGACGCAGCATTATCTCGATTTCCTGAACCGCGACCCTGACGCCCCGGGTCTCGCTTTCTGGATCGACCAGATTGAGAGTTGTGGCCCAGACCAGGATTGCCGGCGGGCGCGTCGGGACAACGTATCGGGGGCGTTCTTCCTCTCGATCGAATATCAGGAGACGGGCTTCCTTGCGTACCGAGCTTACAAGGCTTCGTTTGGTGATATTAATCCGCCAACGATTCCCGTGCCGGTGACCTTCCCGCAGTTGATGACTGACACCGGGCGCCTGGGACGAAACGTCATCGTCAACGTCGGAGACTGGCAGGCGACTCTGGCCGCAAATAAGACGGCATTCTTCGAGGGCTGGGTGCAGCGACCGGAGTTCATAAGTCGCTATCCCGCGTCGATGCCGGCGGCGCAGTTTGTAGATCAGTTGAACACCAACACCGGCAACTCGCTTACGGATTTGGAAGAAGCCGCGCTGGTCGACGTGCTCCCGACGCTGGGACGCGCGGTCGTTGTGCGCCAGGTAGCAGAGAACCAGGAGTTCACCCGGCGCGAGAAAAACAAGGCCTTCGTGCTGATGCAGTACTTTGGCTACCTGCACCGGAATCCGAATGACCCGCCGGAGGCCACGCTCGACTTTCAGGGCTACAACTTCTGGCTTACCAAATTAAACCAGTTCAATGGAAACTTTATTCAGGCGGAGATGGTGAAAGCGTTTATCGTCTCCGGCGAATACAGACGGAGATTCGGGCAGTAACTCGCATAGGCTTTGCACGAAAAGTAAATCCCACCCACGGGGAGTGGGTGGATAATTTCAGATCCAGCCTACAAGCGGACTTTGAAGGACAGTTGAAAAATCCCACCCACGGCAGTGGGTGGATTGTTCAGTTCCAGCCTTTAAGCAATCCTTTTTCACAACTTTAAGGTTGGATCTGAACCATCCACCAACTCCCGTTGGTGGGATTTTGGAGAATCAACTTGCATCGCCCTTTTGTAGGTTAGACTTGAACAATCCACCCACTCCCGTGGGTGGGATTTACTTTTTGTGCAAAGCCACTCGCATAGATCACCCGTCCGGATTCGTCACCTCTTGACGATCCGACTTTTTGAGACAAAGAAAGGCCGGATTCAGAATCGAATCCGGCCTTTGGCTAAAGGAGATCTTTGTTAGACTTAGAAGCGGTTGAGATACTCTCCCGAAACGAGGAAGGATCTGACCATCTGCGCCTCGTGAAAGTTACCGCCGTGTTGATTCAGTTTCGTGAGCCAGAAATCGAAACCGGAATAGTCGGTGTCCGGGCCTACGTTCGGGTCACGCCGCAAGTAACCCAGGTACTGCTGCAGCACGAACGCCGCATTTTTCTCAGCGTTGATTAGATCCGAGTCTTCTGCCACCGCCCTTACTACCTGCGCCCGCGTCTTCGTGCCCGAATTCAGATCGATCACCAACTGATCGCGCTCCGATGTTGAGAGCGGGTTTCCAGCGTTGTTGTTCAAAGCATTTACAAAATCGAGCGCGGACATGGAAAGCGGAAAGGCGGTCGTGAATCGCGCTCGGGAAACGAAATCATTGGCATAGGCCGTCTTGTTTGCAGCTAGCACGGCTTCCCAACCGGCAACGCCAACGACGACGCCGTTCGAAAGCTGCAAAGAGTCTGGCAGATATTCGCTTCGCCTCACGATGGGTACTGAGATCTGACGAGTGCCGCCAATAGTTGAGGTACCGACGGCGCTGCCATACGCAGTCTTGTACATCCGCTCAACGAGAAATCCCGTCTCCTGATGCTCGATCGAGAGAAAGAATGCCCCCGAAGTGTTGTCGCGCTGGCCGGCAATACATACAGGGTCGCTTCCACAGAGCGTGATCTGGTCTTTCCAGAAGTTGAAGCCGTTCGGATCCGGGAGGCGGCTAAGGAAGTCGACGTACTGCTGGTGCACGAAAAAGTCAGCATCGTTGATGGTAATCGGTGTGGTCGTCCCCGGTCGCAAGCGTAACGGCTTCACTTTGAGGTCGCCGTAGAAAAGCTCGGAGGGGAGATTGGGAATCTCGGTTACTATGCGCAACGTTGGGGCTTGCCCCGACGCGGTTAAGGCACCGAGTGCTAACACTAGAACTGCTGCGGCAAATCTCATCTTATTCACTCCTGGCCAAACAAATTTAGGGGAAGACTTTAAGTATGAGGATCTGTTTTCCAGAAGGTGCTCGGGCACCAACGAGGCAAGTTCAGAGTTTAGCCCCTCGCCTGCGACGGTGTCAATAAGTCGTTTTTTCCTGGTTGGTCCAAGTCGTTCCCCAATTTCTCCTCGATTTTTAGAGGTCTCGCTGCGCGCTGCCTACCCTGGTTTGAGTATTCGAGCAAATTGACATGACTTTCGGGCACGGCAAGAACAACCGAGTCCTGTGGATTTAGACGGCCAAAGGGGCGCGTTGGTTGAAGCCAGTTTCGGCATTTGCTGTAGAATCCCACTTCCGATAGCCGGTTTGAGCCCGATTCCCAAACTGTTATTTTTTGTCACCTGGTGTAGATGCGCATAGGTCTTGACGGTATTCCGCTAACTGATCTGAGGACGGGGATCGGTACCTACACATTTGAATTGGCCAATGCTCTGGCGATTGGATCACCCGCCGATGATTTTGAGCTGGTCTCTCCCTTCCCGTATTCAACCATGACAGGTGGCGACAGCCGGCCGGAGAACCTGCGCCTCGTCCATTCGAAGTCGAACGTGCTGATGCGGCGCTGGTGGGTTTTGGGACTTCCATTGTACCTGCGTCGTGTGGGACTCACGCTTTTCCACGGAACAAATTTCGAAGTTCCTTTGTGGCGAGGATGTCCGACGGTGGTGACAATTCATGACTTGTCTCCGCTTCGGCTTCCGAAAATGCATCAGGGTCGGTTGAGACGGCGGGCGCGTTTCAGTATTCCGTTCATGGCGCGTCTGGCTACTGCGATCATTACTCCTTCGGAGAGCGTTCGCAGCGAGGTCTGCGAACGGCTCGGGATACCCGCAGATAAAGTGGTGGCAATACCACATGGCCCGCGTCGTTGCTTCCGGCCGCTGCCATTGAGTCAGACCACCGAGGTGAGGAATAGATTGGGGATAGCCGATGAATTTTTGCTTGCGGTTGGCACCATCGAGCCTCGTAAGAATCTGATCACACTGGTTCGCGCATTTCAGGAGATTCTTAAGACGACCACTTTGCGGCCCCAACTCGTCATTGTGGGTAAAGAGGGATGGCTGACGGGCGAACTATTCACTCACATCAAAAAGGCGCAACTCGGTGATCGCTTGCTCTGTACTGGTTATCTCTCTGATGAGGAACTCTGCGCCTTATATTCATCCTGCCGGGCTTTTATCTATCCTTCCATCTATGAAGGCTTCGGTCTACCGCCGTTGGAGGCGATGGCATGTGGCGCCCCTGTGATTACAAGTCGCATTCCCAGCTTGGTGGAAACAGTGGGAAGCGCGGCACTTTTAGTCTCACCCACGGACGTCCAAGACATGAGTCGGACCATCATCGGATTATTAAAGGACGACAATGAGCGGGAGAAACTGTCAGCCGCCGGGCAGAAAAGAGCCGCAGAGTTTTCCTGGGATCGCACGGCACGTTTGACCCGCGATGTTTATGACCGGGCACTTAGAAAGGAAAGTCGGAGAGGAAAGCCCTAAGTTCTTCCGTCTTCACTGCCTCACGCGATAGAGGTAGATCGAGTCCCCGAAAACCGCCTCCGGCACTTGTTCGCGGTACACGCCGAAATAGTTTTGTCGCTGCGCCGGTGTCTCGCGCCCGCTTCCTTCGCTCCAGCCCGGTACGGTTGAGCCGTTTAGAAAGCTCACGCCTAGCGCGACATAGCGCGTCTCCGGCAGACGGCCCTCAGGTGGAGACAGCAGATCAATGTACTCCACCCCATACAGTGGCAGCAGCAGAGATCCACCAAGGAAGGAGGCGCGCACGCGGGTCTCACCGCGCGCCTTCAAATACTCGGCCACAGCGCCTGCATCATCGCCCCACTCAACATTCGAGTCGGATAGGTAGTGCCATCCTGGCCGGCCTGACACGAGTTGATTCATGTAGGGAATGTAGTTTGGGTACGCGCGCACAGCCTCTGCGGCGCAAGCCGCTATGACGACGACCACTAGCGCTACGGCGAGTCGGTGGTTTCGCCTCGCACTCAGCAAGCGGTCCAGCAACGCACCTCCCAGGATGAAAAGAAAAGGGAACACAGGAAGCAAATGACGAATGCCGATATTGATGCTGGCGAACATTGCCATCAGCGCATAAATCCCTACCGGCGCAAGCAGTGTCAGAAATCTTACCTCCCGCCTGACCGCGCCAAATGCTGCCCAAGCGAGAGAGACCAGGGTTATCAGGACAAAAGGAACCGTCGTCTTCAGCGCAAACGCTACTGGGAAGTAGTACCACCAACCCTGCTCGCTATAGGCACCCAGGAGAAAGGCCGGGTGCCCGAGATCGTTGTGCACAAGGGTGCGGTACACGCCGTAGACAAAGTAAGGTGGAGCAAATGCGGATGAGAATTTCAGAACCGACAGCAGCAGGTTCGAACGCCCTGGATCATCGAGCGCGAGAGCCTCCAGGTCGGCGGCTATCAAAGGCTGATGCAGAAAGAGGTAACTCGCTTTCAGCATCAGCAGCGTGGAGAACGCGACGATCAGGAAGTGTACCAGGAGCTGACGTCTTTCAGTGCCCGTTGGTGGACGAAGCATGAAGAAGCAGAAGGACACCACCAGCACGGGTACAAGAATCACCATCGAATACTTAGCGACCAGCGCCAGGCCGAATGCCAGTCCGAGCCACAACGCTCGCCGCAAAGTGGGGCTCGAGCCGTACAGATAGAGCGCGAAGAAAAAAAGTAAATAAGCAAAAGCGACATGGATGTCCTTTACGACTCTGCCATGGGCCAGCATAGTGGGCTCAAAGCTGAAAAGAGCGACGGCCAGCACTGCAGCGCGGGGGTTGAATAAGTGTCGCGCAAACATGAAAACCAGCGCGCCAATCAGCAGCGTCAGGATTACCATGGGCACTCGCGCCCAGAAAAAGACGCTCTCAAAATGCTGACGGTTCGTGGTCCAAAAGCGGTTAGCTGCACCCAGCGTTTGATCAGCGGAAGGTTCACGGTTCAGGTCAGCCAATCGTGGAGTCTCGAGCGGCAAGAATACCAGCGGCAGCCCGGCCATCAGTTTTGAGAGTGGCGGGTGATCAGGCTCAATGTAAAATGTGCGCAAGCTTAGATAATAGTAGCCCGAAGGAATGATCAGAGTTTCGTCAATCGTGATGCTCTTGCGCGCCATCACGCTGAACAGGTTGATGGCCATGACAAGCAATAGACCGGCCACAATCAACTGAGCAGTATACTTGCGTGCTACCCAGCGGATCTTGTCGAACACTTTTGGCGTCACAGACGAATCACTCTTTTTCGCGATACAAATAAATTGATTTGCCAAACACCACTTCCGGTTTGCGTTCGCGGTAGCGTGCGAGAAAATTTACTCGTTGTTCCTGGGACAGAGCTTTACCGTTGAGTTCAGATAGGAAAATCGTCGATCCATTCAAGGCAGCTGCGCCGATTGCCACATAGCGAGTCTCCGGAAGTGGTGCGTCGCCGGGTTGTGGACGAAGGCTGATGTACTCCACACCGTACAAACGCAGCGTACTCCAGCCCGCCGAGAGTTCGGCGCGCACTCGGGTCTCGCCGCGCGCTTTAAGATAAGCGGCCAGCTCGCCTACATCATCGCCCCACTCAACGTTTGAATCGGAGAGATACCACCAGTGCGGATGAGCTGAGGCGAGTTGGTTCATGTAAGAGATGTAATCCGGGTAGGTGCGCACGGCCTCGACACTCATCCAGCCAAACAGCAGTACGACTACCACGACTCCAAGAAATTTTCGTCGCAACCGTAATAGTTGAGCGAGCAGCGCACCGCCTGCGATGAACAGGAACGGATAGGCTGGAAGAAAATGCCGGATGCCGATGTTAATGTTGCTGCTCACCGAAAGGGCTACGTAGATTGCGAGCGGAACAACCAGAAACAAAAAGCGGGCGTCGCGCTTGGCCGCCAACATCCACAACGACCATGCGACTGCGGTAACGGAGAGCAGGAGGAAGGGAAGCGAAGTTTTGAGCCCGAAGGCTACGGGAAAGTAGTACCACCACCCGAGATCGCTATGCTGGCCCATCAGCGAAGTGGCGTGGCCGTAGTGGTTATGGACTGCAACGTTGTAAATGCCGAAAAGGTAATAAGTCGGAACAACTTTCGACAGTACGCGCAGCCCGGTTGTAATTTCACCGAACAAAGGAGCTGATTTGGTCGCAACCCACCCTACATCCGACGGGTCTAAGGGCGGCCGCTGAAAGTAATAAGCAGCATTGACACAAAGAAGGATGATGGCCGCGACCAAACCCGCGTGCTTGAGGACGCGCCTGCGATGAATGCGATCGCGTCGGGTAGTCCACAAACGAATAAGCACAAGGACGACAAGCAGGGGCACGATGACCACCAGAGAAAACTTTGTGAGCAGCGCGACTCCGCCGGCGAGTCCCAGCCAAACCGCGCGGCTCATCACTGGCTTTTCCGTGTAGCGATGAAGCATGAAGAAGAAGAGCAGGTAGGCGAGGGCCGCGGGCAGGTCGGTGTGGACGATGCGACCGTGCGCGAGTACGGTCGGCTCCAGCACATAAAGCGCGACGGAAACAAGCGCCGCCGATTCACCGAAGAGTTTCCGCGCGAAAAGAAAGATCAGGGCGCCGAGAGCGAGCGTGATTGGAATCATCATCACGCGCGGCCAAAACGTAACGGATTGAAAGCGCGCGCGATTTTCCTGCCAGAAGCGTTCATGAAAACCCCAGGTGCGTTCCATGAAACTCTCATCTTCCGTCTTCGGCGCCGGCGGCTCGTCAGGCTGTATGAAAAGAAGCGGCAGTGCGGCCCACATCTTCACCAGTGGAGGGTGTTCATTGTTGAGATGGAAATCCCCTGCGACCAGATGGTAGTATCCGGCCGGAATGTGAACGATTTCATCGTTGGTGATGCTCTTGCGCGAGATGGCTGTCAACAAATTCGCCGCCATCAAGAGTAGCAGGCAGGCGCAAACCGCTTCAGCTTTGTATGTGAGGATGAACTGTCTCCACTTTTCGAGCACGAGCTCGGCATCAAGATCCCAGCTTTCGACGGCCGCTAGCTTCTGTCCTTCTAATGACTCGTCCATTTAACCCCCGCCTGAAGATAAAGACTGACTATCTCGCGGCCCTGGCAGTTACGCTGGCGCCAGTAGTCTATTTTTTGCCGGCTTTACGGAATCATCAGGTGCTGTGTCCTGATGACGGTATACTTTTCAACGTCCCCTTGCGCGTCGCGACAGCTCAGATAATGCGGTCGGGACATTTGCCGCTTTGGAACCCTTACATTTTCAGCGGCATGCCCCTGCTGGCCGCAGCTCAGGGCGGGCTGCTGTTTCCGCTGAACTGGTTCTATCTCGTGTTCTCTCCCGTCGTCGCCACAAACCTGATGGTTATATCGGCGTACATGGTGACGGCGTTGGGCGCTTACCTTTACGCGCGCCGCATCGGTGCGTCGGTCGCCGGCGCCCTGGCCACCAGCCTAATCTGGCAATGGGGTGGTTTTCTCATAGGGCAGATCAGCCACATCAACATAGTTCACACGGCTGCGATGTTGCCGTGGGTGCTTTGGGCTTTGGAACGATACGCCGGCAACGGCAGTCGCGCTCGCGCCGCGGTATTGGCCGCATTAGTGGCTCTCCAGGTTTTCGCCGGACATCAGCAAACTTCTGCGTATTCGCTCATGCTAGTCGCAGCTTATGCCATCGGAATGGCGCTCGCTGATCGCCAAACGGCTAAGCGTTATCTCTCCGCGCTCGCTTTCACATCGATTGGTTTATTGCTTGCCGCGGTGCAGATCGTACCGACGTTAGAGTTGCTTCGCAATAGCCCGCGCGTCACAGCCACCTACGACTTCTTCGTTTCGTTCTCGATGCCGCGGCGTTTCGTAACGACCTTTCTGGCTCCATACGTCGTCGGCGGAGGCGATGGGCGTTTATTCCGCGCGCCTTACATTGGTCAGGCGTTTTACACCGAATACGTCGCTTATGCCGGCGTGCTGGCGATCATGCTGGCGCTTGTTGCAGTGCTACTAAAACCGGACGCTCGCACAAAGTTTTGGGCACTTGCGGGACTCAGTTGTCTGATGCTTGCGTTCGGAAGTGGCGCGCCGCTATACGTCTACAAGCTTATTTACTATGTGCCGATTCTCAACCTCTTCCGCGTTCCCGCGCGACACTTGATGGAGGTCAACTTCGCGATCGCGATCCTCGCAGGTCGCGGATTGACTTCTCTCGGATCGATGCGGGGAAGCACACAAGCAATGCGACGAGTCGCGATCGTGGCCGGTTCTGTTTTCCTTCTGACCTGTCTGGTTGTGACCTGGTGGCGACCAGCGAATTTTCACTTGGGACGCCAGGGGCCAGTCAGCATCCTGCGTGCGCCCGAGTTGTTCCTGCCGATTCTGGTGGCAGGCGCAAGCGCGTGGGCGCTGTGGGCCTTCGCCAGCAGACGGCGCGGAAGCACAGCGGTGCTGCTTGCGGTTCTGGCGATCGACCTGGTTGTGTGGGGGCAGTCAAGCGGATGGTACACGTCAAGCGCCCGGGCCCCTCGGGAATTCTGGGGCGTGCCCGAGACGGTCAACGCTCTTCGCGAGAAGGCTCCGGGTAATTACGGCCGTTACAGAATTCTTACAACGCGGGAAACATTTGATCCGGCTGCGTCTGCTGCTCCTTCGCCTCAGCGGTTGCGTGATTGGGTGCTCTGGACCGAGCCCGACATCTACATGATGTATGGTATTGAGAACGCCGCGGGCTACGATGGATTTGGGCTCGAGCGCTACAGTCAGCTTGCCGGGCAAATGAAGTTATGGGGCGAACCAACTGATCCTGATGCAACGTTTCGTAGCGGCAGTCGGGAAATAGATGTACTAAATGCGCGCTACCTTCTGTCAATCCGACAGCGATCTGACAACGTCGCAACAGACTCATCTTCTGACACTGTCAACGTTGCAACCGCGGCGGCTTTTCCACCAGCTACGGAGAAGTATGGCAGCTGGATGTTTGCCCAGAGCGATTTGGCTTTGCCGAACATTGGGGCGCGTAAGCGTTTGCGGTTTGCGGTTCCGCCGATTGAGTCGGACCATATCGCACTATTGACTAACCTATCATGGGCTGAGGATGTTCCAGACAACGTGACCGTCGGAAAGCTGCGCCTAAAAGCGAAAGATGGTCGCATCTTCGAGTTTATGCTGCGGGCGGGCTCGGACACCGCTGACTGGGCCTTTGATCGGCCGGATATCCACGCTCGCATTCGACACAAGCGTCCCATGGTAGCCACCAGCTATGACATCGACGACACCCAATATAGTTATCAGGGCCACACGTACGTAACCTCCTTCGCGCTTCCGGAAACGGCGGCAATTGAGAGCGGTGAAATCATACTTGAGCCACAAACTCAGTGGCCCAACTTGCTACTAACTGTCTTTCGCATATCGCTGGTAAATGCGAGCGAACGGAAGTCGTACCCGCTGGGCCGCGAATTGATTCAGGTGGAGAGCTCGTCACCGGAGACAGAACCAGCCCAACCTCGCGAGGAGAAAGGGGCCCGCTGGAAACTCCTGGCCCAGACGCGCTACGTAAACATTTACGGGAATGCCCGGGCATTGCCGCGTGCATGGCTGGCGTCGGATGCTCATGTGCTTGACGAAGGCGCGATACTTCAGGTAATTCGCACCGGCTTGCTGCCCGACGGGTCGCAGTGGGACCCGTTGCGCACCGCTTTGGTCGAAGCTGAACCGCCGAATCCCCTGGCAACCGCAGTGCAAACCGGGCGCGTGGAAATCACGACGTACGAGCCAAACCGGGTTAATTTGCAGACCCACTCGAGCGGGAATTCAATTCTGGTGCTGAGCGAGAATGACTATCCCGGATGGCGCGTTTACATCGATGGCCAGCCGGCCGAGGTGTTGCGCGTCAACTATGGTTTGCGTGGGGCAGTGATCCCAGCCGGCGATCACCAGGTTAGTTTCGTCTATCGTCCTTGGTCTGTGATGGGCGGACTGTTGCTTTCCCTACTCGCCGCGACGGCCTTGATAGTCTTACCGGTCGGGCGGAAGAATGTCAGCGCGAAGCCCGAGGGTGCTTGAGCGAGAGAGTTATGCGATCGAGTGAATCAGAAGCACCTAAAGTCATGCTGGCCCGGCCACGTTATGTGGACAGTCTGAGTGACTGTTTCTTTTACCACACAATGGAGCTCCCCGGTTTTGGAGAAGTACGTGGCCACTGGGATTTGCGGGGGAGATTTACGGAATACATCGGCGGCGTCAATCTCGCGGGGAAATCAGTGATCGATGTTGGGGCAGCGACTGGCTTTCTCAGCTTCGCGGCCGAGGGAAGGGACGCCACGCGAGTTCTATCCTTTGACATAAGCGATCCGCGGCAACAAACCTTTCTTCCATTCAAAGACAAGCTCTATTACAGGGCCCCCGCGCGCTGGGCCGAAACGTATGGCGCTGAAATCGAGCAATGGAAAAACGCCTACTGGCTTTGTCACCGGCTGCTTGATTCAAAGGCCGACGTTTACTACGGAAATATTTACGATCTGCCGCGGGAACTCGGCCAGTTTGACGTTGCGATTGTGGGTTCGGTGCTGGAGCACCTGAGCGATCAAATCACGGCCCTGGCTTCAATCTCGCGGTTGACGAAAGAGACAATCGTGCTCATCTCGCCCTTGCTGCAGACTGAGGAGCGGATCGCCAGGTTCGAAGCGTTGGCAGATCATCCTGAGAACGATTTCACCTGGTGGATCTATTCAAAGGGAGTTTACCGCGAGGTTTTCAAGATGCTTGGATTCACCATTGCCGGGATTACCCAGGCACAGTACTACTATCATTACGGTGAGCGTTTCGAGACCCGACATACTATCGTCGCTGTGCGGGAATGACCAAACTGACCTTCTAATCCTCGATTACCTCAAAGCCGATCGTGAGCGGCTCAGAGCCGACGTCTTCGAACCAGCAGACCTGCTGGTCAACCAGATCAAACTTAAGCGTGTAGCTTCCAGAGCATCGAGGCGCACCGTGCTCAATCTTCAACCGTACTTTTTCGCGGGGCGCCACGGCACGCGGCAACGGAGGTTCGCCATGAAACTCACTAACGAGTGTGCCTGCATCGTCGCGAATTCGCACGCCAGGCATCACGATGCCGGTGCGGGTTTCACGACCGGCAAGCCAGAGCGTATCGCCCGTGTTTTCGATTTCCAACTCGAGATCTAATGCTTGTCCGGGTGCGAGGCGATAGCGTACAGGAACGCGTCCACCTGGGGTCAACGCGATACGAGCGCGCAACAACCCCGGTCGGCGGCTGTCAGGAACGGTTGAGGCAGGCGCGCCGTCAACGACCTTCTTGCACGCAAGATAATGATAATTCATCGGTACATTCTTTAGCGGTAGCAGATCGTCCTGAATAGTATCCCGCTCGAATAGTCCGTTGACGCTGGCGTAATCTCCGATGACGGCGAAGCCGTGTTCATCGAGAAGTTGCCGCAGGTGTCCATAATCAAATGGTGATTCAAGCGTGCCGTATTCGGACATGACACCGTACAGTTCCTCTTCGGTCGCTGAACCCGGAGGCGGGCGCTCGCCTTCAAGAATAAAGAGTATGCCACCCACCGGGAGCATCATGGCAATGTGACGCATTACAGCGCCTTCGTCTTCAAAGTGATGGAGTGAGTCGTAGCAGAGGATGGCGTCAAACTGTGCTAAGAGCGGCTCCAATTCGATGTCGTGCACCTCGAACGAACAGCGCAGCGTAGTCTCATGATCGACATCGTAAGGGAGACGCGCCACACGATCGCGCGACATCTCGACCAGGGTGGGGCTAATGTCAATGCCCTTCACTTGGTAGCCGAGACGAGCGAAGTACTCGCTCAGCCAACCTGAACCGCAGCCCACATCCAGAATACGACTGCCGGCCGGCAGGCCAAGCGTGACCGCGATGTTTGCAAAGTCACAAAAATGGCGATGCGTTTCCGCGTCCATGCCATCGCCCTGATGCTTGGTAGGTTTGTTCGCCAGATTATAGAAGGGTTTCGTCTTGAGGTAATGGTTGCGCTCCGCGTCCAGCCTGCGCGGGTATTCAACTGCCGCGTGCTTGTAATCAACACCATCAGGTTTCGCCAAGCGCCCTACAGTGGATGGTTGGGGTGGGAGACTGTGAGACCCCTTGCCGTTAGGCGACCTCACCTCAGCCTGGGCGCCCGTGCGAGGGGTTGACGAAAGATCTTCATAACGAGGGACGTCGGCGGGGATCAAGCTGGCCACTTCTTCGGCCACACGGCGCAGAAAGGACTCGTCAGCAGGCTTTATGCTAAGCAGGGAGAGTTCCCCGGAAACATCGGCAATGATTTTACGTCGCGGCCGCCGGCCGATCACTTCCTTGATGAAGGCCAGATAGTCAGCCGCCCGATGCTCCAGGCTATTTTCGTCAAGCGCATGGCGTCGAGCGTTCTCTCCAATACGGGTGCGTAGTGACCGGTCCTCGATCAGAAGTCTTAGATAAGCGAGAAGCAGCTTGTCAGCCTGAGAGTTGACCGCGATCTTTACGACCGAGTCATTGGGAAGCTCGGCATACCAACCGGCGTCGGCGACCACGCTGCAAACTCCCGCGGCCATCAATCTACAGAGACTCGCACTGGTCTCGCCGACAGTTCGTTCGCGAATATTCAGGGCAATATCAGTTTCGTGCATGCGCCGCTTGAATTCATCGAGAGTTACATGACCGGTGATCTCGACGCGATCCTCCATTCGATAGCGGCGGACCATTTCACGAACGTCGAAGTGAGGATTTGTTTCACCAACCAGAGAATACCGGAAGCGGTGTGTCCGTTTTAGGGCAGCTAGGGCACGCAAGCTTAGCTCGATCCCCTTACCGGGTGTGATCAGGCCGAAGCTCGCAATCTTCACCTCCCCAACGGAGTTCGAATGCAGAGGTGAGCTCGCGGGCAACTTCACTGGCATAGCGATACGGGCGGCAGGAATTGCTGGAGCGATTTGAGCAAAGCGGGCGCGACTCCACTCTGAATGGACGATGATTCCCTCCGCTGAGTTGGCAATCCGGCAGTTCAAGGGAAACTCAACAGGACGGGCAAGCATCGAGGGCAGTGCGCCTCTCGCTAGGCCTTCTTCAGCTTCCTTCCGCGCAATCTCGCCATGGCAGGCGCCAACTTCCTCAAGGTATAGACGGAGATCACCGCGATCATGGGCGAGCCCCAGAAAAAAATCCTGCAGCGCAAAATCGTGAAAGACGACCACGCCACTTCGTCCCTTCATAGCTTCGAGGATACCCGCGTGATATCGATGGTCGTTTCCCATATGGTAAACGACCGCATCGAAGCGTTCGAGCTCACGCAGTCTGGAGCTATGTCTTCGATAATCGCAGACTTCGAACCGAGACGTAAGATCACGGTTCAACGGGTGAAAGCCATCGACGAAAAGCGTGATCTCCGCCCCTGAGGCAAGATGAGGAAGTAGTTCTTCACTGTAGTCGCTGATCCCCGAACGTTGCGGGCCGAGCGGGCTGAAATAAGCAAGTTTCATAAAGTAGTAGGCAGTAGGCAGTAGGCAGTAGGCAGGAAGCTGTACCCTTGTGCTGCCTCCTGCTTACTGCCGTCTGCCTACTGAGTCATTTTACCACCGTGACCTTCGCCTTCGTTGTAGGCGAGCCTTTGTCACCGAACCAGGAAACAGCTTCCTGGACCATGTCCAACTCAATGGTGTATTCGCCCGGCTCTTTCGGGGCTGTGATCAGAAGCGTCATGTCGGTCTCTTCGCCGGGCCTAAGATCCTTGGGAATGCCGTTGTGCCCTTCCACATCTGAGGTGCGCTTTCCATCTTTGTCGAGCCAGCGATTGCCAACCGCAATGTAGAACTTGTTATCGGACCGGTCATTTGTCTCGCCACCGCGCTGCCACCAAATAACATCGCTCGTGTTCTTGACCTTGACCATGATGGTTTCTTTTTGTCCCATACGCAGCTTCACCGGTGGGTCGTGAAAACTGATCTGCGCTGAAAAACCTTTGTCGGGTAACGGCCCGGCTGTCCTGGAGACAGCCGGCGTATTGGCGCTTTGCGCCGGTGCCGCGGTGTTCTTCGTGGTTGCCGGTTTGCACGCCGACATTACTATTCCGCATGCAAAGGCCGCTGCGAAGAAAATGATTCTACACTTCATGATCAATGTTTGTTCCTCTCTCTCATCTCACTTCTTGGTATGGCGCCGCACTGTTCGGGTGGCACTCAGTGGCCGCCCTGGGTCACATAACTCGCATTTATCGAATTTGGGGTCATCATGTAACTCGCATGTATCGACATCCGGCTCCAACGTAACTTGGGTGCCCACGGATGGGACACTCCCGACAATGTGGCATTCGTTTGTTATGGGGCGACGCGCACCTGAAGTCGTAAAGGTTGTGCCCCCCTTTCGCTAAACCAGGTCACTCCTTCGTGGACCAGGTCGATCTGGAGAGTATATTCGCCCAGCGCCCGTGGGGCAGTCACGGTCAATGTCATTTCAGTTTCGCCACCTGGAGGCAGGTCAGCCTTCATAGCTGCGCGAGTATCCTCAACATTAGCGCCAGCGCCGATCCATCGATTTCCGAGATTGACCTGGTACCTGAAATCTTTGGTGCCAACAGCCGGCCAGCTTGAGCTTCCCAGGTTTTTGACCTTAAACCTGATGTCTCTTTTCTGGCCGGAATGCATCACTGACGGTGGATCAAGTGCGACGATCTCTTCGCGGTAGACTGATGTAGGAAAGGCGCCTTTCATCCACGACGATTCGAAATCGTTGAGCGCCTCGCCCTCCTGCGGAACGTTAACTTCGATCAGCATCATACCGATCAGGTCGCGATGAGAAAAGAAAGGGAGGTTCACCGGTGTTAGTTTCCCGACCTCGAGTCCCCGGTCCATGATCGCCTGTTTCGCAGCGGGCAGATCGTCGTTGAGGCAAATCGAGAACATACCTTTCCCGGGCGAGTCTTGGACGACGCGGATAAACTGCCGCCATGATTCGCGCGTGAAAAAGTATTCCGGCTGGCGGGCGGCGATGACTGGCGCGCGCGCGTTCAGCAGTACCTCAAAGCCTGTGGATCTAGGACAGGTTTCTACCCACACCTGAACGCTGTCAAAGAGGCGACGTTCATCATTCGAGAGGAAACTCCCCAGGGAACGGTCGCGCAGCACAAGCTTGGCTTCCTGTGCGTAAAGGTCAGGGTCGGCGATTAGGGTGGTGCGCGCGCCCCATTCTTTTTTAAGCGTGTACCCGAAGGCAAAATATCCCTGGACCGCAAGCACAACGTAAAGGGCCCCAGCGGGCAACACCCGCCATGAAGGTTTTGACCAGGAAAACTTTCCGGCCAAAACTGCGGCGACGGCGACGACAGCCACGCCCGCGAGCACTTCCTGGTACAGACCGTAGCGTCCGTAGCCCATTGCGGTTGCGCTCCAAAGCAGCGAACTTGTTAGCAGGATGATGCAAATGATGCGGGCGCGCTCGTTGCGCCAGACAAACGGCATCGCAAGTAATGCGACAACATAGGCAAACGAAAGCCGGCCTGAGTAGACCGCCAGCTCCGAGTGGCGCTCCGGCCTGAACCAAATCAGTATTGGCCAGACTATGGTCTCCCAAAGAGTTTGCGGTCCCCAGCGGTCGTCCCAACCGCCGTGCGTCGGCCAGTAAGGCGACTTGAAGAATCCATTGGCAACCGGAAAGATCGGATTACCGGTAACGCGAAATATGTAAAAGGTGAATGGCAATAGGGGTGCGAGGAAGGCACCAAGCGCCATCGCCCCAGTGGTCATCAACTGTTTCGGGCTCAACCTCTCTGACCCCAAAGCCACCTTGTAGGCGCAGAAGGCGAGGAGCGGCAGCGCTACTGCCAGGTTCGTGAATTTGAATGCTACGCTTGCGCCGAGAGTTACGGCCACGTGCATAAGGTTAGTGCAGCGGTTCCTGGCTTCGTCAAACCTCAAAGTCAGGAATGTTGCCTCAAGCATGAGAGGAAGCGTAAGCAGATCAACCATGTACGTGCTGATCTCGAACAGCAAGCCCTCAGAAAGTACGACCAATAGCACGCACGCTGCCCGCATCCAGGGGCGGCCCACAAACGGTCGCAAAATTTTGTCAGTAACTTGCGCGGCCCAGACAAGCGCAAACAGATTGATTACGGTGCCCAGCCTGAACCCTAGAAACAGGCGGCTGATTCCAGTCAATGTATCGGCGACTGGATTGAAGGGTAAAGCTGTCGGAAAGAAATCGCCCGGTCCAAAGAGCGCGCCGTGCAACGATCGCTCTGAGTGAAGCAAGCGATACGCCAACACGTCGTAGGAGTGGTCCGGGAAGGCCGCGCGCAGCAGGTACATCACCAGTAGGGGCAGCCCCACCAGCAGCCAGAAACTACGACCGAAACTCTCCGCTTGGAATTGTTTCGTTGCGACGTAGAGATACCAACACGCGGCAGCCAGCAAGATGGTTAGTGTCCAGGCGAGAAAGTTATTTCCGACGATCCAGAAACACTGTCGCACCAGGACCAGCCCGTAAAAGAAGAGTATCAGGTCACCAAACTCGACGCGCTGCCCAATCACTTCACGAGCTTTCCAGAAGAACGAACTTGGCTGTTCGGTCCGGGTTGTCATTGAGCGGGTTCTTCGCACTTACGTTCTGCAGGTAACTTCGCCGAAGCACAAAGTCTGCGGCCAGCGGCTCATGCGCCCGGACCGTTTGGCTCATATTCCAAAGTGCTGGTCAGCGGATCGCTTTCCTAAAAAATTAGAGCAGCCTCGCGTTTCCCTCAGCGGTTGATGCTGTTCTTTTAGACTCAAGAGATTCTTTGTGGACTCAAAACAGATTCTTAATGAAGCTATAGATGTAGCGAAACCAGACCTTGCGGAGCTTAATAGAGGATTTTCCGTGTTTTCGAGAGTATTCATGAGTCGGAACTTCCGTAACGACGTGGCCACGCTTTAAGCACTTCATCATCATTTCCTGTTCAATCGTCGTGATGTTTTCTTTAAGATTCAACGAGCGAATGACATCCGTGCGAATAGCGCGGAAACCGTTCTGGCTTTCGGTGAGGTTTTGTTTCCATCTCAAGTTAATGCCGATGAGAATGATGTCGCAGCCAACCATACGCAGCAGTTTATCTATATCTCCGTGCTGTTCATCACTGCCACCACGACCACGAGAGCCTATGACCAGATCCGCACGGCCTTCCAGGATTGGCTGGGTAAGATGAGGAATGTCCTGCGGGTCGTGCGACCCGTCAGCATCCATGAAGACGACGATCTCGTGTGACGCCGCCATAGCCCCTACCCGAATCGCCTCGCCTTTACCGCGCTTGTTATCTTTGACTACACGAACGCCGTAGCTCTCTGCCACTTCAACTGTTCGATCTACTGAATGTCCGTCAACCACTACGATCTCATCGCAAAAAGGTAGAGATTTTTCGATGACGTCGCCGAGACACCTCTCCTCGTTTCGGGCCGGTATCACCAGGCTAATCCGGCCTCTGGGATCCACGGCCCTCACTGTTCCAACGTTTGAAAATCGCCTCGCGTCCGTCGCTAATTCAGACCCATTTGCTCGCGCTTCTCTAAGGCCCGCGTCGTCAATTTCATCAGCACGTTCCACATCGTAGCCAGGATAGATTTTGCTCATGCCCCCAACAGACCCCTTTTCATTGCCGCTTTGGCGAAAACTTCCTAAAGATTACAACGCAATTTTCGCCCGTCTCATCGCTAGCCGCTTGCGCCTAGCGAAATTCCATTCTTGACATCAAGTAATCCAGACCAACACAATGCCCGACTCAAAGAAGTTTAAGTACTGACGCCGCAAGAGCGCGCTGGTTAAGATCTTCTTCCGGTTCGCGCCGATAAACTGTAATAGAAAACTCTACTTCAAGAAGAGCCACAAACTAACACTGAGCGCGCCAAAATGACAACTTCGGGAATCCCACAGGCTCAAGCTCGATATGACAAGACAGGCAATGAGCGCGTAGCTTTCGCGCTGGTTCGCCGGCTCGTAAGCATCCCGGTAGTACGTGAACTCTTGATTATCCTTGTATTCGGTCTGTTTACGTCGATATTGACCTGGCCTTATGTAACCCGCCTGCGCGACGCTGTCGTAGATACAGGCGACCCATATCTTGTCGCATGGATTCTGTGGTGGGACTACCACCAGACTTTTACCGACCCGCTGCACCTGTTCCATGCAAACGTCTTCTACCCGCTCAAATACACACTCGCCTTCAGCGAACACAGCTATGGAATAGCTCTGCTGTTCTTCCCGCTCTACGCTCTCGGCCTGAAGCCGCTCACTGTCCACGCCATAGCGCTGTTTATGGGTTTTGTGCTTAGCGGTTACGGTGCTTTTCGCTTGGGACGAACGCTCACCGGCTCAGCCGCGGTCGGATGGGTCGCGGGGATCATCTTCGCCTTCGTCCCTTACCGATTTAACCTCATGTCACAAGTGCCGTACGTTTTCTCGCCGTGGATACCGCTGGTCTTCGAGGCTTTGGTGTTGTTTGTGCGTCAGCGCAGCAAGGTACGTGCGGGATGGCTCGGGTTCGCCTTTTTCATGAACGGCATCACCACTATTTCATGGTTCACTTTTACCCTGATTCCATTCGTATTGTACGCGGCAATTCTTTTGACTCGATACAGTCTGTGGCGCGAGCGACACTTCTGGCGACGCGGCGCAGTTGCCCTGGGTGTGGCGATGTTAGCCCTGCTGCCTTTTATGCTGCCATACCTGATGGCCTCTCGTCTGTATGGCTTCAAGAGAAGGGTTGAAGAAATCAAGGCCGAGTCCGCATGGCCAATTCACTGGTTGTCGGTAGAGAATCGTAACAAGCTATGGAACCGGATGGGCGAGAGCATTACGGAAGGTTGGAAATTCAAACTCTTTCCGGGGCTGTTGCCGATACTTTTCTCGTCGGCCGCACTGACTTTGGGTGTGAGGACGCCGCAAGTGAGCAGCCGTACAATTGCATTGCACGACCCGAGATCGGCTCAGGAGCGCTGGATCCACCGACTTGATATTCTAATAACAATCCTGTTTGGCGTTTCGATTCTGGCAGTCGGTTTCGACCGCACGAATGCTTTTTACGGACTATTCGACAATATCACGTCAGAGCGAGCGTTGGCGCTGCTGACGATCGCTGTCGTTGGGCGTCTCTGTGTCGCCTATCCTGGGTTTCTGCACACGGCGCGTGCGAATCTGGTGGAAACGTTGCGCTCTGAGCACCGCTGTGATGCTTTCTGGCTCGGCGGCCTTCTCACCGTTATCGGTTTTTGTTTTTCGCTGGGCTGGAACTTCTTTTTCTTCCGCATCTGTTATCAACTAATACCGATGTTTAAGAGTATGCGGGTCGTTTCGCGTGGCGCGATGCTCGCCTATCTTGGTCTCGCTCTCCTGGCGGGTCTCGGCGTGATGAGTCTGGCTAAGAGGTTAAGTTTACGATTTCCGCGGCTGCGTGAGGGCGTCTTCTGCTCAATCGCCTGCGCCCTTCTGCTTTTCGAATTGAACGCCGCCCCGCTGAAGTTCGAGCGCGGCGAGGTCAACCCCGATGCGGTGACCCTCAGGCTTAAGCAGACACCCATGCGCGGCGGAATTGTGGTGCTGCCTGCCGGCGGAGATTTCAATTATCGTTACATGTTGCGCGCAGCGGATCATCAGAAGCCACTCATTGTCGGCACCTCCGGCTTTAATTCGCCCATTGAAGACAGGATCGAAAATCTGACCCGCACCGGGTCGATCCAAATGCAACTGCTGGATCTGTTTGAGTCTGTACCGGCGTCTTACGTCGTTGTCGAAAACAGGTGGATTGCACCTGAACGCAAAGGCGACTATCAAGACTTCCTCGGGCGGGCGGTTGTTAGTGGCCGTCTGCGCTTCATCAATCGCTTCGAAGGAGGCGCCGATCTCTATGCGGTAGTCAAGACGGAACCGGAGGCCCAAAGTGAAGCGTCCTTATCAATTGATCTCTCGATTCGTGATTGGGCGGCGAAGCTCGCTGACGACCCAATTAGTCTTCTGGGCCAACCGGTCGATTGGAGTCAACAACTTTACCGCATCTACATGGCAAGCTCGGGAGCCATGCCACGCTACCAGGAATACCTCAGCGACCTGGAGACAATCGGGCGCGGAGTAGTGTTGGGATCTGACAAGCAGGATCAGCAGCTTGAGGACAACCTCCGTCGCTTGTTAGCAAACTGGACCAACAGGGAAGCCTTCACGAAAGCGTTCGGAGGCCTCGACAATGCGCAGTACGTAGATCGCCTGCTCGACAACGCTGGGATATCCATTGATCTGGCTCAGCGCGCTGAGTTGGTGATTCGATTGTCGAATGCTCAGGAAACGCGTTCAACGGTGCTTCTGCAGATCGTGCGGAATCCGCGATTCATTGAGAAAGAGAAGTATCGGTCGCTTCTATTGTTGCACTACTTCGGCTATTTGCGCCGCAACCCGGATGATCCGCCCGATCGAGATCTCACCGGGTTCAATTTCTGGCTCCGCAAGGGGGATCCCGCGAGGCTTTCCCTGGCCTTCAAGGAATCGCCGGAGTATCAGGATTTTAAGAGGCCCGGAGCACAGGGACTGGGAAAGAAACCAAACTAGAAGGAGTTTCAATAAACAGAGGACTGCATTGTTAATGAGTCAAACCGACGAAGGTGACAAACAGATACTTGCGGACAAGCGCCCGGCCTGCCTTTCAGTCGTCATGCCCGTTTACAACGAGGAAGCTACTCTCTGCGATGCAGTGTCCAAGGTGCTCGCCATTCCTAATCTCCTGGAAGTTATCATTGTTGACGACTGCTCGACAGACGCGTCGCCCGATTTAGCACGACAGCTCTCCGAAAAAGATCCGCGGGTGCGCGTGGTTTTTCACGCGCGCAACGGCGGCAAGACTGCGGCGCTAAAGACCGGATTCGCGCTGACCAACGGAGACGTGGTGATTATCCAGGACGCAGATCTCGAATACGATCCCTCAGAAATCCAGGGCGTCATTCAACCAATCCTGGATGGCCATGCTGACGTTGTGTATGGCTCCCGATTCCTGGTTCGCAGAGCCGCGCGCGTGCTGTATTTCTATCACTACCTCGCCAACAAGTTTCTGACGTTTCTTTCCAATTCGTTGACCAACCTGAACATGACCGACATCGAAACCGGCTATAAGGCGTTTCGCGGCGAGATCATTCGCAACCTGGTAATCGTTTCCAACGGCTTTGGGTTTGAGGTGGAAGTCACGGCCAAGATTGCCAAGTTGAAAGTGCCGATTTACGAAGTGCCCATCAGTTACTACGGCCGCACTTACGCGGAGGGGAAGAAGATACTGATGAAGGACGGTCTGATTGCAATCTGGCTGGTAATTCGCTTCAACTTGCTTTGCAGCCTGCGCTCGTCATTTCGCCAACTGCCGGAATTGCATCCCAAAGCTGTCCACACTTCCTCCCCGGAGATCAGGGAGATCAGGGAATGAACGACGGAACTTCGGAGTCGGAACAACTCACACCTTTCCCAGGCAATGGTGCATTCGCTTACTCAGGCAGGGAACTCGAGGCGATGGCCGGAGCTTCCAACTATCACCGTTGGATTCTGGCTATCTTCGCGCCATACCTCGGCCGCCACCTGGTTGAAGTCGGCGCCGGTCTCGGTTCGTTCGCCGAACTTATACTCACTCACCATGATTGTGAGACTCTTGCTCTCGTCGAGCCTTCAGGCGAAATGTATCAGCAGCTCGAAGCCCGCGTACAGGGAATGCCGAGTAGCCCGCGCGTCGATACCTATCACGCCAACTTCCCCGAAGCGGCGCCACTGATTAAGGCAGCGCATGCTCCCGACTCAGTTGTCTACGTCAACGTGTTGGAACACATTGCGGATGATGAGGCCGAACTCAAAGCTATTCACAACGCCCTTTCCGACCACGGCCGCGTCTTCCTGTTTGTGCCTGCGCTCTCATGGCTCTTTGGCGCTTTTGACGAACGGGTGGGTCACCTGCGCCGCTACACGAAGAAGGAGTTGGAAGAAAAGCTACACCGCGCGGGCTTCCGGACGATTCTCTCAACCTACTTTGATCTCGCCGGAATTGCTCCCTGGTGGATCAAGTACCGGCTGTTCAAGTCAGCTAATATGCAACCTGGCGCCGTCAGGTTTTACGATCGCTACATCGTTCCTGCCGCGCGTCGTTTCGAGGCCGTGATTCATCCGCCGCTCGGCAAGAATGTGATCGTGGTCGCGGAGAAGCAGTAGTCCAACCAATCACCTCTGGACATACACCCGAAACTGTCCGCGCTCAATAATCATCTCGCAATTCGTGCAGGGCAACTCATGGCTGATGACCACGGCGCCGGCAGGCGGTGGCGCGTCTATAAAGGCGCGTTGGAAGTTTTTAAGGTCGAGGCCGCGAAGCGTCGCGTACCAGAATGCGTACACATAAGCCGCGGGGGTCTTGTCGAGAAGGTAGATGGGGCGCTCAGTGCGCGCCAGGGCGGCATTGAGCAGTTCGGGATAATAACTATCAAAAGCGTCCGCCCGCGCCGATGCAGTGTGAAACTGCCTTTGAAAAATTCCTCCCTGCACCAGCATCAACAGAATCACCGCCACTAGAAACAACCGTCTGATGCCTTTTCGCGGACGCGTCTTGGAGCTAAGGAATTCGATAGCCGGCGCAGTTAGCACGAACAGAGATATAGGAAGGGCTACGAGACGCAGGGTGTGGAAGTGGTCGAGCGTAAGCGAGGCCGGTATAGGAGAAACCGCGAGACCGTAGAGTATGAAGCGCCACCATGCTTCGCGCCGGTGTCGAATCAGGACCAGGACAAATCCCAAGGCGGCCAGGATGACCATCCCGACAAGCAGGCTGCCCATGCCTGGCAGGTGATGGCGCGGTTCCGGATCTCCCTTGATGAGCCAACTCCGAGGACTGAAGTTGCGCACGTAGTTTTTCACAAAACGAGCTGCTGTCTGAGTGCGCGTGTCTCCAGGCCTAACATAAGTGACAAACTTGTATCTTTCGCTGAGCGCCCCTGGGTTTTGCCAACTGAAGCTAGCGAGCGGCAGGAGCATGACTCCGAAGACAATCCAGGTTAGAACAACGCCACGCCAGCCGCGGCGTGTTAAGAAGAAACTGAGCCCGAGTGCGAACAAAGGCGCGAGCAAACGCCCGATGGAATAAGTGTAGGTCATCAGTCCCAGCAAAACGCCCAGAGCGGCGGCCAGGCGCCACGACCATTCCTCGCGTCTGGAGGCTTGGTAGAGAAGCAGGAGAAAACCTGAAAGGAGCGCGGGAAAGACAGAAACTTCGAATACCAGGCAACTGACTTCAAACATCCAGGGGGTAAGCAGGACCACGATGAAGACCAAGAGTCCCGCCCAGCGGCGCCGCGCAATGCGGGCCGCGAGCAGTCCGAGCAGGATGGCGGCTACTAATCCCAGCACGGCGCTGAGCGCTCGCGCGACCAAGACGCTCTCGCCGGTAAACCAAAACAGCGCGGCTAACAGATAGATGTAGACTGGATTTTTGTATTCGCCAAAAGCACGAAAGTAGAGCGGGAAGGTATAGCCATGCTCGTCCACTCCGTTCTGAGAAATTGTGTAAGCGTTGTAGGCGATTGAAGCTTCGTCAACGAAGAAGCCGGGCGAGTTGCGCGAGACCGAGGCAAAATAAACAATCACCACCACCAGACTGATGGCGAGCAGGAGGATCTCGGTACGGCAGAGTTGCGGGGGCGCAGTTGGCAATGGAGAGACTATTGCGGACCAAACCTTCCGCGATACTCGGTTTTCACTTGTACGACCTTTTCTCTTACACAGGCCGAGGTTGAGTGCGTTAGCTCCGGATCGTTCATGGCTAAGACTGGCGAGGCTCATTTTAGGACTTTCTATCAGCCTGCGCCATTGATCAAGCTCTCAACGACTCTTTGCCACGAGAGGTTCATTGACTTGAGTTTCTCTCGCCCGCGCTCGCCCATTGCGCGTGCGCGCGCCCGGTCGGCATAAAGCGAGTCTAGAGATTCGGCAATTGCCTGCGGTTCCGGCTCGACGATCAGTCCCTCGCTCCCGTGTTCGATGAACTCTCTGGCGCCGCCGCCATCGCCGGCAACGACCACCGGTTTTTCCGCCAACATTCCCTCGAGCGTTACATAGCCGTAGTCTTCGTCAAACGGCAGGTAACAAACGCCGAGCGCATTGGCGTAGAGCTCGATCACTTCGGAGTCTGGGACGAAACCACGCAGGCAAACACGATCTCTTACTCCGTATTGCTTGATCATGGATTCGTAACGCTTTAAGTCGCGCGAGCCGCCGGCGAACACGATCTTTACCGGTGAGCGAAGATATTGCGCCGCCTCGATCAGTAGTTCCTGTCGCTTCTGCGGTTCAAGCCGGCTAGGGTAGAAGATGTAGTCGCCTTGCTCGCCGCATCGCAGACTTTCAGCACGCGGCGGCGGATGATAAAGCGGCTGACTCTCGATCTTGTTGTAGGCGAGTAGCCGGTCAGCCACAGTCTGTGAATTTGCGAAGACTTTCTTCGCCTGCGGTATCAGATGACTGTCCGCATTGTGGATCCACTCGCGTACCTGTGCGCCATCTGGATACGGCGAGAGATCGTCGAAGGGCGTGTCCCAAAGATTATAGGCTGCGCGGTACTGGTGCATGATCCAGAGGACCTTGCGTTCATGCGCGACCAGGTAAGCCGGAAATTTCATCCCGATAATCAAGTCGACACTTTTGCCATTGGCTTCGCTGAGGTCGAGCAGACGCCAGGCCAAAGCGCTCCGCATGATTTCAGAAGGTGGATACCATTTGAAAGGAAGCGCCACTACTTCTGCGTTGTAACCCGCTTCAGTCAGCGCGCGCCGCAGCCCTGCGACGTGGGCTTCCCCGCCGCCGGTGGTAAACGGAACTTGAGTAGTGCAGATTATTATGTTCCGGATCATCGATTGCTTTGGGTCTTTGGCCTTTGGTCTTCGGTATTAGATTTGGTTTTAGAGCTTCGGTTCTTCGTGTTGTGGTTTTTGTCTTTAGTATCCTGGTCTTTGTTTTTCTGATCCGAGATCTGAGATCTCAGATTCAGGCAAAGACAAAACCCAAACCGATGACGGACGACTGCTGGTTAAAGTTCAAAGACCAAAGGCCAAAAACCAAAGACCTAAAACAACCACCATCCATTCGGATTCTACTGAACAACGACATTACAAACCGCCACCGACAACTCGCGGTCGTCGCGCGTTTCATCGCTGACCGGGCGCGGCTGCCAGGTGCGGTCGGCGCGCACTTCCAACTCAAACTCGCCGCTCGCTGGTTGGCTCAAACTCTCCGGCACCGGCAGACGCACCTCGAGCCATCCCTGGCGGTAGAGAGAGAACACGCACAGTTTGACTCCGTTCAGTAAGATCTCCAGGCCCAAAGCGCGAGAACGCAGATCGGGAATGTGTGTGATCAGATCGAAACTAATCTGTGAAACCGCTGGGCGATAAAACTTCACCCGGCCGCCCCTTCCCATCCAGCGGGCCACCGGTGGCAGGTTGTTTGGTTCATACCAGCCATCGTCAAACATTGCCTCGCTGCTACGGTCCAAACACATAGCTGGTTCAAGTTCGACGTGTTTGCGGGCAACGGCGCTGGTGGGAACAAAGAGCGCACGGCGATCACGATGCTCGTTATAGAAAGGACCAAGCGGAGCGTCTGAGGCTTTCAAGAAAGCATACAGCCCACTCTTGGGAAGTCGCACCTGAAGATCGGAAATCTTACCGAAGACATAACCCATTGCGATGTTGAAGGCGCGACGCTCCTTGAATGAAAGGCCGCGCAGGTAGTCGAGAAAATCGTCTTCAAAACTCAACCCATACTTATCAGCCTGCTTGAGAAACTCTTCGCTGCTGAGGCAGAGCGCGTAGCGCGGTTCCCAGGCAACATGCGCAAAGACATTGCGGAATCTGGAAGCGTGTTCCTGTTCTTCCTCCAGACCGACGTGGCCGTCAATTTCAATGAAGCGTCGCAGTTCTTCCGCGCTCATTTCGTCATAACCCTTCTGCGCCGTGCGATCGGTGCACTCAATGCCGTGCATTGTGACACCGCCGGGTCGCAGCACGCGCTTCACTTCAGCGAGGACTGCGTCTTTTTCTTCAGCACCGACATGACCAAGCACGTCGAGACTTACCACGTAATCGAAGCCGGCATCGGGCAAGGGCAGGCGAGAGAGCTCAGCGGCGAAGGTACAGTCGTAACCGTTGCGGCGAGCGGCAAGGGCGCATGCCTCAGAAAGATCAACGCCTGTCAGCTCGACTCCCTTTCGTTTCAATAGCGCGAGCATACCCGCTCCGCAACCCAGCTCGAGCACGGTAGAGCCGGCGCGGACGTTGTCGTAGATCCACATTGTCCGCGCAAAGCGAATATCGAAACGATCGAGCGCCTTAAAGTAGGCAGCATCGAGTACTTCATCGGAAACAAATTTGGTGCGGTAAAACTCCACCACGTCTGCGATGCCGGCACGCTCGTATAGGTTTTGCTTCGAAGAAGGCATTACGCAGTTATCAATCCCTTTCCAGTTGTTCGACACGGCGTGTCAGTTCTTCCAGGAGCTTCTCGGTTTTGCGGCGTGCGCGATCTTCGAGTACGTCGGCCTCGCTGGTCTTGAGGGCGAGCTGCTTGAGGGTGACCTGTTGCTCACCTTGCAAGCGTTCATCACGTTCGCGCAGCTCGTTGACCAGTTCAGTCAGTCGCGAATTCAAATCAGCTCTCTGGGCTTCCATGGCCATTTGCAGCGCTTCTGTCGCCGCTCGCCGCGCTTCAGTCGCGGCTTGAATCTCCGCGATCTCAGCGCGAAGCTCGGCGCGCTGGGCGATTATTTCAGCCCGTTGTTGTTCAAACTCAACGCGTAGCCCGGCCCCGGCATCGATCTTCGCGCGCAGCGTTGCCAACTCCCGCTCGTAAGCCGTCAGCACCTGTAACAGGTCGCGAAGCGCGTGATGGACCGCGGCGTTAAAATTCACCTGCTCCCAGGCATACCAGCGCGTTGCACGTTTCAGCTGACGCTTGAGCCAGAGCTCGACGCGCGCGGCAGTGCCGCTGCGATTGCTCACGAGTGGCGGCAGCCGGTTCCACGCGCGCGCGGTCGTTGTTAAATAAGAATTGATGAGCGCGAGATTCTCCCGAGCTGCAATGTCCGCATCTCCCTGCCGCGTCGGTTTTGTCGTCGCAGCAGAATCGAACGCGCCATTACCTTCATTTCCCGTCGTGCGCTCCGCAGCGGTCGCAGCAACGTCCTGTCCCGCGCGTTGTTGGGAGAGGACACGTTCGCGTATCTCCCGCAGGATGCTTTCAACCTCAGTTTCCGACATATCTCACACTCTCACTATCTTGGAGTGACAGCGACGCTCTCGCCCTCCAAAGCTTCAGGACTAAGCTCGCGGTGACTGGTGGTCACACTCGCGTTCAAGTTGGCGACTCCTTCCGTCAGCGTGGGGTTCGTGACTCTCACGAAAAGCGCCGCATCCAGCCAGTCATAGGCCTTTCCGTCCCGACTATGGACTGCCAGCGATATCGTATATTGATCAATGCCCAGCCAACAGTCGAAGGCAAATGTAACCTCAACCACCTCACCACTGTGCACGCTGCCAAACTCTATCTGCTGCTCCTTGGTGTTTGTGCCGTAGGCGTGGATACCATGGGAATTACGAATAAGGAAACCAATGACTGGATCGTCCACGTCGTGAACAAAACGCATCACCACGCGTAAAGTTAATGGCTCACCACTCTCAACAATTTCCACACGCGCACGCGCCGCGTCAGTAAGTTCTGCTCCGATTATCTCTGCGCTGCCGTCGCCATGCCGGTAAGCGCAGCTAACGGGCGCGAGGCGCTCTGCCGCGGGAGCTGGTTCTGGGGTTAGCGCTCCGGTTTCAGCCTCGTAAGCCCGTTCGCGTTCCATGATGATCTTCTGATAGAGGTTCAGCACCTCGGACGGCTTGCCATCGGATATCACACTGCCGGCTTTCAGAAGAATGGCGCGCGAACACAGGGCGCGCACGGCTGCGGCGTCATGCGAAACAAACAGCACGGTGGCGCCGCGCTCGTGAAGTTCGTTAATCCGGCGCAAGCAACGGTGCTGGAAAACCGCATCCCCGACGGCGAGCGCTTCATCAATGATCAAAATGTCAGGCTCAACGCTCGCCGCAATAGCGAAAGCGAGACGAACGTACATGCCGCTGGAATAGGTCTTGACAGGTTGATAGAGAAAGGGACCGATTTCAGCGAAACGCTCTATTGCGGGGAACAGCGTATCGGTCTCTCGCCGGGTTAAACCCAGCAAGCTCGCATTCATGTAAACATTCTCGACGCCGGTAAACTCCGCATCGAAGCCGGCGCCCAGTTCCAGCAGCGCTGCGATTCGTCCCTCGTGCCAAACGTCACCGTGAGTAGGCGCGAGAGTGCCTGAGATTATCTGCAGAAGCGTCGACTTACCACAGCCGTTTGGTCCAACGATTCCGACCGTCGTCCCCGACTCGATTTCGAAGCTGACCTCGCGCAATGCCCAGAACTCTTTGTGACGCCGCAACAATCCGCGCGTGAGCGATTCCTTCAGACGATCGCTGGGGCGTTCGTAGATGCGGTACTGCTTGGAAACTCCTTCAACGCGCAGGGCGGTCGTCATGCGCTGAATGTATCAGAACTGGGGAAATGGAGGCTACCTGCTGAGGCGGGAAAGAGTTAGCCGCGGATTTCCGCGGAATAACGCGAATCAGACAAAGCTAGATACTGCCCTTTTTCTGATCTGCGTTATTCCGCGAAAATCCGCGGCTAGTTTAATGAGAACCTCCAGTTCGCTCCGGTTTCGCTTTATCTAAGCTGGGCCAAAGCGTTGGCGATACTCGCTTGACGTAATGAACGCCTTCACCATCTCGGCGTTCTGGAAGTTGCCGTTGAAGGCGTTCAACTTGTTCAGCCAGAAGTTAAAGCCCGAGGTGTCTGGATCTCGTCGCAGGTAGCCGAAGTATTCCATCGTCACGAAAGCCCGGTTGAATTGGTTCAGGGCAAACTCCTCCGACTCCGCAACCTGACGCAAGACCTGCGCGCGCGTCAGGGTGCCGCCATTGAGGCCGGCTACAAGAGAATCGCGGAACGAAGACGCCGTCAGGATGTTGCCGCGGACCTCGCCACCTGGGAATTGGGCTGAGTGGAAGTTGACATACGCACGGCCCTCACGCAGGTTTGAGAGTTGCGCCGCCAGCGTTGTGCCGTTGCCTTCTGGCGCGTCCCACTTGCCATTGATCGACCCGCCGATTCCTGTCGAGAACGGAATCACCTGCTGGTCGTTCGGGTTGTTATCGTTGAATGGCGCGCCGAAGAAGCCCCAGACGACAGGTCCATTGGTGGCAGGTGTCACGGCAGCACCGGCGTGAATGTGGGCCACCGTCAGGTTATCGTTTGCTTCGGCGGGTGATTGCGCGCCGGTGAAGTCGATATTGTTTACTGTGGAAGTAAACGTCATTGCCGTCTGCGCGCTATTAAAACGCAGCCTCGCTGTTCCGAACGAAGCCGGCCGCGGCCCTCCTCCCGATGATGTCGGGACCGCCGGCGGATTTTCCTGACCGTTCGTCATGTTGACAACGAATAGCCGCACCTGCGCGGGTGTTATTTCCGCGTTCGTCAGCAGGGCGTCCACGTACGCCGCGTTGGTGGCCGTGCCGTAGGCGTTTACAAACTCCGGCCGGTTGACGAAGTCGTTGAAGTACTGCTGCTTATTGGCTTCGAGTTGTGCGTCGAAGCCTGGTGTGCCGAAAATTAGATCCTTCTGTAGCGCCTGCACGTCGCGTTCGAACTGCCCGTAGAGTACCCCTGCGGGAGTGATCGTAGTGGGCAAGGCGGCCCTGTTTGCGAGGAGCGCTAACAGACCGGTGAGCCGGAACTCTATCGATAGGAAGAAAGCCGCCGAGACGCTTTCCCGTTTGACCTGGATGCACTGCGCGTCTACGCCGCAGGAGGTGATTTGGTTGGTCCAGAAGGCGAGACCCGCGGCGTCGGGCTCGCGGTTTAGAAAGTCGAGATAATGCTGGCGAACAAAAAACTGTGCCTCATCAATTATGTTGGACAGTGGCGCTCCCGTGTCGTTGTCGAGGATCTCAACCCCAGCTACGTTTGGGCTGCCCAGGCCAACGCCCGCACCTGTCGGGTTCGAGAGCACGAGATTGATGGTCTCATCGTTCTCGTCGAAAGTGTCGTTGACGAGGAGGATGCGGAAGGTCCTTGACGTTTCGCCAGGAGCGAAGCGGACGGTGCCAAGGGCGATCTCGAAGTCGCTCTTTTGCGAAGCGTGGTCGGGCTGCGATTGATCGAAGGTTGCATAGTTAACCGTTGCCGGGCCCGAGACGTCACCTGAGCGTGTGATGGTGATATCGATGTGCCCACCGCCCTCTCCTATGGCGTACTCGTCGGTCGAGAACTGGACGAGCGACGTAGCGGAAGCGGTGGTCGGATTAAGTTTACCGATTAGTCCATGCTCCTCCTCGCCGATGCCGGCCGTGAAATAAAGTGTGTTCGGGTCGCCACCCGCGCCGCCATTGCCGAAGGTCAGAGCCCAGAGCTCGTCGATCACAATACCGTCACCTGCTTCGTTTTGCAGCGTGCCGAGGAAAGCGCCGGTAGTTGGATTGAAGGCGTGAATGCTGGGATTCCCTTCGCCAAAGTTTCCGACCAGGAGCGCACCGCCAAAAATACCAAAGGTTGGCGGAGCAATAGTGATACCCCAGGGTGCATTAAGCGGTCCGTTATTGATTCCGAAAGTCAGATCGCGAACGCCGTTCGCGTTGAACCGGCGGACGAAGCCGTTGCCGACGCCGTCTTCGGGAAGTCCAGTCACAGCGACCTTGGCGTAGGTGACGTATAGCGAACCGCCGATGTTCTCGATGTTGTATGGATGGAAGGTGTTCCCTGCCACAGTCGGGATAGTCGGGTCGGCAAAAGGAAAGCTGGCCACGGGCTGAAGAGTGAAACTGCTGTTGTAGACGTTAATATCACCGTTTGCGAAGTCGGCCGCGTAGAGGAAATTGCCTGAGCCGTTGTTAGCGAGCGCGAGCCCCGTTAGGACGTTTCCCGGGTTACTCGCGCCGATGACCCCCGTGGTCGATCCGGCGGCAGGAGCGTTTGGGTCCCAGCCAATGATGTTGCCCGTGATCGAGCAGAAAAGGAAATTCGCTCCGCATGGAGGCGAGGCGCAAGCGCCGGGGAGAACAAACTCAGTCGCCGTCGGGTTGGCGACAGTGCCTGTCGGCAGACCACCCGGAATGGTTATCGTCTGCGGGCTCGGGTTCAAGACGAACGGGCTGCCGCCCACGTCCCCACGGAATAGCTGGGTCGTGCTGGTGCCGTTGTTAGAAATCCAGAACGGGCTAGACGCAGTCTTCGATATGCCCCAGGGGTTGACCAGCAGTGGATCCAGGACAGGTGCGACTCCAGGAGAATCCGAGGCCAGGTTGGTTTGGCGATACGCAGATCCCGCGGGGATCACGGGGATTAATGGATCCTGTGAGTCGGTATTAGAAGATCTCGCAACCGGCTTAGTGACGGCCGGCGCCGATGAAACCAACGGTAGCATTCCCAAATATAGAGCCACAGTGATCACCAGACTCAGTGTTTTTGTTAGCTGTTGTTTCTTCGTGAAGCGTGGGCGGCGTGACATATTGATCTCCTCATAGTTGAAGGACGGGACACCTTCCTCAAGCCAGGCAAACTGCCTCGCTGCAATTCGGTGCAATCCCGGTCTGGTAAGCGGGGATCTCAGCTCTCTGGGGACAGGCTGATTACTGAGCTATTGGTTTGTGAATCAGAACGAGCGAACTTTAAGCTGCGCGAACATCGCTGTCAAGAAATTTGTTAGGCCTATTAAGCCAAATGCCACGAATATGTTCGGCGTGGTTTGAACAGGTTTAGTTCACAGGCCCAGGTGAGTGCGCCAAATCACGAGTACTTAGATTTGCTCGTGTGTCATATCATTCGAGCCTTAGAGATCACGATCCACGAAATCACACGAACCAACACGAAGGATTTAGTGACATTTCGTGTGATTTCGTGGATCGTTTTCCCGAGTCTGGCAATGAGCCACGAAACTAGACCGAAAACATGACATTACCGATTTGCTTGGTTGCTTGCGGTTGCGCGTATCTTCTGCGTAAAATGGCGCTTCTTTTGACGGCCGGGTGTTAAGGACTAATTTCTTCAATTACTTCACCGGGCTACTTACTGCTGCTCAGGCTCCCATGGGCATCTAATCTTCTCGTATCTGCGTCTTTATTCCGGAGGATTTCGTGAAGCAAGCCTTTTCTCTCTGCGTCACCCTGGCCCTTTTACTGCTAGGTGGCGCGCTTTCGGCTAGTGTCGCGCAGACACCCAGCGCTACCCCGGACCCGTTCGCGATTCAGTTTACTTCGTCCCCTGCAGGCTTCAGTTCGTTTGCGGGCGATATCAGTGCGGACGGTCGCTTTGTAGTATTTGCTTCGAACGGTAACGTGGCGACGGAACGAACCGCCGCGCGCAATAACGCAGATGGCAATCGCGAAATCTTCCTGGTCGATTACGCACAACGCCGGATCTACCAAATAACCAATACCAAGAACGTACCGAAACCCACCCCGACGCCAAGTCCGAGTCCAAGTCCAACTCCCACTCCTAGTCCGACGCCGACGCCGAGCCCCACTCCTACGCCCGCGCCAACACCGGCTGACCCCGCTCAGATCCAGATTGAGATTAGCAACAACAAGCCGGTGATTAGTCTAGCTCCACCGTTAAATGGGAGTAGTAGACGTGAGTACATCATTGTATTCAGCTCCAATTCTCCAAATCCGTTTCTCTTTGATGGCGTTGATACTGGGGGAGCGCTCGCAGCCGATGGTAACCAGGAGATCTGGCTCTACCAGGTGCCCGAAGTCGCCGACGCAGACTTAACTAGCGGCGCTAATATCCTACTGCCCCTGGATCTCGCAGTTGACGCATTTGTCAGGGTTACCAATACACCCGCGAGCAGACTTCCACTTGCAGGTGACGTCGGCGTTGCTCCCTTTGTCGCTGACGATAATCGCGAAGCAACTATTTCCGATGACGGAAATATTATTGCGTTCATTTCGACGCGCGATCTTGTTCCGGCGGCGCCCGGGCCTCCTGTACTCCCAGGCAATGCCGACTTCAACCCGGAATTGTTCTTCAGGGTTAGGACTGCGTCTCCGGGTGTTTTTGTGCAGGCGACAAATACACGCGATTCGTTCGTGGGCCCCAGACTGTTTTCGGAGTTTCAGCAGAATCCATCTCTCTCTGCCGACGGATCGAGGGTCGCATTTCTCTCAAGCGCTAACCTCGATAACACCAACAATAGTGATGACGGACAAGGTCATGGAAACGCTGAGGTATTTATCGGTTCCTTCACGGGCGGCGCTTTCAGCATTGTGCGTCAGGCGACAAGAACAAGGGTCGACGCGACCAATGCCTCAGTTAACGTTTTTAGTCCCGGCCGGCGTTTGAGTCGCGATGGCAAACTAGTGGGTTTCGAGACATTGGCCGATGATCCGAAGGCAAACGTATCAACCACGAACCAGTTGTTTCTTGCAGTTTTCGTCTATGACATCGCGGCAGATACTTTCGTCAAGATCGGACAGCGAGCGACCGCAGGGATTGGAGATATTCTGCACTTCCCTACATTCACGGATTATGATCCCGTGACGCTCGCTCCGAGCACGCTGATATTTGCTTCAGCTCTAAACTTCAAAACAGACGGAACATTTCCACCGGCCGACCAGGATAGTACGGGGCTAAATCCAGCGCCTTTGGGAACTGTTCGTCCCGCCCAGATTTTTGCGACTCAAATTCCTGCAACGAGTACAAACACCTTCACCCGCCTGACTAAGAACCCAGTTATTCAACAAGCGGGAGATTCCTTCTCAGGAATACGACCAATCTCGAGCGCGTCTCGACAACGAATGACTTTCAGTTTTGGGGGAACCGAACTCGGCACCGGAAACTTCGACAGGTCGTTCGAACTGTTTTATCTGCTCACGCCGCCCGTAGTCACTGAATCGAGTGCCGTGCTTTCGTTTTCGACGGGTGCAAGCGACGTGGCACTTCCGACCGTGGCACCCAGTCCGACGCCGAGTCCATCACCGGGTGTGATTTCAGGTCTGGCGCCTGGAGAGATCGGAATTCTTCGCACCACGGTGGAATTTGTGGCGGCCGATGCGAACGCGGCCGGCGTTTCGGAAACCACACGCAGCCCGGCGCTTCCTACCGAACTGAACGGAGTTTCAGTTTCGGTCAATGGCGCTGCAGCCGGGTTGCATTTTGTCGGGCAGGCGTCGAAGCAGATTACGTTTGTTACACCTCTCGGAGTTGGGCCAGGAGTGGCTACGGTAGTTGTCAGCAGTCGCATGGGCGGAGGTACACAGTTACGCGGGTTCCTGCTGATTGTGCCCGCGCAACCGGATATCTTTACCACCTCAAATGGACCCGTCGGGCGAGCCTCTCTTTGCAACGTCACGAATTCGCTGGTGATGAATTGTTTGATGGAACCGTTCAATGTGATGTCGCCAGACGAGACTATGACTTCGGTCCCCACCATTCTCAAGATCAATTTGACTGGAGTTAGAGGTGCAGTTCCCGCCGAAGTGAAAGTTACCATTGGTACGATCGACATTACCGGGGACTCAATCCTCGTCGTTCGTCCGCAGCCCGAGATGCCCGGTTGGGATGAAATACGCTTCCGAGTCCCGGCGACGTTGGCAGGACTGACTGATGTTCCAGTTATCGTAACGGTCACCAAGAGCGGAGTAGCCTTCACCAGCCGACCTGCGGCTACAGCGCCGTTGGTGACGTTCAATCCATAGAACCTTTGGTTGGGCCGTAAATCGAAAAACCCGCGACTCTCAAAGTGCGCGGGTTTTTCGTTTGCGCGGAAAGGCTTGATGCTCCGTCGGCCGACTAGAGGATCGGGTTGCTTATTAGCACCGCGGCTTTAGCCCGGTGATTTGGGGTTGCGGGCGCGACGGAAACCGTTTCAAACGGTTTCCGCTTGTGTAGACAACCGAAACACCGGGCTAAAGCCGCGGTGCTAATAAGATCCTGTACTCAAAACTGTTCCACTTCTACTTGGTCGCCGAAACTTGCCCTAAAATCTAGGAATCGCCTCAGGCAAAGTGCTACTATTGCCTCCGCCAAGGGCCCTGCCCCAACTCAGTTGGATCAAGTCGCGACACAGTTTTGTTTAAGAGTTTCCCCCGGGACTTCCGAAAGTGCGACGTCTAAGCTCATCCCTCCTGGTAATCGCAATCGTGGCGTGTCTCGCGCCTGTGCGGTCGTTTACTTCAGACTTCCCTGATTTCGCTGAACCGCCAGTGCAACCTCGACTGAAGTGGCCGACCAAGACGATCAAGATTAGTCTCTCAACCTCACTCAGCTCGTCAGTGACGGCGATCACTCCCGACAGCGATGTGATCGGCGCCGTCCAACGCGCGTTGGGAAGGTGGTCTCAAGCCTCCCACCTCAAGTTCGAAACCGTCACATCGAGAATCCAGTCAGTTAGTCCGACCAGCGGTGGTGATGGAATTAGCCTGATCACGGTTGCGGACACCTCGGAGAACCTGGCGATCTTCAACGGTGGACTGAATCCGGCACGGACTCGCGTGTTCTTTGATTCAGATACTGGCGAGATCAGCGAAGCCGATATCGCGATTAATTCGCTGCCGCTTTCCGCGGAAGGCGTTCCACTTCAGTTTTCAACCGACGGAACTCCTGGCACCTATGATTTGGAGTCGACCATCACCCACGAAATTGGTCACCTGCTTGGTTTGGACCATTCGAACGTGCTGGGCGCGACAATGCAGGCGAGGCAGTGCGTGAATGGAACCTATAAGCTGCCGGCTTTCACGGAACGAACCCTGAGCGAAGACGACCGCGCGAGGATCAATGGACTCTATGAAACCGCAGACGTCGGGAGCGCGATCGAGGGAAGGCTAATTAATAATCTCGTCGCTGGAAGCTCAACGCCGGTGCCGGGAGCTCATGTTTGGGTGGAAGACAGTTTGTCAGGACGGGTTATCGCGAGCGCTCTTACAACCAGCGGCGGGAACTATCGGATCGAGAGTGTTCCTCCTGGCCAGTATCGATTGCTAACGGAATTTGTGGACGGTCAGCGCGCTTTTCGCAGCGCCGAGATTAGTAGTTCGTTGCAAGTCAACGCCAAAACGACGAGCACCGTCAACTTCGTGATGGTACCCCCGCAGAATTCGCTGCCCGTTCTCAAACCAAGACTGATCGGCACGAATGGCGAACTCTCAACTACGCCAGTACCTGTCGAAGCAGGTAAGAGATTTACCATCCACGTTGCCGGCGAAGGTGTGGATCAGGTTCCGATTAGCGGCATCTCGATCACTTCGCCATTTGTAACCATCGACAATGAGAGTTTGAGGCTGCCACAGTTCCGATCAACTTTGCCGGTGATCAGTTTCGATGTTCATGTTGCACCGCACGCGCCTTTCGGAGACTACAGTGTGCGGCTTCAATCAAATAGTGGCGAGGTGGCCTACCTCGCGGGGGGCATCACAATTGATCCCGGAGTCAGCGTGAACGTTCCCGGCCCGGCCGACGATTCTGGATTCTTCATCAGCCAGCTTTATCGAGACTTCCTGGGGCGCGACCCTGATCAACTGCAAATGAAATCGTGGCTGGATGAACTCGACCGTTGCGGATCGGACCAGGAATGCTCTCGTGCGCGCAGGCTCGACGTTTCGGCGAAGTTCCTGCAGACCGAGATCCAGGAAACCTGGTCGTTCATCTACCGCCTTTACAAAGCCGGCCTTGGCCGTCGTCCCGCTCTCGCGGACTTCAACAGTGATCGAATCCAGATCGCGCGCAACGGCTCCAATCGTGAAGATTTCAAGCGGGCCTTCGCCCGGGCCTTTGTGGAGCGTCCAGAGTTTCTCAAGAAATACTCGAGCAGTTTGAAAGCGGATCAGTTTGTTGATCTGTTGCTTTCTTCAGTAGGTAAGGTCGTTCGGACGGAACTCGCAGGGGAGCGTGACAGTTTGAAGGTAATTTACGACGGCACCAGTGCGAGTCGTGCGGAAATCCTCCAACGGGTCGCCAGTCAGACGACGTTCGCGAAGACTGAAGATGGTCAGGCGCTGGTCTTGATGCAGTATTTTGGCTTCCTCAGGCGCGAACCCGAAGAAGGAAACTACAATTCCCTGGTGAATTCACTTACCGGTTCTGCCGTGTCCGACGCGAGCGCCCACCGAGCCATGGCTTGCCACTTCATTAATTCAGCTGAGTATCAGTCTCGGTTTGGGATGTTTGTGACGCGCACAAATAAAGAATGCCAGTTCTAGGCACCTCACCGAACCTGCCACTAACGCCTGAGATTTGGCTAAAATCCAGGCGATGAAACGAAGCTTAATCCAATATCTAGTTTGCCCAGCCTGCGGCGCAGCAATTGAGGCGTCCTGCGTTTCGGCAACGGAAGGCGATGAGGTAACGGAAGGAGAATTGAGCTGCGTTTCATGCAAGCGAAAATTCCCCGTTACTCGCGGCGTACCTCGCTTTGCCGCCGTGGAGAAGGTTGAAGCCGATAAGGCGGCAACTGCCGCAAACTTCGGCTGGCAGTGGCAGCACTTCACCCAGTCAGATGAAAAGTATTCGGATCAGTTTCTCGCTTGGATTGCTCCGGTGAAGGCGGAGTTTTTCCGTGACAAGGTCGTCCTGGAAGGTGGTTGCGGTAAGGGGCGTCACACCCAACTAGCCGCCGGTTGGGGTGCCAGGGCCGTAATTGGAATTGATTTGAGCGAAGCGGTTGAAAGCGCCTTCACCGCAACTCGGCACTTCGAGAATGCTCACATCATCCAGGCCGACATGTATCACCTTCCAATCAAACCGACAGTTGACTATGCATTCTCGGTCGGAGTGTTGCATCACCTTCCCGATCCGCGTGTGGGTTTTCTTTCACTGGCTTCGAAGGTTAAAGACGGAGGTCACATCTCCGCATGGGTCTATGGCGCCGAGAATAACGAGTGGATTACAAATTGGATTAGCCCTCTGCGCGAACGCCTCACGTCTCGACTCGATCCACGCGCGCTTCTACAGCTCTCAAAGATTCCCGCAGCCTGTCTCTACCTCGCGACCAAGCTGATTTATCGTCCCTTGTATCGGTTCGGCGGAACGGCCGTCACGCAGCATCTTTTCTACAGCGACTATCTGCTGGCTATCTCGGCTTTCGGTTGGAAGGAACAACACACTATAGTCTTCGATCATCTGGTGGCGCCGACGTCCCACTACATCTCTCGCGATGAGTATGAAGAATGGTGGCGCGAGATTGGAGCCAACGAAGTCGCAATTGAATGGCATAACCGAAACAGCTGGCGCGGCTTTGGCAGGGTTTAGGATTCGTATCAGGTTACGACAGATGTTCAATACCAAATGATTTCGGCTCAGACAGCTAGACGCGCCGTATGGCGACCACTCCTGGAACTACCAGGCCGCTTTGAACTGATAGGTTCGCTGGCCCGGCGCGAATTCGTGGCCCGTTACAAAGGATCGGCGCTGGGTGTGGTTTGGGCGATTCTCACGCCCATGGTGATGATCGCAATCTTCACCTTCATCTTTGCGGGGATCTTCGGAGCTCGCTTCGGTGAACGCAATTCACACTGGGACTACGCGCTCCACCTGTTTTGTGGACTACTGCCCTGGACGATGTTCCAGGAGACAGTGCAGAAGTCGGCGACGACGATTGTCAACCACGCAAACCTCGTCAAGCGAGTGGTCTTTCCTTTGGAAACATTGCCAATTGCCGAGGCGCTTTCCTCGCTCGTGAATCAGCTGTTCGGCACAGCCGTCCTCTTAGTAGCAATCTTGATCCTACGTTATGAGCTGCACGTGTCGGTTCTATGGATTCCGGTCTTGATCATTCCGCAGATGCTTTTGACCCTGGGAGCTGCCTGGCTGATTGCGTCGCTCGGCGTTTTCCTGCGCGACATATCGCAGGGTGTTTCACTCGTGCTAACCGCCTGGATGTTCCTGACTCCCATCATCTATCCGGAATCGATGGTGCCGGCCCAGTATCGAATGGCTATTGCTCTAAATCCTTTCACGGCGCTGATCCGCAGCTACCGCCGCATCCTAATGGAAGGCGCAGCTCCGGATTGGCCATCACTTGCGTACTTCACCGCTTTCGCCCTGGTCAGCTTCTTCTTTGGTTACTGGTGGTTCGCGCGCACGCGCAAGAACTTTGCCGACGTGCTGTAATAACGAACAATGCTGATTTTGCAGTTCCTCCGCAAGTTGGAAAGCACGATCCACGAAATTACACTAATCGACACGAAATCGGGCTCTGGTTCGTGTAGCTTCGTGTGACTTCTTAGGATCGTTGGCCCGCTCCTCAGGAGCACTTACAACACTTTGGTGAAGGAGTCGTCATGAAAGCCATCCGCAATCTGTTGATCGCAATCATCGTCTATGCCCTCGTCATTGTTATCACGGGCAAGCTGCTGGTGACCGCGCGGACCAGTCTGCCCTTCGTTGTGGGTTCATTCATTGACGCCCTGGTGAGCATTGGCATCCTCTTCAATTTCATCGTGCTACTGCTTTTTTCAACCAGGCTGATGACCGCCCCGCGTGCTGTCGTAACGTCGGCAGTGTCGACGGTAGTGCTGATTACTGTTGCCCTCACGCTCATTGCTATGCGAGTTCCGGCTGACGCCCGACCCGGAGGAATCACAGTGTTAACGTTGTCAGCAAGCTTTCTGATCTGGTTTGCTTTGCATTGGCTATGGGCTAAAAGAAGAATCCCGGCGGAACCTGCTACCTAGTACCCGTTAGTTACCGTAGTCTTGCTCAGTGATGCGGCTTTGCCTCAAGAGTCACAAGCTGCTTGCGATACGGCTTTGCCGCCTGATGTGAGGCGGCGGCTCTGCCCCGCCGTACGGTGCTTTTAATCTTGATTTAGGGCTTCGCCCCTTTTCCCAAATTCGTCTCGCAGTTGCCAGAGGCGCGCACACGGGGGCGTAGCCCCAGAATCTAATTGAACGACCTTACGGCGGGGCGGAGCCACCCCTCACATCAGGCGGCAACGCCGTCACGCCAGTAGCGCATGACTTTTGAGGCAAGGCTCAGTGATGCGTCGACGCAAGCGCATCACGACCGTCTTCAACCAGCACCACCACAGTTCCCATTAACCACCAGAAGACGAGCGCCACTTCGCCATCGCCGAAGTTGTAGTTAACCAGTGAACTGACAAAGAAACCCGCCAAGGCGCCGGCTGCACCCAGCAGGGGGCCGTGCCGGTTTGTGTCGCTCGAGCTGCGAAAGCGTCTTTCCCCCCGAGTTGTTATCAACCAGCACGTCACGATGATCCAGAACCAAAAGACGACTGCCGGTAACCCTCGATCAAATGCCAGTTGCAAAGGCGTAGAGTGCATGCCCAGCATGTCGTCACCGGGAAACCCCCATTCCTTCCAGTGCCGGTGCATGGAGTCCATACCGTGACCGAATACGGGATGAAGCATGATCCGAGACAGTCCTACTTTTGCAACGGTGAGTCGCAGGGAGGCGCTCGGGTCTTGAAGCCAGAGAGCCCTTTCGGCGCGAGTTTGCGAAACTACAAATGCTCCGATCGTCAACAACAAAAGCAGCGCCGCCGGCACGAGTAACCTCATCCATCCTTTGGCGGCGCGGACGGCGATCACACAGGCTCCGAAGACAAAAGCCACCAGCGCAGTCCTCATCGCCGTGAACGCAATGCCAAGGGCCAGCAACGCTGCTGCTGTTGCCGCGAGTTTGAAACGGAGATTTGCTCCGTGATTTAGGAGGTTTGCCAGCGCAAATCCCAAAGCCAGCTGGGCCAGTATCTGCAGAATCTCAGAAAACGTTTCGTAGTGACGAGTCCAACCAGAAGCTCTAAAGCGATGTGTGGTAGCTGTTCCGATAATACCGGAAGGCGATGTGCGCTGTTTGAGTTGATCGGTAACGATTGGTCCACGGCGTTCCGCATGTTCACCGTGAGAAATGATACTGATAGTCAGGTTGCTGCCAGGCGGGGCTCTGCGAATTGCTTCGTCGATGTCTCGGATCGAATACACCCTTTCACCGGCGACGCGCCAAATGGCATCGCCAACCACGATGCTTGATCTCAAGGGACTGTCCGCCGAGATTGACTCAACAATCACGCCGCGTCCTCGCAGCAAGTCCCAGACGCTATAGATTGTTCCGGTGATGCCCGAAAGGATCATTATGAAAGCTAGAAAGACTGCGCTGCGTCTGGTAACAACTGCCTGCGTGAGATAGAACAGAAAAACTACGCAAACTGACTGCAACTTAGCGATGCTGATCTCTGGCTCCTCGGAAAGAAGAGACGAGGCAACGGTCCAGGCCAGAAAAAGCGCGATCGGCAGGTCGAGTTTGGTGCGTCGAAAACCTGGTGACCGGGTAGCAATCGTGCGAAACAACCACCCAGCCCCAGCGATTGCCAAGCCGATCTCAGCCCCGGCGATCGAATGGGGAGCAAACGCGGCAAAAAGAAAGAAGCCAACTGTTGCGAGGCGCTGGCCCAAGAGACCGAGGGAAGATTTTGTTTCGCTCAAGGCGGGGGTATTGGCGAGGATCATCGTTCAGCTACGAGCCCAGGCTCAGCATTGTTTGGCAAACTTCGTAATGAAAGAAGGACACCGGAAAAACCCGCTAAAGGGTTGAAAATAGAACCCGTTGACACCCAGATTTACGCGTGTTAGCGTATCTTTCGACTGTTTCGCTCGGTGAAATGGTCGTCGTTCTGACTTAAGGTAAACAGTCCGGATCAAGTTTTCTCTCTACCCTCCTGTAAGTTTGACGCCGCTACCATAGTTGATGATACATAATACTACCGATGGTTTTCGAAAAGGCTAAGGTTCTAAAAGCCGCTGAGAAATTCCTGTCGCAGGGAAAAATCAACGCAGCGATTAAGGAGTATCGTCAGATCGTCGAAAATGACGATGATGATCTGACTACGCTCAACATGCTCGGGGATCTTTGCGTTCGGGCGGGACAAAACGACGAAGCCATCTCATGCTTTTCGCGCATTGCTGAGCACTATCGCGAACAAGAATTCACCTTAAAAGCAATCGCGATGTACAAGAAGATCGAACGGCTCAAGCCGCGCGATCCGGCAATCGCTCACAAACTGGCCACCCTGTATGCGACACAGGGGTTGCCCGTTGATGCCCGTACTCACTATATGATCGTCGCTGACGCTCTTACCCGCGCAGGCAAAACCAAAGAGACTCTGGAGATCCTTCACAAAGTCGCTGACCTCGATCCAAGAAACACGGAAATCCGACTCAAGCTCGCCGAGGGTTATCTAAAAGAAGATCTACAGCAGCAGGCCGGCAAAGTCTTTCTAGAGGCAGCCGCGCGCCTTTTCGAGTCGGGCCAATATGAGAAGGCATTAGGGGCCTACTCCAAAGCGCTGGGACTTCGCCCTAATGATGAAAGCTGCATTAAGGGTGTGGTGGATACTCACATCGCGCTTGGGACAGCCGATGAAGCAGCCGAGTTGCTGGAACAAATGGTTGCAGAGCGGTCAGACGATCGCGAGCTCGCTTCGTTACTCGCGAGCACTTATATCGCGGCCGAGGATCCTAAAGGTGCGGAGCAAGCTGCTGCCGCTTTGATTGCCAGAGATTCCTCCGCCTACATCCGGCTGATTGAGGTCGCGCGGCTTTATCTCAAGCTCGGCGAAATCGACGAAGCCACCAGAGTCCTTGCCGGAATTACAGAACAACTGCTGGCGGGTCGAGAAGAAAGCGAGTTGCTCGAGTTGGTGAATGAAGTGCTCGCTCAAAATCCGGAGCACGTTGCCGCGCTGCGGTTGCTGGTCAGAATCTACTGGTGGCAACGCGACATGGACAACCTGCGTTCGACACTCGAGCGCCTCGCGGAATCGGCCCAGGCTTCCGAACTCCCTGACGAGGAGCGCTACGCGCTTACCCAACTGGTACGTCTTACCGGCGATGAAGAACAGTACGCTGCGCGGCTCGCTGAACTCGGCGGTATGCAGGAAGAGTCGGCCGAAGATGTGACTCGGTCACCAGCGGTTCCTGAAGTGCCTTCATTTGGAGGCTTCGGCATAGTGACTGATGATCAGGCGGTTTCAGCGGAGGTCGAATCCGCAGTGCAGGAGCCGGCACAGTTTGAATGGAATGCCGTCAGTGAGCAGCCTGTGAAAGCTGACTCAAGCGCGTCTTTCGCGGAACTCAATGACGCCGGAGGTGATGAAGCGGGCGCGCCGGCCCAGAACGAGACAGTATCCGAATACGAATTTGGAAGCGTCGCAACCGAAGCTGCAACTCCTCCTGCTGAAACCACCGAGAATGCGTCTCGGAGCGAAGCTATGATGCGCCAGGAGCTGGAGAGCGTCGACTTTTACATCACCCAGGGATATACCGACATCGCCGCCGATACGTTGGATCTAATGGAGCGGCAATTCGGCTTTCACCCAGAGATTACGGCGAGACGCGAAAAGTTACAGGGTGGACCGTCAGCCGGTGTTCCGGCCGAACCAGTACCGGCCGTGTTTGAATTCGGAGGTGCTGATGTTTCCGAGGTGCAACCTGAACCGGCAGGAGCCGAAGTCACATTTGCAGTCGGTTCAGATACCAAAGCAATAGCTTCGGGGGCAGGTGGCGCGGGAATTGATGCCGGGCTGGCTGAGATCTTCGAAGAGTTTCGAGTGGCTGCTGAAGAGGAGCCTTCCTCCAATGAAGACTACGAAACCCACTACAACATGGGCACTGCGTACAAGGAAATGGATCTCTTCGACGAAGCCATCCACGAATTTCAGACAGCAGCCGGACTTTCGAAACCGAATGATGGAACATCGCGATATCTTCAGTGTTGCAATATGCTGGGCCACTGCTTCTCCTCGAAGGGAATGCCGCGCGCGGCCGTGCTCTGGTTTAAGAAGGGGCTCGAAGCGCCTGGTCACGCCGAAGATGAATACAAGGCTTTGCGCTTTGAACTCGGCCTGGCTTACGAGCAGATGGGTGATCTGAATCGGGCATTCGATCTATTCACGGAAGTCTACGGAATTGACATATCGTATCGCGGCGTGGGCGAGAAGCTGGAAGAGCTGCAGGAACAAAAGAGAGTCAAGAAGCGTCGCAAATCGAAAGTGGAAGTCAGTGAGTAAACGGTCTTAAGATGTCGGCGAAACTGAGCGTAGTTTTTTATATCATTCTCTGCCTGGAGATCGGCATCGTTCTTACTCTGTTGCCGTGGATCCCACAGGGATTTCTCGGGCTGAGTGACTGGGGAAACAACTATTTTCTTTTGTACGCCGCTCGGAAGACGGGCTTTTACGGTTTGCAGACGGTGGTTGCTTCGGGCTGGGTCCGCGGCGCAGTCACCGGTCTCGGTATCCTGAATTTGGGAATGGCGTTTTGGGAAATCTTTCATTTCAGACAAACGCTCAACGCGTTGCAGGGAAGTACTAGTTCTGTCGATCGTCCACGCGAACATGCCGCTCAACCTCAAAACACCAATCATCTATCTGATCACGAGCGGCGAAACAACCCCCCAAACAACCTCGAACAGTGAAGCCTTCTCACGGCTGCTCAAACTCATCGAAGCGGCGACCGCCGCAAATGTCAGCTTAATTCAGATCCGCGAAAAACAATTGCCCACTCGTGTGCTTTACGATCTGACGCTTAAGGCTAGGAACATTGCTCTGGGTAGTGCAACGCGTGTACTCGTTAACGATCGCGCCGACGTGGCTCGTGCGGCGGAAGCCGATGGAGTTCACCTCACCACAACTTCACTTCAGGCTCCAGTGATTCGGCGAACGTTTGGCGGCGACTTTCTGATCGGAGTTTCAACGCATTCTCTCGAGGAAGCGCGGAGAGCCCGCGACAATCAAGCCGACTTCGCCGTGTTTGGGCCAGTCTTTGAAACTGCTTCGAAACAGATGTACGGCGAGCCGATCGGTTTGGACAAACTTAAAGAGGTTGCGCTAGACGTGTCGCCGTTTCCAATCCTGGCTCTCGGTGGAGTTACATTGGACAATACGACCGACTGTTTTCGTGCTGGCGCAAGCGGCGTTGCCGCTATTAGGGCTTTGAGTAGTCCGGCCGAAATCGCTTCTGCCGTCGCAGCGATTCAGACGAGGTTCAGGGAGCAGGACTAGTGATCAGGAACGCAGAAAGTGTTTCTCCGCCGGTTGTTTTGACCATAGCCGGAATCGACCCCTCAGGTGGAGCGGGTGTTATCGCAGACGTCAGAACCTTCGCGGCCTTTGGCTGTTATGCCACAGCCGCCATCACGTCACTCACGTTTCAAAACACGACCGGCGTCTTTGGAGCTGCTCACCAATCGGCGGCGACGGTAGGCGCACAAGTAACCGCAATTATCGAAGACCTCGTTCTGAATGGTGCTAAAACCGGAATGCTGCCGACGCGGGAAGTAATTGTCGAAGTTGCCCGGCTGTTTAGAGAGAACGATCTGCCGGCGCCAGTGGTCGATCCGGTGATGAGAGCCACGTCAGGCGATGACTTGATAGATGACGATGCGGTTAGTTATCTGGTCTCGGATCTTTTCCCGCTAGCACAACTCGTAACTCCCAATATACCTGAGGCCGAAAGACTGACTTCGCTCCGCATTGTCGACGTCGAAGGGATGAAACGGGCGGCGCAGGCCATTCGTCAGATGGGTGCGCGTGCCGTACTAGTTAAGGGTGGACATCTTGGCAACCAGTCGGCAGGAGGCAGTTGGCAGGAAGCAGGACAAGCGATCGATGTGCTTGACGAAGGAGGGAACGTCACGGTTCTCAGCGATGAGTTAATCGCGGGTGGAGCCTTTCACGGTTCGGGCTGTACGCTGTCAGCCGCTATTGCTGCCTGCCTTGCCAAAGGGATGGGCCTGGAAGAGGCAGTTCATTCAGCCAAAAGTTTTGTTACTGAGGCGATCAGACGATCACCCGATCTCGGTCACGGCGCGCGACCGCTTTACGTTAGCCCGGAAGACCAATGAATACAGAACCGGGAGCGGTAGCAACCGAAACGTCACATCAACTCCTCAGGATGGCTCGGTCGCGACAGCTTCTAATTGAGTTCACTCCTCGATAGTGACCATTTCCATTTTCACTTCTGCAGACGGTCGATCATTTCGGTCGGTCTGCGATGAAGCGATTGAGTCTACAACGTCCTGTCCTTCGGTGACCCGACCGAAAATCGTATAGCTGGGCGGCAGACCGTAGTCTTTGTGCATGATAAAAAACTGGGAGCCGTTCGTGTTAGGTCCGGCGTTGGCCATCGCCACGGTGCCCGCCTTGTAGCCTCGCTGATAAACAGGTGAAGACGACGCAATTTCATCATTAATGCGTCCGCCCCACGCCGACTCGCCGCCACGGCCGGTTCCCGTCGGATCGCCGCCCTGAATCATAAATCCTTTAATTACTCGGTGGAAAATAATGCCGTCGTAGTAGCCGCGTTGCGCCAGCGTGATGAAGTTCTCCGTAGTCTTGGGAGCATCAGTTTCGAGCAGTTCGAAGCGAATGGTTCCTTTGTTTGTTTGAATTACTGCGGTGCGATTTGCCATCGATCAGTCTCCCGTCTGTTAGTTCGCTGGTTTTTATTCTGTGAACCAGTATTACAAAGAAGGCGTATGTAGGCTACAAAGAGAATTGAAATTAGCACACTAGGGTTTGGACAGCTAATCACACATAGCCCTTGACTCAGCTGCCTTAGTAAAACTAATCAAGAAGTAAACGATCCACGAAATCACACGAAGCAACACGAAGGAATTCTGTTCGTGGTGTTTCGTGTGATGCGCGTGGATTGTTTAGTTAGTAAGGGAATTGAGGCAAGTATAGTTTTAGAGTGGATCGCTGAAGAGTTTTATCAACTCAGAATAAATCTCTCAATCGCTTGAGCCACACCATCATCATCGCTGGTGCCGGTGGGATGTAACCCTTCGAGGTCATGCAACGCCGGTTCGGCATTTCCCATCACGACTCCAATACCTGCGTATGCGAGCATTTCAAGGTCGTTCAGATTATCGCCCACTGCCATCACCTCTTCCCGAGAGATGCCCAGCTCGGCAGCAGCAGCGGCCACGCCCACTCCTTTCGACGCCGCCGGGTGGACAATATCGAGAATTGCGAAGTCTCGGGTTGCAAAACTAACGCAGAAGGTCTTTACGGCGGTCGGTAATTCTCGAATCAAGAGTTGCTCGAGCTTTTCCATTTCCCCGCGATCGCCCGAGAATGCGAGGTGAATAGGATCGTGATCAAGATACTGTTCCAGCGACTCGACCTGGCGGACAGCATCAGCTCCTTTCTCGCCGTGAACACGCAAGGCCCACGCAATGTATTTCTGCGCTGCACGATTGTCACCGCTCACATGGTCGTAGACAAGCAATCCCAGTCCCTCGTGATCATCACTCATGATCGGATCCGCTCCGGTGGTGCGCCCCAAACTAAGTGCTTTGCGTGCTGCCTCCAACGGCAGCGGCAAGAACGCGACCGTCTCAAGCGTTTGCGCATGTTTAGTCAGCGCTCCGTTGTGAGCTATAACCGGAACATCAAGACCGAGCTCGAGGGCTATTGGCCGTGCGTCGCGAAATCGGCGACCAGTGACTAGCGCGACCTTCACGCCGGCTTCGCGTGCGTTGGCAAGTGCCTCGCGATTGCCTGCGGACAACTCGCCGCGAGAATTCAGCAGGGTTCCATCCAGATCGAGGGCAAGAAGACGTATCGGCATACAACTATTTGAATGATGACAAGTGACAAGATAAAGCCTTTGACTGTAAGTTGTCACCCGCAGGAATGCGCAACAAAAGCAGGTATTGTCCGACACACTTTAGTTTGTCGTTGCCTACGCCAAATTCAAGCTGTTAGGGATCTTTAAGGTTGAGCATATCGTCACCAACGACAAACCAAAAGAAGCTCTGATCAAGTGGAACGCGCAAGGGTTGCGCAGTTTCGCCAAGTTTGTCGTAGATGGACGCAAACGACAAACTAAAGTGTGTCGGACAAACATCCAACGTCCCTCCTGAAGTGCAGGATCATTGCTCCAGGTGGGAAATATGGATGCTTGGGTTCGCCACTAATTTTGGTCGAATTTCCTAAGAAAGGTCACTAATCAGTGAACATTACTCATCTGGAGTGCGCCGCCTGCGGTCTTGAGCACGAGGCACAACGGTTGCACAACCTCTGTCGAGAATGTGGAAAGCCACTCCTGGTCCGGTACGATTTAACGCGCGCCCAGGACAGTTTGACAAAAGAATCACTCGCTGACCGGCGTCCCGATCTTTGGCGCTATCGTGAAGTGTTGCCGGTGGAAACTGACGACGGCATTGTGACGCTCGGTGAGGGCTGGACGCCGCTGCTTCATGCCGAAGAGCTCGGTCGAAAGCTGGGGTTGCCTGAACTCTACATCAAGGATGAATCGCTGAATCCCACTCAGAGCTTCAAAGCCAGAGGAATGGCTACAGCAGTTTCGATGGCCAGGGAGTTAGGCGCGACGAAACTTGCGGTCCCTTCAGCTGGCAACGCTGCCGGGGCGCTGGCGGCGTACGCAGCACGCGCGGGACTCGAGTGCTTCATCTTTATGCCCAGAGACACACCTCGCGCGAACGTCGTCGAGTGTGAACAGACAGGCGCGCACGTCACGTTGATGGACGGCTTGATAACAGACTGTGGGGCTGAAGTGGCGAGGCGAAAAGAAGCCGAAGGTTGGTTTGATGTTTCCACGTTGAAGGAACCGTATCGGCTTGAAGGAAAAAAGACGTTGGGCTACGAACTCGCCGAGCAGCTGGAGTGGAACCTTCCTGACGTGATTGTCTATCCGACCGGCGGGGGCACCGGGCTGATCGGGATGTGGAAAGCCTTTGGTGAAATGGAAGAGATGGGTTGGATCGGATCAAAACGGCCCCGAATGGTAACGGTGCAAGCCGCCGGTTGTGCTCCCATCGTACGCGCATTCGAGGAAGGAAAGCGTTTTGCTGATGAGTTTCCCAACGCCGCCACGATCGCTTCGGGGCTGCGTGTCCCGCGTGCGATCGGAGACTTTCTAATCATTGACGCTATCCGAGAGTCAGGCGGCAATGCCATTGCAGTTACCGACGATGAGTTGATTGCTGCGACTCGTGAGATTGGCGCGGCTGAAGGCCTCTTCTGTGCACCGGAAGGCGCCGCCTGTTTGCCGGCGCTAAGAGAATTAATGAGAACTGGAGAAGTGAACTCTGACGACCGGGTGGTCTTATTCAACACTGGTGCCGGCGTCAAGTATTTAGAGGCTTTCCGTGATGACTCCCTGCGACATTGAGTGATACATCAAATCTGGAGGAATGATTTTCGTGAAATATCTGCTTCTTTTGGTCGTGACTACGATCCTTATTAATTCAACGCTTGCTTTTGGTCAGGCGAAAGACGCGACGCCCAGCCAAGCCGAGCTGTCGCAGTTTGACGCTCTGCGCCGCAGCGGCTTTGAGGCGCTTTACAACCTGGATTACGAAAAAGCTCGACGCGACTTCAATGAAATTGTGCGTCTTTATCCAGATCATCCAGCCGGTCCCCAGTTCCTGGCTGCGCGCGTATGGATTAAAACCCTTTACGAGTCGCGTCGGCTACAGGCGTCCCTCTATAGCTCAGCGTCGTTTTATTCCAAGGGCGACGATAAGGTCGATCCAAAAATTGTCACAGAGTTTCGCAATTTGACCCGAGAAGCGAAGAGACTCGCCGAAGCTCGGCTGAAGAAGAACCCGAAGGACATAGAGGCGATCTACTTCCTGGGGGCGACAGCCGGTTTGAGGGCATCGTTTGCGGAGGCAGTTGAACGTCGACACTTTGGAGCGCTAAGAGACGGCTCCGATTCGGTTGATCACCATCGTGATGTTTTGAAGCTTGATCCCAAGTTCGTCGATGCGGAGATAACAATCGGACTTTACGATTATGTCGTTGGATCTCTGCCGTTGCCAGTCAGGTTGGTTGCGGGTATTGCCGGAGGCCGGGGTTCAAAGAAAAGAGGACTTGCCACACTCGAGCGAGTGGTTAAGGAAGGCTCATGGGCTCGTGACGATGCCAAGTCGTTGTTGATTCTTCTTTATACACGGGAGAAGCGTTACGCCGACGTCCTGACTTTTGCGCGTGAGCTGAGCGCGAAGTATCCGCGCAACTACCTCTTCCGCTTGGAGGCGGCAGACGCTCTCGTATCGCAAGCTGCTGTCGAGCGCAAGTCAAACAACGCCGCAGCGGCGGCGAAGTCCGAACAAGAAGCATTTGCCACTTTCGAGGAGATCTTGCGAGATCGAAGCGTTCGAGAGACGACCTCAAAAGCACTCGACTTGATTCACTTCAAATTTGGTGAAGTCTTATTCACGGCGAGTCAGGGTGAAAGAGCTGCGCGCGAGTTTCTGGCAGCCACTAAGGTCGAAAAAGCCGAACCGGCTTTAGTCACCATGGCTCATCTGTATGCCGCTCGATCGTTTGATTTAGCCGGCAAACGTGACGACGCACTGGCACAGTATCGTCAGGTATTAACTCGTCCGGATATCTACGACGCTCACGACGGCGCCAAAAAGGGACTCCGAGAACCTTACCGGATGCAAAGCGCTCGGAACAATGGCGAGTAAGTTGGAATGTCTCGCGCTTGGGAAGGTGGGCAAAGCGAAGCGCGCCCTTGCTCAAGCGGCGGTAACACGTAACGATTGATTGGTTCGCAAACACGGTCTCAGTTACGCTATGAGAAGTAATGTTGAAAGAGCCCCGGGACGAAGTCGGCCGCGCCGGCTATTGCTCTGCCTGGATGGTGTGCCTCATGAGGTTATTGAGTCTGCCAAACAGCGAGGCCTCTTTGAAAGTTTCGGCGCGCCCACGCGCCTCCTGTCTCCTTTCCCCACGATGACCAACGTTGCCCTCTCCGCAATGCTTGGTGCGACGGCCCCGCTCGGTTACGAGAGTCTTTACTTCGACAAGTCGGCTCGCGAACTGCGGGGCGGCGTTCGCAAATACATTGGCTGGCGGACTCCCGACAAAATCCCCTCTTCTTACATGGACGAGCTTGATTACCAGGAGCCGCTGGCTTTTGAGTTCCTGGTCTACGTCTCGCCTGAGAACGTTTGGCGCGCCGACATGCGGCGCTTTCGAGATCATTTTCACGCCGCGCCGCATGACCGCGATTACTTTGCATTTCTCAAAGGCACTGACGGGTTACTTCATATCCGTGGTCCTAAACATCTGGCCACCGCCCTGGAGTCCTTGGATCGAATTCTTCGAGAGATTCAGCGTTCGTGCGGAGATGAGACCGAAATCGTGTTGTTTTCGGATCACGGGATGAATCTTAAGGATAACCGTCGAGTTCATTTGAGGACACATCTGAGCCGCCGCGGATTTTCAGTCAGCAGTAGTTTCTCCAATCGCTCTGGCGCTGCTCTGGCAGTGCCGGCGTTTGGGCTGTGTGGATACGCGGCAATTTACTGCGCTGACTACGAGCGCGCTCCGGACGTGGCGAACTCCCTGGTCGAGTTGGAAGGCGTGGATTTTTCGCTTTATGCGGATGGAAGTGACGCAGTGATGTTGACGGGAGCGAGTGGCGCGGCGCGCATTGAACAGAAAAAGAACAATGGCACGCCCAGTTATCGCTACATCCCTACCGAAGGCGATCCTCTGCAACTCGACGCAATTATGAAAGCGCTCCAGCACGAAAGGAAACTAGACGCTGAGGGGTTTGCGTCCGACTACGACTGGCTCACAAAGACATCCGAACATCTTTACCCTGATCCGTTAAGAAATCTGATCACCGCCATTCACAGTCCTCGTGTCAGACACACGGCCGACGTGCTCGTGAGCTTGCGCGATGATTACTACTATGGCTGGTCGCCTTTTGCCCGGTTTGTCCGGCTGGCTGCTACTCACGGCAACGCCCTGCGTCCAAGCTCGACTGCATTTTTGATGAGCACGCATCGAGATCTTCCTCCCTACGTCCGTGCCGATGACGCTCAACCGCTGTTGCGAGGCTTAGGTAGGCCTTGATCTAACCAGTCCGACCAGCCCAGCTCGATTCCCAGCGCAACTTCCGCTAATTCCAAGAGAGGAGTACGAATCGACCAGCGCCGGAGGCGCGGCAGAAGGTAGCCAGGGGCAAGCGCGTAGCGAAAGCGGAGCGCGCCGCCCCTGGATCCGCCAGCTCAAAAGACGACCGAGCCCTGAAAGGGCGACAGAACCGACACTCACCACACGTATCGTTCGTCGTATTCAATCGCGCTTAGTCTCAGCATTTCAAGATACTCCTCTTGAAAACTCTGGCGACGGTGATGCTTCTCTTGATTCAACACGTACTTTTTCACTCTTTCTATCTGCGATGGACTGACCGTGACGCCGAGATAGCCGGGTTGCCAATCAAACTTCTTACTCCCTACTACATTGTGTACCCAACCTGAAGAGTCGGCCTTGATGTCCCGCAGGACGTAATCTAATCGGTGCGTCGCCCGCAACCCGACAAGCAGATGAGCGTGATCCTCAATGCCGCCGATCGCCAAGGGTACGCCGTTAAGTCCTTTAACGATCCCACCCAGATATGCGTGAAGATTCGCGCGCCATTCCTTGCTGATAAGAGGTAGACGGTTCTTGGTGCTGAAAACAAGATGGTAGTGAAGACTGAGGTGCGTAGAGGGCATGAGGTTTCCTCCGTGAGGGATTGGTTAGAGCTTGGCCGCATTCTACCACTCATGCAGGGCTTTTTCTGTCGCCCTTTCAGGGCTAATTACATTTTCCCGCGTGATCCAGGGGCGGCGCGCTCCGCTTCGCTGCGCGCTTGCCCCTGGCTACCTTCTGCCGCGCCTCCGGCGCTGGTTGAGTGGTGCTAAAGAAGTTGGACATACGCAAGGCTCTCGTTGTGGCAGTAATGATTCAATCATGCATGACGGTTCACGTCATCAATAACATCGCGACTTTGGATTTGCGCAGAAATACTCGACTTCCATTGCACACGGCTTGACGCTCTGCCGACCGAGCGCGTACAAAACTAGACATGATCGATATCGGTGTTTCCGAGGCGAGCTCTTCTCTCGCCGTTGAGACATTCCAACTCCTCCGACGCTTCGGCAGTTTCACCGCAGTCGATCACATCGACTTGCTCGTGCGACGCGGAAGCTTCTTCGGGTTTCTGGGACCCAACGGCGCGGGCAAGTCCACGACAATAAAAATGCTCACAGGCCTGTTGGCGCCGACCAGCGGAAGAATTCGCGTGCTGGGTTTGGATCTCACGACCGTTCCGCTCGAGGTAAAACGAAGAATTGGGGTCGTACCTGAAGACTTGAATTTGTTTGAACGACTAACCGGCGCGGAGATGCTTGCCTTCACGGGAAGAATGTACGGCCTCGACAAGTCTCAAATTGCAGAACGTGCCCGCGAGCTGCTGGAGTTGATGGAGTTGGTCGAAGAACCGAAGAAACTAATAGTGGAATATTCCCACGGCATGAAGAAGAAGCTCTCGCTGGCGTGTGCCTTGATTCATCGTCCTGAGATTCTCTTCCTGGATGAACCTTTTGAAGGGATTGATGCAATCGCATCTCGTACGCTCAAGGATCTTCTTTCACGGCTAACTGAACGTGGCCTCACCGTATTTCTCACGTCTCATGTCCTTGAGATTGTGGAACGTCTCTGCAGCGACATCGCCATCATCGCTCACGGAAAACTTCTGGCCTCAGGCGCACTCAATGAGTTGCGCAAGGGTATCCGGTTAGACGGCGATGGCACCACCGCCGGGCCAATCTCGCTCGAGGATTACTTCATTCACGTTGTCGGAGGTACGCGTGCATCCGGCGAGGAGGAGGTGCTCCAGTGGTTAGGTTGATTCAGCGCGATGAACGGAAAGAGTGACTTACGAGGCCGAAAGTTCACGAGAAGGCCAGTTTTGGGACAAAACGCCCGTGATTTGGCAATAATAACTGTAGCGCCTCCTAGTCGATTTAGGTAAGATACCTTCAGTGGGCCGGTGTTATTCACCTCCTCAATTTGACCTTTCGCCCCAGCTCCCCAAACCAGCCGTGCAAACCGTAAGCCTTGTCTAGCTGTCGGCTGGATCATCACGAATAACTCGAACGGCAATCTGGTGTTGAAATGAACGCAACCGTTGGCCTCGCAATCCAGTGCGTCGGCATCGTGCTAGTGACGTTGCTCATGGTCTTCATGCGCACGTCGATAAGGAGTACGAGGCTGAGATACTGGACCACGGCCTGGTTCTGCCTGTCGATCGCGCTCATTAGTCTTTTCGTCGGCTTTCATGCTGCCAGCGATCCAAAAGTCTTTTACTCGCTCTATTTTTTTGGTGAATACACCTTCGGTCTCATGTTTGTAGCGGGCTGCCGCTATCATTCCAGCGGGACCATGCTCGGCCGAAGGGATCTCTGGCCGTTGGTGGTCGCGTTCCTGGTCGCGGTGATGCTGCCGTATCTTTCTCAGGACTTCAATGATCTCTTCATGGTGCAAGCTACGATCATGGCCGGGCTCTTCACGGCATCTCTTCTCGCGTTGCGACCCCTGGCGCTTCGTTCAGAGTCCAGCCCAGGCTTACGGGTCATGTCAGCTGCCTTACTACTGTTGGCAGTAGATTTTCTCCACTACCTGCCGGTGTTTGGCGCCCGCAAAGGGCTCCTGGGGTTTACGGTGCCATCTGGTTATTTGAAGTACACGTCTATCTTTGACCTTATCCTGGAGATCATGCTGGGCTTTGCGACTGTGATGGTGCTGATGGAAACGGTCAGACGCGAATTAGTGGCGGCTAACGACGAGTTGATGAAGGCCCACGAGAAATTAGAACTGATGGCCCAGATGGATCCGCTGACCGAAGCGCTTAATCGTCACGCATTTCACTCATTGCTGAACCGCACCGAGAGTGGGCGCGAGGCAAACACTTCCGGCTGCGTGGCGGTCATAGACATCGACAATCTGAAACCGATCAACGATTCGATGGGTCACAACGCCGGCGACCGAGCCATCCGCGCAGTTGCCCGGGGCATGCGCACACTCATTCGCTCGGACGATATGTTGTTCCGTTGGGGCGGTGATGAGTTTCTGGTCATCATGTTCAACCTACCCGAGGAAGAAGCCGGTCGACGCATGTTGACCCTGAATGATGTGCTTCAGCAAAACTGCCGGCAATGGACATCGATGCCGATCAGCGTGACAGTCTCGTACGGCTTGGCTAGTTTCAGCTCAATGTCTGAGTTGGGGCATGCCATCGAGCAAGCCGATCGGGCGATGTACGCCAGGCGCCAGGAAACGCGCGGGAAAGCCAAAGAAACTTCCCGGCTTTTGGCGCCCGAATCCATATTTGGCTGAGAACATCAACCGCCAAGACGCAAAGAGCGCCAAGAGAGAACGGAGAAATGTTCTCCTTATCTCTTGGCGCTCTTTGCGTCTTGGCGGTCGTGAAATATCAGGCGGCAAAGCCGTTACGGCGGAAGTGATTGACTTTTGGAGCAAAGCGGCGAACACGAAGAGTTGTTGCTTGTCGAAGAGGCAGTCTACAAAGTAGTCTTCCTGGTAGTCGTCTGCTCTAAAACGAATTTATGGATGAAGCTGCTCAGGTTCCCGCCGTGCCATCCCTAAGGAGTTGTCTGCTCACTGGCAGTATCGGCTTCTGCCTGGCGAGCCTGTGTGTATTTGCCACCGTGGCCTTTGGTGAAGGCTGGATGTACCGCAACCTCGGTATATTGACCTCTTATCTCGTGTGGACCGTTCTCTTTATTCTACTAGGCGGCTGGGTAGTTGGCTCGCTGGTTCGTGGCCGCTGGAGGCTGCCGAGATTCTTCCTTCTCTTTGCTGCCGCTTTCTTCATGTACGCCGTCGGCTGGACGACTGCGTATTTCCTCTTGCAAGGCGCTGTTGGCGAGTGGGTCGGCTCAATCGCAGGGTGTCTTCTCATGGGCTCGGTGCTCGCGGTTGGATTTGGCGAGCCGCGTTCGGCGCTGAACTTGTCGGTCATCCTTTTCGTAGGAAATTCCGTTGGATACTTTCTTGGGTCAGCGCTTAATGACTTCATCGGCGGCAGAATTGGAATGCTGGTTTGGGGCGCGATTTACGGACTGTGTCTCGGCGCTGGATTAGGCGCGGTCTTGCATTTCGTGCAGCTTCGAAGTGCTTTGCGGGCAATAAATTCTCCGACCGGTTGAATTCCTTTCATGAGCGGGGAAATTCTCACCAGGGCTACCATCTGGATCTCCATTGCGGCGTATACGGTCGGTGCGGTTACTTTTGCACTCTCGCGACAACGAACTAAATGGGATTCTTTGGCACGGGCTGCCTGGACAATTGGCTGCGCCGCGCTGATCGCGCACGTGGCATTCGCTTACCACCATTTCTACGGTTGGAGTCAAACCGCTGCTTACCACGATACGGCCCGCCAGACTGCAGAGATGTTTGGGATGAACTGGGGTGGTGGACTCTACATCAACTACCTGGTTCTGGCGGCCTGGATCCTCGATGTCGCCTGGTGGTGGCGAGGACTCGATGCGTACCGACGACGCCCAACCTTGATTGTCGTCGTTTGGAATGCCGTCCTGATCTTCATCATCTTTAATGGAACTGTAGTATTTGGCACCGGCTACGTCCGTTGGCTTGGTTTCCTCGTCTGTCTCGCGGTATGTCTTGCGTGGTGGTTTGGCGCTGCCAAACCGCGCCTCAACTCGAGTAACGATTCGCTGATGGCGGCAGAGGACTGAAGACATGAATTCATCGCGAGCCGAGGCGCCGACAGCAGTCCCGTTCGTCCTTCCGTTCTATTACGGCTGGGTGAATCTAGTGGTAGCCGCCTTGGCCATGGTGGGAACTCTGCCGGGACGGACCCAGGGCTTGGGTCTCATTACCGAGCCACTGCTGAGAGACCTCCAAATCGACCGGGTGAGTTTCGCCAGCATTAATTTTTGGGCGACCCTCATCGGTGCAATATTTTGTGTTGGTATTGGACGCCTGATTGACCGCCTGGGCAGCCGCACCGTCCTCACCGTTGTGGCCGCCGCACTTGGTGCGGTTGTACTGGTGATGAGCGGCACGACAGGAGTGGCATTGCTCGCGGTTCTAATCACTCTCACCCGAGGCCTGGGTCAAAGCGCGCTTTCAGTCATCAGTATTACGATCGTCGGCCAGTGGTTCGTTCGCCGATTGAACCTCGCTATGGCTGTCTATTCGATTGTCCTTAGTGTTGGGTTCATGTTGGCGTTTCCCCTGGTCGGGGCGATGGTAGTCAACAGCGGCTGGCGCACAGCATGGACTGCAGTTGGTCTCTCGGTGCTGATTGGCCTTACGTCCCTCAGTTGGTTTCTCGTACGTAGGACGCCCGAAGCCTGTGGTCTCTCACCAGACGGCGTGGGTCGAGCCGAGGCAAAATCCGTTGACACGGACTCCGGTAACACACTCTGGGAGGCCCTGGCGACACCGGCGTTTTGGGTGTTCGCGCTGGGCAGCGCAGTTTATGGCTTAACCGCTTCCGGAATCGCTCTGTTTAATGAATCGATTCTCGCCGAAAGAGGCTTCGACGCTTCGACCTATCACAGCAGTCTGGCGGTCATCGCTTTGACTGCTCTCGTGGGAAACTTTCTCGGTGGATGGCTGAGTTCCAGGTGGTCGATGAATCGGCTGATGGCGTTTGCCATGGGCCTGCTGGCGGTATCGCTCACGGCTTTGCCACACGTGAGAACCAAGTTGCACGTGGTCGCCTACGCCATCGTTATGGGTCTGGCAGGAGGCTTTGTCATAGTTATCTTCTTCACCTTCTGGAGTCGGGCTTTCGGGCGAGTGCACTTAGGAAAAATTCAGGGCGTGGCCCAGGCACTTACTGTGGTTGCCTCGGCGGTCGGTCCGCTTCTGCTGGCGGAGTGTGTAAGCCGTACGGGTTCCTATGACGCGATGTTCTACACTTTAGCAGCGGTTGTATTCGCGTTGGGATTGGCGGCGTGGTTTGTCAGAGTGCCGCGAACACCGAATCTTATCCAGACTCCAACTCAATAGAGAAGTTCAAGTCTGCGAAGCGGACGATCGGTAATAGCCCAGCACTTCTAGGTAAATCCGTTGCGTGGCTTGAATCCCGATGGGGTCATCGAGGCCCCTCTAATTTGCAGGTAAAGTCTGACGTGAGATCCCTGGAGGAAACATTCCACTTATGTGGACTCGATGATCAGCTCGCGTCCAAAAGTGAAGTTCGGACGCTTGCGGCCCTTCATGTATTTCGCCGCCGTCTGAGACAAGGCGGTTATCAAAATCGGCAGAGCGATAGTGGCGTCGCAAGGAACGTAAGCAGTGTGCGCGCCGCGCGCCAACTTGCCGTAGATCAGGCCTTCATCGAAGGAAACGGCGTTTGATCTGCCGCCCGGATGAGGAGTATCGGTGGCGATCTGAATTGCGTACTTGTGGCCGTGATGATGATCTTTGGAGATGAACGTGGAAACCTCCATCTGTTGAATGAAACTCTTAGGCGTACCACCTCCAAGATTGATGACTCCGGTAACTCGCGCACGGCCAGTGACGTTCATCAGGTCGAGTACGTCCTGCACGACGTCGAACATGAAGTTGTTCTTTTTCTCAAAACGGGAGGCCGCAATGCCAACGGCAATCCCGCTGTCGGCAATAGCAGGACAGAAAATTGGCACGCGCGCTTTATAGGCCGAGGTTAGCACGCCATCCTCAGACGCGATCTCAGCCAGCTCACGACCAATCAAGTGAAGAAACTCGCGCGTTGAGTAAGGCCGCGACTGATCGAGCTGATTTGTAAACCCGCCTACCCACTCATTAGCTTCACGATATTCTTCGTCACTCGCGAGCAGATCCCACATCCGGCTGATTTGCGCCGAGTCGAGTTCGGCGTCGGTCATCGTCGGATGGGCCTGAAAATGATAACGACCCAGCGTTTCATGCAGGTCATGAAACAGCACGGAGCCTGACAACACCAGCACATCAACAAACCGATTCTTGATTACGTAAGCCAGGAGCCGGCGCATGCCGGCGGGAATGAGGGCACCGGAGCCCGCTACCATGATGGTCGTATTGTCGCCCAGCATGTCGAGCCAAATGCGATGCGCTTCAGCTATTTGCCGCCCACCAAATCCCGTGCCTTCCATCTTCTCCAACAGACCTGCAACCGATCTGTCGCGGTCAACCTGCACTGGACGTGTGGGGGTAATCAGATATTTCGATGCTTTTGGCTTTCGCTGCGTAACCATACGACTTGTCAACCTCTCAATATTGGGTTCTTAAGAAATAATTGCTTCGATAAATGTTATTGACGAAATATGCCGCACGGATTCTCGCCTAATAATCGGTCTTGCGTCTGGCTCGTGGACGTGCTCCATTTACGGTCAGGTAAGTGTAGGCGTCGTACCGCGACTCGTAGAATTGAGCCAACTCCGCGCCATCGGCTTCGCTTAGTTCACCATCTTTCACGCGCTGGTTAATCTGTCTTCGGAAGCCATCATGAAGAAGGCCGCGCTCGTAGCGGGCTCGCTCGGTAGCCTCGCCGACGGTCGTGCCGCGAATCACCTTCTTAATCAGATAGCCATCGTCATCGATGTAAATATGGGCCTCGTGCGGCGCGCCAAAAAGGTTGTGATTGTTTCCCATCACCTCCTGGTACGCACCCACCAACATGAAGGCCAGATAGTAAGTTTCGCCGGCAACCAAAGGATGCAACTCGAGGACCTGTTTGACGTCGTGCAAATCGACAAACTTGTTCACCACCCCATCGGAATCGCAGGTGATGTCACAGAGGGTGGTGTATTCAGTCGGCGGTTTGTTGAGCCAGTGAATAGGAACAATCGGAAAAAGCTGATCGAGCGCCCAATGATCCGGGACGGAGCGAAACACCGAAAAGTTTGTCAGGTACTTCGCGCACAAAAGCCGGCGCAGGTCGTCAAATTCTTCCGATACATATTTGGCCTGCTGCGCATATTTGTCGGCCCGTTCGCAAACATCCCAGAACAGAACTTCACCCTTGGCGCGATCTTCCAAAGAAACCAGCCCAAGGTTGAAAAGAGTGAAAAGTTCCTCCCGATGTTCCAGAGCGTCGTGATAGTACTCACGGTAATTCTTAACCGTAATAGATTCTCTTAATTCGCCCAATTCGGTGACGACTTGCGGATCGTCGTCATCGATTTCGATAGGCGTGATGTCTTCCACTACCGTTTCGATCTCGTCCTGCACATTCGTTACCAGGAGAGCGTGATAAGCAGCAAGGAATCTCCCCGACTCCTGAATGATCGTCGGATGCGGAACGTTCTCGTCGTCGCAAACCGTCTTGATGGTGTATATGACGTCGTTTGCAAACTCCTGGGCTGAGTAGTTCGCCGATGAATCGAAGGCCGTCTTCGATCCGTCGTAATCCACCGCCATGCCGCCGCCTACGTCCAGCAGGTCGATCGGAACCTTCATTTGGTGGACCTTCGCGTAAACCCGCGCGGCCTCCTTCATGGCGTTCTTGATCCGCTTAATGTCGGTAAGCTGTGAGCCGATATGGAAGTGAAGCAGCCGCAACATGTCTATCCGGCCAGCCTTTTCGAGACGACGGATCACTTCCAGCATCTCGGTAGTTGTCAGTCCAAACTTCGCCGCTTCGCCGCCCGATTTTTCCCAGCGACCTGAACCCTTTGAATAGAGCTTGACGCGCATTCCGACAATCGGCAGAGGCCCGTCGTGATGCTCGGCGATGTTTAAGACGTGATCCAGTTCATTGAGTTTTTCAATCACTATCACCACACGTTTACCGCTTCGCGCCCCGGCGAATGACAGCTCAATGAACTCCTCGTCCTTGAAGCCATTCAAAACCAGCAAACTGTCAGGTGTTTGCTCCAGCGCCAGGGCTGCGTAGAGTTCCGCTTTCGATCCGGCTTCCAGCCCGAAGTCGTAGCGTGAACCTTCTCTGAGATACTCCTCGACCACCGATCTCTGCTGATTGACTTTCATCGGGTACACACACAAGTGAGTACCTGTATATTCAAATTCACGGATGGCTCGGCTAAATGCTCGCTGAAGTTTGCGAACCTGAGCGGCGACTAACTGAGGAAATCTGAGGAGAATAGGCGCGCCAATCCCTCTGCGTGCAAGGTCGTCAACAATCTCTTTGAGGTCGGCAGAACGAGGGTCACCTTCGGCGGGACGGACGATGAGATTTCCCTTGCGATTTACGTCAAAGTAACCTGCTCCCCAGTTTTCGATGCCATAGGTTTCGAGCGTTTGCTCGATTGCCGTCGTCAATTCGCGGTCTCCTGCCTAACGTACGGAAAAATGCTTTTGAGTCCAGGGGCTAAAGCGTAGTTATGTATCATCCGAATCGAGTAGCGGAGATTGCCCAGGATGGAACGCCTTTAGCCTCGAAATGTAACAGAAATCCACAGGACGGTCTATAACTTTTTTGTTTCGGAATGTGTGCTGACAGCGATGAAGTCGCCAACAAAAGTGGGGGTTTACTTCAAAAAATCATAGACAACAATCATTGTTGCTGAACTAAAGACTTGACATGCGAAGCTGCGTCACTATAATGCAAGCTTTTTTGCGCCGCGCCATGGTACATGTCGTTCGGTAGTTTCCGCCGAAGCATAGAATCACAACACTTCGCACCAACAGCCACTCCGGGGCGAAGAGCACCCCTAACACTCCCTCTAACTTTCAGGAGAAATGATGAACCCAAAGTCTGTCTTGAAGTATGCCTCCGATCAGGGGGCAAAATTCGTTTCTGTAAGATTCACTGATCTGCCAGGCTCCTGGCAGCACTTAACTTTCCCCATTGGCGAACTGGGTGAGGACACATTCGAAGACGGATTCGGCTTCGACGCCTCTTCCATTCGCGGTTGGGCTGCGATTCATGAATCCGACATGCTGCTGGTACCGGATGCATCGCGCTCCTGGATGGATCCGTTTTCCGAACAACCCACGCTCTGCCTGATAGGCAATGCTGTCGATCCGATTACCAAAGAAGGTTACGCGTTTGACCCGCGATCGGTCGCGGTGCGCGCGGAAAGCTACCTAAAGTTTACCGGACTGGCCGATACCGCCTACTTCGGTCCGGAAGCCGAGTTTTTCGTGTTTGATTCGGTCAAGTTTAAGAACGAGCCACACTCCGCGGGCTACGAGATCGATTCAGATGAAGGCCATTGGAACAGCGGGCGCGACGCAAACGAGTTTGCCGGCTCCAATCTCGGTTACCGGATCCGTCCGAAGGAAGGTTATGTTCCAGTTCCACCAACCGACTCGCTCAGCGACCTTCGTTCCGAGATATCCCTTACGCTGGGTAAGTGTGGCATTAACGTTGAATGTCATCATCACGAAGTTGCAACTGCCGGGCAATGTGAAATCGATTTCCGTTTTTCAACGTTGCTGGGCACCGCTGACAACCTACAGGTCTTCAAATATGTGGTTCGCAATACTGCGTATCAATACGGCAAGGCAGCCACCTTCATGCCCAAACCGCTTTACGGCGACAACGGCTCGGGAATGCATTGCCATCAGTCTCTTTGGAAAGGTGAGAAGCCACTATTCAGCGGCGACGGATATGCGGGGTTGTCTGAGATGGCCCGCTTCTACATTGGTGGTTTACTGAAACACGCTGCCTCGGTCGTAGCCTTCGCAGCTCCGACGACCAATAGTTACAAACGTTTGGTACCGGGCTTCGAGGCCCCGGTAAATCTCGCTTACTCAGCCCGTAATCGTTCGGCTGCGATTCGTATTCCTATGTTCTCGTCGAATCCCAAACTCAAACGGCTGGAATTCCGACCGCCCGATCCTTCGTGTAATGCCTACCTGGCATTTTCGGCGATGTTGCTGGCGGGTTTGGATGGAGTCCAAAATCGGATCGATCCAGGGGAGCCGCTGGAGAAGGACATTTACGATTTGTCTCCTGAGGAACTCAAGGATGTCCCAACATTGCCTGGGTCGCTGGACGATTCGCTCAAAGCGCTTGAAGCCGATCACGATTTTCTGCTGAAAGGCGACGTATTCAGTCAGCAATTGATCGAGCGGTGGATAAGCTACAAACGCGACAAAGAGATTCAGCCTTTGCGCATGCGGCCACACCCATTGGAGTTTTCGTTGTATTTCGATATCTAGGGGGACTTCTTCCTTGTTAGTGAGTGACTGCGGGTTTCTTGTTGGTTGAGCTAATTCACAGAATCTGATCAGCTTATGCACGTTCACCCGGTCACTCTTTTAGGCACCTACGTGCGACTTGAGCCCCTCTCGCTGGATCATCTTGACCAGCTCTGCGAGCTCGGGCTCGACCCGGAGCTTTGGCGGTTGACGACCCTCACACTTCGCACTCGCGAGGACATGAAGGCCTACGTTGACACGGCTCTTCGGGAACAGGCAACCGGCTCGACCCTTCCTTTCACGACGATCTCCTTAGCGTCTGAGCGAGTCGTTGGAAGCACTCGTTTTGGAAATATCGATTGTGAGAATCGGAGAGTGGAAATCGGCTGGACCTGGGTAGGCGTTCCGTTTCATAGAACACCGGTAAACACTGAAGCCAAGTTCTTGATGCTGCAACATGCCTTCGAGACACTTGGCTGCATTCGCGTCGAGTTCAAGACAGACTCAATCAATGAACGCTCGAGAAATGCGCTTCTGCGAATCGGCGCGAAAGAAGAAGGCACGCTTCGCAATCACATGATTGTCCACGACGGTCGTTTTCGACACTCCGTGTACTTCAGCATTATTGAGTCAGAATGGCCGGAGGTTAAGGCGAAGCTGGAAGCCAAACTGAAGAACTCACCGTCTTAGGTTAGAAAACGAGTGAACGATCCACTAAGTAACACGAATACACACGAATTCTTCGTGAAATCTAAGTGTGAATTCGTGGATCGTGTAAACCGGCCTATCTTCCGGCGAGAATCGCAAAAATCAGACCGTTCAGGATTGATCTGAAACACTCTAGCATCCACTCTTACTCGCCGCGTAAGATATGGTGGTGCCAGCGTTCAACGAGAAAATCGAATCACTGATTCGCGATTTGCCGGATCAGCAGGGCGCTCGGCTCTTCCTGGAGCGCCTCCAGCAGGAACACCCGCGCGCGTACCAAAACCTGATTCGCGAGCCGGGCCTGCTCTCTGATGCCGCAACACTGGCCGCTTGGAGTCCTCTGCTGGCCACCACGCTCGAACAGAATCCTGACTACTTTCCCTGGTTACTTCGCGAGCGCGCCAATCCTCGAGTCCGAACCTGCGACGAACTGAAGGAGTCGCTGGCTCGCTTCGCACTCACTAACTCGTCCGTCAGTCCTCAAGTTTTGCTCGCTCGATTCCGCCGGCGGGAATTGTTGCGCATTTACCTTCACGACATACGACGCACGCACACCCTGGTAGAAACGACGGAAGAGCTGTCTAACCTGGCTGATGCGATTCTCGATTTTGCTCTCAGTCTCGCGCGCCAGGACCTCGACAACAGATACGGTTCTCCGCGGAACACAGACGAGCGCGGCCGCAGTGCGCCGGCGGAGTTTTGCATTGTGGCGCTCGGCAAACTCGGCTCTTTTGAACTCAACTATTCCTCAGACATCGATCTCGTTTTCATTTATTCAGACGAAGGAACTACTTCCGGCGTTGGTCAACGCGGGGAAGTCAGCAACCGGGAATACTTCATCAAACTATCAGAGACAGTTGCAAAACTCGTTGGTAATCCGTCAGGCGAAGGTGCTGCTTATCGCGTTGACTTGCGTCTACGACCACACGGTCGCGACGGCGCGCTCGCGTGTTCGTTGACCGAAGCAGTTCGCTACTATCGCGAAACTGCACAAGCCTGGGAACTTCAGACTTTGATTCGCGCACGTTCCGCAGCCGGCTCCGCGCCTCTATTTAGCCGTTTTGCGAATGCGGTGAAGGATCGAGTGTTTCGTGGCGATGGTTCAGTTCAGGCTGCATTGGCGAGTGTACGCCTGGCAAAACGGAAGATTGATAAGCATATCGAGCGCAATTCCAACGGGTTCAACGTCAAACTCAACCGCGGGGGGATCAGAGAGATCGAGTTTATCGCGCAGGCGCTTCAACTCGCTCACGGGGGGAATGACGACTGGCTGCGGGTGGCCCACACTCTGATTAGTCTGGGCCGGCTGGCCGAAAGGAACCTCATAACTGAGGAAGAGCGAACCGAGTTGTCAGAAGCTTACACGTTTCTGCGCACTCTCGAACATCGATTGCAAATGGAGCATGGACTTCAGACGCACACTGTTCCTCAGGCGATAGAGCAGAGGACCCTGGTAGCGCGCCGCATGAAGTTCTTCGGCCCGGAAGCTGCCGGCGACTTTGATCGGGCCCTGGCATGGCACACTTCAAGAGTAAGCAGCGTTTTTGAACGTGTATTTAAAGGGGCTGAGAGCGATTCGGAATCGGAATCTCTTCCGATGGTCGATCGAAAAATTGCTCGGAGAGATGGACGAGATTATCTGGCACCGGCAGTGGCAGCGGAAATCGAAGCTGCCACTGCAGCGGCAACTGTTTTTGCGTCGCACGTGGTAGCTACGGCTGACGAAATCACGGTTTCACAAGACTCCATCGAACAACTTCTGCGTCAGGCGGCGATCGACTCGCTTAATCCTCATCGGGCCCTGACAACGGTTGCGCGCATAGCTTCGTCGCTCGATAAAACGGATGAAGAAGTTGTCATTTCCACAGACGACCTCGCCGCGCTCGTGAAGCTGTGCGGCTCATCTGAGTTCTTCGGTGAAATGTTGGCAAGTAGTCCGTCGTTGATCGCCGCGCTCGCGGCGGAGCGGAGAAAACCACCTCGCCGTGACTTTAAGGCCGTGCTCAATGCCAGCATCAATCGGGAGCCAAGTTTCTCCGCTGAACTGTCGGCGTTACGTCGCGCCTGGTCCAGGCTCGTAGTCGACATCGGGATGCGCGACGCGGCAGGTGAACTCTCTGCGTCCGAATCAAATCGTCTGCAAACCGAACTGGGAATCGCCAGCATCAATGTGGCCTACTTCGTTGCCAGACGGGAGCTAATCAGACGCTATGGTCGTTTAGAGAATGAACCCCGGCTCGCAATCCTGGCGCTTGGTCGACTCGCAAGCGGCGGGCTCGACTATGGATCGGATCTCGACATCATCGCCATTTACGATTCGTTTCTCGGTTCACCGATTTCCTTTCTGAGCCAGGAAGAAGCCTACGCCCGGCTGGGCGAGTTGATGATTGCTGCGTTGGCCAGCGTGACCCGGGAAGGTTTTCTTTACCGAGTTGACCTGCGCCTTCGTCCCGACGGCAAGAACGGACCTCTCGCTGCGAGTTCTCAATCGTTCCTGGATTACCTGAAAGAACGCACGGATGTTTGGGAGTGGCTGGCGTACGTAAAGCTGCGTGCAGTAGCGGGCGATCTCGACCTGGGGAAAATGATAGAAACCCACGCCAGGCATGCGATCCATGAGGCGGCACGGAAGGTGGATCCTCAGGAGTTAAAGCACGGCACTCGGCACGTTCGGAATCGACTCGAGAAAGAGAAGGGCAGACGAGGGCGTCACAGCGGCACAGACGTTAAGTATGCCGCGGGCGGCATGCTCGATGTCTATTTTGCGACGCGCTTTTTGCAGTTGCGCGATGATGTGTCTGATGAAGGCGAAGATCGCTCGACTGCGACAACTCTGGAACGTTTGCGGGCGAACAACTCGCTGACGGCTGAAGCTTTTTCCCTGCTAAGCGGTGGTTATGCGTTGCTGAGATCCATCGATCATCAGATGCGTCTCCTTTTAGGAAGACAGGCGCGACTTCCGGCGCCCGATCATCCGGCACTCGAAGACATCGCGAAGACGCTTGGGTTCGTCTCCGCCACAGCGCTTAATGAAACGCTGGTAGAGAAAATGCAAGGCATTCGAGAAGCGTACGACCGGATCACCGGGTGAGCAAACCCAAAGCTGACAGCCACGAAGGTGGATCCCGCCAGGTTAAAGACCAAGTCATTTTCTATTTTCCATTTCTCATTCTTATTTGTCAGAGGCACCAGCCAAGTATCAAAAGCTTGTGTTGGGAAGGGGGCAAGCGAAGCGCGCCCCCGCTCAAGCTGCATCAGAATACAGAAGGGAGTATCCGCGGACATTGATTGTGTAACCGAGTGGTCGATGGTTGGGAATTTTGAGCGGGGGCGCGCTTCGCTTGCCCCCTTCCCAACACAAGCTTGTGAACCTTGGTTGGTTCCTCAATGACAAATGAGAATGGAGAATGGAAAAATGGAAAATGATTCGGGCTTCAACCTTGCCGGGATCCAATTTCCCAACGGTGAGGTAACTAGGCAGTCCGCTCGTCCTCGATTGATTCATACCAACACCGCGTACACCACAAATGACGGCTCTGTCGTTCCTCGAGGTTGTAGTTTCGGGATTGCGGCAGTCGACGAACCACCTCGCGCTCGTCGTCATCCAGTTCAGCCCAATCTCGCAATCGCGATTCGCCACATCGGGGGCACTTGTTGTCGGTATTCACTGCAAATCCCTCTACAAAAACTTATGGGTTTACGGAATCTTCGTCATCGTGTAACTTAGCTTTGGTTGCTATTTGAAAGCAACAGCAGAGAATGAGGATAGCATCTAGATACACAGGATTTTAAGGAACCGAGAATGTTCAAAATCAAGGCCTCGTACACAGGACAACTGGAACTAAAGACAACGTTAGAACGCGCGCGCGAATTTTTCGGCGAGTTTCGAAACTTTGTGGACCTCATGCCGGGCATCGAAGGCATTCGTAAAGAAGCAGGTGGGATCATGCGCTGGATCGTGCGCGCTGAGGTCCCGGTGATCGGCGCGGTACATGCCAGCTTTGCCGTAGAGAAGACTGAAGATGAGCCGAGCCGGCTCGAGTGGTCACCCGCCAGGTCTGAAGTCAAAAACTATTTACGGTACGCCGCCGCGTTCGAAGAACGCGGAGCGAAGGTGTTGATCCGCATCGCGCAACACGTGGAGTTGCGACGGCCCCATGCTCGCGACTTGCATCGCCTGGCAAGCCTGGTGGGCGAAGGACCGATCAATGCCGAAATGCAGAAACGGGTTCGTGAAATGATTCTAACTTTCCTGGAACGCGCTCGCGTCAAACTGGAAGGCGAGGTCGCCCGCGAGCAGGAAGCCGTCTAACTGAGCATTGTAATAGTTTCTTCATAGCCTCACCACTTTCAAGCCTTTCACTCTATCTTTCTAATTTCCGCTTCTCTAAGGCTCTCAACATCGATAGGCTGTCAGCGATACGGCTTTGCCGCCTGATGTGAGGCGGTGGCTCTGCCCCGCCGTATGCCGCTCTAGTAGACTTCGGGCTTCGCCCTTGTTTTCAAGCTTTGCCCAAGGCTTACCAGGGCCAGAAGCCGCACCAGGGGCAGAGCCCCAAAAACTAGGAAGAAACTGGTGCGGCGGGGCATAGCCACCGCCTCAGTGCGCCGGGATAAACCGGCAGGTTGTAGTGAATGAAAGAGTCACACGTTAAAGGTGTAGCCAACCATAACGGCCCCGAGTCATGCGTCATGTGGAGTGATCCATCGGGC